>CAJICD010000198.1_pt1 | contig 20072 bp, 18 predicted proteins | sample 9199521 | NCBI WGS metagenome assembly CAJICD01 (sample SAMEA7708321, study PRJEB35096) | sediment metagenome | biome: marine neritic benthic zone biome [ENVO:01000025]; feature: sediment [ENVO:00002007]; material: shallow marine sediment [ENVO:03000034] sea grass bed [ENVO_01000059] ...
ATCTCGTTGCCGGAATGGAACTTGACCCCCTGGCGCAGGCGGAAGCGCATGGTCTTCTCGTCGATGCGCTCCCAGCTTTCCGCCAGGCGCGGCTCGAAGCCGAGCTCCTTGGTCCAGCGGACCAGGGGATCGAAGATCATATGCGAAAGCTGCAGCGTACCGCCGGACAGTTGCTCGTGCGGATCGAGCGAAACCGGATCGGCGTCATAAGCCATCCGCAGGGTCTTGGCGGACCCCGCCGCAGAAAAGGCCACGGTGGCGATCGCACAGACCGCAGCCGCAAGAATACGATGTTTCACTTTTTTCTCCCTGATATGCGAACGTTGCCTTCAGGCAACCCCCTAAACGGTGGCTCGCGGAAGCATCACGGCCTCTTGTGGGCCGTGCCTCGAGCCGGTTGGTAAGAAGCTATGCCCCTTACTCGCGCTCTGTCAATTGTCCATGCGCACGGATTGAACGTACGGCGGGTATGGTTACCGCAGGTCGACGCCGTAGAAGTAATGCCCGCCCAGGGGAGACGTCGCATAGCCGGAGACCTCGCGGCGCAGCGGGGTGAGCGCGACCGAATGCGTCAGCGGCACCAGAGGAACCTGCTCGGCGAGCCGGTCCAGGGCCAAATCGTAGATTGCCTCGCGTTCGGCGCGGTCGGTCGCCCGGCGGGCCTCCAGAAACAGGCGATCCGTGCCCGGATCGCACCAGCGGGACCGGTTGGCGCCGCTGTTCACCGCCGCGCAAGCCAGGATCGGCGGCAGGAAAACGTCGGGGTCGAGCGTTTCCCCGATCCAGCCGAAAAGGATCGCCTCATGCGCGCCGAGCATCGAGTGCTTCAGGAACGTCTCCCAGTCCGGCACCGTGATCGTCGCCTCGACACCGATGGCGGCCCAGTCGTCGCGGATCATTTCGGCGACCCGCCGGGCGCTTCGCATATACGGCCGGCTCACCGGCATCGCCCAGATATCGACGGTCAGGCCGTCATACCCGGCGTTGGCCAGGAGTTCGCGTGCCCGCGCGCGATCCGGCCGGGGCGCAACGGGATCTGCCACGGTCGTCCGAATGTCCGGCGGCAACGGGCCGGCGGCGGCGATGCCGACCCCTCCGAGCGCCCGGTCGACGATCGCCTGCCGGTCGATCGCGAGTGACAGAGCGCGGCGCACCCGAACATCCGTGAGAAACGGTTTTTGGGTATTGAACGCCAGATACCCGAGGTCGGCGGCGGTCTGCCGCGAAACCAGGATTTCCGGTTCCGTCATCAGCACCGGGAGGTCGGCCGGGTCGGTCTGGTCGATCACATGACATTCGCCGTTGCGCAGTTTTTGCAGACGAACCGAGGTGTCCGGAGTGATCGCGAACACCAGGTTGTCGATCCGGGCCGCGCCGCGCCAGTACTCCCGGTGCGCCGCATAGCGGATCAGGGCGTCGCGCTGATACTGAACGAGCATGAACGGCCCCGTGCCGACGGGCTCGCGGTCGAGCCGTTCGGGGGTCCCGGCCCGCAGCATCGCGGCCGCGTATTCGGCCGAGAGGATCGATGCGAAATCCATCGCCAGGATCGCAATGAACGAGGCGCTCGGCCGACTCAACCGGAACGCGACCGTCCTCCCGTCGACGGCCGCAACCGACTCGATGAGCTCATGCAGCCCCAGGCTTCGGAAATAGCGGTAGCCGCCGCCCGAGACCTCGTGCCAGGGATGTTTCGGGTCGAGCTGCCGCATGAACGTGAACACGATGTCCTCGGCGGTCAGGCCGCGGGTCGGCCGGAAGGCGCGCGTCGTATGGAACGCGACGCCGGGGCGCAGCCGGAACACGTACTCCCGGCCGTCCTCTGAAACCTGCCACGACGCGGCAAGGCCAGGGACGATGTTCGCGGTGCCGCTCTCGAACATGACGAGGCGGTCGTAGATCTGGCGTGAGCTGGCGTCGAAGGTGGCCTGGCTGGTCGAGAGCTGCGGGTTGAAGCCGTCCGGGCTTTCCCGCGAACAGAAGACGAGCGTCTTGACCGGCGCCGCCTGCCCGGCGGCGGCCAGCCACACAAGTGCGGCCAACGCAATGCTCAGGACGCGCAATCCCGGACTCCTCGAACGTGCCGTGCGCCGCCGGCAATCCGGCGACGCGGGCATTGTCGTTCAGTCTTCTTGCCATCGGCTTAATGGCCGGAACTTTTCTTGGCTCGCGGCAAGGCCCGGTGTAGGTTGGCGCCCATGACTTCGGGCCGGGCCGCCGGCCTCATCCGCGAAAAGGAAGACCGATCATGGCCATTGCACCCGGGAATTCCCCTGAAGCCCGCGATATCGCCAGCGTGTTGCATCCCTACACCAACCTCAAGAAACACGAGGAAACGGGTCCGCTGGTCATCGCCCGCGGCGAAGGTGTCTGGGTCTACGACAACGCCGGCAACGGGTATATCGAGGGCCTCGCCGGGTTATGGTCCACATCGCTCGGTTTCGGGGAGGAGCGGCTGGTCGAGGCGGCCGCGCGCCAGATGCGCGAACTGCCATATTATCACGGCTTCGCGTCGAAGAGCCATATGCCGATGATCGACCTGGCCGAGCGGCTCAAGGAACTCGCGCCGCTCCCGATGTCGCACGTGTTCTTCGCCAATTCCGGGTCCGAGGCGACCGACACCGTGGTCAAGCTGGTCTGGTACTACAACAACGCGGTGGGGCGGCCCGAAAAGAAGAAGATCATCAGCCGCATGAAGGCCTACCACGGGGTCACCGTGGCGTCCGCCAGCATGACCGGGCTGCCCTACAATCACCGCGATTTCGACCTGCCGATCAAGAACATCATCCATACCGATTGCCCGCATTACTATCATGCCGGCGAGGCCGGCGAGAGCGAGGAGGACTTCGCCACCCGGATGGCCGCGAACCTCGAGAAGCTGATTCTGGACGAGGGGCCGGACACCGTGGCGGCCATGATCGGCGAGCCCATCATGGGCGCCGGCGGCGTCATCGTGCCGCCGGCGACGTACTGGCAGAAGGTCCAGGAGGTCCTGGAGAAATACGACGTGCTGCTGATCGCCGACGAGGTGATCTGCGGGTTCTGCCGCACCGGCAATATGTTCGGCAGCGAAACTTTCGGCATGAAGCCCAACATGATGACGATGGCGAAGGCGCTTTCGTCGTCCTATCTGCCGATTTCCGCCGTGATGATCGACGAGAAGGTCTACGAGGCGGTGCGGGACAATTCGGGAACGATCGGCACCTTCGGCCATGGCTACACCTATAGCGGCCACCCGGTTCCTGCGGCGGTGGCGCTCGAGACCCTGAAGATCTACGAGGAACGCGATATCCTCGGCCACGTCCGCGCGATGGCGCCGCGCCTGCAGGAGGGGATTCGCGGTTTCGCCGACCATCCGCTGGTCGGCGAAGTGCGCGGCACCGGGCTGATCGGCGCCGTGGAGCTGGTCAGGGACAAGGCGACGCGCGAGAATTTCGATGCGGCGCATGCGGTCGGGGCGTATTGCATGGGCCGGGCCCAGCAGCATGGCCTGCTGATCCGCGCGCTGCCCGGCGACGCCGTGGCCGTCTGCCCGCCGCTGGTCGTCACGGAGGACGAAATCGGCATGATCATCGAACGGTTCGGCAAGGCGCTCGACGATACGGCGGAGATGGCGGCGGGGCTGTGATTGCTGAGGGAATGCGACAAATTGTCCCGTTTTTGACGCAGGTCAACCCGCGAATACATATGTAAGGGTATTATCGCGTCAGAAACGAGAGCGATGTTGGGTCAAATAAGGTGCCGAAACAATGGACTACAAGCGGTTTTTCGGTGATAAGCTGGCGGCTCTTAAGACAGAGGGCCGGTACAGGGTATTTGCCGATCTAGAGCGGAAATGCGGGAATTTCCCGGGTGCCGTGCGGCATGAAGGCGATGCATTGTCGGACGTCACCGTGTGGTGTTCGAACGATTACCTCGGCATGGGGCAGAACGCGCTGGTCCGCGAAGCCATGGTCGAGGCCATCGACAGCTGCGGCGCCGGCGCCGGCGGGACCCGGAACATCTCCGGCACCAATCATTACCATGTCCTCCTCGAAGAGGAGCTTGCCGGCCTGCATGGCAAGGAAGCGGCGTTGTTGTTCACCTCAGGCTATGTCGCCAACATGACGGCGTTGTCGACCCTCGGGGCCCAGCTGCCGGACTGCATCCTCTATTCCGATGCGCTGAATCACAATTCGATGATCGAGGGCATCCGCCATTCGCGCGCCGACAAACGCATCTTCAAGCATAACGATCCCGAAGACCTCGAGCGCCTGATGGCGGCCGACGATCCGAACGCCGCCAAGGTGGTGATCTTCGAGTCGGTCTATTCGATGGATGGCGACGTTGCGCCGATCGCGGAAATCTGCGATGTGGCCGAGAAGTACAACGCCATCACCTTCCTCGACGAGGTGCATGCGGTCGGCATGTACGGGCCGAACGGCGCCGGCATCGCGGAACGCGATGGCGTCCTCGACCGGATTACCATCGTTCAGGGGACGCTCGGCAAGGCGTTCGGCGTGATCGGCGGATACATCGCGGCCTCGGCCGACCTGATCGATTTCGTGCGGTCCTATGGCGATGGGTTCATCTTCACCACGGCGCTGCCGCCGGCGGTGGCCGCCGGCGCCCTGGCCAGCGTGCGGCATGTCCGCCGCTCGCAGCACCTGCGCGACCAGCACCAGGAGCGTTCGGAAACGCTGAAGCGGCGGCTGAGGGAGGCCGGTCTGCCGGTGATGCCGTCGGTGTGCCACATCGTGCCCGTTCTGGTCGGCGATGCGGCCCTCTGCAAGCAGGCCAGCGACATGCTGCTGGAAGAGCACCAGATCTACGTTCAGCCGATCAACTATCCGACCGTGCCGAAAGGCACCGAGCGGCTTCGGCTGACGCCGTGTCCGCTGCATGACGATGCGATGATGGACGAACTGGTCGACGCACTCGTCGATGTCTGGCGGGTGTTGTCGCTGAAACGCGCTGCCTGATGCCGTTTCCGGCCTGACGGCCCCGCGAACGTATCCGTAAACTGACCACCGCTGGGCGGGCAGAGGAAAGTTCCTGTCGCCAGGGCGCAGGTGGCGTTAATCCATGACAGTCTTTACTTTTCCCTGTGCTTGAATAAGCATAGGGCACAGAGCCGGGTCAGCCGGCCGGTTTGGCGCAGCCGTTGCGCCGGTACAGACAGGGAAGTTTAAATCCAGGGTATGAACGATCAGAACGATTCGATCGTCCGGTTCATCGATGTCCAGAAGAGTTACGACGGCGAAACGCTTGTCGTAAAGAATCTCAACCTCGATATCGCCCGCGGCGAGTTCCTCACCATGCTGGGCCCTTCGGGTTCCGGCAAGACCACCTGCCTGATGATGCTGGCCGGGTTCGAACCGGCGACCCATGGCGAGATCACGCTGAACGGTAATCCGATCAACAACGTACCGCCCTACAAGCGCGGCATCGGCATGGTGTTCCAGAACTATGCGCTGTTCCCGCATATGACGGTGGCGGAGAACCTGGCCTTTCCCTTGCAGGTCCGCAAGATGAGCGGCGAGGAGACCGAACGGCGGGTCCAGCGCGCGCTGGAAATGGTGCAGCTGCCGGAATTCGGCGGCCGCCGCCCGGGACAGCTTTCCGGCGGCCAGCAGCAACGGGTCGCGGTGGCCCGCGCCCTGGTCTTCGACCCCGATCTCGTCCTGATGGACGAGCCGCTCGGCGCGCTGGACAAGAACCTGCGCGAGGAAATGCAGTACGAGATCAAGCATATCCACGAGAATCTAGGGGTCTCGGTGGTCTATGTGACGCACGACCAGTCCGAGGCGCTGACGATGTCGAACCGCATCGCCGTCTTCAACGACGGCATCGTCCAGCAGCTTTCGACGCCGGACGATCTATATGAACGGCCCGAGAACGCCTTCGTTGCCGGCTTCATCGGTGAGAACAACCGCCTGATGGGCACGGTCAAGGAGGCCAATGGAGAGATTTGCACGGTCGATGTCGATGGCGGCGGGGTGGTCCAGGCGCTGCCGGTGAATGTCGGCGGCGTCGGCGACCGCACGACGCTCTCGCTCCGGCCCGAACGGGTGACGGTCAATCCTCCCGACGGCACGCCCAACGTTTTCGAGGGCGTCGTCGAGGAGCTCATATATCTCGGGGACCACATCCGGACGCGGGTCAATGTCTGTGGGCACGACGATTTCATCGTCAAGATCCCCAACGCCTCGGGCCACGCCAGCCTTGCGGAAAAGGCGCCGGTCAAGGTCGGCTGGGAAATGGACGATTGTCGGGCGCTCGATGCCTGATTGTCGAGATGGTGCGCGGCGGACCGACCGGCGGTCTCCTGGAGAGGCCGCCTTCGCGAACCGTCTGACTTGGAAGCCGCCGGCGTTGCCGGCAAATTGATAACCAGAAACCCAGGGAGCTAATACCCATGAAGTTTTCTACCAAACTCGGAATGTCAGTGGCGGCCGTTCTGCTCGCCGTGGCAACCGCTGCGTATGCCGCGACCGACCTGGTCGTGGTGTCGTGGGGCGGGGCCTATTCGGCAAGCCAGCAGAACGCCTACCACGAACCGTACATGAAGCAGAACGCGGGCATCAACATCATCAACGACGATTCGTCGAACGAGGCGGTGGCCAAGCTGCGCGCCATGAACGAAGTCGGCAACGTGACCTGGGACCTGGTCGATGTCGTGGCGGCGGACGCCATCCGTCTGTGCGACGAAGGCCTGGCGATGGAGTTCGATCCTGACGAGCTGCTGGCGCCCGCGCCCGACGGCACCCCGGCCAGCAAGGATTTCGGCGACCTGCTCGTGTCGGAATGCTTCATTCCGCAGATCGTCTACTCGACGACCTTCGGCTACCGCACCGACATGGTGAAGTCGAAGCCCACGAGCGTTTGCGACGTGTTCGACATCAAGAAGTTCCCGGGCAAGCGCTCGCTGGAGAAAAACCCGATCAACAATGTCGAATGGGCATTGATTTGCGATGGCGTCGCTCCCGACAAGGTCTATGACCTGCTGGCGACCGACGAGGGCGTCGATCGCGCGCTCAAGAAACTGGGCACCATCAAGGATCAAATCGTCTGGTGGACCAAGGGGGCGCAAACCCCGCAGCTTCTTGCCGACGGCGAAGTCGTCATGGGCTCGACCTACAACGGCCGCCTGTTCTCGGTGATCGAAGAGGAAAAACAGCCGATCGCCATGCTCTGGGACTGGCAGGTCTTCGACCTCGACGGCTGGATCATCCCGAAGGGCACCAAGAACCTGGAAGAGGTCAAGAAACTGGTGCGCTTCGCAACCGACACCCAGCGTCTGGCGGACCAGGCGAAGTACATCTCCTACGGCCCGGCGCGCGCGTCATCGGCGCCGCTGGTCGGCAAGCACGCGACGCTGGGCATCGAAATGGCGCCGCATATGCCGACGGACCCGAACAACGCCAAGACCACCTTGCTGTATAACTACGAGTTCTGGGCCGACTATCGCGACGATATCGACGCGAAGTTCCAGGCCTGGCTGATTCAGTAGGCTATTCGGGATTCGCCGGGGCGCCGCGCTGCGCCCCGGCGTGATCCCGACAATATAATAAGGGCGATCCGGGGATAGCACGACCAATGGCCGACGCATCGGACACAGGCAGGAACGAGCCGCTACGCTCGGCGAGCGGTGAGCTTCTGAAGGTCAGTCTTCGCCGCTCGCTCAGGCGTCAGAAGCTGCAGGCGCTCGGGCTGGTCGCGCCGTTGTTCCTGTTTATTCTCTTTACCTTCCTGGCGCCGATCGGCGGCATGCTGTTCCGGTCGGTCGAAAACCAGATTGTCGGCGATACCTTGCCCCGGACCGTGGCCGCGCTGGCGGACTGGAACCCGAACCTGCAGGAACTGCCCGACGAGGAGGTCTTCGCGGCGATGGTCGCGGATATGAAGATCGCCCGGGAGGCCCGCACCGCGTCGCGCGTCGGGCAGCGGCTGAATTACGAAGTTTCCGGCATGTCGAGCCTGTTCAGGTCGACCGCCCGCAAGGCCGGCCGAATCGACGGGCCACCCTTCTAGGACGCGCTGATCAAGGCGCATAAGGGTTGGGGCGACCCGGTGACCTGGAAGGTCATTCAGCGGTTTTCGGCCAAATACACGCCCGGTTATTTCCTGGCGGCGGTCGACGCGGAACAGACGGTCGATGGCAATATCCGGATGGTGCCGAAGGACGAGCGCGTGTATCTGCCGTTGTTCTGGCGGACATTGCTGCTCAGCGCCTTCATTACCTTCATGACTTTCCTGCTCGGCTTTCCGATCGCCCATCTGCTGGCGACCGTGCCGACACGGATCGGCAATCTGCTGATCATCATGGTGCTGCTGCCGTTCTGGACTTCGCTGCTGGTCAGGACGACGTCCTGGATCGCCCTGCTGCAGAAGCAAGGGGTGATCAACGACCTGCTGGTCGGTATCGGCATCCTGAGCGACGAATCGCGGCTGACGATGATTCACAACGCCACCGGCACGATCGTCGCCATGACGCATATCCTGCTGCCGTTCATGGTGTTGCCGCTCTACAGCGTGATGAAAACCATCTCGCCGAATTACGTGCGGGCGGCGAAATCGCTCGGCGCCACGCCGACATATGCGTTTATCAAGGTCTATTTCCCGCAAACGGTGCCCGGCATCGGCGCCGGCGCCATTCTCGTCTTCATCCTGTCGATCGGTTATTACATCACGCCGGAACTGGTCGGCGGCACGTCGGGCACCTTCATCAGCAACCGCATCGCGTACAATATCTCATCGTCGCTGAACTGGGGCCTCGCCGCGGCGCTCGGCGCGCTGTTGCTGGGCGTCGTGATTGCGCTGTACTGGCTCTACGACAAGATCGTCGGCATCGACAACATGAAGATGGGATAGCGCCATGGCCCTTCCATCCTATACGACGCCGGCCCAGCGGCTGTGGCATTACACCTATCTTGCGATCTGCGCCGCGATCTTCTTTTTCCTGATCTTCCCGCTGCTGGTGATCATCCCGCTGTCGTTCAACGCGGTGCCGTTCTTTACCTTCACCAAGGAAATGCTGGCGTTCGATCCGGCCGGTTATTCCACCAAATGGTACGAGGACTTCTTCACCAACCTGAACTGGCAGGGCGCGGTGAAGAACAGTTTCATCATCGCGTTTTTCGCAACCGTCCTGTCCACCTTCTTCGGCACGCTGGGCGCGCTGGGCCTTTCGCGGACCCATATGCCGTACAAGACGCTGGTCATGAGCATCCTGATCTCGCCGATGATCGTGCCGCTCATCATCTCGGCGGCGGGCATGTTCTTCTTCTATTCCGACGTAGGCCTGCAGGGCACGCATCTCGGGGTCATTCTGGCGCATGCGGCGCTCGGCACGCCGTTCGTGGTGATTACCGTGACCGCGACGCTGGTCGGCTTCGACAACAGCCTGATCCGGGCGGCGCAGAACCTGGGGGCATCGGCGCCGACCGTGTTTTTCAAGATCATTGTGCCGCTGATCCTGCCGGGCGTGATTTCCGGCGCGTTGTTCGCCTTCATCACCTCGTTCGACGAGGTCGTGGTCGTCCTTTTCGTCGGCAGCTTCAAGCAGCGCACCATCCCGTGGCAGATGTTCTCGGGCATCCGCGAGCAGATCAGCCCGACCATCCTGGCGGTGGCGACCCTGATGGTGCTGGTTTCGATCATCCTGCTGTTGACCCTGGAACTGCTGCGCCGCCGCAACGAGCGCCTGCGCGGCATCCGGCCGACCTGACGAAAATCCGGGAAACCCTCTCGAAAAATCTTAACCGGATCCCCATGTTTCGGTGTAATATTGGATTCCGGTGATCTTTCGACGGGAAGTGGACCATGTATCGCGATAACACGCTGATTCCGGCCGAAGCGGTGCGGCTTGCCGCGCTGGGAAGCCTCCTTCAGGGCGAAAAGAGTTATGGTGACCTTGCCCGTGAGATCCGCTTCTTCGTGGCCCGTATCGTCGGGCCGTCGCTCGACCTGCTCGGCTCGTCGCTGGAGTTGCTCCGGCTCGAGGGGCTGGTCGCGGCCAAGGACGGCACCGCGGCCGCGCAAAGCCTGCCGGACGATGCGATGCTGCACGTCACCGACGACGGCCGTGATGCGTTCCATGCGCTGATGACCTCGAATGTGCGGGGATTGACGAGCGATCTCAGCCGCCTCGTCGTCGCCCTTAAGATGCGGTTTCTTCCGCTGCTTCCCGAGGGCGACCGTCATGAGCAAGCGGAAATCCTTGCCGAAGCGTGCGAGAGCGAACTCGCGCGCCTGAAGGATCTGCGCCAGAGCTACGGCAACGGCTTCCTTGCCGAATGGCTGGACCACGAGATCGCCGAAGCGACCGAACGCCACGACTGGTTCACCGCACTGGACGGCCGCGTCTGAGATCGAATTCCATCCTGTTACCGGCACCGAGCGACCTCACATTTCGAGACGCCCTTTCGGGGCTCCTCAGCGTGAGGACACCGTTGTTGGAGCCTCATGCTGAGGAGGGCTGCAGGCCCGTCTCGAAGTATGAGGTCGCGCCCGCCGTCCGAAGCCGATTCGCAGTCTTTCAGTACACGTGCTGGCCGCCGGTGACGAAAACCTCGGTTCCCGTCACATAGCCGAAATCGGGATTGACCAGCTGATAGACGCAGCCGGCGACCTCCGCCGCCGTGCCCATGCGGTGCATGGGAATCCGGTTGATCAGCGGCTCGTACTCGTCGCCGATCATCTCGGTCTCGATCTCGCCGGGCGCCACGGCGTTCACCCGCACCCCGAGTTGCGCGAACTCCACCGCCATCTCGCGTGTCAGGGCCGACAGCGCCGCCTTGGACGTCGAATAGGCCGAGCCCGCGAAGGGATGGATGAAATGGCCGGCGATCGACGTGATGTTAACGATCGCCGCCCCGCCGTCCTTGGCGCCGCGGCTGAGCGCGGTGGCGAATCCCCGGCTCAGCATCAGCGGCGCGAAAAGGTTCAGATCGAAGACCTTCCGCCAGCCGTCGATCGGCCCGTTCAGGCATCCCAGCCGCTCCTTGATCGGCGTCTTGGGCGAGACCGCGGCATTATTGACGAGCGCGTGCAGCGGCTTATCGCCCAGAATCTCGTTGGCCTCGTTCAGGAACTCGTCCACCGATGCCGGATCCGAAAGATCGGTCGGAATATGGTGCGACCAGTTGGGGTCGCGCTGGCAGGCCTCGGGCGCTTCCTCGCGGCTGCAGGTGATGATTTGCCAGTTCTCGTTCGAAAAGCGCATGACCGTGGCATGCCCGATGCCCCGGCTGGCGCCGGTCAGCACGACCGTTTTTCTCTTATCGCTCATGGCCCCGAGTGTACCGCAAAGCAGGGCGCGCTCAATGCGCCATGATCACCGGCATGTCGGCTGCCGCCAGCACCTCGCGGGTCACGCCGCCGAACACCAGTTCGCGCAGGCGGCTGTGCGTGTACGCACCCATGACCATCAGGTTGGCGCCGGTGTCCGCCGCCGCCGACAACAGGGTTTCGCCCACCGACCTGCCGCCGTCCGCCTCGATATCCAGATTCTGAACCTTGACCCCGTGTCGAGCCAGGTACGCCGCGAGCGCTGCCGCATCGGCTTCGGGCGGTTCGGGCGCGCCGACGGTGATGATGGTCGTCGATTCGGCCTCGGTGAGGAACGGCAGGGCTGCGGCGACGGCACGTGCCGATTCCAGGCCTCCGTTCCAGGCGACCGCGATACGGCTGCCGATTGAATCCGGCGGGCCCGCAGCGGCGACCAGCAGCGGCGTGCCGCTCTCCAGAAGCGCCGCCTCCAGCGTTTCGGCAACGGTGGTGACCGCAGCCTCGTCCGTCGGGCGCGATACCACGACCAGGTCCGCGACGCGCCCGCGTCTTGCAACGCTCGCGTCCGGGCGCCCGACCGTCTCGACCCAGTTGCAGCTCGGGCCCTCGCGCGCGGCCTCGGCGAGCGGCAGGTCGATCTTGGCGCGCCAGGCGTCGAACGCGGCGCGAACCCGCCGCGATCGTTCGTCCGCCTGTTGCTCGGCGCTGGTGATCATTTCCTCGATCAGCGCGCCGGACATCCCCTCGCCAATATAAGGGATCATCGTGCGCGGGTCGGCACGCACATGCATTACGTCGACATGCGCTGCGAATTTCCTGGCCACCGCGGCCGCCGTCGCCAACGCCGATTCGTCCGACGGCACACCGTAGAGCGGTGTGAGTACGACTTTGAGTCCCATAGCCTCTGCCCCTTGTTCGCCGCGGCGATGCGATCGCCGCCCGTGAACCACTATAGATGATCGCGCCGCCGCGTGCGCCATGACTTGCATCAAGCGGGCACCATGGCGGCTTCCAGTGCATCCAGGGCCGCCGCGACGGCTGATTCGACCGTGCCGGATGCATCGATCCGCGTCCAGCGCATCCGGCCCTTCTCTCGCCCGGGGTGCTGCCTGAGGAACGCCACCGTTGCGTCCGAGGCGTCGTCCTTGCGCACGGCGACGCGCTCGATCCGGATATCCAGCGGCGCGTCCAGCCAGAGCCCGCGGAACGGCAGCCCGGCGTCGCGCGCCACGGCCTCCAGCGCGTTGCGCTCGTCCGGGTCGGAATATACCGCATCGGCGATCACGGTCATCCCGGCGGCAAGCCCCGCCTTCGCGTCCTCGAGGACCCGGTCGTAGGTCCGTTCCGTGGCATCGCGGCTGTAGGCCTCCTGCGGCAGCGGATCCTCCAGCCGGCAGCCGAACAGTCGCTTGCGCGTCACGTCGCTGCGGATCACCAGCGCCCCGGGCGCCTCGCCGAGACGCGGCGCCGCCAGGCCGGCGACCGTCGATTTTCCGCTGCCCGATTCGCCGCCGATGCCGATCAGCCGCGGTGCGTGCGGCGTAAGGAATCCGGTTGCCAGTTTCAGGTATTCGCGCGCCGCCGCGCGCATGGCCCCGGCCGCGGCATCGTCCTGCTGATAGGCGGCTCCGCTCGCTTCGACCTTGGCCCGGATCGCCGCGCGGCACGACAGGAACAGCGCCACGGCGGGCAAGCCGCCGAGGTCGCCGGTCCGCTGCAGGTAGCGGTTGAACACCAGATTCGTGAAATCCCGACGGCCGCGGTGCTCCAGATCCATCAGCAGGAATGCCAGGTCGTACAGGACGTCGGTGCAGGCGAGGGTCTCATCGAACTCGAGGCAGTCGAACAGTGTCGGGCGGCCGTCCCACAGAAAAATGTTCCGCAGGTGCAGGTCGCCGTGACAATGGCGCACGAAACCCGCCGCGCGGCGCGCGTCCAACAGGGCCGCACAGTCCCGCAGCGCCTCGTCCGACAGATGGTGCAGCGCCTCCACACCGATCTCTCCGAACGTCTCGGGCATCGCGGCAAGCTCCCGGACGTCGTCGTCGACGATCCAGCGCAGCGCGGCGCTCCCGCCATGGTCGGGGCGGGGTTCCGCGGCGGCGTGGAAGGCGGCGATTTCGTCGGCCAGTTCGATCATGTGCGACGCCGCGAGATCGCCGCGTTCGGCCATGCGGTCGAACAGCCGATCCTGGTCGAACCGGCGCATGACGACGATCCATTCGACCGGCATGCCGTCGCCGTCCAGCGCCAGAGTCCCGTCCGTCCGGCGCGTCACCGGCCGGCAGCCAAGGTAGAACTCGGGCGCGGTGCGGCGGTTGAGACGGACCTCCGCCTCACAGGCGGCACGGCGACGGTCGAGCGTCGAGAAATCAAGAAAGGGGAACCAGACGGCGCGTTTCAGCTTGTAGGCGAAATCGCCGGCCAGAAACACCACGGCCGCGTGGGTGTCGATGCGCACCGGCATCGCACCGCCATGGGTCGCCGGGTCCTCGAGGAACGCGATGACTTTACTCTGATCCTGTGCGATCTCTCCGGGTCTCATAACGCGTCCCCCCGGGTGCGCCGTCGGTCTCAGGGTCTGTAAAACGCGTGCTTTTCGATGATTCCCGTCGGATCTTGATGAATCAGGACTTCTGCCTCCGGGAACGCATCGCGAATTTCCAATTCTACCGCGTCGGAGATTTCGTGCGCCATGAGCAAGGTCAATTCCGCATTCATGACGAGGTGGAACTGGATGAAGCTGCTCGGCCCCGAGCGGCGGGTGCGCAGGTCGTGCACACTGGCAACCTCGGGATGGGCCATGGCGATTTCGCGGATCGTATCGCGGTCCGCCTCCGGCATCTCGCGGTCCATCAGCATATCCAGCGCCTCGCGCACGATGAGCCAGGCGCTGTACAAGACGTACACCGCGATCGCCGCGCCGAAGATCGGATCGGCGTAGAGCCAGCCGAACCAGCTGCCGAGAATCAGGGCCGCGATCACCGCGATGTTGACCAGTATATCGCCCTTGTAGTGCAGCGAGTCCGCCGCGACCGCGACCGAGCGCGTGCGCCGCACGACCCAGATCTGGAACAGCACGAGAATGATCGTCAGGGCGATCGAAACCAGCATCACCGCGATGCCGGCCTCGATGCTTGCCAGCGGCCGCGGGTGGATCATGCGTTCGCCGGCCTGGAACAGGAGCAGCACCGCGGATCCGGCGATGAAGGCCGATTGCGCCATCGCCGCGAGTGCCTCGGCCTTGCCATGGCCGAACCGGTGTTCCCGGTCCGCCGGCGTGAGCGCGTGGCGCACCGCGATCAGGTTCACGATTGACGCCAGCGCGTCGAGCAGCGAATCCACCAGGGTCGAGAGCATGGCAATCGACTCGGTGACGACCCAGGCGCCGGTCTTGAGAGCGATCAGGGTGACCGCCACCGACACCGAGGCATAGGTCGCAAGCCGCATGAGGCGGCCATTCGCCTCAAGATTCGGCTCCGCGCCGGGCATACGTTGCGCCTCCGACGTCATGGGAACAGCCGCTCGACGGTCCACGAATCGCCCTTGCGGGTATGGACGATGCGCTCATGCAGCCGGAACCGGCCGTCCTTCCAGAATTCGATCCGGTCCGGCACGAGCCGGAATCCCGACCAGTGCGGCGGCCGCGGAATCTCGCCAAGCCCGAACCTGGCGGTGTATTCGGCAACCCGCTTTTCCAGCACGAACATGCCCTCCATCGGGCGGGACTGGTCGCTGGCCCAGGCGCCGATGCGGCTGCCCCGGGGCCGGGTCGCGAAATATTCGTCCGCCTCGGCGTCGCTCACGCTTGCGACGGGTCCTTCGATTCGCACCTGGCGGCGCAGCGATTTCCAGTGAAACAGCAGGGCCGCCTGTGCATTATCCATCAGTTCGCGCGCCTTGCGGCTCTCAAGGTTGGTGTAGAACACGAAACCCTCATTATCGATGCCCTTCAACAGCACCATGCGTGCCGACGGACGGCCCCGTGCGTCCGCCGTTGCCAGCGTCATCGCGGTGGGGTCGTTGGGCTCCGACTGATGTGCCTCGTCGAGCCAGGCGCGAAAGCGCGGAAACGGGTCTGTTTCTTGTTTTCCAGTCATTGCCGCCACATATAGCACATGGCAGTTGAGGCAAATCAATCGCCCTTGTCCGTCACATGGGATATTTTCCGGGGATGGCGGCGCGGCGCATCGTTCCGGGGTTGGATTGCGGGTCCGGCTGTCATCCACGGGGGGTGACACAGACGTGAAAGGACACGTGATGTTGAGCAAGAAAATCGTGGCCGTCGTGCTGACGGCTTCAGTGATGTCCGCATGCACGGATATGGGACCCAAGGAAACCACGGGCACCCTGGTCGGCGCGGGCGCGGGCGCCGTCATCGGTGGACAGGTCGGCGGCGGCGAGGGGCAACTCGTCGGCGTGGCGGTCGGCACGCTGCTCGGTGCATTGTTGGGCGGCGAGATCGGCCGGACGATGGACCAGGCCGACCAGGCGGCCGCGCAGCAGGCCTACGAGCAGGCCCAGACGGCGCCGATCAACAGGACGATCGAATGGGAAAATCCCGACAACGGCCATTACGGCACCGTGACGCCGGTCCGCGAGGGCACCTCGAGCGTCGGCGAGTACTGTCGGGAGTTCCAGCAGACCGTTACCATCGGCGGCCGCCAGGAGCGGGCCTACGGCGTTGCGTGCCAGCAGCCGGACGGCAGCTGGAAGATCGTGCAGTAGGCGGTTCCTTAACGAACGTCCTGTAGCATTGGCCGGGGAACTTTGACGATACGGTGTGGCGGAGGCCGATGAACGATCCCTATGAGGTCCTGGGCGTAGCGCGGACAGCCAGCCAGGCCGAAATCAAGAAGGCGTACCGGGCGCTGGCCAAGAAGCTGCACCCGGACGTCAACCCCGGAGATACGGCGGTCGAACAACGGTTCAAGGAGGTTTCGGCCGCCTACGACCTGCTGTCCGACACCGAACGCCGCCGTCAGTTCGACGCCGGCGAGATCGGTGCCGACGGATCGCCGCGCCACCACGGACCGTTTCGGCATCAGTACCGCAAGGATTCCGCGGGCGGCTTCGATTTCGGGGCCGGCGGCATCGATATCGACGATCTGTTCTCTGACTTGTTCGGGCGCGGCCGGCGGGCACAGACCCGTCAGCAGGCAAAGCCCAGGGGACAGGATCTCACCTTCACGGTCACTGTCCCGTTCGTCGAGGCGATGCGCGGCGGCTCGCAACGGGTCTCGCTCTATTCCGGCAAGACGCTGGACGTGAACCTGCCGCCGGGCGCCGAGGACGGCCAGCGGCTGCGCCTCAAGGGCCAGGGCATGCCGGGCCCGGCGGGCGGCGTGGCGGGCGATGCGTTCGTCGAGGTCCAGATCGCACCCCATCCCTACATGCGCCGGGACGGGCTGGACATCCATCTCGACCTGCCGGTGACGCTCCAGGAGGCGGCGCTCGGCGCCAAGGTCAAGGTGCCGACCCTCGACGGGGTGGTCTCGGCGACGGTGCCGCCGGGCTCCAACGACGGCACCGTGCTGCGCCTGAAGGGGCGGGGAATCATGGCGCCCAAGGGCGGCCGCCGCGGCGACCAGTACGTCAAGCTGCGGATCACGCTGCCGGACAGGATCGACGACGAGCTGACCGCTTTCCTGCGCAGCTGGGAGCCGCCGGCGGATTACGACCCACGCAGGAAGCTGAAGCTGGACTGATCAGCGCCCGGCCAGCCAGGCGAGGCCAAGCCATACCAGCAGGCGGTTCTTGTAATCGCCCGGCTGGGCGTCTTCCTCGGCGTCGGCGTCCTCCTCGTCCGGACCTGCGAGATCTTTGCCTTCGTCCTCCGGTACCGTCAGCAGGGTCTTGAGCGGGATATCCATGATCTCCTGTCCGGCCGCCTCGACGGCCTCGAGGGTCCCCGACAGAGTCTTGCCCCAGACGTGGCGCGCCGCTTCCGCCGCCGTGGATGAAACGGCGAGTCCGAGATCGCGGTGCAGGTCGGCCAGCGACACCGTCTCCAGGTCGCGCGAGAGAATCCAGCCCCCGCGCTCCGACCGCGCGATGTAGCGGCCGCGCAACAGCGATTCCGTGGCCTCGTCCAGGATCTCGGCCGGCTGGCCGGTCTTGCGCGAGACGTGACGCCGCGACACCGCACCGCCGCGCCGGGTTGCGGCCAGCAGCAGGGCCAGGATCGCGGCCGCGGCCAGCAGGATCGACGCCGGCGAACGCGCGCCCGGTTCCCTGCCGACGACACCGGCCCGCCATTCCTGCAGCGCGGCCGAGATTTCTGCACCGAACAGGATCACGTTCCAGACCACATACATCCAGATCAGGAAGATCGGGAATGTGGCCAGCGCCCCATAGATCGTCTGATAGGTCGGGAAGGTCACGACATAGAACGCGAACGCCTTCTTCAGGACCTCCAGAATCAGTCCGGCCGTGATGCCGCCGACCAGCGCATCGCCGGCCCGAACCGGATAGTTCGGCACGAAGATGTAGAGCAGCGTCAGGCCCGCGATCTGGACCACCGGCGGGACCAGGGCGGCGAGAGGGGCAAGCGGCCCGGTGTACTCCTCGACACCGGCCGCCCGGGCCAGGGCGAAAAGATAGCCCGACAGCACCAGCCCCGCGCCAACCAGCAGCGGGGTCAGGGTCAGGACCAGCCAGTAGACAGGCAGCCGCGCCAGCAGTTTGCGGGTCTGCCGGGTGCGCCATATGCCGTTCAGCGTGGCGCTTACCGTGGCCAGCAGCAGAATCGACGTAATCACCAGGAAGATCACGCCGACGGCCGTCAACTGTCCGGCCTTGCCGGCGAACTGCTCCAGGTGCTCCTGCACGACGGAGCCGACCTGCGGCACGAAATTGTCGAAGACGAAACTCTTGACCTGCTCCCAAACGCCGGCGAACGCATCGAACGCGGTAAAGATCGCGAAACTGATCGCCAGCAGCGGCACCAGCGCCAGCAGCGTCGTATAGGTCAGTGCGGCGCTGCTCTGCGTGCAGCGGTCCTTCGCGAACCGGGTCAGAACGTAATACAGGAATGCCAGTCCCGACGCCCCCCGCGACAGGATCGTGGACCGTTGCCCGGACTGGGTGTCGTGTTTCATGGCCCCTCGCTGATACCGGATCATAGACCGGTTGCAGGCGGGATGAAATGCATGATGCGCGGCTTTGACCGTGCGGTGTTTCTGTGTAGGATGGCGCGCAACCGTGACGTCTGCGCCGAAGAAGAGGAGTCAATGACCGACCCGCAACCGCTTATGGCCGGCAAGCGCGGCTTGATCATGGGTGTCGCGAACGACCGTTCGATCGCCTGGGGCATCGCGCGCGCGGTCGCTGCGCACGGTGCGGAGCTGGCCTTCACCTATCAGGGGGAGGCGCTGGAAAAGCGGGTCCGGCCGCTGGCCGAATCGGTCGGCTCCAACCACGTCGTCTCGTGCGACGTCACCGACGAGGCCAGCGTGGACGCCACCTTCGCCGCGCTCAAGGAATCCTGGGGCGGCATCGATTTCCTGGTCCACGCCATCGCGTTCTCGGACAAGGACGAACTCAAGGGAAAATACGTCAGCACAAGCAGGGATAACTTCCTGCGCACGATGGATATATCCTGCTATTCCTTCACCTCGGTCTGCCGCCGGGCGATGGAGCTCATGCCCGACGGCGGCAGCCTCCTGACGCTGACCTATTACGGCGCGGAGCGGGTCATGCCCCATTACAACGTGATGGGGGTCGCCAAGGCGGCGCTCGAGGCGAGCGTCCGGTATCTGGCGGTCGACCTCGGCGGCCAGGGCATCCGGGTGAACGCGATATCAGCCGGGCCGATCAAGACGCTCGCGGCTTCGGGCATCGGCGATTTCCGCTATATCCTGAAATGGAACGAGCTGAATTCGCCGCTGCGCCGCAACGTGACGATCGACGAGGTCGGCCAGGCCGGACTCTACCTGCTGAGCGACCTCGGCGGTGGCGTCACCGGCGAGGTGCATCACGTCGATTGCGGGTATCACACGGTAGGCATGGTTGCGGTGGATGCGGCCGATGAGGTGTCGCAGCTGCTGGCGAGCCTCAACGGCAAGAGTTGATGAGCGGAAACGGCTTCGGCCATCTGTTTCGATTCACGACGTTCGGTGAAAGTCATGGGCCTGCGATCGGCTGCGTGGTCGAAGGCGTGCCGCCGCGCATCCCGCTCGCCGAGGCCGACATCCAGCACTGGCTCGACCGCCGCCGGCCCGGACAGTCGCGGTTCACCACGCAACGCAAGGAGCCCGACACGGTCCGTATCCTCTCGGGCGTGTTCGAAGGACAGACCACCGGCACGCCGGTCGGCCTTCTGATCGAGAACGTCGACACCCGTTCGAAGGACTACGGCGACATCAGCGACAAGTTCCGCCCGGGCCACGCCGACTTCACCTATTGGACAAAGTATGGCATTCGCGACTATCGCGGCGGCGGGCGGGCGTCCGCGCGCGAGACCGCGTGCCGCGTCGCCGCCGGTGCCATCGCCAGAAAGGTGCTGGGCGGGCGGGTGCGCATTCGGGGCGCATTGATTCAGATCGGCGACCGGCAAATCGACCGCAGCAAGTGGGATTGGAAGACGGTCGAGAAGAATCCGTTCTGGTGCCCCGACGCGGCAACCGCCAAGGACTGGGAATCGTATCTCGACGCGGTACGCAAGGAAGGCTCATCGGTAGGTGCAGTTATCGAGGTCGTCGCCTCGGGCGTCCGCGTCGAGATACGATTCCCAGTCCTTGGCGGTTGCCGCGTCGGGGCACCAGAACGGATTCTTCTCGACCGTCTTCCAATCCCACTTG
>CAJICD010000246.1_pt1 | contig 19719 bp, 18 predicted proteins | sample 9199521 | NCBI WGS metagenome assembly CAJICD01 (sample SAMEA7708321, study PRJEB35096) | sediment metagenome | biome: marine neritic benthic zone biome [ENVO:01000025]; feature: sediment [ENVO:00002007]; material: shallow marine sediment [ENVO:03000034] sea grass bed [ENVO_01000059] ...
CGCTGGTGCCCGAACAGGCGGCGCACGCGGGAATATCATTCGAGGACCTCGTAGAGTGGATGGTGGAGAACGCCGCATGCGACAGCTGACGCTTCCCTCCGTATTGCGGCGCGGGCCGGGGCGAACCGGTCGCGCGAAGGCGCCGAAAGAACGGCCGACGCATGCCGCCGCAACGGGCAACAGGACACCGCGGCGACGGCGGGCGCCACGTCGGCTGGCGGGTCTGAGGCGGTCGGCGATGGTGGCCGCGGCCGTCTTGACCGTCATGCTCGGTGGGGCCGTGGCCTGGCGAAGCGGCGGTCTCGAGGCGCTGGGCGGCATGGTCATGGGCTGGACCGCGTCGGCGGGGTTTGCCGTCGGCGAGGTGCTTGTCGTGGGCCGCGTCGAGACGCCGCCCGGCCGGGTCCTGGCGGCGCTGGACGTTCGCGCTGGATCGCCCCTGCTGGCCTTCTCGCCGGCCGCGGCCCGTGAACGGCTGCTGGCGTTGGGCTGGGTCCGGGAAGCGCGGGTCGAACGGCGGTTCCCAAATGTGGTCTACGTGCACCTGGAGGAACGGCGTCCGGCGGCCATCTGGCAGAACGCCGGGGTGCTGACGCTGGTCGACGAGACCGGCGCGGCGATCGGCCCCGAAGCGGTCTCCCGGTATTCATCCTTGCGGCTCATCGTTGGCCCGGATGCCCCGGCGCAGTTCGCGACGCTCTTTGCGGTGCTCGAAAGCCGGCCGGAAATGCTGGACCACGTGACGGCGGCGATTCGGGTCGGCGGCCGCCGCTGGAACCTGCGCCTCGCCAACGGCATGACGGTTCTGCTGCCCGAACAGGATGTTGCGGCGGCCTGGCGGCTGCTCGCCGACACGGTGCGGGACAGTGCGCTGTTGGAACGTGATCTCGTCCATGTCGATCTGCGCATGCGCGATCGTCTGGTTCTGCGCCTGAGGCCAGGCGCGGCCCAGGCGCCCGGCCAGGATGGGGGCGCGTGATAGATGAACGGCCACAGTCGGACCGGAGTGGAGGACAGAATTGGCACGTAGCAGCCTGACAGCGGCTCTCGACATCGGGACCAGCAAGATCTGCTGCCTGATCGGTGCGCCCGGCGACGACGGGCGCATCCGTGTGGCCGGAATCGGCCACCATGAGAGCCGCGGCGTCAAGTCCGGCAACATTGTCGACATGGATGCCGCCGAGGAGTCGATGACCGCAGCGGTGCTCGCCGCCGAGCGGATGGCGGGCGAGACGGTTCGCGACGTCGTCGTCGGCGTCGCCGGCGGCCAGCTGTCCAGCCGCCTGATCGACATGCAGGTTGCGCTGAACGGCGGCCCGGTGCGCGACGCGGACCTGCGCCGACTGCTTTACAACGGTATCCCGGAAAGCGAGCCGCTTCGGGTGCTGCTTCACGCGGTTCCGGTGGGTTACAGCATCGACGGTTCCAACGGGATCCACGACCCGCGCGGGATGCATGGCCACGCGCTGGCGGTGCACGTGCATGAAATCTCGGCGGCGGCGACGGCCATCCGAAACGTAACGACCTGCGTCGAGCGGTGTCACCTCAACGTCAGCGACGTTGTCGCAAATCCCTATGCGGCCGGGCTGGCGACGCTGGTTGCGGACGAGACGGAGCTTGGGGTGACGGTTATCGACATGGGGGGCGGCGCCACGTCATTCGCCGTATTCCTGGACGGGTCGCCGGTGTTCGCCGGCAGCGTTCCGGTCGGAGGCGGCCACGTGACGAACGACATCGCGCGCGGGCTGGCGACGCCGCTCGCGCACGCGGAACGCCTGAAGACGCTGTACGGCAGTGCCCTGCCGTCGCCCAGCGACGAGCGCGAGACCATCGTGGCGCCACAGGTCGGAGAGGAGCCCGGCGATCCCGGCAACCAGGTGCCGAAATCGTTCCTGGTCAGCATCATCGCGCCGCGCGTCGAAGAGATCCTGGAACTCGTGCGCGCCGAACTGGAGGCGGTGGGCGCCAGCCGCATCGCCGGCCGCAGGGTGGTTCTGACCGGCGGCGCCTGCCAACTGCCCGGCGTTCCCGAGTTGGCGACGCGCCTGCTCGACAAGCAGATCCGCATCGGCAGCCCCACGGGGTTTGGCGCGATGGCCGCCGCAACCAGCGGTCCAGCCTTCGCCGCCTGCGCCGGCCTGCTGCGTTTTGCCACCGAAGACACCAGCGATTTGCGCAATCACGCCGGCTATCGGGCCCCGGCAACGGACGGCTGGTTGAGCCGTCTGGGGCCCCTGGGCCGTATCGGAGGATGGTTTCGTGAGAATCTGTAAACACAGGAATTCCGCAGGCAACTGCGAAATGACCCGCGTCGGCCGATGCCGGCGCAACCCGGCATACCGATCGTAGGAGGTTACCATGACGATCAATCTTATGACCCCCAGTCATGAAACGGACTTCAAGCCGAGAATAACCGTCATCGGCGTTGGAGGGGCTGGCGGCAATGCGGTCAACAACATGATCCGTGCCAACCTTGAGGGCGTCGACTTCCTGGTCTGCAACACGGATGCGCAGGCCATGAGCCACACCCTGAGCGAGCGCAAGCTGCAGCTCGGAGCCGATCTGACGCAGGGCCTGGGCGCCGGTTCCAAGCCCGATGTCGGGCGGGCGGCCGCCGAGGAAACGCTGGGTGAGCTCATGGAGCAGCTGACGGGCAACCACATGGTATTCGTCACCGCAGGTATGGGCGGCGGAACCGGGACGGGAGCTGCGCCCGTGATCGCCCGCGCCTGCCGGGAAGCCGGCATGCTGACCGTCGGTGTGGTCACCAAGCCGTTCCTGTTCGAGGGCCGTCAGCGGCTGAAGCTGGCCGACGAGGGCATTGCCGAGCTGCAGCAATATGTCGACACCCTGATCGTCATTCCCAACCAGAACCTGTTCCGGGTCGCGAACGAGAAGACGACGTTCGCCGATGCCTTCAAGATGGCCGATGACGTGCTCTTTGCCGGGGTGCGCAGCGTCACCGACCTGATGGTCATGCCGGGGCTGATCAATCTCGACTTCGCCGATATCCGTTCGGTCATGGCCGAAATGGGCAAGGCCATGATGGGCACCGGTGAGGCCGAAGGCGACAAGCGCGCCATCGAGGCGGCGGAAGCCGCGATCGCCAATCCGCTGCTCGAGGATCTGTCGATGAAGTCGGCGTGCGGGCTGCTGATCAACATCACCGGCAGCCTGGACATGACGCTGATGGAGGTCGACGAGGCGGTAAACCGGATCCTCGAGGAGGTCGATACCGAGGCCGACATGATCTTCGGATCCACGTTTGATGACGGCCTCGAGGGCCGGATCCGAATCTCCGTGGTGGCGACCGGCATCGAAGTCGCCGAACAGGGCAACGTCCGGCCTGCCCCCATCGTTCGGCCGCGGCCGGTGTCCGCACCGGCATCCGCCGACGTGGGCGTGCCGGCGATGGCGGCAGCCGCCGCGGGCGAAAACGCGACCGCCGCGGACTCGGCCGCCCCCATCCTGGCCATGCCGCCGCACGAGCCGGCCGGAACGGAACCCGGCGATATCCTGACGTTGCTCGATGAGGTCCCAGCGCCGGCAGGGCAGACGCCGCCGGAGTCTCCCGGGCCGGGGGGCGACACATTCATTCCGCCGGCGCCGGTCCATCCCGACGAGGCGCCGTCAAGCGCCGACCCGTTCGCCGAAGCGGCGATCGAAAACGGCGCGGGCGGAGGCGGCAAACGGAAGAAACCCACCCTGTTCGAGCGGGTGGCGGAAGCGGCCGGAGTCGTGAGCGGCGAGCGCCGGGCACAGACGGCCGCGCGCATCGAGCCGGTCGCGCCGCCCGCCGCCGGAGCCCCGCCCACCCAAACAGCGTCCGCGGCGGCCGATGGCCGGCAGCAGCGGCTGGGCGCGCTCGAGCCCGGCCACGGCGCCGGCGCCACCGATGCCGAAGGCGAGATGCTCGACATTCCTGCCTTCCTGCGCCGCCAGGCGAACTGACGGAACCCGACGATTCCCGAATACGCGGCCGCACCGTCCCCGGTGCGGCCGCGTAACATTTCGACACAAAGAGTGATTTGTTGTCCACTCGTATTGCCGTTACAACTCCCCACATTCTTGAAGTACTTATCAGGCCTCGTTCGCGATAAGTATTAACAAAACATTAAGATTTCTGCCGGCGTTTGTTCGAACGCAGTAAAACCGGAAGAGAAAGACTAAGAATTATGAGGGTCTCGTACGAATCTGATCTTGGTGGCGGATCCACCATCGCGCCAGCCGGCTTTCGTCAGCAGACGCTGAAGAACTCCATCTATTGCAGCGGTACGGGCCTGCACAGTGGCGTCAAGGTTGCGTTGTCGCTGCATCCGGCGAAGCCCGACACGGGCATCGTCTTCCGGCGCGCCGACATCGGTGGGCCCAGCGCCGAGATTTCCGCACGCTACGACCAGGTGACCGACACAAGGCTGTGCACGACCGTGACCAACGATGCCGGGGTTTCGGTTTCGACGGTCGAACACCTGATGGCGGCGATAGCGGGCTGCATGCTGGACAACGTGATCGTCGAGGTCAACGGACCCGAACTTCCTATCATGGACGGCAGCGCGGAGCCTTTCGTGTTCCTGATCGACTGCGCCGGCGTCGTTGCACAGGATGCACCGCGGCGCGCCATTCGAGTCCTGAAGCCGATCGTCGTCGAGGACGGCACATCGTCGGCGCGGGTGGAGCCCTGGGCCGGCAGCACGATCAACATAGAGCTGGATTTCGAAACCGCCGTCATCGGACGGAAATCGATGTTCTTCGACATGCTCTCGGACAGTTTTCGCCATGAACTCAGCCGCGCGCGCACCTTCGGGTTCCTGCATGAAGTCGAGGCGCTGCAGGCGGCCGGACTCGCGCGTGGCGGGTCGATGGAGAACGCGGTCGTAATCAGCGGCGATACCGTGCTGAACGAAGGCGGCCTGCGCTTCGACGACGAATGCGCGCGGCACAAGGCGCTGGACTGTGTCGGTGACCTGTATCTGGCGGGCGCGCCGATCATCGGCCATTTCCACGGTGTCCGGCCGGGCCACGCGATCAACAACCAGCTGCTTCGCCGCCTGTTTGCCGATCGCTCCGCCTGGGAGCTCGTCGATCTGGACGAGGCGGTCGACGTGTTCTCGAAAAAGTCGGAGGTGCAGCAATCAGCCGCGTCGGCGTGAGTGTGCGCCGGTATGCGGCATTGGGGCTTGCCCTTGGGCTGAAGACGGTTAGAGTGTATAAAGACGGCGCGGGCATATTCCGCGCCGTTATCGGGTTATGGTTCCTGGAGAAAGATGGATCGTCGAACGGACAGTGTAAGGCTACGTCTCGCGGCCCTGGTGCTTGGAATCTCCGCTCTGCTGCTGGCCGGCTGCGCCGCCAGTGAGGAAGAGGAACCGGCCTATATCGAGCGGCCGGTGGAAAGCATCTACAATGAGGCGATGGACCATCTCGAAGCCCGCCGTTACAGGTCGGCGGCGTTGACCTTCGATGAGGTCGAGCGGCAACATCCCTATTCGAAATGGGCGACCAAGGCGCAGGTCATGGCCGCCTATACGTACTATGCGAGCGGCGAGTACGATGACGCCGTGGTGACGCTGGACCGGTTTATCGAACTCCACCCCGGAAACGAGCACGTCGCCTACGCATACTACCTGAAGGGGCTGTGCTACTACGAACAGATATCCGACGTGGCCCGCGACCAGCGCATGTCGGAAAACGCGCTGAAGACATTTGTCGACCTCGTCCGGCGTTTCCCGGACACCGATTATTCGCGCGACGCACTGCTGAAGATCGACCTCGCCTACGATCATCTGGCGGGGAAGGACATGAGTGTCGGCCGCTATTACCTGCGTGCCGGGCACCATCTGGCGGCGATTGGGCGTTTCCGGCGCGTGATCGACATTTACGGAACCACGACCCATGTCCCCGAAGCCCTGCATCGCCTGACCGAAGCCTACCTCGCGCTTGGCGTTGTCGAAGAGGCGCGGTACACGGCCGCGGTGCTGCGCCACAATTACCCCGACAGCGAATGGTACAGGGACAGCTGGGCCCTGCTGGCCAGACAGGACGTGCTGACGGCCGAGGAACGCGGGCTGTCGCAGACGGCCGGCGTGCCGGACGAAACAGACAGCGGAACCAACTGACCGTGCGATGCTGACGGCGCTGTCCATTCGCGACGTCGTCCTGATCGACCGGCTGGACCTTACGTTCGAGGACGGATTGTGTGTGCTGACCGGCGAAACCGGGGCCGGCAAGTCGATCCTGCTCGACGCGCTCGGCCTTGCGCTCGGGGCGCGCGGCGACAGCGGCCTCGTCCGCCACGGCGCGGAGCGCGCCGTGGTAACCGCGATGTTCGACATCGCCGGCGGCCACCCGGTGCATGCCGTTCTGGCCGAACAGGGCCTCGACGATCCAGGCGGCGAGCTGGTCCTGCGGCGCATGCTGCAGGGCGACGGCCGCAGCCGCGCCTTCGTCAACGACCAGCCGGCCGGTGTCGGCCTGCTGCGCCGGATCGGTGAAACCCTGGTGGAGATCCAGGGGCAGTTCGAGCCGCGCGGCCTGATCGACCCGGCGACCCACCGGGTGCTGCTCGACGGTTTTGGCGGGCTCGGCGCCGAGGCCGGTGCCGTGCGTGATGCCCATGTGGCCTGGCGTGACGCCGTGCGGTCGCGCGAGGAGGCCGAGGGCGCCGCCGACGCCGCCGAACGGGACCGGGAATTCCTGGAACATACCGCAACGGAGCTTGCGCAGCTCGACCCGCAGCCCGGCGAGGAGCAGACGCTTGCCGAGCGGCGTACGCGGCTGATGCATGCCGAACAGCTCGTCGAGGCGATGAACGCGGCCTCAGCCGAACTCACCGGCGCACACAGTATCGAGGACGCGCTGCAGGCGGCGCAGCGGCATCTGGCGCGTGTCGCCGACAAGGCCGGCGGCGTGCTGGACGGGACCCTCGCGGCGCTTGATCGCGCCGTCCTCGAGGCCGCCGAGGCGGTGCGCGAACTGGAGGCCGCGGGCGCCGCGCTCGATCCCGACCAGGCAGGTCTCGAATCGGTCGAGGAACGGCTGTTCACGCTGCGCGCGGTGGCCCGCAAGCATCAGGTGACCGTGGACGATCTCGCCGCCCTCCGCGACCGGCTGGCAAGGCAACTCGCCCTGCTGCAGGATCGCAGCGGCGCCGTCGAGCGGTTGCGGCAGGCGGAAGCCGAGGCGCGCTCGCGCTACCGGCAGCGCGCGGAGGTGCTCGGCGCCGCGCGCCGTACCGCGGCGGCCCGTCTCGATGCGGCCGTCAATGCCGAGTTGCCGCCGCTGCGCCTCGACAAGGCGCGATTCGTCACTTCGATCGAAGAGCGTTCGGAAGAAGCCTGGGGCGCCGATGGCACGGACCGGATTGCGTTCCTCGTCTCGACCAACCCCGGCGCGCCGGAAGGGCCGCTCGGCAAGGTCGCCTCGGGCGGCGAACTCTCCCGCATCATGCTGGCGCTGAAGGTGGTCGCGGCCGAGCCCGGGGACGTTCCGACGCTCGTCTTCGACGAGGTCGACGCCAATGTCGGCGGCGCCACCGCCGACGCCGTCGGCGAGAGGCTGGCCCGACTGGCCAAGGGTCTGCAGGTCCTGGTGATCACCCATTCGCCGCAGGTCGCGGCGCGCGGGACCGATCATCTGCGGGTCGGAAAGGAGGGCGCGAACGGTGGCGATGCCTCCGTGACCCGGGTCCGCCGTCTCAACGAGGCCGAGCGCCGCGAGGAGGTCGCCCGCATGCTGTCCGGCGCCGCAATCACCGACGAGGCCCGCGCCGCGGCCGCCAGGCTTATCGCGGGGGCCGAAGCGTGACTGCCGACGACACGGCCACGATTCCGGTGGACCGGCTGACCGAGGCGCAGGCGAAACGGGAACTGATCCGTCTCGCCGAGGGAATCCGCCATCACGACGCGCTGTACTACCAGAACGACGCACCGGAGATCAGCGACGCAGACTACGACGCGCTGAAGCGGCGCAACGCGGCGATCGAGACGCGCTTTCCCGATCTGGTGCTGGCCGACAGCCCGTCGAAGCGGGTCGGCGCGCCGGCGGCGGCGGGTTTCGCCAAGGTGCGCCACGCCGTGCCGATGCTGTCGCTCGACAACGCCTTCGATGAGGAGGACGTGCGCGACTTCTTCGAGGGCGTGCGCCGCTTCATCAAGGAACTAAAGGACGATCCGACGATCCCGGTCGCGGCGGTGGCGGAGCCCAAGATCGACGGCCTGTCGGCGTCGCTGCGCTACGAGAACGGCGCGTTCGTACAGGGCGCGACACGCGGCGACGGCGCCGAGGGCGAGGACATCACCGCCAACCTGCGGACCGTCAAGGACATCCCCAAGACGCTCGCCGGCCACGGCTGGCCGGACGTGCTGGAGGTGCGCGGCGAAGTCTATATGAGCCGGGCCGATTTCTTCGCGCTTAACAAGCGGCAGGAGAAGGCCGGGGAGAAAGTCTTCGCCAATCCGCGCAATGCCGCGGCCGGCTCGCTGCGGCAGTTGGACCCCTCGATCACGGCGTCGCGGCCGCTCGGCTTCTTCGCCTATGGCTGGGGCCAGGTTTCCGAACCGATCGACGGCAGCCAGTGGGCCGTGCTGCAACGATTCAAGGGCTGGGGATTCAGCACCAACCCGCTGGCCCGGCTCTGCCCCACGGTGGAGGAAGTCTTGGCGCTGTATGGCGAAGTCGCGGCACAGCGGGCGACGCTGGACTACGACATCGACGGCGTCGTCTACAAACTGGACCGGCTGGACTGGCAGCAGCGGATGGGATCGTCGAGCCGCGCGCCGCGCTGGGCGATCGCGCACAAATTCCCGGCCGAACAGGCGCAGACCATCCTGGAGAAGATCGACATCCAGGTCGGCCGCACCGGCGCGCTGACCCCGGTCGCGCGCCTGCGGCCGGTCACCGTCGGCGGCGTCGTGGTCTCCAACGCCACCCTGCACAACGAGGACGAGATCGCCCGCAAGGACGTCCGCGAGGGCGACACCGTCATCATCCAGCGCGCCGGCGACGTGATCCCGCAGGTGGTCGCCGTGGTGAAGGAGAAACGCCCGGCCGCATCGAAGCCCTTCGCGTTTCCGCACGAGTGCCCGATCTGCGGCAGCAGCGCGATCCGCGAGCCGGGCGAGGCAGTGCGGCGCTGCACCGGCGGGCTGATCTGCCGCGCCCAGGCGGTCGAGCGGCTGAAGCATTTCGTCAGCCGCGATGCCTTCGATATCGAGGGCTTCGGCAAGAAGCATATCGAGGCGTTCTGGGAGGACGGGCTGATCAGGACGCCGGGCGACATCTTCCGGCTGCACCGCTGGCGGGACGAGATCGCGGCGCGGGAGGGCTGGGGCGAGCAGTCGGCCGACAATCTCCTGGCCGCCATCGAGGACCGGCGCACGATCGGCCTCGACCGGTTCATCTATGCGCTCGGCATCCGTCAGGTCGGCAGCTCCACCGGCCGGCTGCTGGCGCGAACCTACCTGTCGCTCGACGCATGGCGCGCCGCGATGGGCAACGCCGCCGACCCCGACAACGAGGACTATGCCGATCTCATCGCGGTCGACGGCATCGGCGCCGCGATGGCCGCCGACCTCACCGGCTTCTTCGCCGAGGCGCATAATCGCGACATCATGGACGATCTGGCGGACGAGCTAACGGTCGCCGATTTCGAAGCCCCCGCGACCGAGGGCTCGCCCGTCGCCGGCAAGACCGTGGTCTTCACCGGCACGCTGGAGGCCATGACGCGGAACGAGGCGAAGGCCCGCGCCGAGGCGCTGGGCGCCAAAGTCTCGGGTTCGGTGTCGGCGAAGACGGACTACGTGGTCGCAGGTCCCGGCGCCGGATCGAAGGCGAAGAAGGCCGCCGAACTCGGTATCACGACCCTGACCGAACAGGAGTGGCTGGACCTGATCGGCCGGGGTTGACGACGGCGCGACGTCATACTTCGAGACGCGGCTTCGCCGCTCCTCAGCATGGAGACCTTTGCACGGATGTATTCGTGCGGTGCCGATGCCGCGATTTCCCTCTACGCTCTTGCCACACATGCCTCATCCTGAGCCTGTCGAAGGATGCGTACGAAGGGGATCACCACCGGCAAAAGAGCTTGAAAAACAGAGCTTCCACCACTTTTTCCTTTCTCTCAGGCACATCCTTCGACAGGCTCAGGATGAGGTGTGTGTGGAGAGGATGCAAAGCAACATACCGTGCTTGCGTCACTCAAACACGTCCGCGCAAACGTCTCCAGAATGAGGAGGCGCGAAGCGCCGTCTCGAAATATGAGGTCGCTCGGAGCCGGGACCCTTCGAAGGCGCGACGCGCTATGAGCCGCCGAGGGACTTCCAGTACGCCCTTGTATTCCGGATCTGCAGCCTTTCGTGCCGCTCCTCCAGGCATTTGCGCAGGCGGTATCCGACCGACTGGTCGACCGACCGGGCGCAGGCTTCAAAGTTCCTTCGCGCCAGTTCTGGCGCCATGGCGCCAGCAACGCGGTGCCACAGACCGGCCCGGTCCCGCGCCGGAACCTCGCCCGAGAGCGGCAGCGCGTTCACCAGACGGGCCGTGACCCGGGCGGCGCGCGCCGGCTCGGAACCGCCTTCCATCACGGATTCCGCGGCGAATCTCCAGGGTCCCGCCGCGAGTGCGATCTCGTCCGCGGTTAGCGGGTCCGGGTCGCCGGGTCGCGCCTCCGGCAGCATGGTCGTGCGCGGTGCGATCTCGAGCGCCAGCGATACGGGCGCCATGGCGCCCAGCCTGCCGGGCACAAGGTCGGCCCGGACTGCGGTGAATCCGTAGCGCGAGTGGAAGCTGACCAGGCCGGATGCATCCAGCCGCTGCACGGAGCCGTCCGCCATTGTGGCGACCAGGGTCACGCTTCCCGCAGCCGCGGGGCGGTAGAGTGTCTCGAAATCCGGCGGCAGGCGCTTTTCCTGCAGGCAGAAGGCAGACAGTAGCGCCGTGCAGGCCCCATCCTCGCATTGCATGGGTACGGGATCGTTCGTCGCGACGAGTCCCAGGATCTGCGGCGCCGCCATGGCCGGCCCGGCCGCGGCGGCCAGCAGGAACGCCAGAACTCCGACAATCACGCGGGTCATGGTCACGGTCCTCCTCCGGCAATTCAGGCCGGAATCGTCGCACCGGACGGGCCCGGCGTCAAATCAAACCCTGGTGTCAGCCCCAGACCGTGGTCAGCACCGCGAAGGTGCCGACGCCCACCGCGACGCCGAGCGGCAGGTTGCGCTTCGAGGCGAAGAACACGGCCACCGACAGTCCCACCGCGATCAGCCGGAACGAAAGCGCCGATTCGGCCAGTATCCCCTCGGGCAGCACGACCATGCGGGCGATCAGGCCGGCCAGCATGGCGTAGGCGATGCAGGCGAACAGCCGGAAGGCTTCGCTGTCGGGGCTCACCCGGCCGGCGATGGCGACGCCGAGCGCCCGCCAGACATAAGTCGCAGCGCCGCTCAGCAGCACGATGGTCCACAGCGTCGCATCAGTCATGGCGCCGCCGGATCCGCCGGTCGACGAGGTAGGCCCCGGTGCCTGCGATTGCGCCGGTCAGGATCAGGCCCCAGTCGGCCGACACCAGGTGGAACAGCGGCCCCGCCGCAATGCCGGCCAGCACGGCGAGGATCTGTCCGCGGTCGCGGGTGTTGACGAAGACCAGGGTGAAGAACACGGGATTGAGAAACACGAGACTCAGCGTCACGTCGCGCGGCAGCGTCCCCGCCATCAGGAAGCCGGCTGCCGTGCCGATCAGCGCCGCCGCGATGCAGACGCCGGCGAATCCCGCGAAGTAGGGCGTGCGGTAGGCCGGGTTCATGCGCGGCCCGTTGCGCATCATCGCGGCCCAGGGGTTGAGCGACATGAACTGCGCCACCGCGTAGTGCCAGCCGCGCCGCGTCGGCGCCTCGTTGAACAGCGGCATCACCGACAGAACCATCGGCAGGAACCGGGCGTTGGCGGCCGATGCCGCCACCATCACCGCGATCACCGGTGCGCCCAGCGCATAGAGCTCGACCATCGCGATCTGTCCCGGCAGGCCCCAGACCAGTCCGGTCGAGGCGACCGAGGTCCACAGCGTCAGCCCCGCCTCGCGCGCCATCGAGCCGTAGCCGATCATGCTGGCGCACAGCACCAGGGCCGGCATGCCGGTCGCGTCCAGGGCGCCGTGGGCGACGGGCCCGCGCGGGGATTCTGAGAACTGGGACATTCGGACTCGGCCGGGGTTGTCGTTGGCCGCGCGATCATGCGTTGCGTTGCCGGGCCGTGCAAGGCCGAAGCGCGATGCTCCCGGGCGATCCCCCTGTCAGTCGCCGATCAGCGGGAAATTCTCGGTATCGCCCGCACGGATCTCGGTTGAATATCCGAGCACCGCGCCGGCCGGGACCTGTGAGTTCAAGCTGGCCTGGACGTAGAGCAGTGAGCCGTCCAGATAATACAGCCTGTAGCACTCGGCCACCCGGCTGAGCCCGTACGCGAAGCAGATGTCGTCGCCCTGCCCCCACCAGGAGCCGAAGAGGAGCGGCCTGTCCGTCCTGGCGCCGGCCGGGTCATGGGGGACTTTGGTGCGCACGACGGCGCCGCTGCGGTCGTAGTACTCGATCCATTTCTGTCCCGTCAGGACGTGGGTGGCGTAGACGGTGGTATCGCTCAACAGCGCCGCGGTCTTCCGCTCATCCAGCGGGCGCAGGCCGGAGTCGGTCAGGCTTTGCTCGAACGCGGGGCTGGTATACGCGACCTGACGTGCCGGCTGCCAGGTCGGTACCATCAAGATCAGCAGGGCAATCAGCACCATGGGAATCGCGTATTTCACGTTCTCTCCGGCTCGGCTGTCATTACCATCCCGGAAGATTATAATCGGAATTCGGAGAGCTCACAAAGTCGGCCCGCATGGCGATGGCGCGGTTTGCGCCGTCGGCGTCGCAGATTCGAGAGTGCCGCCGCCGCTTCGCACACATAGATGGGGCCGTCCTCGGAATCTGTAATATATGCGTGGGGGCGGCGAGCGGGATGGAGGTCGTTGAAATGGGTTCGGATACGAGCAGCCGTGGCGGACGCCGTGCCGGCGGCGGGCGCGAGGCGCGGCGCGCGGCGCGCAGCGCGGACAGCGGGGCGGCGCATGCGCCCTATGCGGTGCGCAAATTCAAGCCGCTGGAAATCCTCGACGAGGAAGGCCTCGCCATCATCGAGGCGAACGCCGATACCGTGCTGCAGGAAATCGGTATCGAGTTCCGCGACGATGAGCAGGCGCTGCAGATCTGGCGCGACGCCGGCGCCGACGTGGACGGAGAGCGGGTGCGCTTTCCGCGCGGCTTGTGCCGCAAGCTGGTGCAGGACAGCGCTCCGGCCGTGTTCACCCAGTATGCCCGCAATCCGGCCCGTAATGTTCAGATCGGCGGCGATGCCACGGTCTTCGCGCCGGCCTATGGCCCGCCCTTCATCCGCAATCTGGACGAGGGCCGCCGCTACGCGACGATCGAGGATTTCCGCAACTTCGTGAAGCTGGCCTATCTGTCTCCGGCGCTGCACCATTCCGGCGGCACGCTGTGCGAGCCGGTCGACCTGCCGGTCAACAAGCGGCATCTCGACATGGTCGCCGCCCATATCCAGTACTCCGACAAGGCTTTCATGGGCTCGGTCACGGCGCCGGAGCGCGCCGAGGACACGGTTGCCATGGCGAAGATCGTGTTCGGCGACGATTTCGTCGAGAACAATTGCTGCATCGTCAGCCTGATCAACGCCAACTCGCCGATGACCTTCGATGCCACCATGCTCGGCGCCCTGAAGGTGTATGCACGGCACAACCAGGGTACCGTGATATCGCCGTTCATCCTGGCCGGCGCGATGAGCCCGGTCACCGTCGCCGGCACGCTGACCCAGATTCTCGCCGAGGCGCTCGCCGGCATGGCCTTCGCACAGCTGGTGCGGCCCGGCGCGCCGGTCGTGTTCGGCACCTTCGCGAGCTCGATCTCGATGCAGTCCGGGGCGCCGACCTTCGGCACCCCGGAGCCGGAACTGGTGATCTACGGTGCGGCGCAGCTGGCGCGGCGGCTCGGCGTGCCGTTCCGCTCAGGCGGGTCGCTCACCGCCTCCAAGATCGCCGATACCCAGGCGGCCTACGAATCCGCCAATACGCTGCAGCCTGCGGTTCTGGCCGGGGTGAACTTCGTGCTGCACGCGACCGGCTGGCTGGAGGGCGGGCTGGCCATGGGTTACGAGAAATTCATCATGGACGCCGACCAGTGCGCGATGCAGCAGATATTTCTCGGCGGCGTCGATATTTCCGAGAACGCCCAGGGCATGGACGCGATCCGCGAGGTCGGGCCGGGCCAGCATTATCTGGGCGCGGCCCATACGCTGGCCAATTTCGAGACCGCGTTCTGGCGCTCGAAAATCGCCGACAACAATTCCTTCGAACAGTGGCAGGCCGAGGGCGAGCAGGACGCCGCCCGGCGCGCCAACGCGCTTTACAAGAAGATGCTGGCGGATTACCAGGCGCCCGCGCTCGACTCCGGCATCGCCGAGGCGCTGGACGAATTTATTGCAAGAAGAAAGGCCGCCACGCCCGATTCGAACGTGTAACGGCCTTATTCCCGAGAGAATGCCGGCCCGTCAGGTGGTAACGCGCCGGGCAGGAACTCTACGATATTTATCCGCTCACCGTGTTGGGTCCGAAGCGGTTCGAGCTGGGGGTGCCGCTCAGGAAGCCAAGCACGACGAACATCCAGATCCAGCCGATAACCGGGACGAACCACAGGAGCTGCCACCAGCCGGACTTGTCGCGGTCATGGAGACGCTTGGCGCCGGCCGCGAAGCCGATCCAGATACTGACGAGTCCGAAAATCATGGACAGAATTCCCGCCGACTGTTCCGGCATGCCCGTGTACGGATCGGCCGGTGCGACGACCCACATCGTGCCGAGGACCATGTCGAGAATGTTCAACCCGATCGAAATGCCCAGGATGGGCAGGAAATATTTCATCCACCATGTCGAGCGGTTGATGCGGCCTTGGAATGAAAACCAGATCTTGCCAATCGTCATTTCCGGCGCGGCTGGCGCCGGGGTCGTAACTTCAGCCATAATTATCTCCTGATCTTTAGCCCTGAAATAAGGCGCCAAGAATGCGCTTTATTTGTGAATACTTCCTTAAGCGAGCAGTTAAAGGTTTCGCATTTGTTAACTGCGGCCAGGCGCTGCATTCCGCCAGCCAAACCGCCTTGAAACGCATCGGCCCTAGGCAATTCGTGCGCGGTCGAATAGAGTCGCGAGTCTGAAGTAACGAGGGGATCTGGACGGATGCGGTTCGCGGCTGTGACCTGCCTTGCGGCACTCATGACCCTGGCCGCGCCCGCGCTTGGGCAGGAGGGCCCGCAAAAGGCCCCCGCGGAGCCGCCGCTTGCGGCAATCCTTGCGCATTTCTTTCCGGGTTATGCGCCGGTGACGCTGGGCGATCTGGCGGCGGAGGTCGGGGCGCTGACCGTCCAGGATGCGGCATACGATCACTCCGACCGCTCGCCGACGGCGATACGCGCCGACTTCGACGGCAACGGTCACGCGGACTATGCCGTCCTGATCAAGAAACAGACGACTTCGGGCAGCGACGAGATTTTCGCGATCCTGATGGGGTACGGAGAGGGCCATTACGCCAAGATCATGGAATCGTTCTTCGGGCGGCTGTCGGAGGACATCTATCTCGGTTATGTGCCGGCGGGAACCGAGATCAGGCTGACCGTCGCCTCACCGGGCGTGGCGCCGATTCCCCTGCGGCTCAAGACCCCTGCGGTGACCCTGAACGTCCTGAACCAGGCCAGCGACGTCTTGTACTGGGATTCCGTACAGGCCATGTTCGGACGCGCGCCGGTCTTCGATTGACCGCCGTTTCCGGCCGGCCCGGGGCGGCCGTGCGGACGCCGCGGAACTTCATGCAAAATCCTTAATTTAGTCCTTGAAAATCCCACGCGCGTCGTCCATATCGCGCGTTCTGTTTTTTCGATTTCTGGGCCATCTGCTGGTTGGGAGTACGGGCCATGCAAAAGACCACCGCGCTCGTCCGGCCGGGGACGGACCTGGACCGCGATCCAGGCACCGCCCATGGGGAAGACGTCACCCGCAGCGTCGTGCCGCTGCATCAGGACCGGGGGTCCTTCGAGAATCACAAGGACTTCTTTGTCGAGCGGGACGGCGTCCGGTTCGCCGGTACGCATCTGATCATCGACCTGTGGGGCTGCGGGAAGCTCGACGACATCGACCATATCGACGCCGCCATGCGCGAGGCCGTCGCGGCCGCCGGCGCGACTCTGCTGCACATCCACCTGCACCACTTCACGCCGAACGACGGCGTTTCGGGCGTCGCGGTGCTGGCGGAATCGCACATCAGCGTGCACACCTGGCCGGAATGCGGCTACGCGGCGTTCGACGTGTTCATGTGCGGCGAGGCCCGGCCAAACGAGGCCGTCGACGTCCTCAAGCGGTTCTTCGCGCCAAGTCGGGTCGAGGTGACCGAACACTTGCGGGGCCGCGGCTGATGGACGCGTGGTCGGAGGAAGTCCTGCACGACGACCTCCGCATCAGGATCAGGATCGACAAGCTGTTGTTCGACAGCGAGACCGTACATCAGCGCCTCAAGCTGTTCGAGAGCAAGACCTTCGGTCGCGTGCTGACCCTGGACAGCGTGGTGCAGACGACGGAATCGGACGAGTTCATCTACCACGAGATGATGGCGCACGTGCCGATCCTCGCGCACGGCGCTGCCAGGCGCGTGCTGATCATCGGCGGCGGCGACGGCGGCATGGCCGAGGAGGTGTTCAAGCACGAATCGGTCGATACACTCACCATGGTCGAGATCGACCCCGGCGTGGTCGAGTTCAGCAGGCAGTACCTGCCGGATATCTGCAAGGGCGCATTCGACGATCCGCGCCTGAATCTCGTTATCGCCGACGGCGCGAAGTTCGTCGCCGAAACGGACGAGCGGTTCGACATCGCGATCATCGATTCCACCGACCCGATCGGCCCGGCCGAGGTGCTGTTCACCGAAGCTTTCTACGGCAACGTGAAGCGCTGCCTCAACGAAGGCGGAATCGTGGCGACGCAGAACGGTGTGCCGTTCCTGCAGGGCGACGAGCTGACATCCACGCTGGCCGCCTTCCGCAGGCTGTTCCGCGACCCGACCTGCTATCTGGCCACGGTGCCGACCTATGTCGGCGGGCCGATGGCCTTCGGCTGGGGCACCGATGACGAGTCCCTGCGGCAGGTCCCGGAAGAAGAGCTTGCTCGACGCGTCTCGGCGGCCGGCATCGAGACCCGCTACTACACCCCTGCCGTCCACAAGGCCGCCTTCGCCCTGCCGCCCTACATCCAGGACATGATCGAATAATGTTCGGGTTCGGGGACGCTGGCGCCGCATGATCGGCGTCTTCGATTCCGGGCATGGCGGGCTGACCGTCCTGCGGGCGCTTACCGACCGGCTGCCGGACCGCCGCTTCGTCTATCTCGGCGACCATGCGAACGCGCCCTATGGCGAGCGCGACGCCGAAGAGGTCTACGAACTTACCATCGAAAACATCGAGCGCTTGTTCCGCATGGACTGCCGGCTGGTGATCCTGGCCTGCAATACCGCCGCCGCGGTCGCGCTGCGCCGGCTGCAGCGGACCTGGCTGGACGACGCCTGGCCCGGCCGGCGGGTGCTGGGCGTGCTGGTGCCCGTCGTCGAGGCGATCGTGCGCCAGCCCTGGCACGTCGAGCAGCCGCATACCGGCCCCGACGCGCCGCAGGAAACGGTCGCGATCTTCGCGACGCGGCGCACGGTGGAAAGCCGCGCCTATGTCGGCGAGATCCTCAAACGCGCGCCCGACGTGCTGATCGTGCAGCAGGCCTGCCCCGGCCTGGTCGACGCCATCGAGGCGGGGGCGCCGCAGGACGAGATCCACGGCCTCGTCGAAGGCTTCGTGGCCGAGTTGCTGGCCGGGATGCAGGGCGTGTTGCCCGATGTCGCGGTGCTCGGCTGCACCCATTACGGCCTTGTCGCCAGGGCCTTTCGCGCCGCGCTGCCGCCGGGCGCCGCGTTGCTGCACCAGCCGGACCTCGTGGCCGGGAGTCTGGCCGGTTACGTCGGCCGGCACCCGGAGTTTCCGGCCGATCCGGCGGCGGCGGGGCGGCTCGAATTCCTGACCACCGGCGACCCGGCGCGTGTCGGCCGGATCGCCAGCCGCTTCTTCGGCGCGGAGGTCACGTTCCGCGGGCTCAGCTGAATTCCTTCGCCGCGTCGGCCAGCCAGTCCCAGAGATAACGCGCGAAGCTGCACAGCACATAGATATCGTAGGTCGGCGCGTCGTCGCGCTGATGGATCAGAACGTCTGCCTTGGCGATGACGGTCTGGGCGCACTGGCCGGCACCGAACGCGCGCGGATGCAGATCGAGCGGGCAGCCCTTCATCAGCACATCGCGGGCCTGCGCCCCGTGGATGCGGATCATGGTCCGGGCATCGCTGGTATCGACAATGGACACGTTCCGGCCGGCGAGAGCCTCGTTCAGGCTCGCCTCCATCGCGCCCTGCCCATCCATCGGCGTTACGACCAGCCACTCGTCCGGGCCGAGCCAGAGAATCTCGTTGCGGCCGGCCGTGGCGACGGTATTGGCATCGGTCGGCGGGGCCGCGCCGATCGCGCCCCTGACCGCATCGAGGAAGGCCCGGTCGCCGGAATCGCCGCGCAGGTCGATCTTGCCGGTATGCGGATGCTCGACCATGACGGCGGTCTCGGCCGCGGATCCGGGACGGCCGTCGAGCGGGCTCGCCGCCGTCACCCCGGGCGCCGCGGTCGTGGGCCTCACCGCAGGGGCGACGGGTGTCGCCGCGGCCGCCGGTTTGGGTTTCGCCTTTGCGGCCGGTTTGGGCTTGGCCGCGGACCGCGCTTTCGCCTTCTTCGGCTTCGGGGCGGCCCGGCCGGTCTTCTTTTTGTCAGCCACGGGCGCGCACTCCTTCCCTGTCGTAGAACACCGGGTCGGTCACCGTCACCGCGACCGGCGCCCCGCCGTCGAGCCGCGGGGCGTAGAGGGTCTCGCCGGTCCGCTCGCGGCCCCGCTGCAACATGGCGAGCGCGATCGAGCGGCCGACATTGGGGCTGTAATAGGACGAGGTGACGTGGCCGACCATCTTCATCGGCGCCGCCGACCTGACCTCCTCGACCAGCTGCGCGCCCTCGACCAGAACCTGGTGCGGGTCCTCGGTGAACAGCCCGACCAGCTGCTTGCGGTCATCGCGCGCCGTATCCTCGCGCGCGAACGAGCGGCGGCCGATGAAGTCGCCTTTCGTCTTCGAGACGATCCAGTCCATGCCGAGATCCATGGGCGTCACCGTCCCGTCGGTGTCCTGGCCGACGATGATGACGCCCTCCTCGGCGCGTAGCACGTGCATCGCCTCGGTGCCGTACGGCGTGATCCCGTATTTCTGGCCGGCCTCCCAGACCGCCTCCCACAGGGCCAGGCCGTAGCGCCGCGGGACGTTGATCTCGAAGGCGAGCTCGCCGGTAAAGCTGATCCGGAACACCCTGGCCGGAATCCCGGCGACCTCCAGCTCGCGCATCGTCATGAAGGTGAAGTCCCGCGGCCCCAGTTGGTCGTATTCGGTCAGCGAGCCGACGACGTGCCGGGCATAGGGCCCGCAGACCGCGACGGTCGCCCACTGCTCGGTCACCGAGGTGCAATAGACCTTCATCTCCGGCCATTCGGTCTGCAGCCATTCCTCC
>CAJICD010000370.1_pt1 | contig 19647 bp, 20 predicted proteins | sample 9199521 | NCBI WGS metagenome assembly CAJICD01 (sample SAMEA7708321, study PRJEB35096) | sediment metagenome | biome: marine neritic benthic zone biome [ENVO:01000025]; feature: sediment [ENVO:00002007]; material: shallow marine sediment [ENVO:03000034] sea grass bed [ENVO_01000059] ...
AATGCTGACCCCTTCCGCCTCGAGGGCCGCGCAGGTCCCGTAAATGTCCGGGACGCCGATCGCCAGGTGGCCGAATCCGGTCCCGAGATCGTACGGCTCCTCCTGACCCCAGTTGTGGGTCAACTCGACGACGGTGCTGTCCGTTTCGTCCCCGTAGCCAACGAAGGCCAGGGTGAACTCGCCGCTCGGGTAATCCTTGCGGCGCGTCAGCTTCATGCCGAGCAGCCGGGTATAGAAATCAATCGATTTCTCGAGATCCCTGACCCGGATCATCGTGTGAAGAAGCCGGAATTTTCCGCTTTCGCTCATGACCAATCCTTTCCCGATTTCACTGGACCCGGTTCTCGATCCCCGGCCCGTTCATGACCCCGTATCGGCGATGATGTCAAGGACCGCCTGCGCCGCGCGCCGGCTGGGCGGGTCGCCACCAAGCCCCAGCTGGGCGAGTGCCGCGCGGCTCGCCTCGATCTGGGCCGGCCCCGCCGGACCCAGGAGCCGCTCGAGTTCCTGGGCGAGACGATCGGGCCGGCAGTCGCCCTGGATGAGCTCGGGCACGATCTCCCGGTCCTCGATGATGTTGATAAGGTTACCGTACTCAACCGACAGCATGCGCCGCACGATGAAATGGGTCAGCGGCGCGACACGGTAGGCGATGACGGTGGGAACCCGGGCGAGCGCAAGCTCCAGCGCCACGGTCCCCGAGGCCGCAAGCGCGACGCTCGACGCAGCCATCGCATCGTACCTTGCCGCCGCGCCGCGAACGACGAGCGGCGATCCGGGCCAGCCGGCGGCGTGGTGCTCGACCATGGCGGCCACGCCGGGAACCGTCGGGACGACGACGCGCATGTCCGGATACCGGCGCCGGAACAGGTCCAGTGCGCCGCCGAAATCTCCGGCGAGCCGCCCAACCTCGCCCCGGCGGCTGCCCGGCAGCACGCACACCAGCGGCACCTCGTCCGCGATTCCGTACCGCGCCCGGAATCCTGCGCCATCGCCCCTGTCGGCCCCACTCTCGATGACGGGATGGCCGGTAAAGGTGCACGGCAGGCCGGCCCGCTCGAACCAGGGCGGCTCGAACGGCAACAGCGCCAGAAGATGAGAGAAGTCCCGGGCGAACCCCTCGGCACGCTTCGGCCGCCAGGCCCATACCGTGGGCGCGACGTAATGGATGCGGGGAATCGCGCGATCCCGCACCCGCCGCGCGACGCGTCGCGTGAAATCCGGGGAATCGATGGTGATCAGCGCCCGGGGCCGCGATTCGTCGACCGCCACCGCGGTTTGTCCGATGCGCCGCAACAGTCGCGGCAGATGCGGCAGGATTTCCGCGATCCCCATCACCGACAGCTCCTCCATGGGGAACAGGGAGTCCAGCCCCTGACCCTGCATCGACTCGCCGCCAATGCCCGCGAACCGAAGTTCGCCCGATGTCATCTCCGACAACGCAGCCATCAGCCGGCCGCCGAGCACGTCGCCGGACGGCTCGCCGGCGATGATGAAGATTGTGGCCGTCCCGTCCATCAGTCCGGATTTACGCCGATCACGAACAATCCGGCGCGGTCGGCGGCGCGCACCAGTTCGGTCCGGTCGACGACGATCGTGGCGCCCGCCTGGATGGCGATGCCGCGCAGCCCCGCCTGGGCGGCCTGGGAGACGGTATCGGGGCCGATCGTCGGCATGTCGACCCGGGTCTCCTGCCCGTGCTTGCTCAACTTCACGAGAACGCCGCCGGGCCCGTCCCGCTTCAGCGGCGCGCAGCGTTTCAGCAGGGCATCGGTGCCTTCGACGGCCTCGACCCCGAGAACGATACCCTGCTGCACCACCACGGCCTGGCCAACATCGACACCGCCAAGTGCCGCAAGCACGGCCTTGCCGCGTGTAATGTCCGCCTCGGCCTGTGGGTCCGGAAGATGCCGCCCGAGCGCGCCTTCCTCGGCGCGCAACGCCGGCAACAGATCGTCCACGCCGACGACCCGGTATCCGTCCTCCTCCAGCTCCCGGATCAGAGCGCGCAGCAGACCGTCATCCCCTACCCCCTTCAGGCCAAGCCTGGCGAAGAACTTCACCGCCCGCAGATCCGGCCGCAGGTCCATGACGGAGGGCCGCCGCACCCGGCCGACCAGCACCAGTTCCTCGATTCCCTGTTCCTGGAGAATCGCGAACGCCCGGCCAGCGGCGCCGATACGGATCCATTCGTGTGGCGCGTTCTCGACGATGTCCGGGTCGGCCTGCCCCTTGAGCGCCAGCACGAAATAGTCGCGACCGGACTCGCGGCAGGAGTCGATCAGGAGGTGCGGCAGGCGGCCGCCGCCCGCGACGATGCCGAGTTTACCCGCCATTCTCCGGCTTCGGGCGTGTCAGACCTCGCGTCGTTTCGCCCCGTATGAATTCGATCACCTGCGCAACCGCCTCGTTATCGGCATGAACGTCCGCAGCCGCGCTCACGCGGTCACCCAGGGTTCCTTTCTCGTCGAATATCTCCTTGAAGGCGGACCGCAGGCCGTGAATTGCCTCGCGCTCGAAGCCCCGGCGTTTCATGCCGATGATGTTGAGGCCGGACAGGTTCGCCCGCTCCCCGGTGACCGTGCCAAAGGGAATAACATCCTGCTCGACTCCTGCCAGGCCGCCGATCATCGCGTGGGCGCCGATGCGCACGAACTGGTGGACCGCGGCCAGGCCGCCGATGACCACGAAATCCTCCACGACGACATGCCCGCCGAGCGTCGCGTTGTTCACCATGATGACGCCGTTTCCGACCTTGCAGTCATGGGCGATATGCGCGCCGATCATGTACAGGCCGTTATCGCCGACCCGGGTTTCCATGCCGCCGCCCTCGGTGCCCGGATTAATCGTCACATATTCACGGATCACATTGTTCCGCCCGATGACCAGCCGCGAGTCCTCTCCCTTGTATTTGAGATCCTGCGGCGGCAGCCCGATCGACGCGAAGGGATAGATCTGCGTGCCCGCGCCGATCGTCGTCCGGCCATCGACGACGACATGCGGTTTGAGGATCACGTTGTCCTCGAGGGTGACCTGCGCACCGACAACGCAATAAGGCCCGATCGTCACACCGTCACCGATGCCGGCTTCCTTGTCGACGATCGCGGTCTTGTGGATATCGGTCATCGGTCGACGAGCATGGCCGCAAAAGTCGCGTCGGCGACGACATTCTCGCCGACCATCGCCCTACCCTCGAATCTCCAGACCGCCCCGCGGGCATGCTTCTTGGTAACGTGGATGCGCATGACGTCGCCCGGGACGACCGGCTTACGAAACCGGGCGGAATCGATCGACATGAAGTAGACCAGCTTGTTCTCGGCCTCATGCCCCAACGAGTGGACGACGAGGACGGCAGATGTCTGCGCCATGGCTTCGATGATCAGGACGCCGGGCATGATCGGCCGCCCCGGGAAATGCCCCTGAAACTGCGGCTCGGCCGCCGATACGCATTTCACGCCCACAGCGCCTTCATTCGGCACCAGATCGACAACCCGGTCAACCAGCAGGAAGGGGTAGCGATGCGGAATCATTCGCATAATTCCGTCGATATCGATTTCGTCGGTCGGTCGGGAATCGTTCGCCATGCTACCCGGTTCTCTTCTCTTTTCTCGAAAGCCGCGCAAGCGTCGCAAGCTCCTTGAGATACTGCCGCACCGGCCTGGCCGGCGCGCCCATGACCCGCTCACCCGATGGCAGATCCTTCAGGACCCCGCTTTGCCCGCCAATCTGGACGCCCGCGCCGATCCTCACGTGGCCCGCAAGCCCGCTCTGGCCGCCCATGATCACAAGGTCGCCAAGCTCGGTACTGCCCGATATACCCGACTGGCCGGCAATCACGCAACCGCGCCCGATCTTCACGTTATGCGCGACATGCACCAGGTTGTCGATCACCGTGCCGGCACCAATCACTGTATCCGGCCCCGAACCCCGGTCAATCGTGCTGTTCGCACCGATATGAACGTCGTCCTCGACGAGGACCCGCCCCAACTGCGGTACCGTGACGTGCCCCTTCGGATCAATCGCATAACCGAAACCCGGCTGTCCGATGGCAACGCCCGGAAAAATGACGACACGCGATCCTATGATACAGTGCGACAGCGTGGCATTGGCGCCGATGGTGGTTTCGTCGCCGATGGCCACGGAGTCGCCGATCACGGCGTTGGCGCCAACTCGGCAGCGCGCGCCAATCACTGCCTGGGCGCCTATGACGGCACCCGCGTCAACCCTTGTCCCCTCGCCAAATTCAACACCGTCTCCGATGGTCGCTGACGGCGCAATTCCGGCGTCGAACCCCGGCACCGGGTAAAACGCCCTGGCGACCAACGCGTATGCCTTGTAGGGATTCGGCGACAATAGCGGCGCCATTCCCGGCGGCGCGTCTGCGGCCATATCGGATTGCATGATGCATGCACCGGCCGCGCTGGTCTTCATCTGTTCGAGATATCGCGGATTGTCCAGAAAGCTGATATCGCGAGGCCCGGCCAAGGCCAGCGGTGCAACATCTACGAACTCGGAATCGGGGTCGCAGTTTGTGCCGAGCTCGACGCCGCACATGCCGGCCAGTTCCGCGAGCCGGAACGGGCCGGAGCGCTCGAAAAAACGGGAATCGGCCATGCGCTCACTCTGCGATGGGCTTTAGTGTCACGCTGGGAAGTTTCTTGTCGAGCCGTTTCATGACTTCGCCGGTAATAAAAAGTTCGTTGCTGGCCATGATGATCGTGCCGGCGCCGGGCCCGGCGTTCATGACGATATCGTAACCGCGCTCCTTGACCATCTCGCCGAGAATTTCACGCAACACCTTTTCGATCTGGCCAAGACCCTCTTCACGCATCTTGTCCAGCGTCCGTCTCCGCTCCTGTGCCGTGCGCTGCAGCTCGCTGGCCTGCTGCTGAAATTCTTTCCGTTTTCGCGCAAAGGCCTCGGGCGACAGAACCGCCTGCTGCTGCTTGAGCTCCTCCTGCGCATCCTCCAGACTCGATTCGGCTTTCCTGATCTCCTTTTCGTAAATGCCGCGCTGCTTGTCGAACTGCTCTCGCAGGCTTTGCCCGGCCTTGGACTCGTGCACGGCCTGCGCGTAATTGATCACCGCGATTACCGGAGTCTTGATCTCCTCCTGCGCAAGGGCGCCGTGGCCCGGCGGCCACGCGACCGCCACCGCAACGAAAATCAAGAAGCCAGCCGCAAACCGAGGATAAAATATCATGGCAATCCATACCTGTTTAGAAACGTGTGCCAAAGCGCAGACGGAAGACCTCGGTCTTGTCGAAGTCTTCCTTCTTCAGCGGCCAGGCAAAATCCAGACTAAGCGGTCCGACCGGCGAATTCCACGACAATCCGGTGCCCCAGGAAACGCGGATCGAAGGAACGTCGAGAATCGTGGCCCCACTGCCGGTATCGTCAACTTCCGTCAAGGAGCCGAAATCGCTGAACAAGGCGCCTGATATCCCGTACTCGTCCGGCAACCCGATCGGGAAGCGGAACTGCAACGAACCGAAATAGACCTTCTTGCCGCCCAGCGCATCACTCGTATCGAAGTCGCGGGGTCCGACCCCCGCCGTCTCGAACCCGCGCAGGTTATCGCCGCCGAGAAAGAAACTGTCGGTGATGCGGATGGGCTGGCCAATGCCCTCGATGATCCCGCCCGTCGCTGTCAGGCTGGCGATGACCTCATCGGTGATTGGATAGTAAATGCCGCCACTCAGGCGCACCCGAACGTAGTTCAGATCGCCGCCGAGCCCGGCATAGTCGGCCGAAAGGCGCGTGAAATACCCCTCGGTGGGCCTGATCGTGCTGTTGCGACGGTCGTAGGTCAGGTCCTGGCCGATCAGCGACGTGACATTTACGCCCTCCTGCTGCTTAATCGCCGGCGACGGCGGCGGATCGTCATCGACCTCGATATCATCCTGACGCAGCGTGTAGCGCAGCCTTTGCGACCAGCGCTCATTGATTTCATAGCCCAGCCGCAGGCTGCCACCGACCCTGCTGCTGGAAAAGGAACTGATGTTCGTGTTGTCCTCGTTCAGATTGAACAGATCGATGCCGGCCGACAGGTCGCGTTCCAGGAAGTACCGCTCCGTAAAGCTGATATCGAACTCCTGCCTGCGTTCGCCTCCGGTGAACACCACCCGGATGTCCTGCCCCTTGCCGAGCAGGTTTCGCTCCCGCAGGCTGACGTTTGCGATGACCCCATCGGTGGTCGAGTAACCGGCGCCGATTCCCAGTTCCCCGGTCGATTTCTCTGCGACATCCATGGTGACCACGGTACGGTCCGGCGCCGATCCCTCTTCCGTCTTGACCTCGACCCGCGAGAAGAACCCGAGGTTGGCGACCCGGGTCCTGGATCGCTCCAGCTTGGAAGCGTTGAAGGCATCGCCCTCGACGATACGGAACTCGCGGCGAATGACCTTGTCCAACGTCCGCACGTTGCCGCCGATATCGATGCGCTCGACGAAGACCCTCGGGCTTTCCCGGATTTCGAAAACAATGTCGACAGTCCAATCCTCGCGATTGCGCTGGACCCTCGGGCGGATATCCACGAATGCGTAGCCGAAATTGCCGACTTCGGCCGTCAGACCAAGTACCGAGTTTTCGACCTCTTCGGCGCTGTACCAGTCGCCTTGCTTAACGGTAATAAGCCTCTTTAGCGGTTCCGGGTCGATTTCGCCGATTGCCGATTCGATGTCGGTCTTACCGAACCTGTAGCGCTCGCCTTCCTCGATCGTGAATGTGATAAAGAAGGCGTCCTTGTCGGGCGACAACTCGGCGATCGCCGACAGCATGCGAAAATCCGCATAACCCTTGTTCAGGTAGAAACGCCGCAGCGTATCCTGGTCAAAAGCCACCTGATCCGGATCGTAAGTGTCGGCCGAGCTGAAGAATCGGTACCATCGGGATTCACGCGTAAAGATCTCGCCCCTCAACGTACGGTCGGAAAATCGCTCATTGCCGACAAAGCTGATGCGCGCAATCTCGGTCAGCGGCCCCTCGTTGATTTCGAACACGAGGTCGACACGGTTCTGATCGAGCGTAATGACTTTCGGCTCCACCGTCGCACCGAATCGTCCGCTGCGCCTGTAGACCTGGAGTATGCGCGTCACATCGTTCTGGGCCTTCGTGCGGGTAAACACGACACGCGGGCGCAACTGCACCTCCTGATCCAGCACGTCGTCCTTGATCCGCAGATTTCCCTCGAAGGCAATACGATTTATGATCGGATTTTCGACCACCCGCACGATCATCACCCGACCCTCGACGCGAATGGCAACATCGGCGAACAGCCCGGTGGCGAACAGTTTCTTGAGCGACTCGTTGATATCGTTCGGTCCGAACGGCGCCCCGGGCCTGACGGTCACATATGACGCGACGGTCTCGCCTTCGATTCGCTGGTTGCCTTCAACGACAATACGGTCCAGTACGGGTCGGCCCGTGTCGGGCAAACCAGGTGTGACGGCGGCAGGCGGCTCCGTTGGCGCCGGCGGCGCCGTACCCGGCGCCGGCGGCACGATGACCGGCACGCCGGTGCCCTCCTGAGCGAAAGCTGGACCCGAAACGAAGAGTACTGCACACAGCAGAAAGCCCGGTACGCCAACCGATTTACGCAACGACTACGCCTCCCCATGCGGGGCCTTGTTCAGATTATTATCCTAAGACGGGTATCACAGGACGCGGTGCAGCAGATCATTCACCATTACGAATATCATGAGGCTAAGCACCAGCGCCAGCCCGATTTTAAAGCCGTATTCCTGGGCGCGCTCGCCAAGCGGGCGCCCCCTGATCGCTTCCAGCGCGTAGAATGCCAGATGCCCGCCATCCAGCACCGGTATCGGGAAAAGGTTGATCAGACCGAGCGTAATCGAGAACAGCACCATCATCCCAATGAACTCGACAATGCCGCGCTTCGCGATCTTTCGCGAGACCTGCGCGATCATGATGGGACCGCCCATTTCCTTGCTGTCCCGCATGCCGACGGCAATCTGCCCAAGCCCCGTCAGCGTTCCCTCTGTGATTTCCCACGAGCGCTTCGTAGCCTGCCACAGCGCCATGGTCGGACCGTGGCGCACGATGTCTGTCGGCGGCGCCGTGGCGGCAACTCCAAGCCGGCCGACAAATCTCGTCTTGCCGTCATCCGTCTCGATCTCGGTTGATTTGGGCGTCACCGGCACGGCCAGCTCAGTGCCATCCCGAAGGATCACGAATTCAAGCTGCTTGCCCGGGGCCGCCACCACGATTTCGCGCAGATCCTCGAACCGGCCGATCGGCGTATCGCCGATCTGCAGAATTCGGTCGCCCGCCCGGAACCCCGCCTCTTCCGCCGCGCTGTTTTCGATGACCTCCGCCACGACGGGCGGCACCAGCCCGACCCCAAGCGATCCGATCGTCTGGATCGTATCGTCGAGCATCATCATCTCGACCGCATCGGGTGTGACGGTCAGCGCCATCGTCTCGCCGTCCCGTTCGATCTCGATCGAAATCGGAGTTCCGGGATGTAGCGCGACGCGGCCCGCAAGATCCTCGTATCGCTCCAGGGAGTCGCCATCGACGCTGATGACGCGGTCGCCGGGCTCAATGCCGGCCCGGGCCGCCGCGGAATCGGGGGACACGGCCGCGATCACGGCAGGCGTATAGCTCTGGCCGAATGTCATGAACAAGACTGCCAGAACCACGATCGCGAACACATAGTTCGCGGCCGGCCCGGCAAACACAACGGCGGCGCGCTGGGACAGGCGCTTGTGCTCGAATGAGACTGCCTTCTCTTCCGGCGTCAATTCCCGCACCTCACCTTTTTCGTCCGGCTCAAGCGCGTTTTCCCCGAACATCTTGATATACCCGCCGAGCGGAATCGCGCTGAACTTCCATCGGGTTCCGTTCTTTGCGTTCCAACCGAAAAGCTCGGGCCCGAAGCCGATGGAAAACACATCGACACGCACGCCGCACCAGCGGGCCACAAGGTAGTGGCCCAGCTCATGCACGAAGACCAGCGGGGTCAGAAGGACGAGGAACCAGAAAAGCCCGTCCCAGAAATTTACGAATAATTCCATCTCACCTATCCGTTCGGCGGATCCCGAGTATCGGCGCAAATCTTTAGGGGCACGTTAACGCCGCGACCGGCCCGTCATCCCGCCATCGCCGTGATTTCCTGCCGCACATGCTGTCTTGCCTCGCCATCCGCCTCGAGGACGGTATCCAGCGAATCCGTGTCGCGTGACGGCATTCGCGACAATATATGCTCAACGAGCCGGGCAATGTCGAGGAATCCGATGCGGTTCGCAAGGAAACCGGCGACGGCCTCCTCGTTCGCCGCGTTGAGTGCCGTTGGCATCGTTCCGCCCGCGCGCAGCGCCTCACGCGCAAGCCGCAATGCAGGAAACCGCCGGGGATCGGGCTCCTCGAAGTTCAGCGTGGACAAGGCAGCAAGGTTCAACGGCGCGACGGGCGCCGCCATTCGCTCCGGCCAGGCCAGCGTATAGGCGATCGGCGTCCGCATGTCGGGCTGGCCAAGCTGGGCCAGCACCGAACCGTCGACATACCGCACCAGACTGTGGACCACGGACTGCGGATGGACCAGCACCGAAATCCGGTCCTCGGGCAGGCCGAAGATATGATGGGCTTCGATGATTTCCAGACCCTTGTTCATCATCGTCGCCGAATCGACGGAGATCTTGTCGCCCATGTCCCAGTTCGGATGATTCGTTGCCTCAGCCGGCGTTACGTCCCGCATCGCGTCACGGGACAGGCCCCGGAACGGACCCCCGGACGCGGTCAGCACCAGTTCCTCGATCGCCTCCCTGCGCTCGAAATCAAAGACCTGAAAGATCGCGTTGTGCTCGGAGTCGACCGGAAGCAGTGTCGCGCCGCTCTTCGCCACCTCCCGCATCATCAGCGGGCCGGCGCACACCAGGCATTCCTTGTTGGCCAGGGCGACGATGCCGCCGCGCCGGATCGCCGCCAGCGTCGGCGCCAGGCCGGCCGCCCCGACGATCGACGCCATGACCCAGTCGGACGGTCGCTCCGCCGCCGCGACCACCGCCTCCGGCCCGGCCGCCACTTCCATCCCGGCGCCCGAAAGGGCTGCCTTGAGATCGCGGTAACCGTCCGGATCCGCCAACGCGACGAAAGCGGGTCGGAGCCGCAACGCCTGCTCCGCAAGCGCCTGGGCATTGCTGCCCGCCGTGACCGCCTCGACATGGAACCGGCCCGGATTGCGATCGATCAGGTCGATCGTGCTGCGGCCGACGGACCCCGTGGACCCGAGGATCGTCACCCGCCGCGGCGCGGCCGCGGTATCGGGGAGAATTACGGCCATGTCAGCGGGCTCCCTCCGCCCAGCGCCGCCAGCGCCGCCATGGCAAGCGAGGTCGACAGGAAACCGTCCAACCGATCCAGAACGCCGCCATGGCCGGGAATGAGGTTGCTTGAATCTTTCACATCGAAAGTTCGTTTCGCCTTCGAAACAAGTAAGTCACCGAGCTGCGCCACCACCGCGAAGGCGCCGCCGAGAAGTGCCAGCAACGCGACGTTCGATCCACCGACCACCGCGGCGATAAGTCCGCCAACGATCGCAGCGCCGGCAACCCCGCCAAGAAGACCCGACCATGTTTTCTTCGGGCTGATTTTCGGTGCCAGCTTTGGCCCGCCCAACGTCCTGCCAGTGAAATAGGCCGCTGTGTCGGTGGTGACAACCACTGCGCCGAGCCAGATTACCGTCTCCATCGCCGCCCGATCCAGGCCGCGCAACCAGACCAGGGCAATGCAGGCGAAATAGATGTAGATAAACCCGGCTAACAGAAATGTCCGGTTCTTGCCTCCCCTGAATCCGTAGAGGAAGATGGCACCTGCCGCGCCTGCGACAGCCGCCACCTTGATCCCCCATCCGACAAGAAGGATCGGCCCCGCACCGCAAATGACCTCGTATCCTACCGCGCGGTCGCCCGTCTCGCCGCACAGCCCCAGCCACTCCCAATACATCAGCCCGGCCGCGACCGCGATCAGAACGCCGAAGACCCACCCACCAAGCCAGGTCACCCCGATCGCCACCGGCAGCATGACGGCCGCCGAAATAGCGCGAAGGGCCAGCGAACCCGGTTTAGCTGGTGCCGGCGAAGGCGCCATAACGTCTTTCACGTCGATTGTACGTATCGATCGCGGCGGCCAGTTCCGCCTCGCAGAAATCCGGCCAGAGAACGTCCGTGAAGACAAGCTCGGTATACGCCATCTGCCAGAGCAGGAAATTGCTGATGCGCAACTCGCCGCTGGTGCGGATCAGAAGGTCGGGGTCGGGGATACCGGCGGTCTCGAGCGCACCGGCCAACGCCGCCTCATCGATTGCCTCGGGATCGATCGCGCCGGCCGCGGCCTGCCGCGCCAGATGGCGTGCCGCCCGGACGATCTCCTGACGCCCGCCGTAACTTAACGCCAGCACGAGGGTAATCCGGCTTTTTTCAGCCGTCTCCGCCTCGGCACGGTCGATCAGGCGGACGATGTCGCCATCGAGCCGCGTGCGATCGCCGATCACCAGAAGCCGGACGCCATTGTCCTTCAACTCGTCGATTTCCGACTGCAGGTAGAGCCGCAGCAGCCCCATCAGGTCGCCGACCTCGCCCTGGGGTCGGTTCCAGTTCTCCGACGAAAACCCGAAGAGCGTCAGATACGATACGCCCATCTGCGCCGCGGCCTTGAGCGTCCGGCGCACCGCTTCCGCGCCCCTCTTGTGGCCGGCGATACGCGGCAGCCCGCGGGACTCCGCCCAACGTCCATTGCCGTCCATGATGATGGCAATGTGGGCCGGGGCAGGCGGGGCACCTCCTTCTGTTGCGGGCAAGGCTTCCATTCGATCAGACCTGGATGATTTCCTGTTCCTTCTCGTGGAACGCTTCATCGATCTGTTTCACGTGCGCGTCGGTCATCTCCTGGATCTCGTGCGACATGGTGTGGTGTTCGTCCTCGGAGATCTCGCCTTCGCGCTCCTGCCGCTTGAGGTGGTCCATGCCGTCGCGCCGCACGTTGCGGACGGCGACCCGGGCCTGTTCGGCGTAGCGTCCGGCGACCTTGACCAGTTCCTGCCGGCGCTCCTCGTTCAGATCGGGGATCGGGACGCGGATCAGCGTGCCCTCGGTCTGCGGGTTCAACCCGAGGTCGGATTCGAGGATCGCCCGTTCGACCGCCTTGACGTTGGCGTTGTCCCAAACCTGGACGGTCAGCAACCGCGGTTCCGGTACGCCGATGTTGCCGAGCTGACTGATCGGCATTTTCGCACCGTAGGCATCGGCGACCAGCGGCTCCAGCAATGCCGTCGATGCCCGGCCGGTCCTGAGTCCGGCGAATTCACGCTTCAGGGCGGTGAGCGCCCCGTCCATGCGTCTGCGGATGTCGGCCATGTCGTTGTTCGTCATGTGTCATCCCCCGTCGCTTATAACCGTGCAATCCCCATTTCCCTGCGCCACGTCGATCAGCGCACCGGCATTGTGTAACGAAAACACCAGAATCGGAATGCCATTTTCACGCGCGTGGGCAATCGCCGTTGCGTCCATGACCTTCAGATCGCGTTCCAGCACGTCGCGGTAGCTCAGGCGGTCGAAGCGTTCGGCCTTGGGATCCTTAAACGGATCCGCGCTGTAGACGCCGTCGACCTTGGTCGCCTTCATGATCACGTCGCAGTTCATCTCGAATGCACGCAGCGCGGCGGCGGTGTCGGTGGTGAACGACGGGTTGCCGGTGCCGGCGGCGAAGATGACGACGCGACCCTTCTCCATATGACGGACGGCACGGCGGCGGATATAGGGCTCGCAGACGGTCTGCATCGGAATCGCCGACAGTACGCGGGTATGCACGCCCATCACCTCGAGCGCGCTCTGCATAGCCAGCGCGTTGATCACGGTGGCCAGCATGCCCATGTAGTCGGCGCCGACCCGGTCCATCCCCTCGGCCGCGCCCGACACGCCGCGGAAGATGTTGCCGCCGCCGATCACCAGGCATATCTCGAGGCCGCGATCATGGACCGCCTTCACCTCGGAGGCGATGCGCTTCAGGGTTGCCGCCTCCAGCCCGTACGCCTGCTCGCCCATCAGGGCTTCGCCCGACAGTTTCAGGAGTATGCGGCGATAGGCCGGTTTGGCGTCTTCGGGCATGTCCCCCTTTCCCGGGTCCTGCGGCCTAGCCCTCGTCGGCCACCTTCTCGACCCCCTCACCCAGCTCGAAGCGGGCAAAACCGCTTAACGTGACCGGGGCCCCAACGTCCTTGGCCGCGTTCTCGATGACCTTGGAGATCTTGCTCTCGTTGTCCATCACGAAGATCTGCTCCAGCAGCACGGTCTCTTCATAGAACTTGCGCAATCGGCCCTCAACCATCTTTGCGATGATCTCGTCGGGCCGGCCGGACTCGCGGGCCTGTTCGCTCAACACGTGGCGTTCGCGCTCCAACGCCACCGGGTTGACGTCGGCGACCGTCAACCAGTGGGGACGCGCCGCGGCGACGTGCATCGCAATCTGCCGGCCGAGCGCCTCCAGCTTGCCCTTGTCGCCCTCCGATTCGAGGGCGACCAGGACGCCGATCTTGCCCAGCCCCTCGGCCATCTTGTTGTGGACGTAACCGACGACGGCGCCGTTGCCCGCACGCAGCCCGCCAACGCGGCGCAGCGACATGTTCTCGCCGATCGTCGCGATCATGTGGGTCAGTTCCTCGGCGACGGTGCGGCCGCTGCCGGGGAAGCCGGCCGCCTTCAACTTTTCGAGGTCGCCGCCTGCGGTCAGCGCCACGTTCGTGACGTTGCGCACGAAGTCCTGGAAGGTCTCGTTGCGGGCGACGAAATCGGTCTCGGAGTTGACCTCGACGACGACGCCGACGCCGTCCTCGACGATCAGGCCGACCAGCCCTTCCGAGGCCGTGCGTCCCGATTTCTTCGCCGCTGCGGACAGTCCCTTTGTGCGCAGCCAGTCCTCGGCCGCGGTCGTGTCGCCGGCGCTCTCCTGCAACGCCTTCTTGCAGTCCATCATTCCGGCGCCGGTCTTCTCGCGCAGCTCCTTGACCAGCGTAGCCGTGATTTCGGCCATTCGTCAGTTCTCCTCAGATACAATCGGTTGCGGTAATGCAAAAGCGCAATGGGAGGGCGCGACCACGCCAGGCCACGGGGCCGAAACCGGCGCCGGGCCGGCCTTACGCGCGCCCGGCGGTTTCGGCTTCGGACGCCAGTGCTGCGGCTGCCTCGGCCTTGGGCGCCGGTTCATCGCCGGCTTCCACCACGTCGGACATTGGCTTGGCCGGTGTTTCCTCGGCTGGTTCATCTTCCGCCTGGGCCTTTTCCGCCGGCGCCGCCTCGGCCTGGGCCGCTGCTTCCTCGGCCGGCGCCTTTTCCGCCTGTGCCGCTTCCGCAGCTGCTTCCTCGGCCGGCGCCTCTTCCGCCTGTGCCGCTTCCGCAGCTGCTTCCTCGGCCGGCGCCTCTTCCGCCGCTGCTTCCTTGGCAGGCGTTTCCGCGGCCGGCGTCTCTTCCGCCGCCGCTTCCTTGGCCGGCGTTTCCGCGGCCGGCGTCTCTTCTACCGGCGCCGCCTCGGCTTCAGCCGGGACTTCCGCGGCCGGCGCGTCGGCAACCGGCTCCGCCGCCGGCGCATCCTCGGCCGGCAGCGCTTCGGCCGGCGCTTCCACCGCCTCGCCGGCATCCGGCGCGGTCTTCATCATCTCTTCCTGCAGTCCGTCCAGCACCGCGTCGCGCATCAGTTCGCAATACAGGGTGATCGCGCGCATCGCATCGTCATTGCCCGGCACCGGGAAGGTCACGCCATGGGGATCGCTGTTGCTGTCGAGCACCGCGATCACCGGTATGTTCAGCTTGGTGGCCTCCTTGACCGCGATCGCCTCCTTGTTGGTGTCGACCACGAACAGCACGTCGGGCAGCGCGCCCATTTCCTTGATGCCGCCGAGCGCGCGCTCCAGCTTGTTGCGCTCGCGGGTCAGGCGCAGCAGCTCTTTCTTGGTCAGGCCCTGGGTCTCTCCCTCCAGCTGCTTTTCCAGCTCACGCAGGCGCTTGATCGAGTTCGAGATGGTCTTCCAGTTGGTCAGCATCCCGCCCAGCCAGCGGTGGTTGACGTAATACTGGCCGCAGCGCTGCGCGGCGTCGGCGACCACTGAACTGGCCTGCCGTTTGGTGCCGACGAACAGCACCCGGCCACCGCCGGCCGCGACATCGCGGACCGCTTCCAGCGCGCGGTGCAGCATCGGCACCGTCTGTTCCAGGTCGATGATGTGAACGCCGTTGCGCTCGCCGAAGATGTAGGTTTCCATCCGCGGGTTCCAGCGCCGCGTCGAATGGCCGAAATGCACGCCGGCCTCAAGCAACTGGCGCATGGTGAACGTCGGAGTCGCCATGGTCTTCAATCCTTCTCCGGTTGGCCGCCGCGGGTCTGGCCGGGTCGCCCCGGCACCGGACCGAGCTGACGCGAATTTGCGCGCCGCCCGAAAAACCCGCGTGTGAATTAACGCACCCTGACGGTTGCGTGGCGCGGGGTATAACGGCCATTGCCCCGGAATGCAAGGAGATTCCGCGTCAAAAAACAGCGTCCGCGCGCGCTTGAACAGCCGCCGCAGCGGTTGATATAGTGGTTCGTACTGGCCCCACAAGCAAACCGGAACAGGGACTTCGACATGGCGACCTATGAATGCGAGAAATGCGGCATGAGCGTGAACGCGACCTGCGGCAAATGCGATGCACCGCTGGTCAACGACACGCTGACGCTCGACAACGGCACGGATGTGCAGATCTCCCGCTGCCCCAACGATCACGGCAAGATCAAATCGCCGATGTGCTGTGGCCAGGACATGAGCTGCTCCGTCGCCTGAGAGCTTGTAATACTCTCGGCGCAGCGGGAAAACGGCCGCCGGCCTTGCCGTCGAATCTTCGTTTCGTCACCCCCACCCCGACCCTCCCCCATCAAGGGGGAGGGAGAATTTGTCGGGCAAAATCAAGCCCTCCCCCTTGATGGGGGAGGGTCGGGGTGGGGGTGATGCAAACGCGACTCCCCGGCGAGGCCGGCGGCCGTTCCCCACGGCCGCTGTTAACCAAACCGCAAGCCTTGCCTGCCATCCTCTCCGCCACGGCCCGCGCCGGGGCCGGGCGATGCGAGGGGAAGACCATGGTCGAGCGCATTCTCGAAGCCGTCATCTTCGGCAGCCGCTGGCTGCTGGCGCCGATCTATCTCGGGCTGATCGGCGGGCTGTGTTTCCTTCTCGCCAAGTTCGTCCAGGAGTTCTTCCACATCCTGCCGACCGTTTTCACCGCCTCCGAGACCGATATCATCCTGGCGGTGCTGACCCTGGTCGACATCTCGCTCGCGGGCAATCTGCTGGTGATGGTGATCTTCGCAGGCTACGAGAACTTCGTCTCGAAGATCGACTGCGCGGAAAACGTGGACCGCCCGGAATGGATGGGCAAGGTCGATTACGGCGGACTGAAGCTCAAGATGATCGCCTCGATCGTGGCGATCTCGGCGATCCAGATGCTCAAGGCCTTCCTGCACGTCCAGGACCTCAGCCAGCGGGATCTGGCGTGGATGCTGGGCCTCCACATGGCTTTTGTGATCTCCGGCGTGCTGCTGGCGGTGATGGACCGGATCGCCCGCAGTCCGGACGAGATGGCCGAGGCGCATGTCCGCGCCCAGATGCTGCTGAGCGGCGAGATCCAGCCGCGCGGCCACGGCGCCGCGGCCCCGGAGGCTCCCGGCGGCGTGGACCGCAGAGCCCCGGACAGCCCGATGCGCGGCAGCGCCTGACCGGGCAGGGAATTCGCCGGTCGGCTTCGGCCAACTGCGAAACGCGGATCAGTCCTCCCGGATTCTGACGACGACCTTGATCGCGCCGTCGCGCTTTTCCCGTGCGTATCGGATCGCCGTCGGCAGCTCGCCGAACGGGAATGTGTGCGTATGCAGCGGCTTCAGGTTGAGCCGGCCCTGGCCGGCCAGCGACGCGGCCCTCTTGACCGCGCTCATGCCCTCGCCGCGGATGCCGAACAGGTAGATATTGTCGGTCACCAGCTTCGCGGCGTCGAAGCGCACCGGCTGGGCCGCGAAGGCGGCGAGGCAGATGCGCCCGCCCCGGCTCACCATCTCCACCGCCTCGTTGAGGGCGTTCGGCGCGCCGGAACACTCCATGACGTAATCGCAGCCGGGGCCGCCGGTGATCTCACGGACTCGCGCGACGACATCCACCTCGCGCGCGTTCAGCGTGACGTCGGCCCCGAGCTCACGGCCGACCTCCAGCCTGCCGTCCTCGATGTCGGTCAGGATGACGGGCGCCGCGCCGAGTGCCTTGGCGACGTTGACCGCCATCAGGCCGATCGGACCGCCACCGGTGACGACGACGCTCTGGCCCGCGATCAGGCCGCCGAGCACGTCGAGCCCGTAGGCCGCGGTGCCGGCGGTGACGATCAGGGTCGCTTCCGCGTCGCCGATGCTATCGGGCACCCGGACCAGGGTGTTGACGTTGTTCACCGCATATTCGGCGAACCCGCCGTCGGTGGTAAAGCCGTTGGCCCGGTGGCCCTTGTCGTGGTCGCCGTAGTTCATGCCGTAATTGTGGCACGACGTGTACATGCCCTCGCGGCAGCGTTTGCAGCGCCCGCACCCGGCGTGGATTTCCACAGCCACCCGTTCGCCGGCCGCGAATTCGTCGACGTTCGGCCCCGGTTTCACGATCGTGCCCATGTATTCGTGGCCCGGCGTGAAGTTCCGGTTGAACGGCAGGCCGCCCGCGATCAGAGCGGGCGGCCCGTGCGCGATCACCTCGAGGTCGGTCGCGCAGACCGCAACGGCGTCGATGCGCAACAGGACCTCGGCCGGTCCGGGCTGCGGCACCGGTTTTTCGGTGATCAGAAGCTCGCCCGGGTCGCCCAGGACCCAGGCCTTCATGGTCTGCGGGACCGCAAATCCTTCCGGCTGATCGTTCATCGCACTTCTCTTCCCATAACGCCGCGCGGTCAGGCCAATTCGATGCTGCGCCAGTAGCCGGCGCCGACCCAGATCAGGGCGAGGCCGAACAGGCCGGCGGTCACGCGCGCGATCGCGATGCCGGCAACGGGGCTGAGGCCGACCCCGAAGGCGACCGCGGTGACGATGAGCGCGAGCAGGGGCCACCGCGGCAGTGCGCCGGATCGCAGCGTGACGAAGCCCAGGATCGCGAATCCCGCCACGGTGAGCGACCCGGAAAGTGGAAAGACGAACGCAACGGCGCCCATCGCATCGCCGGCGCCGTATCGCGCGATCACGTCTGGGAACTCCGTCGCCAGCTGCGGCGCGATCAGAAATTCGTAATAGTCGAGGCCGGCAATCAGGATCATGCCGACGAACACCGAGAGGTACCCGGCGAGGCCCAGCAGGCCGCTCTGCGTCGCGGTTCGCAGGTAGAGGCCGGTCGCCCCCAGCAATCCGGCCATGAGCGAGCCCATGAACAGGGCGTGGATCACGATCCAGGATGCCGAGGCGATACCCTCCGGCGTCATCTCCGCAGGGTGCGAGATGTAGGCGTACCCGAGAATCAGGCCCCCCGCCATCAGGGCGGCCGCGGCGAGACGATGGAGTGTTCCGGTGGTCATTCGGTCGATCCTTCTCGAAAGATGCAGCCACTGACACCCCCTAGTCTATTGCTTTTCGGGCCAAGGTCATCCTTCATACGCGACGCCGATTCACGATATACTGGCGGCAACGACAAGTCAGGAGCGACGGCGTGCTGACACAGGTCCATATTCTTCTCACCTACCAGTGCACCTGGGCGTGCGACCACTGCTTCCTGTATTGCAGCCCGGAGTCGACGGGCACCTTCACCGGCGCGCGGATCGCCGAGGCGCTCGACCAGGCGCTGCAGGTCGGCACCGTCGAGTGGATCTATTTCGAGGGCGGCGAGCCCTTCCTGTACTATCCGCTGCTGCTGCACGGCCTCGGCCTGGCGCACGAGCGCGGGTTCAGGACCGGCATCGTCACCAACGGCTACTGGGCGACCTCGCCGGAAGATGCCGAGACCTGGCTGCGGCCGCTGGTGGCGCTCGATGTCGCGGATCTCAGCCTGAGTGACGATGGCTTCCACGGCGGCGATGCCGCGGCACCGGCCAGGACCGCCATCGCCGCGGCGCGGCGGCTGGAGCTGCCGGTCAACGTGATCTGCATCGATACCCCTGGAGCGAACGCTGAGGCGGAGTCGTCCGCATCCAGGGGCGCGGCGATCGAGGGCGGGCCGGTGCGGTTCCGCGGCCGCGCCGCGGACCGGCTGACCGGCGGGCTGCCCCGTCATGACGCGAATCAGTTCGACGCGTGCCCGTATGAAGACCTGCGCACGCCCGAGCGCATCCACGTCGACGCCTTCGGGGCGGTGCAGTTCTGCCAGGGGCTGAGCATCGGCAACATGTGGCAGACCCCGCTGAAGCGGCTGCTGGCCGAATACGACGCCGACGCCCACCCGGTCTGCGGCCCGCTTCTGGCCGGCGGCCCGGCGCGTCTCGCCGATGACTACGGATGCGCGGACGAGGACGGCTACGTCGATGCCTGCCACCTGTGCTTCGCGACGCGCCGGGCGCTCATCGACCGCTTCCCGGAGGCCCTCACCCCGCGCCAGGCCTATGGCGTGACCTGACTGCGGGTTTTGGGCATTCAACCCCATGCACCATCGTTTTTTGC
>CAJICD010000209.1_pt1 | contig 19460 bp, 22 predicted proteins | sample 9199521 | NCBI WGS metagenome assembly CAJICD01 (sample SAMEA7708321, study PRJEB35096) | sediment metagenome | biome: marine neritic benthic zone biome [ENVO:01000025]; feature: sediment [ENVO:00002007]; material: shallow marine sediment [ENVO:03000034] sea grass bed [ENVO_01000059] ...
CCGGCGGCGCTACTTGTAGCGCGCCGCGTCGGCCGGGTAGACGCCGAGGATCATCACCCGGCGGGAGAAGAAGCTGAGCTCCTCGAGCGCCAGGCGCACCGGCGTGTGATCCGGGTGGCCCTCGACGTCGGCGTAGAACTGCGTCGCGTTGAAATCGCCGCCGAGCATGTAGGATTCGAGCTTGGTCATGTTGACCCCATTGGTCGCGAAGCCGCCCATCGCCTTGTACAGAGCCGCCGGCACGTTGCGCACCTGGAACACGAACGAGGTGATCACCGGCCCGTCGTCGGCGGGTGGGTCGATCGGCTCCCGCCGCATGACCACGAAGCGGGTGGTGTTGTGGACCGCGTCCTCGATGTCGTCGGCCAGGATCTCCAGCCCGTAGATCTCGCCGGCCAGCCGCGAGGCGATCGCCGCCTGCGCCGTATCCTTCTGCTCGGCGACGAATTGCGCGGCGCCGGCGGTGTCCGCGTAGACCTGCGGGTCCAGACCGTTCTGGCGCAGGAAGCCGCGGCACTGCGAGAGCGCCTGCTCGTGGCTCAGAACGCGCTGCAACTTGTCGATCCTCGCGCCCTTGGGCGCCAGCAGCTTGTGGTTCACGCGCTGGAAGTGCTCGCCGACGATATGCAGCCCGGACTCAGGCAGGAGATGGTGGATGTCGGCGACCCGGCCGGCCACCGAGTTCTCGATCGGGATCATCGCCCGTCCGGCCCGGCCGTCCCGCACCGCCGCGAACACGTCCTCGAAGGACGCGCAGGGTATGGTCGTCAGCTCCGGGAACACCGCCCGGCAGGCCATGTCGGAATAGGCGCCGTAATGGCCCTGGAAGGCGATGAGGGTCTCCTGGTCGGCGGATGCGCCGCCGGGCCGCGTATCGCTGGTCATGCCGGAATCTTTCGTCAACGGAGCGCCAGCAACGCGCGGGCGCGCTCGAGGTCGGCCGGAGTATCGACACCGAGCGGGATGGTGTCAACGAGCGCGACGTCGATCCGCATCCCGGCCTCGAGCGCCCGCAGCTGTTCCAGTTTCTCGCGTTTCTCCAGGAGGCCCGGCGGCAACGCGACGAACCGCGCCAGTGCCTGGCGCCGGTATGCGTAGAGCCCGATATGGTGGTACAGCGGCCCGTCCCCCCACGGCGCCGTCGCCCGGGTGAAATAGAGCGCGCGGCCTACCGCCCGGCCCGGCGGGAGGGTGGTGACGGCCTTGACGACATTGGGGTTGCCGCGCTCCTCGTCATCGGTGATCTCGGCGACCAGCGTGCCGATATCGACCGCGGCGTCGGCAAGGGGCGCCAGCGACGCCCGCACTGCGGCGGGATCGATGGTCGGAAGGTCGCCCTGCAGGTTGACCACGGCATCGTGCTGCCCGTCCGGGTCGAACGCCTCGACGGCCCGGTAGGCCCGGTCCGAGCCGGACGGCAGGTCGGGATCGGTCAGGATCGCGGTGCCGCCGGCGGCCCGCACGGCCTCGGCCACGACCTCCTCCGCCGCGGCGACCAGAACCGGGCCGATCTCCGCCTCGACCGCGCGGCGCCAGACGTGGACGATCATCGGCTCGCCATGGATGTCGGCCAGCGGCTTGTCGGGCAGCCGGGTGGCGGCGAGCCGCGCGGGGATGACGACGACGGGGTTGCTCGGGCGGCTCATGCTGGTGCGGCGATTCGGTGTCTGGTTGCGGACGGTTGTTGATTTCCGGCGGCTCAGAGAATATACCGCCAGCGCCATGGGGAGAAGGTGAAACGGGAAATACGGGCATGACCAAGGATCCTCTGTTTCTGACCAAGCTGGCCGGCGCGGCGCTGATCGTCGCGTGGGTCGTTGTCGGCGCCGCTTTTCTATCCTCGTTCCTGTACCGGCCGGCCGGTATCGACACGCCGGCCTACCCGCTGCTGGACACCGAAGTCGTCGACGAGCGCCCCGCCGCCCCGGCGGCGCCCGAAGCCGAGTCCGCGGTTGCGGCAGCGCCGGCCGACGGCGGAATCGCCGTCCTGCTGGCGGCGGCCGATGCCGAGGCCGGCAAGAAGGTCGCCAAGAAATGCTCGGCCTGTCACAGCTTCGACAAGGGCGGCAAGAACAAGGTCGGGCCGAATTTGTGGGATATCGTGGGCCGCGGGGTCGGCGCTGTCGAGGGCTATAAGTTCTCGGGCGCGCTGGCCGGCGTCGGCGGCACCTGGGGGTATGAGGAACTCGACGCTTTCCTGGCTTCGCCGAAGGCGTTCGCCGCGGGCACCAAGATGGCCTTCGCCGGTATCAAGAGCGGGTCGGACCGGGCCGATCTGATCGCCCATCTTCGCGGCTTGAGCGACAGCCCGAAGCCGCTGCCCTGAACGGCGCGGCAAACGGCCCGCCGGCATCGATGAGCGAGTCCTGCCCGCGCGAGTTCGTGGCGCTGGCCGAGCGGCTGGCCGACGTGGCCGGCGACGTCGTGCGGCAGCATTTCCGCCAACCGCTGAGTGTTGCCGACAAGCCGGACCAGTCCCCGGTCACCCAGGCGGACCGTGAGGCCGAAACCCGGATGCGCGAGATGATCGCGCGGGAATTTCCGGATCACGGCGTGGTCGGCGAGGAACACGGATCAGAGCGGGCCGGCGCGGAGTTCGTCTGGGTGCTGGACCCGATCGACGGCACCAAGGCGTTCATCAGCGGCGTGCCCGTATTCGGCACGCTGATCGCGTTGTTGCAGGGCGACGTCCCGGTGCTGGGCGTGATCGACCAGGCGGTCCTGGGCGAGCGCTGGGTCGGCGCCGCCGGCCAGGCGACCGTGCTGAACGGCGAGGCCGTGCGGGTCGCGCCGCGCGGGGGCCTTGCGGATGCGGTCTTGTGGTCGACCTCGCCCCACATGTTCGATGGCGATCCCGCCACGGCCGCGGCCTACGCGCGGCTGCGCGAGTCGGTCAGGTTCGTGCATTACGGCGGCGAATGCTATCAGTACGGGCTGCTGGCCTCTGGGTTCATCGATCTCGTCGTCGAGGACGACATGAGCGTATACGATTACTGCGCGCTGATCCCGGTCGTGACCGGCGCGGGCGGCGTGATCACCGACTGGCAGGGCGGCGCGCTCGGCCTGCATTCGGGCGGCCAGGTGCTGGCGGCGGCCGGCGCCGGACTGCATGAGGCGGCCCGGCGGGTCCTGGAGAGTTAGGGAATACGGCCGGGCGACGGATCGTTTGCCGGGATCGCCCACGAAGTGGCATGATGAGGCGCGTCGGATCGCGGCGCGGCCGAGGAGTTCGTAAATGCCCGGTGATGGAGACCGTGCGGAGAAGAAGCGGGGCGAAGACCGCGTCTTTCTCGTGGTCGTGGACCAGAGCGAGGAAATGCGGGTCGCCCTGCATTTCGCCTGCCGCCGGGCGATGCGCACCGGGGGACGGGTCGCGCTGCTCTACGTTCAGGAACCTGCCGAATTCCAGCACTGGATGGCGGTTGGCGACCTGATGCGCGAAGAGGCGCGTGAGGAAGCCGAAGGCCTGATGCAGCGGCTCTCGGCCGAGGTGAGGGAATGGTCGGGGAATTTCCCCGTGGTTCATTTGCGCGATGGCGCGGTGCGCGAGGAGCTCGAAAAACTGCTCGACGAGGAGCCCTCGATTTCGATCCTCGTTCTGGCCGCGAGCAAGGAGTCGGGGGCCCCGGGCCCCCTGATCAGCCATCTTCTCGGCAAGGGCCTGTCGACGCTGCGGGTCCCGCTAACGATCGTGCCCGGATCGCTGAGCGACGAGGAAATCATCGCGGTCACCTGAACGGCGGCCGCCAATACCGGACGATGGTAAGGGTTGATTTTCGCCGCCCGGCGGACAATCTTCTCCACCATGTAACACGCCGAACCGGCAGGAGAGATTTGCATGTTCATCCAGACCGAACAGACGCCGAACCCGGCCACTCTGAAATTCATTCCCGGCAAGCCCGTTCTTCCCGAGGGCGCCGTGGATTTCCCCAGCCCGGACGCTGCCGCGGGCAAGTCTCCCCTGGCCGAGCGTCTCTTCGGGATCGACGACGTGGCGGGTGTGTTTCTGGGCACCGACTTCATTACCGTGACCAAAGGGGAGGCGGCCGAATGGTACCTGCTGAAGCCCGCGATCCTCGGCGTAATCATGGAGCATTTCACCAACGGTGAGGCCATCCTGAACGACGGCGCCAGCTTCGAGGTTGACGAGCAGATCGACGGCGGGGACACCGAGATCGTCTCGCAGATCAAGGAACTGCTGGACACGCGGGTGCGGCCGGCGGTGGCCCAGGACGGCGGCGATATCGTTTTTCATGCGTTCCAGGAGGGCGTCGTCTTCCTGCACATGCGCGGCGCCTGCGCCGGATGTCCGAGCTCGACGGCAACGCTGAAGATGGGCATCGAAAACATGCTCCGCCATTACATCCCGGAGGTCACCGAAGTTCGCGCCGTCTGATAGGGTGGGAACCTTCCGGCAGGTGGTTGTACCGACGTAACGGCGACGGGACGGAACCGCGTGGCGGAAAGGACCCAGAAGAGGCCCGAAACCGGCAAAACGCCGATCTGGCCTGCCCTGATGGCCGGCGTCGCGGGGCTGGCATTGCTTGCCGCGATCGAGGCGACTTCGGATCTGGCAGGCCGGGCGCCGGTCATCCGGTATGCGCCGGCGATCCATGGAGGCGCGGGCGCCATCGCCGCCGATCCGGCGGTGACCTTCATCGTCCATCCCACGGTTCAGGGCCTTACCGCCGCGTTCGAGCGCGCGGCTTACGATCTCGAGGAAATCCGTACGACGCGCAAGCCGGTCCCGCGTCTCCGGCTTGTCACGCTGCCCCTCGACCTGCCGGACCTCATGGATGTCGCGGAGCGGAAAACGGTGTTTCTGTCGCTGATGCTTCCGCTGATTCTGGAGGCCAACGCCCGCGTCGCCCTCGAGCGATGGCGCCTGCGTTCGGCCATCAAGCGGCGCGCGGACGGGCAGGTCTTGCCGCCGGAGGTGACCGACTGGCTGGCGGCGCTGGCGAAGCGGTACAAGGTTCCGACCGGCCGGCTCGACGCGTTGCTGTTGCGCGTGGACGGCGTTCCGCCATCGCTGGCCCTGGCCCAGGCCGCCGCGGAGAGCGGCTGGGGAACGTCGCGATTCGCGATCGAGGGCAACGCGATCTTCGGCCAATGGACGACGGCGGGCGGAAAGGGGTTGGTGCCGCTGGAGCGCCCCGAGGGCATGACCTACAAGGTCCGCTCCTTCGAACGGCTGATCGAGTCGGTGAATGCGTATCTGCTGAATCTGAATACTCACCGTTCCTATGACGGTTTCCGCGAAGCGCGTGCCGCGAAGCGGCAGGCCGGCACGCCACCGGACGGGGCAGCGCTGGCTGGCGAGTTGCGTCGATATTCCGAGAGGGGCCAGGAGTACGTAGACCTGCTGCGCGGGATTATTCGCAAGAACCGGTTGTCCCCGCTGGACACCGCGCGGATCGGCGACGCCGTAATAGAGTTAGCCTGGGGTGTCTAGGGCCGGCCCGGGTTGGTCGGCACCCTGCGGGCTTGCCCCGTCGGCCGAATAGTACTGCATCCCGAACCAGCGGTACCGCTTGCCACCGGTGGGCATCGTGCAGTTGATTCGCCACGCACCCTTCGGAGCCGGGCCGGCGAGCTTCGCCTCGAACCGCCGCTCGGCAATCTCCTTCACCTCGAGCTGGCCAAAGCTTGAATGGAAGCAGTTGATTCCGCGGATCCGGCCGACGGCGGGATCGACCGTAAACCCGAACTTCGATCTATCGGCCGGCGCGACCATCGGATCGGCGGGTACGACGTCGAGCACCGGCAATGCCAGGGAGTTGACGCGCAGTCTGAACGGCTTTTCGTCCGCGTAATTCTCGACGATCGGGAAGCGCGGCATGTGCATGACGTCGTTGCGCGGGTTGAGCGCACCGGAGTGATAACCGAACGCTGCCTTGACACCGGCGCCGGCAAGCACTCTTCCCACGGCCAGGCTCATTTCGCCGTTGGGATAGGAAAACAGCTCGGGGCGCTCGCCGATTGCCGCCTCGAAGCTCGCCAGCGCCCTTTCCAGATCGGCGCGGAACGCTTCGGGGGCGGCACGCGATGCCCGCAGGTAGCCGGCTGTGTGAATGCCGAGTGAGACGCCGGCATCGCGAAGTTCTCGAACTTGATCCCAGGTCATGTAGGCCGGCAAGCCCTGGTCGACGGGGTCGGTGGTCACGAACAGCGTGAACGGGAGCCCTGCAGCCTTGAGCCGTGGCCAGGCTTCCTCGTAGACCGAGCGAAAGGCGCCATCGACGGTGATGCCGATCGTGCGGTTCGGCAGTTTCGAGCCGTTTTGCAGCGATTCGAGAATCTCGGGCAGCGACATGACGGTGTAGCGGCCGTTCGTCAGCTCCTTGATCTGGGCTTCGAACTGGTTGACTCGCACGCGACTGCTCGGGCTGGTGCCCTGGCCGAACCTCTGGTACGCCAGCACAACAGCCGATTCGCCCGCGCCGGCCTGCGCATTGGCCGTTCCAACAGATACGCCCGATGCAAAGGCACTTAACATTGCCGCGCCTGCGGCCGCCACGGCACACGCGAAAGCAGATGAAGATATTCGGCGGAGTACATTCATCGGGGCCGTCCTGGGCTGGTTCCACGCCAGCGATCTTAGCGGCGGATAGTTGACAGTTCGTTTCCGGCCCGACCCTGAAATACCGGCCCGTGGCACAGCGTCATTCGGCCGGCACGTAGTATTGCGTACCATACCAGTACCAGCGGCCATTCCCGGCAGGCTTGGTGCAGTTCAGACGTGTACGGCCGGCCCGCAGCGGCCCCGGAAACCGGATCTCGACCCGGTGCGTGCCGAGTCGTTGCATGTCGACCGCGCCGAACTGCGAGTGGTAACAGGCGAGCCCTTGCAGCGAGGCAACCGTAGACTCGACGGTGAACCCGACAAGCGGCGGGTTCCGGTCACGCAGATCCGGATCAACAGGTGTCACATCCGCCACGGGAAGCGCCCTTGCGTTGATCCGCAGGGTGAAGTTCTCACGGTCGCTGTAGGTTTCGTTCAGCGCAAACCGTGGCAAGTAGAATGGCTGGCTGGTCGCGTGCGCCGCGGCCGAGTGCTGACCGAATGCCGTCGAAAAGCCGAATTCCCTGACCACATCCCACACCGCGAGACTGGCTTCGCCGTAGGGATAGGCGAACAGCTCGGGCGCCGCGCCGAGCTCTTCCTTCAGGCGCTTGAGCGAGCGCGTCATTTCGGCGCGGTTGGTCTCGGCGTCCGCCTCGGTCATATGCAGGTGGCTCGCACTGTGGGCGCCAATATCGTTGCCCGCGTCCCGCATTTCGCGGATCTGGTCCCATGTCAGGAACGCCGCGGACCGCCGGTCGACGGCGTCGGTCGCGACGAACAGGGTGAACGGCAGTCCAGCCGCTTTGAGGCGCGGAAACGCTTCGGTGTAGACCGACCGGTAGGCATCGTCGATGGTGATGCCGATCGTCCGGTCGGGCAACTCGCGTCCGGCACGCAGCGCCGCGACGATCTCGGCCACCGGCAGCACCGTGTACGGGCCGCTCGTCAGCGTCCGGATATGATCCTCGAACTGCGCGATCCGGACATTCGTCGATCCGAATCCGTCCTCGCCGAACCGGTGGTACATCAGGATCACCGCCGAGTCGGCAGCCCCGGCGGGACCGGCCGCCATGGCTGTCAGCAGGGCCGTCGCGGCCATAACCGCTGTCCGCCGCAAGAGATCTGTAGGTCGCACGTGTCGCTCCCTGGGAAGTGCCCCGGAGCCAACCGCCCTCCCCGCAGTCTCGCCCGTTTTGCAGGATGTCGCTAAGACACTATGGTATGGCCCGGTTCCGGGCAACCCTGTGGATTCCGAGATGACGTTTCTTGCCGTCGATTGCGCGACCAACGCCTGCTCCGCCGCCCTGTGGCTCGACGGGGCGGCGGGCCCACACCGGTTCCGGCCCATGCGCCGCGGCCATGCCGAGGCGCTGCTGCCGATGGTGCGCGACGTCATGGACGAGGCCGGCGTCGTCTTTGCCGACCTCCGCGCCATCGCGGTGACCACGGGTCCCGGCGCCTTCACGGGCATCCGGATTGGCCTGGCCGCGGCGCGGGGCTTCGCGCTGGCGGCGCAACTGCCGCTCATCGGCATAACCACTCTCGAGGCCGTCGCGGCGGCCCAGGACAGCGGCGGCGCGCATCTCCTGGTCGCGCTCGACTCCAAACGCGACGACGTCTACGTCCAACTCTTCGCTCCGGATGGCGCGGCGCTGGGCGCACCGGCCTCGGCGATGCCCGGCTCCGTCGCCGCGTTGCCGCCCGAAGGCTCGGCGCTGGCCCTGGCCGGCGATGCAGCCGAACGCGTTGCCGCGGCCCTGGCGGACCGCGCGCCGGTACCGCGGCGCCTCGACGGGCCGGGTCTTCCCGACGCCGCCGTGGTCGCGCGGCTCGCCGCCCAACGGTACGCCGTCTCGCCCCCGAAGGTCGATGATCCGCCGCCGCGAGCCTTGTATCTGCGGCCGCCGGATGCGATTCCCGCGGCGCGGCACCGGGCCGCCGGACCCCGATGACCGATGGAATCGGGCCCGCGGGGCCGGTCCGGATCCAAGTTGCCGGACCCATCCACGCCCGGGTCATCGCCGGGCTCTCCGAATGCGGTTCCGCGGAGCCGTGGACGGACCACGCGGTGGCGAGGATTCTCGACCTGCCCGGCCACTGGGGCCTGCTGGCCGTCGAGCCGCGCGGCGCGCCGGTCGGCTTCCTGGTCGCGCGGGTTGCGGCGGATGAAGCGGAGATCCTCAACCTGGTTGTCGCAGCCGGCGCCCGCCGAACGGGGGTCGGCCGCAGTCTGGTGAACGCCGCGCTCGACAAGGCGCGGGAAACAGGCGCATCCGTCGTAATCCTGGAAGTCGCAGCGGACAATTCTGCCGGCCGCTCGCTCTATGGATCGGCCGGGTTTCGGCAGGTCGGCATCCGCCCAAATTACTACCGGAGGAAAAGCGGCGACTATGTTGATGCCTTAATCATGAAGCGTGCAACTGTAAAATCAACGGTCGATTGATCGCGGAAACTAGCCTTTTTCCCGACATAACTGATACTTTTCAATAATTCTAGAAGATTTCCCTGGACAGTTGACTTCGCTGTTATTAAATCAATTAGAAATGTATGGCATCACCGTGACCGATTGCCATGTAATCGCTCACGCAGGAAGCCGGTTTGGACTATTGAGCCGCGAAGGATTGTTAAAAACGATGGCTGAACAAACAGATAAGACGCCGAGCTCGGAAGAACTGCTGTCACTCACTTCGGAAATCGTGGCGGCGCACGTTTCCAACAATACTGTTGCCGTCAACGACCTGCCCGGTCTGATCGAGCAGGTTTACAAGACCCTGAATTCGGTCGGCGCCGGCGGTGAGCCGACTGCGGACAGGCCAACACCGGCCGTACCGATCAAGAAATCGGTCACGCCTGATTTCATCGTATGCCTGGAAGACGGCAAGAAGCTGAAGATGCTGAAGAGGCATCTGAAGACGGCCTACGACATGACGCCGGACGAGTACCGCGAACGCTGGGGGCTGCCGTCGGATTACCCCATGGTGGCGCCGAACTACGCCAAACAGCGCAGCAAGCTGGCCAAGGCGATCGGCTTGGGCACGCAGCAGCGGAAGCGCGGCAAGAAGCGGTAGCGCCGGCACCGGGCTCTTCGCAACGTATGAAACGCCGAACAGTGCGGAGTGAAAGTTGAGTGCGCTGTCGCGCATCGAGCGTCTTTGCCAGAAGAAGGGCCTGAAGATGACCGGGCAGCGCCGGGTGATCGCACGGGTGCTGTCCGAGGCCGACGACCATCCCGACGTCGAGGCCGTGCACCGGCGCGCGGCCCGCATCGACCCGAAAATCAGCATTGCGACGGTATACCGGACGGTCCGGCTGTTCGAGGAGGCCAGCATCCTAGAGCGGCACGATTTCGGGGACGGCCGCGCGCGCTATGAAGAGGTTGCCGACGAACATCACGACCACCTGATCGACATCGAGTCCGGTGAAGTGATCGAGTTCCACAACGCGGATATCGAAAAGCTGCAGGAGGAAGTGGCGCGCAAGCTGGGCTTCAAGCTGGTCGATCACCGGCTGGAACTCTATGGCATCCGCCTGGGCCGGCGCGGCGCCGGCAAAGGTTCGAAGGACTGACGACCACGCTTCCGGCCCGGCGGATATTCCGCCAGCTGCCGGCTGTCGAACGCAGATGCCGTCGGGCCCGTGCGCGACTCGCCTTGATCGCCCCCGCACGCTGGTGATAACGTGCCATTAACCGGATATTCACATCGGCCTGTTGTAATTGGCTGCGGTGAGTATCATTTCCGGATCATGGCCGCGCAGGCCGGCTGCCGCGCAAGCAGGACAAGGAACCGATACGAATTGACCGAACGGGTTCGACCCAGCGAATGACAGCGCGTTCCGCCGCATACGCGCCGAGGACAGGATAGGCCTTGGCGAAACGGCTCTTCATCAAAACCTACGGCTGCCAGATGAACGTGTACGACTCCGCGCGCATGGCGGATGTCCTGCAGCCGCTTGGCTACGCTCCGGCGGAATCGCCGGAGGGCGCGGACATGGTGATCCTGAACACCTGCCACATCCGCGAGAAGGCGGCCGAGAAGGTGTATTCGGAACTCGGCCGCCTGCGACCGCTCAAGCAGGCGAAGGAGGCGCGGGACGGCGGGCGCATGGTCATCGCCGTCGCCGGCTGTGTCGCCCAGGCCGAAGGTGAGGAAATCCTTGCGCGGGCGCCGTATGTGGACATGGTGTTCGGCCCGCAGACTTATCATCGCCTGCCGGAAATGGTCGCACTGGCGACGCGCGCGAGCGGCGCGGTGCTGGACGTCGAATTCCCGGTCGAGGCCAAGTTCGATCATCTGCCGGACAACGCGGCGCCGCAGGGCGCGTCGGCGTTCCTGTCGGTCCAGGAGGGTTGCGACCGGTTCTGTACGTTCTGTGTGGTGCCCTATACGCGGGGCGCCGAATTTTCCCGCGACGCCGAAGCCGTCGCGGCGGAGGCCCGGCGCCTGGTCGCCTCGGGCGCGCGCGAGATCACGCTGCTGGGCCAGAACGTCAATGCCTGGCACGGCCGCGGGATCGGCGGCGGGGAATGGCGGCTCGGCCGGCTGGTCCGGCATCTGGCGGAGGTCGACGGGCTGGAGCGAATCCGGTACACGACCAGCCACCCGCGCGACATGGACGACGAACTGATCGCGGCGCATGGCGCGGTCGGCAAGCTGATGCCGTATCTTCACCTGCCGGTCCAGTCGGGCAGCGACCGGATCCTGGCGGCAATGAACCGCCAGCACACCGCGGCAGATTTCCGCCGCACCGTCGACCGGCTGCGTGCGGCGCGGCCCGACATCGCTCTGAGTTCGGATTTCATCGTCGGCTTCCCCGGCGAAACGGATGCGGATTTCGCCGCAACCCTGCGCCTCGTCGCCGATATCGGTTTCGCCGGCGCCTATTCCTTCAAGTTCAGCGCCCGCCCCGGCACGCCGGCGGCGGCGATGGAGGACCTGGTGCCCGAGGCGGTCAAGGATGAGCGGCTTGCAGGTCTGCAGCAATTGCTGGGCGAGCAGGAGGCCGCGTTCCACCGCTCGAAGGACGGCGCGGTATTTCCTGTGCTGTTCGAGACTCGCGGGCGCAAGCCCGGACAGATCGTCGGCCGCTCGCCCTGGATGCAGGCGGTGATCGCCGAGGCGCCCGAACGGCTGATCGGTGAAATCGTCGATTGCCGCGTTGTCCGGGTCGGCGCGCACAGCCTGCATGGCGAGGTCGTGGCAGCCGGGACCCATTCTCCGATTCAGAAGGTGTGCGCGTGAAGCCAGCTCCCCGACCCGCCGACACCGCGTCGGTAAAGATCGAGTTCGAGGACAACCGCCTGTTGCCGTCGGTGTTCGGAGAGCACGACAGACACCTCGCGCGGATCGAGCAGCGGCTCGGCGTGTCCCTGCATAACCGCGGCAACGTCGTTGCTATCTCGGGCCCGCCGGACGCCGCCGCGACGGCCCGGGATGCGCTGCAGCGGCTGTACGATGCGGTGGGGGACGGACAGCAGGTCGGATTCGCCGAGGTCGATGCCGCGGTGCGGATGACCGAGAACGGCAACGGCAACGGCATCGATGGTGGCGTGGAGCCGTTTATCCAGACCAAGCGCAAGCGGATCGTCGCGCGCTCGCCGATGCAGGCGCGCTACATGAAGACGATCGGTGAGCGTGAAATGATCTTTGCGACGGGCCCGGCCGGCACCGGCAAGACCTACCTTGCGGTCTGCGCCGCGGCGGCGATGCTGAGCGCCGGCAAGGTCGATCGTATCGTGCTGTCACGCCCGGCCGTCGAGGCGGGCGAGCGGCTGGGCTTCCTGCCGGGCGACATGCGCGAGAAGGTCGACCCCTACATGCGGCCGCTATACGATGCGCTGTACGACGCCCTGCCGGCGGAGCAGGTCATGAAGCGGCTCGAGACGGGCGAGATCGAGATCGCCCCGTTGGCCTTCATGCGCGGGCGGACGCTCTCCAACGCCTTCGTCATCCTGGACGAGGCGCAGAACACGACGCCGGTGCAGATGAAGATGGCGCTCACCCGGATGGGCGAAAACAGCCGCATGGTCGTGACAGGCGACGTCACGCAGATCGACCTGCCCGGCGGCCTGCGCTCGGGCCTCGTCGATGCGATCGAAACCCTGTCGGGCGTCCCCGGGATCGACTTCATCCGGTTCACCCAGGCCGACGTGGTCCGGCACGAGCTGGTCACCCGCATCATTCAGGCGTACGACGATACCGAGCGTGCGCGGGCCGCCGCATCGGAGGACGACAGTTGACGGCCGGCCTGACCATCGACATATCCAGAGTTTCCGGGGCCTGGGACTCGGCGTTGCGAGGGGTGGAAAACGTGGTACGGCGCGCAGCCGAGTCGACATGGAACCGGGAACACGCGGGGGCTGCCCCCGGCGCCGCCGAAGTCAGCGTTGTCCTGGCCGACGATGCGATGATGCGCGAACTCAACCGCCAATACCGGGGCAAGGACATGCCGACGAACGTTCTCGCCTTCCCCGCCGATGACGCGGCGGTGGCCGGCCGAGCGCGGCTGCTGGGCGACATCGTTCTGGCGTTCGAGACCGCACGAGGCGAGGCCGCGGAACGATCCAGGCCGCTGGCCGATCACGTCAGTCACCTCGTGGTGCATGGCATGCTGCACCTGCTGGGACTCGACCATGAGACAGACGCGCAGGCAGCCGCCATGGAGGCGCTGGAGACAGCGATCCTCGCCGGGCTGGGCGTCGCAAACCCTTATGCCGTTGTCGAGGACGCCAGGGATCGCGCGTAAACGAGAATGTCCGAAGAACCCCCATCAGGAAGACGAAGAGCCCACGACAACGGCGCGGCGGATGACGAGCTCCGCAAGACCACGGGGATCGTCGCGTGGCTCAAGGGCCTGCGTGGCAACCGCAACGGCGATACCTCGCTGCGCGACCGGGTCGAGGCGCTGATCGACGAGCGCGAGGAACGGGCCGAGCCGATCGACCCCGAGGAGCATACGCTCATCGCCAACGTTCTGAAGCTCGGCACGGTCACGATTTCCGACGTCATGGTGCCGCGCGCCGACATTGATGCGATCGAGGCGGGCACGCCGCTCGACGAAGTCCTCGCCGTAATGACGCGCCAGGGACATTCCCGCATCCCGGTTTACCAGGGCACGCTGGACGATGCGATCGGCATGATCCACATTCGCGACGTCCTCGGCGCGATCGACAAGGCCAACGGGCGCGGCCGGCGTCCGGGCCTGCGGCGGCTGGTCCGCAAACTGCTCTTCGTGGCGCCCAGCATGCGCGTCCTCGACCTGCTGCTGCAGATGCGCAAGAGCCGGATCCACATGGCGCTCGTGGTCGACGAATATGGCGGCATCGACGGGCTGGCCACGATCGAGGATCTGGTCGAGGAGATCGTCGGCGAGATCGAGGAGGAGCACGAGGCCGCGACGGCGCCACGCATGGAGGAGCGGCCCGACGGTTCGATGATCGTCGACGCGCGCCTGCCGATCGAGGAGTTCGAGATCAAGGCCGGGCCGCTGGTGACCGGTTCGCACGAGGAAGGCGACGTGGATACGCTGGGCGGGTTCGTTTCCGTACTGGCCGGACGCGTCCCGGTCCGTGGTGAACTCGTCGTGCACGATGCATCGGGCCTGGAATTCGAAGTGATGGATGCCGACCCGCGCCGGGTCAAGCGGCTGCGGGTGCGCAAAATGCCCGCCCATCCGGCGGTTCATGGCGACTGACGTCACGCATTTTGCGCGCGGAATCGCGGCCCGGCTCGACTCCCTGGCGGGAACGCTCGCGGCGCTGCGCGGCTGGCGGCGCCATGCGGTGGCGGCAGGCCTCGGCGCACTTGCCACGCTGGCCCTGCCGCCGGTCTATCTGCTGCCTGTACTGTATGTCGCGTTCGCGGGGCTGGTCTGGCTGCTCCCGGATGGCCTGCGTCGGCGCACCGCCTTCTTCACGGGCTGGTGGTTCGGCATGGGCTATTTCATTTCCAGCCTGTACTGGATCGGATTCGCGCCGATCACCTATTCCATGGACCTGATCTGGGTCATGCCTGTTGCGATGGTGGGGCTCCCGATCGTCCTTTCGGTCTTCCATGGTATCGCGACCCTGGCTGCCAGCCTTTGGGGGCACGGAATTCATCGCCGCGCGCTGGCGCTAGCGCTCGCCTGGGGTGCAACGGAATGGCTGCGCGGGCAGATGTTTACCGGATTTCCGTGGAACCTCGCCGGATACGGCTGGCTTGGGTCCGATGCGCTGGCCCAGACGGCTGCGATTTTCGGAATGTACGGCGTGACTCTGCTTGCGGTGGCGGCCGCGGCGTCCGCCGCGGGAATCGCCGCGCAGCCGGCCCGCCGCCGTTGGATGGCGCTGGGACTCGCGGTCGCGATTCCGGCGATCTCCTGGGGGTATGGGACCGCACGGCTCGTCGACGCGCCGCGGCTTGGAGAGAATATGGTTCCCGGCGTCGGGCTGCGTCTGGTCCAGGCGAATATCCCGCAGCGCGAGAAATGGGACCGCAGGCTGATTCGCCGGAACTTCGACCTACAGATGTCGCTGAGCATCGCCGACCGGCCGGACTGGGTCACGCATGTCGTATGGCCGGAAACCGCCGCCACGATCGATCTGACCGGCAGCGACGAAGTTCGGGAGGCGGTCGCGCGCATCGTGCCCGACGGCGGCCTGCTGCTCACCGGAACGGTGCGGCGCAAACGGGAGCCGCGCCGTATCTGGAACTCGATGGTTGCCGTGGACGGGTCAGGAAAAATCGCAGCCGTGTTCGACAAGTTTCACCTCGTCCCGTTTGGCGAATACGTCCCCTTTCGCACCATCCTGCCGATCGACAAGGTCACGCCGGGCACGCTGGACTTCTCCGCGGGTCCCGGCCCGCAGTCCATTGATTTACCCGGATTGCCGCCGGTCAGCCCGCTGATCTGCTATGAAGCGATCTTCCCGGGTGAAACCGTCGACCCGGCGAACCGGCCGGGGTGGCTGCTGAACCTGACGAACGACGCGTGGTATGGGGACACGGCGGGACCGCACCAGCATCTCGCGATCACGAGGGCGCGCGCCATAGAGGAAGGCGTGCCGCTCGTGCGTTCCGCCAATACCGGCATCTCGGCAGTATTCGATGCGTACGGTCGGGAAATCGTCCGAATCGGACTCAGTGAACAGGGCATCGCCGACACGAGGATGCCTGGGCCGGCACCCAAAATGCCCCCTTACGCGAGGTTCGGGGATTACGCCCACCTAATTCTAATGGCAATTGTATTTCTATCTTTATTACGCGCGCCGACTAATTAATGGCATTGTAAAAAGACCGTTCGAAACAGTCTCTGTCCTTGACTGAATACGTTTGTATGCTTTAAGAATGCGGTACATCAAACGAACCATATGTTCACCATATTCACCGAATAGCTGCACAACCGGACCATAGGGCATGCCACAAAACAAACAACCAGTAAGCCGTACAGGGAAACCTAATCCGGTCGACATACACGTTGGAAGCCGGGTTCGGCTTCGCCGTACACTTCTCGGTTTGAGCCAGGAAAAGCTCGGCGAAGCGGTCGGCCTGACATTCCAGCAGATCCAGAAATATGAGCGAGGCGCAAACCGGATCGGCGCGAGCCGCCTGTACCACCTGTCGCGCGTCCTGGATGTACCCGTGTCATTCTTCTTCGAGGACATGCCGCCGGAGATTTCGGGTAAGAGCGGCAAGGCGTCGGCCGGTTTGGCGGAGCGGATCCAGGAAGAATTTTCGGCCGACCCCCTGGCCAAACGTGAGACGCTTGAACTGGTCCGGGCCTATTATCGGATCAAGGAACCGACAGTCCGCAAGCGCCTGTTCGACCTGGCCAAGAGTCTCGCCGCAGCAAGCAGCAGCTGAGACGCTTTCCATAGCGCCTGCGCGGCACCCGGTGCCGGCGCAGGCAATCTCCTTGACGTTCCCGGAATAGCACGTCATTAGTCGTCCCCGCCCGCTGTGGGCGTGACGGGTGCGCCGCAATCCGCCGGCGCGCCGATAACAGGTGTTCGTCCGGTACGTCGCCGGAAGGGGGACTAGTGGCCAGAAGAAATTTCGTTTTTACCAGTGAATCCGTATCCGAAGGGCATCCCGATAAGGTCTGCGATCGGATTTCGGATGCCATCGTCGACACATATCTGGGCGGCGACCCCCAATCGCGCGTCGCCGTGGAAACCCTCTCTACGACCAACCGCGTCATTCTTGCCGGCGAAGTCCGGGGCCCAAGCACCATTACCCGCGAGCATCTCGAGGATGTCGCGCGCAAGGCGGTCAAGGAAATCGGCTACGAGCAGGACGGGTTCCACTGGCAGAAGATGGCCGTCGAATGCTATGTGCACGAGCAGTCGAGCGACATTGCGCAGGGCGTCGACGCAGTCGGCAACAAGGACGAGGGCGCCGGCGACCAGGGGCTGATGTTCGGCTATGCCTGCGATGAGACGCCGGCGTTGATGCCGGCGCCGATCTTCTACAGCCATGCGATCCTGCGCAGCCTTGCAGAGGCCCGCCATTCCGGCGCCGAACCGGGACTTGGGCCCGATTCGAAAAGCCAGGTGACGCTGCAGTACGAGGATGGCAGGCCGGTCGGCGCCACCGCCATTGTCGTGTCGACACAGCATTCGGAAGCGATGGAACAGGACGAGATTCGCGAGATCGTTCGCCCGCACGTGGTCAACGTCCTGCCGGAAGGCTGGATGTGCGACGAAGAGAGCTTCTACGTCAATCCCACCGGCCGTTTCGTCATCGGCGGCCCGGATGGCGATTGCGGGCTGACCGGCCGCAAGATCATTGTCGACACCTATGGCGGCGCCGCACCGCACGGCGGCGGCGCATTTTCCGGCAAGGATCCGACCAAGGTCGACCGTTCGGCGGCCTACGCAGCCCGCTACCTTGCCAAGAATGTCGTGGCGGCGGGGCTCGCCAGGCGCTGCACGATCCAGGTTGCCTATGCCATCGGCGTCTCCAGACCGCTGTCGGTCTACGTCGACACCTATGGGACCGGTAAGGTCGACGAGGACCGGCTTTCCGAGGTCCTGCAGCAGCACATGGATCTCAGACCGCGCGGCATCCGCGAGCACCTCGGGCTGAGCCGGCCGATCTACGCGCGCACGTCGGCCTATGGCCATTTCGGGCGTGAACCCGAGCCCGACGGCGGCTTTTCGTGGGAGCGGACGGATCTGGTGGCGCCGCTGCAGGCGGCGCTGGGCTGATCGCAGCGGACGAGAGAAAACGCGTCTTCTACGGCAGGCGGAAGGGCCGCGCGCTGCGGTCGGGCCGCACCCGCCTGCTCGCGCAATTGCTGCCGAAACTGCGCGTCGACCTGACCCGTGGCCGGGTGGAGCCGGCCGCCCTGTTCGACCGGCCGATGACCGATATCTGGCTCGAGATCGGTTTCGGCGGAGGCGAACACCTGGCGGACCAGGCGCGCGCCCATCCCGGAATCGGGATGCTGGGATCCGAGCCCTTCATCAACGGCGTCGGCCGGCTGCTGAGCGAGATCGAGCGCGATGATCTTTCCAACGTCCGCATCCATCCCGACGACGCCCGCGATTTGATCGATGTCCTGCCGGATGCGTCGGTCGGCCGCGTCTTTGTGCTGTTCGCCGACCCCTGGCCGAAGAGGCGCCACCATCGCCGCCGCTTCATCGGCCCGGACAATCTGCCGGGGCTGGCGCGGATCATGAAGGACGGGGCAGAGCTGCGGGTGGCCAGCGATCAAATGGTGCTGGTCCGCTGGATGCTGTTCCATATCATCGGCCACGGCGCCTTCGAATGGACGGCGCGGGGGCCCCACGACTGGCGGTCGCGGCCCGGCGACTGGCCGCAGACCCGCTACGAGGCGAAGGCGCTGGAGCGGGGCGAGACCTGCGTCTATCTGACGTTCCGCAGGCGGCGCCGCCGATAATGGCGCCGGACGTGGCCAAATGGTGCGGCAATGACAAGGTTCGCCCTTGTAATCGAGGTGGTTTTGCCCTAAATATCAGCGCAATAAATCCCATACGGTCGACGTGTGCGACCGACAGCAAATGGGTGGGCCCCTGGGCCCGCCCTTTTTAATTCTGGAAGCAGAAGGCCCAACTGCCGATGGAGCCGATCCGACGGATCGAAAAGATTATCGAGCCGGCGCTCACCGAGATGGGTTATGCGCTCGTGCGCATACACCTCTCGGGCGGCACCCGGCAGACGCTCCAGATCATGGCGGAGCGGAGCGACGAGTCGGGGATGTCGGTCGATGATTGTGCTGCGATCAGCCATACCGTGTCGGCGATTCTCGACGTTGAGGACCCGATCGGTGGATCGTATACGTTGGAGGTTAGTTCGCCCGGAATCGACCGGCCGCTTGTGCGTCGCGGTGATTTCGAGCGTTTCGCCGGATTCGAGGCGAAGATCGAAATGCGCGGCGCGATCGACGGGCGCCGCCGGTTCCGCGGCCGGTTGGCCGGGATGGACGGGGAGATGGTTCGTCTGACGACCAAGGACGGGGACGTGGCCCTCCCGTATGACGAAATTCACCAGGCCAAGCTGGTGTTGACGGATGATCTATTGGCCGCCGCGACGACGGCCGGGTGAGGCAAGAGTGATGACGATGACCCAGATGCATGTCGAATTGCTGGCCGTTGCCGATGCTGTGGCCCGTGACAAGGGAATTGAACGCGAACAGGTGCTCGAGGCAATGGAGCAGGCGATCCAGAAGGCCGGCCGCTCGAAATACGGCCACGAGCACGATATCCGTGCCCATATCGACCGCTCCACCGGTGGGATCGATCTTGCCCGCTATACCGAAGTCGTTGAGGAAATCGAAAACGAGATGACCCAGATGACGAGCAAGAAAGGGAGATGCATGCCGCGGGATACGGACGTGCGCAGGTTCGTGCGCAACCCGCTGCCGCCGAGGGGTTTCGCCCGGATCGCCG
>CAJICD010000214.1_pt1 | contig 19422 bp, 15 predicted proteins | sample 9199521 | NCBI WGS metagenome assembly CAJICD01 (sample SAMEA7708321, study PRJEB35096) | sediment metagenome | biome: marine neritic benthic zone biome [ENVO:01000025]; feature: sediment [ENVO:00002007]; material: shallow marine sediment [ENVO:03000034] sea grass bed [ENVO_01000059] ...
GCGACTCGTCCGATCCGCTCGCCGAATATGTCCTGCTCGCTGTAGGCGACGAGACCGTCAGCGGTAAAACCGTGCTCGAGGCCGGTAATGGCCATGCCGACGTTGCCCCGCGGCAGCGCCAGCGCCTCCTGCCAGGTTGCGACATTGACCAGCGGGCCCGCCCCGTGTTCGGCGAGCAGCACCCCAAGGCGGTCGCGCGATCCCGCCGTGTGCGCAGTGACCAGGACCGTCCGCTCCGGGATATCGGCGGCCAGTCGGTCGCGCACGGCGTCGAACAATTGTACGTCCGGATCGGCGCGGGCCGCCGCGAAATCCTGCGCACGGCGCCCGCCCGCATCGATCGCACCCTCGGTTTCGTCCGGCAGGGCAAACGGGGCGAAACTCACGACCGCCCTGCCCGCCAGCCGTTCGCGCCAGGTATCGTTGTCGAGGAACATCCGTTCGGGCGGAACCGGTTTGTAAGGTGGCGCGGACGCCCCGGCGCTTTGTGCCTCCCGACGGTTCGCGGGCAGCATCTCGGCGCGCGCATCGTAATACTCCGCAACCAGTTCGAGCCGCGCGACGACTGCCTCGCCCACCTGATGGTCCAGGGTCAGGGCTGCATCGGGCAGATATTCGAACAGCGTCTCGACGTCGTCGTGGAACAGTGGCAGCCAATGCTCCATGCCGATATGGCGCTGACCAGCGCTGATTGCCTCGTAGAGCGGATCGATGTCGGTCGTAGCCCCAAAAAGTTGCCGATATCCGTGCCGGAAGCGCTGGATTGTCGTCTCGGTCAGCGGGACCTCGCTGACAGGCCGCAACGTGAAGTCCTCCTCGCGGGCCCTGCTGCGCTGCGTCATCGCGTCGAAGCGTCGTACGGCCTCAAGCTCGTCACCGAAGAAGTCGAGCCGCAGCGGCTCGATCTCGCCCGGCGGAAACACGTCGACGATCCCGCCGCGAATCGCAAATTCACCAGGTTCGCGCACGGTTCCGGCCCGGTGATAGCCGTTGTCGGCGAAATAGGACAGCAATCGCGATTGCGGCACCTCGTCCCCGACCCGCGCCGCAAGTGCAGCGTCCGTAAGCGCCGATCGCGGTGGTACACGCTGCAGTATTGCGCTGACCGTGGTGACGACAATCGCCGGAGCCTTTCCGCGCTGCGCCAGGCGAGATAACGCGTCCAGCCGCCGCGCGACGATCTCGGCATTCGGCGAAACCCGGTCGTATGGCAGGCAGTCCCAGGCCGGAATTGTCCGGACTTCAAGTTCCGGAGCGACGAAACCGAGAATCTCGGTAAGCGCCGCCATGCGGGCATCGTCGCGCGCGACGTGCAGAATTGGTGGCGCGCCCGGTGCTGCGGCGGCCGCGCCGAGCAATACTGCATCCAGGCCATCGGGCACCGACCCGCAATTGGTGCGGCCTGCATTCGTTATATATTTCTCGATATTTATCAATTTACTGATCGTGGTATTTGAAGTTTAAAAAGAGCTTCATGACGTCATGTGTCAGGGTCGCCGGAGGCGTCTCCCTCCCCGTGAGCCAGGCGTAGAGGTCGGGATCATTGTGCTCCAGCATTTCCTCGTACAGCGCCAGTTGGCGTTCCGAGAAAGTCGGCAGGTGACGCTCCGCGAACCGGCCGAGGAGCAGGTCCATCTCGCGGGACCCGCGATGCCGGCTGCGGAACAGCAACCGTTTGCGTCGGGTCATCAGCGGGTTGTCGGGTTCGGACATGATGGGCCAGCATATAGATTGGCCGGGCCGCCGCGTAAATCCCCTCATGGCCGCGGCATGGCTTGCCCCGGCATCGGCATCGGCTAAAATCAGACTCTCGTGGTCGCCCCCGATATGCAGCCGCAGACGATCAACAACGTGAGTCCCCATTGCGCCCGGAAATCCTGTTTCCGCTCTTCGCACCGGTCACCAGCCTGCCCGGCATCGGCCCCAGGGTCGCGAGCCAGGTGGAAAAACTGGCCGGATCCAGGGTCGTCGACCTGCTCTGGCATCTGCCGCGCGAAATCGTCGACCGCCGGTATTCGCCGAAGGTCGCCGAGGCGCCGGTCGGCCCCGTCGTCACGCTGACGCTGCGCGTAGAGTCCCATTTTCCCCCCCCTGACAGACGTTCGCCCTACCGGGTGCTGTGCGGCGACGAAACCGGCTTTCTGTACCTCGTGTTCTTCCATGCCCGGCAGGACTATCTGGAACGCGTGCTCCCGGCCGGCGCAACCAGGGTCGTCAGCGGCAGGCTTGAACGGTTCCGTGATGAAATCCAGATGCCGCATCCGGACCATATCGTACCGCCGGACGAGGCCGAGACGATTCGACGGGTCGAGCCGGTGTATCCGATGACCGCCGGTCTGAGCGCCAAGACCTTGGGCAAGGCAATCGCCGCGGCGCTCGACCGGGCCCCCGACCTGCCGGAGTGGCTGGAGCCGGCATTCCAGGCGCGGCGTGGCTGGACCCATTGGCAATCGGCGCTGAAAGCCGCGCACGCGCCGGACAGCGAGGCCGCCCTGTTGCCGACAGCCAGGGCGCGGGAACGTCTGGCCTACGACGAATTGCTCGCCAATCAGCTGGCATTGGCGCTGATCCGCGCGAAGCAGCGCAAGCTCCCCGGCCGGGCCGTATACGGCGACAGCAGCCTCAGGACGCCTGTGCTCGACGCCCTGCCCTTCTCGCTCACCGGGTCGCAGGAAACCGCGCTGGGCGAGATTCTCGCAGACATGGGGTCGTCCGGGCGCATGCTGCGCCTGCTTCAGGGCGATGTCGGCAGCGGCAAGACCGTGGTTGCGGTGCTGGCCATGATGAACGCCGTGGAGTGCGGCGGCCAGGCAGTGTTGATGGCGCCGACGGAGCTACTGGCCCGTCAGCATCATGCGACCGTCGAACCGCTGGCGCGCGCTGCGGGCGTCGAGGCAGTGCTACTGACCGGCCGGGACAAGCCCGCGGACCGCCGCAGGACACTCGACGGGCTCGCCGACGGGTCGATCCGGTTCGCCGTCGGCACTCACGCGCTGTTCCAGGAATCGGTGCGGTTCCACGATCTCATGCTGGCGGTGATCGACGAACAACACCGGTTCGGCGTCCATCAGCGGTTGGACCTCGCCGCCAAGGGCAAGGGCGTCGACATGCTGGTGATGACGGCGACGCCGATTCCGCGGACCCTGATGCTGACCGCATATGGCGATCTGGAGAGTTCACGCCTTACGGAAAAGCCCGCCGGACGCAAGCCGGTCGCCACCAGGGCGCTCCCGCTGCAGCGCCTGGAGGAGGTAACTGGCGCCGTGGCGCGGGCGATCGATAACGACGCGCGGGTCTACTGGGTCTGCCCGCTGGTGGCGGAATCGGAATCGACGGACCTTGCTGCCGCGGAGGCGCGATTCACTGAGCTGTCCGCCCGCTTCGGCGATCGCGTCGCCCTGGTTCACGGACAGATGAAGGGCGCCGACAAGGATTCGGCGATGCGGCGCTTCGTAGAGGGCGAGGCGCGAATACTCGTGGCCACGACCGTCATCGAGGTCGGCATCGATGTGCCCGAGGCCACGGTCATGGTCATCGAGCATGCCGAGCGTTTCGGGCTCGCCCAGCTGCACCAACTGCGCGGCCGGATCGGGCGCGGCGACCGCCCGTCAAGCTGCCTCTTGCTTTACGGCCAGCCGCTGGGTGAGACCGCCCGGGCGCGGCTCAACGTAATGCGCGAAACCGACGATGGTTTCCGGATTGCCGAGGAGGATTTGCGCCTGCGCGGCGCCGGTGAACTGCTCGGGGTGCGCCAGAGCGGTATGCCAGATTTCCGCCTTGCCGATATCGCCGTGCATGGCGAGCTGCTGGCGGTCGCGCGCGACGATGCGAAATTGATTCTCGACCGTGACCCCGACCTCGAAAACGAGCGGGGCAAGGCCTTGCGGGTGCTGCTCTACCTGTTCGAGCGCGACGCGGCGGCGGTCACTCTTCGGTCCGGTTAGTCGCCGCACTTGGCTCGTAGCGCTCTTCCCACGTCTCGTTCGACCCGGTCACGGGCTTGTTCTGGATCTCCTCGACGCGGCGGTCAGGGGGCGTGACGATGCCGGCCGAGATGACCATCTTGATCGCCTCCTCGACCGACATATTGAGCATGATCAGGTCTTGCTTCGGCACGAAGAGCAGGAACCCGGACGTCGGATTCGGCGTCGTTGGCAGGAATACGTTGATCAGGTCGTCGGCGATCAGGTTCTGCACTTCGCCCTCAGTGCGCCCGGTAATAAAGGCGACCGCCCACATGCCGCGCCGCGGATACTCCACCAGAACCGGCTGGCGGAACGCGCTCGACTGGTGTTTCAGGACCGTTTCGAGGATCTGCTTGGTGGCGCCGTATACGCTGCGGATCACGGGCATGCGGTTCAGCATGTTTTCATAGAACCGCAGCACGATCCGGCCGACGAACCCGGCGGTCAGGGCGCCGACCAATGTTATGAAGACGATGAGGACGATCAGGCCGAGGCCCGGCAAACCGATCTCGTATCCGAGATACTCTTTGAGATAGAAATCCGGGTTGTACTTCTGAGGGATCAGCGGCACCACCCTGCTGTCGACGAAATCGATCAGCCAGGTGGCCAGGGCCACGGTAATGGCAAGCGGCGCCGTGACCAGCACGCCTGCAAGGAAATAGGCGCGCAGCCGACCGAAGAAGGTCAGTGTTTTGATGCGCGGCTTGCCGTCCTCGGTGCCGACTCCTTCATCTCGGCCCGGTAAACTCTCCGTCGCCGGTTCGGTACCACCGGATTTTCGCTTCTTTCTTGCCAAACCTGCCCTCTTGCGTCGTCAATCGCCGCATTACCGGCGGCGGCCCCAATATATAGGGGCGTACCGGCGAATCCCAAAACATCTTCGCCGGTTATCCATCGAAAAAACCGAGCAGTTCGGCCAAAGTGGCCTCGGGCGCCTCTTCGGGAAGGAAATGACCGCAGTCCAGCGCCCGGCCGCGCACATCGACTGTCTTTGTGCGCCAGGTATCCAGCACATCGTAACATTTGTGCATCAGGCCCCTGGCGCCCCAGAGCACCAGCAACGGGCAGCCAATCCGGCTGTCGAAATCGGCCTCGTCATGTTCCAGGTCGATGGTCGCCGCGGCTCGGTAATCCTCGCAGCTCGCGTGAATTGTTGCCGGATCGCGGAAACAGCGGAGGTATTCCGACATCGCCTCCTCGTCGAACCCCTCCATGCCGGCGCTCCAGTGGCCCAGCTTGCGCTCGAGATAATACTCGGCCTGGGCGCCGATCAGCCGCTCCGGCAGATCGTAGGGCTGGCTGAGAAAGAACCAGTGATAATAGCCGTAGGCGACATCCTTGCCGAGCTGTGCGAAGATCGTATGGGTCGGAACGATATCGAGAACGGTCGCCCGCTGGACGCGATCCGGGTGGTCGAGGCACATACGGTGGGTCACGCGTCCGCCCCTGTCATGGCCCGCAACCTGGAACCGCTCATGCCCGAGTGCCGCCATGATATCGACCTGATCCTGGGCCATACGTCTCTTGGAGTAGGTTTCATGCCTAGAATCGCCCGCAGGCTTGTCGCTGTCGCCGTAGCCGCGGAGGTCTGTCGCCACCACCGTGAAGCGTTCGGCCAGCGCCGGCGCCAGCTTCCGCCACATGACGTGGGTTTGCGGATACCCGTGCAGGAGCAGCAGCGGCGGGCCGCTGCCGCCGATGACGGCGTTGATCTCGATCCCGCCGGCGTCTATCCGCCGCCGCTCGAAGCCCCCGAACATGAACCCTCCCGAAATCGTGACGAGATGTGTGCCGGGCCGCCGGAATTTCGGCCTCCGGAAACTGTATAACAGTTTGGAAACCAGCCCCACCAAAACCATGCGCACGATCCCTCGCCTCGCGAACCTCGCCGTAGCGGTTCCACCCGTGGAAATCGGCCAGCACGATGTCGCCCTGGCCGCCGCCTCGGTGTTTTCCGGTCGCCCGGATACGTTCGAGCGTTTGCGGCCGATCTATGCGAATGCCGGCGTCGATCGGCGGTATTCGGCGGTGCCGCTGTCCTGGTATCTGCAGCCGCATGGCTGGCGGGAGCGCCACGACCTGTTCGTCGAGTCGGCGGTCGATCTGCTGCGGAGGGCCGCTGCGGACTGCCTCAACCAAGCCGATGTCGAGGCCAACCAAATAGATGGTATCGTGGTGGTTTCGACAACGGGAATGACAGCGCCGAGCCTGGATGCCCGGCTTATGGAGTGCATGGACTTCCGCCGCGACGTCCAGCGCCTGCCGGTCTTCGGCCTGGGCTGCGCGGGCGGAGTGCTCGGATTGTCCCGCACGGCGGCACTGGCCCGCGCCGATCCCGGCTCGCGCTGGCTCTTCCTCGTTGTCGAGCTTTGCGGCCTGACCTTCCGGTCCGGCGATCAGTCGAACAGCAATATCGTCGCAACGGCGCTGTTCGGTGATGGCGCGGCCGCAGCCCTGATCTCGTGCGATATGGAAGGCCCGGCGATCACCGCAAGCGGCGAGCATACCTGGCCCGAATCCCTCGATGTCATGGGCTGGCAGGTCGAAGATGACGGCTTCGGCGTTTTGTTCAGCCGCGACATCCCCACACTGGTGCGTCAACGGTTTCGCGATGCGGCAGACGGTTTCCTTGCGGCCAGCGGCCATACCCTTGACGACATCGACGCCCTGGTGATGCATCCGGGCGGCGCCAAGGTCCTCGACGCCCTGCAGGAGGCCCTGGGCGCGCCTGCGGGCGCACTGGACAGCGCGCGATCCGTCTTGCGGGAACACGGCAATATGTCGGCGGCAACCATCCTGTTCGTGCTGCACCGCGTGTTGGCGAAGCGGAAGCGCGGCCGGATGCTGCTGGGCGCCCTGGGACCTGGTTTCACCGCCGGTTTCGCCATTCTCGAGCAGGACAGCTAGATGGGAATAGCACAGTGGATCGTTATCGCGGTCGGCTTGCTGCGGCTGGCCGAGCTTGTGTACGCGCGCAGGAACCAGGCACGGCTGCTGGCGCGCGGCGGCCATGAGGTGGGCGCCGGGCATTATCCGCTGATCGTGCTGCTGCACGCGGCATGGCTCGCCGCGCTGTTCTTCGGCATCCCTGGGACCGTGGCGCCAAACTGGATCCTGCTCGTAGGATTCCTGGCGCTGCAATTCGTCCGTGTCTGGATCATCGCAAGCCTGGGCCCGTACTGGACGACCCGGATCATCACGGTGCCGGGCGAACCACTGTCGCGCCACGGCCCGTACCGGTGGATGCGCCACCCGAACTACGCGGTCGTCGCCGCCGAGATCGCGTTACTTCCGCTGGCGTTCGGGGCCTGGCCGATCGCGCTCGTCTTTTCGCTCGCCAATGCGGGACTCCTGGCATGGCGGATCGCGACGGAGAACCGGGTGCTGGAAGACCGCACCGGGGCCGGAAGCCATTGACCCGGTCCGCCGCCATCCCTATGTTCTGCCTCGCTGGCCGCCCGGGCGGCCCCGGTAATCCAAGGGCGCGTAGCTCAGTTGGCAGAGCAGCTGACTTTTAATCAGCGGGTCGCAGGTTCGAATCCTGCCGCGCTCACCATAATCGACCCACATTCGCGAAACCCGGTCACCGGTTCATGACACTCGATACCGCGGACATTGGCAGTTGCCGCATTGCCTATCGTTTCGACGGGCCGGCGGATGCGCCGGTGGTCGTGCTGTCGAACAGCCTGTCGTCGAATCTGTCCATGTGGGACGACCAGTTCGCGGCGCTCACGGCGCGCTATCGGGTGCTCCGCTATGATCAGCGGGGCCACGGGCAAAGCACCGTGACGCCAGGCCCCTACACGTTCGACATGCTTGCCGACGATGTCCGCGGTCTGCTGGAGGCGCTGGGCATCGGCGCGGTCCATTTCGTCGGGCTGTCGATGGGCGGGATGACCGGCATGAACCTGGCGGTGCGGCATCCGGAAATCCTGGAAAGCCTGGTTCTGTGCGACACCTCGGCGCATATGCCACCGCCGGAACTGTGGGACGAGCGGATCGCGCTGGCCCGGGACGGCGGCATGTCGGCGACGTCCGAAGCGACCCTCGGCCGCTGGTTCACGGCGCCCTTCCACGCTGCCCGGCCCGACGCCATCGCGCGCGTCCGTCAGATGATCGAGACCACGCCGGTCGAAGGCTATGCCGGCTGCTGCATGGCAATCCGGGAAATGGACCAGATTGCAGCGCTGCCGCGAATTTCGATGCCGACCCGCGTGATCGTGGGCGCCGACGACCCAAGCACACCGGTCTCGGCGTCGCAACTGATCAATGACAAGATCCCGGGCTCGGACCTCGTGATCATTGAGAATGCGGCGCATCTCTCGAACATCGAAAAAGCCAGCGAATTCAACGCCGCCATGCTGGAATTCCTGGCCCGTCGCTAGGGCAATATGCGATCAAACTGAACCGGTACGGCTCAGTTCGATCGGATATAATTGCCCGCTATTTCAAAGGGCGAGCAGCTTTATCCGTACAAATGATATCGCCGGAAGCAATTTCATTTGTACGTATGCTGCTCTAGTCGCGTTCATTTGCCCCACGGAAAGCTGTTGCGTGGCGGCAGTTCCCCGCGCCCGCCCAGGGCTTCGGCGATGCGGATACCCTCGTTCCACTTGGCCAGACGCTCCGAGCGTGCGAACGAGCCGACCTTGAGCATTGGTGCGCCCCAGCCGACCGCCAGATGGACGATGGTGACGTCTTCGGTCTCGCCGGACCTGGCCGAGACAATATCGGTCCAGCCGGTGGCCCGGGCGGCCTCCAGTGCTGCCTTCGCCTCGCTCAGCGTGCCGGCCTGGTTGGGTTTGACGAGCAGTGCGTTGCACTGGCGCGCCATGGCCGCACGCTCGACGCGGTTGGCACTGGTGACCAGCAGGTCGTCGCCGACGACGGCGACGCGGTCGCCGACCGCCTCGGTGAACCGCCGGAATCCTTCGGGATCGTCCTCGCCGACCGGATCCTCGACGGCGACGATGGGATAACGGGCAATCCAGTCGAGTTGCATCTCGATAAGCCCGTCGCTGTCCAGCTCACGACCGTCCAGACCCAACCGATAGCGTCCGCCGACGCCGAATTCCGACGCCGCGATGTCGAGCGAAATGGCCATCTGCTCGCCCGGAATCAGGCCCGCGCGCTCGATCGCGGCAACCAGCAGTTCGAGCCCTTCCTCGTTGCTGTCGAACGCCGGCCAGAATCCGCCCTCGTCGGCCACGCCCTGCAACGTGCCACGGTCGGACATGAGCTGCCCGGCGGCGCGGTACACTTCAGCCGTCCAGTCCAGCGCCTGGACATAGTCCTCCGCGCCGATGGCGACGACCATGAAGTCCTGGATATCGACCCGTTGCCCGGCATGCGCCCCGCCTCCGAAGATCTGAATCTCCGGAAGCGGAAGCCGCGGTTCTTGGTCTACTAGTAGATACTGCCAGAGCGGCGTGCCCATTTCGGCGGCTGCGGCATGGGCAATCGCCATGGACACCGCGACGATGGCGTTGGCGCCAAGGCGCGACTTGTCGGGCGTTCCGTCGAGCGCGACCAGCGCGGCGTCGACGGCGGCCTGATCGCACGCGTCCATGCCAGCCACCGCCGGCGCGATCTCGTGCGCGATTGACTCCACGGCAATGGTGACGTCGTAGCCACCGAACTCGTTGCCTCCGTCGCGGCGCTCGACCGCTTCGCCCTGCCCCGTCGAGGCGCCCGCCGGTGCGATGGCGCGGCCTGTCGTGCCGCCCGCGAGCCGGACCTCGGCCTCGACCGTCGGCCGGCCCCGGGAATCCCACACCCGGCGTCCAACCACGGCTTCTATGGCGGCGTTCACAGCCCCAACTCCTCTCTCCAGGCGTCGTGAACCGACTTAAACCGGTTCGGCGGTGTCAGCAGTAGCGTCCGCGCTACCCGCCGGACCCGATTGCGGTCGTCGTCGGTGGTAAGATACTCGACGGGCGACCTGCCGTCGACGCGGCCGAGGAACAGCCCAGGCAACAGGCTCGCGGCGCGCGCTTCCGCCTCGTCCTGCGGCTCCCAGTCAACGCCCGCGAGCCAGGACTCGCACAGCGCATCGAAACACGCCAAATAGGCCCCTGAAAAATCAGGTTTCCACAGGCATTTCAATAACATGTGCTTGAGACAAAACGCGATGTCGAATACCGGATCGCCGTACCAGGCGCACTCCGCGTCGATGAATACCGGTCCTTTGGGGCCGATCAGGATGTTCTTCGGGCTGACGTCGCCGTGGACGAGAGCCAGCTTGTTCCCGGCAGTACGCCGCGACAGGCCGAACAGCACGTCCTTCAGGTCCGGATGGTGTTCCGCCGTAGCTTCCAGATAGGGCTCGAGGCGGATGGCGTGAAAGATCCGGTCGGTCGGAAAATAGGCCGCAACCGCAGTCCGGCCCGCTGTTGCGGAATGGATTGAGGCAATGCGGCGGCCCACCTCGGCTGCCGTCGCCGGCTCGGCGCGGCCCTGTCGCAATTGCTCCTTCCACTGGTGGAACCGCAACGGATCGAGGAATGCCATCGCGAACAGGCCGGCCTGCGGATCGTGCCCGAGCAGTTCCGGCACTGCATCTGGCTCGATGGCGGCAGCCGTCCGGAACCATCCGACTTCATAGGCATTGCGCTCGACTGGCGCGAACCATTCGGTTTCGACCCGGAGTTTGGGCAGCGCGCGCTTGATACAGATGGGCCCGGACGACAATGCGACGCGCCAGATGTCTGACGCGACGCCGCCGGCCAGTTTTTCGAACCGAAGCGCATCGCCCGCTGCCTGCAGGTTGAGACGGGCCAACGCAGCTTGCAGGAAGTCGCCGTCGTCCATCGCTGCCGCGGCGGCGGTCAGCCCCGCCCCAACTTGCGTTTCAGGTGGTCGTGCACGCGGGGCGGCAGGAACTGCTCGACATCGCCGCCGAGTCGCGCAATTTCCTTTACGAAACGCGAAGAAATGAACTGGTTGCGGTCGAGCGCCATCAGGAACACCGTCTCGACTTCGCTGTTCAGTCTGCGGTTCATCGCCGCCATCTGGAACTCGTACTCGAAATCCGACACGGCCCTCAGGCCGCGAACGATGACGCTGGCGCCAACGTCGCCGACGAAATGCATCAGCAAATTGTCGAACGGCCGGACCTCGACGGTCGCCCTCGCCTCTTCGGGGAGTGCCTGCAATCCCGCCCTTACCAGTTCGACGCGCTCATCGACATCGAACATCGGCTCCTTGCCGGCATTGGTGGCGACCGCGACGATCAGCCGATCGACCAGATGCAGCGCCGAACGCGCGATGATATCGAGGTGACCGACGGTGATCGGGTCGAAAGTGCCCGGGTAGACTCCGGCTCTCGGTTTGCTCGCCATGAAAACCCTATCCAGTCCTGTGCCCGTTCAGTCGCCGTTATCGGCGCTCGAATCGTTGTCGTTGCCGTTTTCCTCGTCCTCCTCGCGCAGGCGCGCGACCGAAACCACCCGCTCTTCCTCCTCGACCCGGAACAGGGTTACCCCTTGCGTCTTGCGGCCCGCGATCCGGATGTCGTCGACCGGGCAGCGAATCAGCTGGCCGCCGTTTGTCACCAGCATGATCTGGTCGGTTGGCTCTACCGGGAACGCGGCCACGACCAGGCCGTTGCGTTCGGTGACCTCGATATTGGCGATGCCCTTGCCGCCGCGCCCGGTGATCCGATACTCATACGCGGAACTGCGCTTGCCGTACCCTTTTTCGGTCATGGTCAGGATGAACTGCTCGTTCTCGGCCAACTCGGCGAATATCGTTGGGGACAGTTGCGCCGGCGCGGCTTCTTCGCCCTCGCCTTCGTCTTCAGCGGCCCGTCTCAGGGCCGCGGCGGCCCGCAGGTAATCGTCGCGGACCTTCATGTCGATCTCGGCGTGGCGCAGGATCGTCATCGAGATCACTTCATCATCTGTGTCGAGCTTGATCCCCCGCACGCCCATCGAGGTTCGGCCACTGAACACGCGCACGCCCGGCACCGGGAAGCGGATGCACATGCCGCCGCGGCTGGACAGCAGCACGTCATCGTCCTTTGTGCAGGTCGCAACGCCGACCAGCCGGTCAGCGTCGCCGAGCTTCATCGCGATCTTGCCGTTGGCCTTGATATTGACGAAGTCCGACAGGCGGTTCCGCCGCACGTTTCCGCCGGTCGTGGCGAACATCACGTTGAGCGCGCCCCAGCTCTCCTCGTTCTCGGGCAGGGGCATGACCGTGGTAATCGTTTCGCCGGCCTCCAGCGGCAACAGGTTGACCATGGCCTTGCCGCGCGCCTGCGGGCTGCCTTCCGGCAGCCGGTAGACCTTCATCTGGTAGACCATGCCGCGCGACGAGAAGAACAGCACCGGGGCGTGCGTCGAGGCCACGAATACGTCGCTGACGAAGTCCTCCTCACGCGTGCTCATGCCGGCGCGGCCTTTGCCGCCGCGGCGCTGGGCCCGGTAGGTCGACAGCGGCACCCGCTTAATATATCCGGTGTGCGTGACCGTGACGACCATGTCCTCGCGCTGGATCAGGTCCTCGATGTCGTGCTCGAACTCGGCCTCCTCGATGGTCGTGCGGCGCTCATCCGCAAAGCGTTCGCGCACCGCAGTCAACTCTTCGCGGAGCACATCGAGCAGGCGCGTGCGCGACTGCAGGATCTCGATCAGCCCCTTGATCCTGCCGGCCAGATCCTCTGTTTCGCCGGTCAGCTTGTCGCGCTCGAGGCCGGTGAGCCGCTGCAGCCGCAATTCAAGGATCGCGCGGGCCTGGTTCTCCGAAAGGCGGTACTTGCCGTCCACCACCTCATGCCCAGGATCGTCGATGAGGCGGATGAACGGCTCGACGTCGCCGGCCGGCCAGTCGTGGTCCATCAGTGCCTGTCGCGCGACCGCCGGGTCGGGCGCGGCGCGAATCAACTCGATTACGGGGTCGATATTGGCGATCGCGATTAGCAGACCGGCGAGGACATGGGCCCGTTCCCGCGCCTTGCGCAACTCGAAGGCAGTGCGCCGCGTGATGACCTGCTCGCGGAACGCCACGAAGGCGGCGATGAACTGTTTGAGGTCGAGCTGTCCCGGCCGGCCGTTGTCGAGCGCCAGCGCATTGACGCCGAAACTGGATTGCAGCGGCGTATGCCGGAACAATTGGGCCAGCACCACCTCGGCCATCGCGTCGCGCTTCAGTTCGACGACCACGCGCACGCCGTCGCGGTCGGACTCGTCGCGCAAATCGGAGATGCCCTCGACGATCTTTTCGCGCACGACCTCCGATATCCGCTGCACCAGCCGGGCCTTGTTGACCTGGTAGGGCATCTCGGTGGCAATGATGGCCTGGCGGTCCTTCGAGATGTCCTCGAAATGGATACGGGCCCGCATGACGACCGAGCCGCGGCCCGTGTGATAGGCGCTGCGAATCCCCGCGCGGCCGAGGATCACGCCGCCGGTCGGGAAATCGGGTCCCTCTATGTATTGCATCAGCCCGTCGATGGAGATATCGCGATCCTCGATATAGGCCATGCAGGCGTCGATCACCTCGCCCAGATTGTGTGGCGGGATATTTGTCGCCATGCCGACCGCGATACCGCCGGCCCCGTTGACCAGCAGGTTCGGAAAGGTTGCCGGCACGACCACCGGCTCCGGCCTCGACTCGTCGTAGTTCGGCTGGAAATCGACGGTGTCCCGGTCGATATCCTCGAGCAGCGATTCCGCGGCCTTGGTCAATCGGGCCTCGGTGTAGCGATGCGCCGCCGGTGGGTCGCCGTCCATTGAGCCGAAATTGCCCTGTCCGTCGACCAGCATCAGCCGCATGGAAAAGTCCTGCGCCATGCGCACCATGGCGTCGTAGATCGCGGCGTCGCCATGCGGATGGTACTTGCCCATCACCTCGCCGATGATATTCGCGGATTTCCGGTGTTTCTTATCGGACGTGTATCCGCCTTCCTTCATGCCGAACAAAATGCGGCGGTGCACCGGTTTCAGACCGTCGCGGACATCCGGAAGTGCACGACTCACGATCACGCTCATCGCGTAATCGAGATACGAGCGCTTCATCTCCTCTTCGATCGTTACCTGCTGAACGCTCGAAGGGTCCTTTGGCGTGGTTTCGTCGGTGCTCAATGTCAGCGGAGTGGTTTCATCTGCGGGAGACAAAATCTAGCCCGTTTCGCGCGTGCGAACAACAAAATAAGCCGTTTTTTGGGTTCTCAGGCGCATGTCGGCATATGGATTCAACGGCCGCCAACTTACCGATCCATTTGCGTGCTTCCAGCTGGATCGACCGGGGCGGCTCAGGGCACGCCCGCAGCCATGCCACCACTTGAATCCGCAACAAATCTGTTGCGCCTGCGGTGTTGCGAATGCAACCTGTGCCGCGTACTGCGGGCGCCGGTCAGACCTGTGTGGATGGCATGCACGATTCCACCCGGTTGCGCATTGATCCGCGCTGTGAGACTGGCGATGCGCTTACTTCTAAGCGGCGGCTGAAATGAGATATTCCTCGCTGACGGAGCGAATCAGCGGCGAAGGAGCGCGGGCCTGGGAGATCCACAATCGCGCCATGAAACGCGTCCGGAGCGGCGACGATGTCATACTCCTGAGCATCGGTGATCCGGATTTCGACACGCCACCCTCAATCGTGGACAGCTGTGCGGCGAGTCTGCGGGCCGGTAACACGCATTACACGGCGGTCTCCGGCGAACCGGCGCTGCGCGCGGCGATCGCGCGCCAGCAAACGGCGATTACCGGGGCGGCGTGTACACCGGACCAGGTGGTGGTCTTCCACGGCGCCCAGAACGCCCTCTTTTCGACGGCGATCTGCCTGCTCGACCGGGACGACGAGGTCATCGTGCCGGAGCCGATGTATGTCACTTATGAGGCCGTCGTCGGCGCCTCGGGGGCGCGCATGGTGCGGGTGCCGTGCCCGCGCGAGGCGGATTTCCATCCCGACCTCGCTGCGCTGGCGGCGGCGGTAACCCCGCGGACCCGCGCGATCATGCTTAACACGCCGAACAACCCGACCGGCACCATGCTGAGGCTGGAGGAACTGGAAGCCATCGCTGATCTGTGCCGACGCCACGATCTGTGGCTCATATCCGACGAAGTCTATGCCACGCTGACCTTCGAGCGCGACCACGTCAGCCCTTCTGCGCTGCCTGGCATGGCCGACCGTACGGTGACCGTCAACAGCCTCTCGAAATCGCACGCGATGACCGGATGGCGGGTCGGCTGGACGGTCTCGCCTCCCGAATTGACCGTACATCTCGGAAATCTTGCGTTGTGCATGCATTACGGCTGCCCGGGCTTCATTCAGGATGCGGCCGCCGCCGCGCTCGACGACGAGCCGGCCGAAGTTGCGGCCATGAAGACGGAGCTCAGGGCCCGGCGGGATCTTGTCTGCAACCGGCTAACCGGAATCGCCGGCCTCGAATGCCTGACACCTGACGCCGGGATGTTCGTGATGCTGGACGTGCGGGGCACCGGCATCACCACGTTCGATTTCGCGTCCGGGCTCCTCGAGTCCCACGCGGTCTCGCTGCTGCCCGCCGACGCCTTTGGCGCCAGCGCCCGGGGCCATCTGAGGATCGGGTTGTGTTCCGGGCGGGAATTACTGGCCGAGGCCTGCGGCCGGATTGTGCGGCACACAGAGGCGGTAGTGCAGCGCTAATGGGTCATTATTAGGCTCAACGCCTATTTTGGGAGGCGTAGCGCCTTTTCATGTCTTCATCCGGGACCCATTAGATCACGACTGCTGTGGCAATCACGCGAGGTCGGGCATGTCCTGGCGAATTTCGATTACGGTCGGACCGGGTGCCGCCAGCGCGTCCCGCAACTCCCGGCCGAGCGCGTCGAGCGACTCAGGACGGACCGCACGGCAACCATAGGCCTTTGCCAAGGCCCGGAAGTCCGGGTTGCGCGCCGTCACGCCGATTTCGGGTATACCGCCCGCAACCATGCCATCGCGGATCTGGCCCAGCCCGTCGTTGTTCCACAGGATAACAGGCAGTGTCAGCGCCAGTTCGGCGGCGGTACCCAACTCCGGCAGGGTAAACTGGAACCCGTAATCGCCGGCCAGCGCTATCCCGGGCCGCTGCGGATCGGCCAGCTTGGCGCCGATCGCCGCCGGCAGGGCGTAGCCGAGGGTGCCGAACCCCACCGGATGGAGCCAGCAGCGGGGCCGGTCGACCGGAAACGCGGTATTTCCCGTGTAGGCGATCTGCGTCATATCGGTCGCGACAAAGCCGTCGACGGGCAAAACCGCCCGGATCGCATCGAGCACGCGGACATGCTTTCGCGCAAGCTGATCCCTGCCTGCCGAAATTTCCTGCCGCACGGCAGAGATCCGCACCATCTGGCGGTCCTTTGGCAGGCTCGATCCAGGATCGCCCAATGCGTGGATGAACGCCGCCGCATCCGACCGGATGGCCAATGCCGGTTCGGCGTTGACCGTGAGTTGCGCCTCGGCGATGTCGACGCGAACGACCGTACCGCCCAGCTGCAGCGGGTCGTCGGTCCACGAATCGGTCTCCGACAGCTCGGATCCGACCACCACGACGAGATCGGCCTCGGCCAGGAAGGCCTGGGCCGGCACCCGCGACAGCGTCGCCCCCAGCGACAGCGGATGAGATTCCGGAAATATCCCTTTCCCTGCCGTCGTACTGACCACCGCCGCACCGGTTGCCTCTGCCAGACGCACGATACCGGCCTGAGCCACGTCGACGGCGCCGCCGCCGAGCAGGAACGCCGGCCTGTGTGCGCCTGCGAGCAGGTCCCGCACGGCGTTTACGCCCGAGTCGTCTGGTGTCGGCCGTGGCGCCATGGCGCCAGCCTGCCATTTGCCCCCGGCGGGACCGGCCAGCACGTCAAGCGGCACCGACAGATGCACCGGCCGGGGTCGCGCGGACGCAAACGACTCAAACGCCTGTTGGATGAAATCGACGACGTCTTCAGGCTCCACGGCGAGATGGCTGGCCGCCGTGATCGGTTCGGTTACCGCGCGCTGGTCGGCAATCTCATGCAGACGCCCCCTTCCCTTGCCCAGATCGTCGCGCGCGTTGACGGACGAGAGCACCAGCATGGGCACCGAATCGGACATCGCCTGGCCGACCGCTGTCGCGATATTGGTGACGCCGGGCCCGGTGATCACGAAACATACCCCTGGACGGCCGCTGGAGCGGGCGTAGCCGTCCGCCATGAAGCCGGCCCCCTGCTCATGCCGGGGCAACACATGGCGCATGGACGAGCCTGCAAGGCCCTTGTAGAGCTCGAGCGTATGAACGCCGGGAATCCCGAAAACTGTGTCGACGCCGTAGCCTTCGAGCAGCCCGGCGATCGCCGCGCCACAGCTCAGATTGCTGGGCATGGCTTGGCTCGCCCGGGATCAGAACGGAATTTCGTCGTCCAGATCAGCGCCGGCAGGGTCGGCCGGCCTGTCGGCACCCCGGTCATATCCGCCACCACCGCCCGCATAGTCGCCGCCGCCTTCGCTGCGGCCGTCGAGCAGCACGAGATTGCTGCGAAAACGCTGCAGCACGACTTCCGTTGTGTACTTTTCCTGACCGCTCTGGTCGGTCCATTTGCGCGTCTGCAGCTGGCCTTCCAGGAACACCTTGCGTCCCTTCTGAAGGTACTTCTCGGCGACTTCGGCCAGTTTCTCGTCGAAGATCACCACCCGATGCCACTCGGTGCGTTCCTGCATCTCGCCGCTGTTGCGGTCGCGCCAGCGTTCCGACGTCGCGACCGAGAGATTGCACACCTTCCCGCCATTCTGCATGGTCCGCACTTCCGGGTCGCGCCCGAGGTTGCCGACCAAGATCACTTTGTTGACGCTGCCTGCCATGGATGTTTGTCCCGATTTCCTCGATTGTCCCTTGCCTTACTCCCGATCCGCTCGGATTCTGCGGGGTCCGGCGCGTGCGGAAGACTATAGCGGGTGCGCAGCCCTGCCGCCAAACTGTTTGATTCCGGGTCGCAAGGCGCGGTCAGTCCCCGCCGCAATAATGCGCTTTCTCCGTATGGGTTTTGCAAACCATGCGCACCAGCCGGTCGAAACCGGGATCCGTCCTCCGGCGCTCGTTGATTTGTCCGGGTTTCCATGGATCCACGAACATGTACAGCGCGCTTTCGATCGTATTGCGGCCGGCCTGGTCATTGTCCGCCCACAGGTCGGCGACCATGGAGGCGTTATCGGCGATGAACCAAATAACCGTATCGCGCAGACCTTCCAGCAGTTCTGAATGAACGATTTTCAGTCTGGAGTGATATTCGTCCAGATTGAGGATAAACCGAAGGCTGGCTTCGTCCCGCGCGCTTGCCCTGAGCACGATCGCGTCCCAGTACGGCCCGTCCCCGCTGCGGTCAATCGGGTTCCATTTCTCGTCGAAGAAGCTTCTCCAGAAATCGTAAACCCTGCTGTATTCTGCGATCTCCACGCGACCTGCGGCGCCGTTTCCCAGCCCGCCCGCGAATTCCTCGATAAGCTGGTATCCTGCCACCGCCTGCTTGTCGGTAAGGACTTCCGTGAGGCAAAGGTCGTCGTATTTCGCGCCCGGATATGCGGCCTCGATGGTGAAACTGTACTCCCTCGCAGGTTTGACGGGCAGTTCCAGCCGTTGGAGACCGGTCCGGTCGTCGAGCGCGAACCGGCCCAACGGACGGCCGTCCGCGTAGGCGGCAACGGTTCTGGGCCGTGCATTCGCACGAAAGACCCGGTCGCTCTTCTGATAGCCGCCGAACCAGCCCAATACCGGAAGCGGCGTTGGTTTCTCGAAACGAAGGAAGAACCACGCCGGCGAGGCGGATCCTCCCTTGACGCACCAGGCCGTACGGATGTCGCGGTCCGTCAGCTTCGCTGCGTCATAATCGATTCCGCCTGCCGGCGGCAGGGGTTCAGATGAGCGAATGCTCATTTCCGCGGCGCCTGCGGACGGCGTGGCAGCGACTCCAGCCACGGTCAGAGCAACTACAACGACGATGCGGAACACCGATTTCCTCATCTTCTTCTCCCGACGCCATGCCGGCTCGCCGGCGGGTCTACGCGCTCGGAAAAATACCGGTAAAACGTGAACAAGCGGTTTCCCGCCATATTTGCCACCCGCCCTCACGGCCGGGCTTTCTCGCAGGTTGCCGCCGACCTATATTGAACGACAACATTTCCTGAACCGACCGGCACATTCATGCACAAGACGATCAGCGTGCGCGGCGCCCGCGAACATAACCTGAAGGGCGTCGATGTCGACCTGCCCCGCGACCGGCTCGCCGTGATCACGGGCCTCAGCGGGTCCGGCAAGTCGTCGCTGGCCTTCGATACCATCTATGCCGAGGGTCAGCGCCGCTACGTCGAGAGCCTGTCGGCCTATGCACGCCAGTTCCTGGAGCTGATGCAGAAACCGGATGTCGACTCGATCGAGGGCCTGTCGCCGGCGATCTCCATCGAGCAGAAGACGACCAGCCGCAATCCGCGCTCCACCGTCGGCACGGTCACCGAGATTTAC
>CAJICD010000253.1_pt1 | contig 19381 bp, 19 predicted proteins | sample 9199521 | NCBI WGS metagenome assembly CAJICD01 (sample SAMEA7708321, study PRJEB35096) | sediment metagenome | biome: marine neritic benthic zone biome [ENVO:01000025]; feature: sediment [ENVO:00002007]; material: shallow marine sediment [ENVO:03000034] sea grass bed [ENVO_01000059] ...
CTGATGAAGGCGCCGACGGAGCTGGGGCGGGACATCCTCGACGCCATCGGAGGATTCCGCCGGTTCCTGGCGACGGCCGAGCATGAGCGGATGAAGCTGGCCGACGCACCCAGGTTGACCTCGCATCTCTTCGCGAAGCACCTGCCCTATGCGTTGGCGATGGATATCGAACTCGACTGGTCGGAGCGATTCGCCGCCTCGCTGAAGCGTACGATTCCGGATGCGCTCGATTACGAATGGTACGCCGACCCCGGGAAGGTCGCCCACGATATGGGCCTGATGGGCATGATACGCGCGCTGGGCGGCGCGCTGGCGGCGGTCATGTATGGCGAGGCGGAGGATTAGGCTACTCGGGCGCCCCCTTGTGTTTCGGGGCCACTTGCCCCATATCCTGGGCATCCCGCGCCCGGCTGACGGGCGCTGTTTCATTCTGGAAGAGGCACGTTCATGGCGCCGCATAACGATGTCATCGCGCGCCGCCGCACCTTTGCGATCATCTCGCACCCGGACGCCGGCAAGACGACGCTGACCGAGAAGCTGCTGCTGTTCGGCGGTGCGATCCAGGCCGCCGGCGCCGTCAAGGCGCGCGGCGAGCAGCGGCGCGCCCGGTCCGACTGGATGAAGGTGGAGCGCGAGCGCGGCATCTCGGTCGCCTCGTCGGTGATGACCTACGAATATCAGGGCTGCACCTTCAACCTGCTGGACACGCCGGGCCATGAGGATTTCTCCGAAGACACCTATCGCACCCTGACGGCGGTCGATTCCGCAGTCATGGTGATCGACGCCGCGCGCGGCATCGAGAGCCAGACCCGCAAGCTGTTCGAGGTCTGCCGGCTGCGCGACATGCCGATCATCACCTTCGTCAACAAGCTCGACCGCGAAGGCCGCGATCCCTTCGACCTGATCGACGAGGTCGAGCAGACCCTGGCGCTTGACGTGACGCCGGCAAGCTGGCCGATCGGCATGGGCCGCAATTTTCTCGGCAGCTACGATTTGCTACACGACCGGCTCGCCCTGCTGGAGCGCGCCAAGAAGGGCAAGCCGGAAGAGACCGAGAGCTGCGACGGCCTGGATGATCCCAGGCTCGACGAACTGCTGCCGGCCGCCGCCGCCGCGAAGCTGCGTGAAGACGTCGAGATGGCGCGCGGCCTGATGCCGGACTTCGACCTGCAGTCCTATCGCGAGGGCCACATGACGCCGGTGTTCTTCGGCAGCGCGATCAACAATTTCGGCGTCGGCGAGCTGCTGCGCGGACTGGTCGAGTTCGCGCCGCCGCCGCTGCCGCAGCCGACCGCCGAACGCGCGATCGACCCATCGGAAGGCAAGGTCTCCGGCTTCGTCTTCAAGATCCAGGCGAATATGGATCCGAAGCATCGGGACCGCATCGCCTTCATGCGGCTCGCCTCCGGCCATTTCAAACGCGGGATGAGGCTCAAACACGTGCGCAGCGGCAAGACCATGGCGATGAGCGCGCCGGTGCTGTTCCTCGCGCGCGACCGGGAACTTGCCGAGGAGGCCCGCGCCGGGGATATCGTCGGGTTGCCGAACCACGGTAATCTGCGCATCGGCGACGCGCTGACCGAGGGCGAGGATCTGCACTTCACGGGCATCCCGTCCTTCGCGCCGGAGCTGCTGAAACGGGTGCGGCCGGAGGACCCGATGCGCGCCAAGCATCTGGGGCGGGCGCTCACCCAACTTGCCGAGGAGGGCGCGGCCCAGGCCTTCCGCACGCGGCTGGGCTCCGACTGGATCGTCGGCGTCGTCGGGCCGCTGCAGTTCGAGGTGCTGGCCGACCGCATCCGCACCGAATACGACATCCCCGTGCGCTTCGAGCCGACCGAGCTGTATACCGCGCGCTGGGTCGAGGCCGATGACTCGCAGATCATGAAGAAATTCGCCGACGCCAACGGCGCGGCGCTGGCCGACGATCATGACGGGATGCCGGTGTTCATGGCCCGCAACGCCTGGCATCTCGAGCGCACCGCCGAAGACTATCCGGATATCCGGCTCCTGAAGACCAAGGAACAGGTGGCCTGACGTTCGTCGGCCGGATGCGATCCGGATCGCTCCCGGGACGCGTTTACCCTACCGCCGCGGCATGCCGGCCCATAACCCGGCCCGGTTCCGGCGCGCCGTCGATTCCGCCTCCGCATAGGCCGCCGCGATGGCGCTGTCGGTTCCTTCGCGTGCCGTGTTGCTGCGCGAGACGACCGCCCACCCGCCCAGCAGCATCGCCCGGCCGACATCGCCGGCGCGGCTGTTGGTGCAGACCGCCTCGTCGCGCCGTCCCGACGTATCCTTGATCGTGCAGGCCAGCGTTCCGTTCCGACCGATCAGATCGTCCAGCGCCGCCCGCACGTACCAGCCGTCGCGGTAGTCCAGGTTCGGGGCTTCGATGCCCCACAGGTCGAACAGCCGGCCACCGACCGCGACCGTATCGCCGTCCCGCGCCTCGGCCGGCCCGCTGATGGTCTCTGCGGTCGTCACGCCGGAAGCCTGGGTACTCCCGCCGAAACCCTTTCCGCAGCCCGCCAGCAGCAGGATGGCGACCATGGCGCCGAGTGTCTTCATACCGGTTCTCATGACGGGATCGTAGGGGCGGAGCCCCAAGCCAGGCAAGCGCGAAGCCCTATTCGGCCGCTCCGGCAGGTCTTTCGGCGACGAAGAGATAGCGGTTCATGCTGAAGAAGAATGAACCGTCGCGGCTCATGCGGTCCAGCGACGCGACCCAGGCCTTGCCCTCGTCGCTAGTGATGCAGCCCTGCTTCGCCGCGTAGACGGACATCGCCCGGGCCATATGCCAGCCGAAATGTTCCGCATCGAAGGTGTCGTTCAAGATGACGTGTGTGTTGCGCCCGATCACCGAAAACCCGGCCTCGCCGAGCAGGCGCCCCAGGTCGCGGGGCAGGAAGGGATGCGGGCAATGGCGGGGCCAGGCCTCGCGCACCCGCGCGGCCACCGCGTCGCCGGCGGGGCCGAACAGGATCGTCTCCGCGTCCGTTGCCATGATCACGGCGGACCCGCCGGGCTTCAGGACTCGGCGCAGCTCGGCGAGGGCGGCAGCGAGATCGGGGACGTATTCGTAGACCTGCGTCGAGACGGCGCGGTCGAAATGTGCGTCCGGCCAGGGCAGGGCGGTGGCGTCGCCGGTGGCCAGTTCGACGTTCTGCGTATCCCGGCAGCGATGCCGGGCGATCGCCATCATCGACTCGCTGCTGTCGAGTCCGGCGGCAAGACCCGTCGGCCCCACGGCGCCGGCGATATCGCGCAGCAGCAGGCCCGGGCCCGACCCGACATCCAGCACCCGCTCGCCCGGGCCGGGAGCCAGCAGCTCCATCACGGTTGCGCGCGTGGCGGTGACATCGGCCGTCAGGTAGGACCGTTCGGTCTCCGCGGCTTCCTTTTCATCGAATGCGATGGCTTCGCTCATTCCGTCCTTATCTTTTGCGGCAAGATGGCCGTCAGGGCCGGGCCGGCTCAGAATGGCGTCGCGGCATGTCCGGTCATCGGATCCGCCACGCTCGCCGCGTCGGTCCCCGACTCCGCGCCGGCGACTTCGAGGATCAGCTTCTTGAGGATCGCCTCGGCGAATTCTTCGCGCGACCGCGCGGTCATCATGAACGCGCCGGGCCCGCCGATGACGTCGTTGGCGTAGTGCTCGCCCAACGGCTCGCCGCTGGGGCCGGGATAGCCGCCGCCCTCGGAGATCACCACCAGCGCGTTGATGGTGATCCCCTTCAACAGCGTCGTCTGGCGCACCAGCTCCAGCGGTTGCCCGTTACGCTGCGGCCCGTCGCCGGAAACGTCGATCACCTTCCGCGTGCCCTCGAAGCCGTTGGTCTCGATCATGCCGGCGGAAAAGGCGATGGCGTTGCTGATCGAGTTGAAGCCCCAGGCGGCGCGCGGCGCGCCGGTCAGGCGTTTGCCGAAGGCCCGCGCCGATCCCTCGTCGTGGACCACCGTCCAGTCGACGATAATTTCCTGGCTGTCCGGCGCGCCCCATTCCACGAAGGCGACGGCGATCTTCTGATGATACCCGCCCCGGATCGCCGACAGCACCGTCGGGTGGACCAGCGCCGCGGCATAGCCGGCACGCTGCAGCGCCAGCTCCGCATCGTCGATCGACCCCGACCCGTCGGCCGCGAAGACGAGCTCGAGATCGACAGGCTGCTGGGCGAGGGCGTGTCCGGCACCCAGCACCAGCGAAATGGCGACAATCACGCATCGCATAACCGTTCTCTCCTCCCGCAAGGCGATTGTCGCACAGCCCGGCTACAGCGGCCACACCCACAGCAGCATGGGGATCGCGACGATCACGATGATCGCCTCCAGCGGCAGGCCCATGCGCCAGTAGTCGCCGAACCTGTAGCCGCCGGGGCCGAGGATTAGGGTGTTGTTCTGGTGGCCGATCGGGGTGAGGAAGGCGCAGGAGGCGCCGATCGCGACGGCCATCAGGAAGCTGTCGGGATTGACCGACAGGCGCTCGGCGATGCCGATCGAGATCGGCGCCATGACGACGGCGGTGGCCGCGTTGTTCATGATATCGGACAGCGTCATGGTAACGACCAGCACCAGCGCCAGGATCACCCAGGCCGGCAGGCCCGTGGAGATATCAACCAGACCGTTGGCGATCATCGCCGTCACGCCACTGGCCTGCAGTGCACCGCCGACCGGGATCATCGCGCCGAGCAGCACGATCACCGGCCAGTCGACGGCGTCGTAGATCTCGCGCGCCGGCACGATGTTGAGTAGCACCATCAGCCCAACGGCGGCGGCGAAGGCGACCGGCAGGCTGACGACGCCGAGGCTGGCGGCCGCGACCGCCGCGACGAAGATGCCGATCGCCAGCAGCCCGTGGCGCTGCCGCTGGATGAACAGGCCGCGACCGGCCAACGGCAGGCAGCCGATGGCGCTGATTACCGAGGGCAACCGCTCCGGTTCGCCCTCCAGCAACAGCACGTCGCTGGCCCGGAATCGGAAATCGCGCAGCCTTCCCCGATAGGGCTGGCCCTGGCGCGACACCGCGAGCAGATTGACCCCATGGCGGCGGCGCAAGCGCAACTCCTCGACCGTATTGCCGATGATGCTGGATTTCGGCAGCACGACGGCTTCCGTCAGATCGATCTCGCCGCTTTCCGTTTCCGGCGCCGCCGCTTCCTTCTTGCGTTTCTTCACGATGTCCGCCGGATGCAGCTTCAATGCGTTATGTACCGCCGACAAGGCGTCCGGGCCGGTTTCCAGCACCAGCACGTCGCCTGCCTGGACGATCTCCTTGCGGTGGCCGTGTTCGATGCGGCGGTCGCCGCGAATCAGGCCCAGCAGAATTGCATCCTGTTCCTCGGCAAGATCGTCCGCCTCGCTCAGCGTTTTGCCGGCGAGCGGACTTTTCTCCTCGACGACGGCCTCGCTCAGATAGGCCTCGATCTCGAACAGCTCTCGCGCCGACATCTTCGCGCGCCGCGATTGGGGCACCAGCCGCCAGCCGACCAGCGCGACGAAGGCGATGCCGACCAGCGCAATCGCGCCGCCCACCGGTGTGAAATCGAACATGGCGAAGGATTCGCCGGTCACATCACCGCGGAACGTGGCAACGATGATGTTCGGCGGTGTACCGATCAGTGTCACGAGCCCGCCCAGAATCGACCCGAACGACAAGGGCATCAGGAGCAATGCCGGCGAGCGCGCGGCCCGGGCCGCCGACTGCAGCGCCGCCGGCATCAGCAGCGCCAGCGCCCCGACATTGTTCATCACCGCCGACATCGCCCCGCCGATGGCGGCCAGCGCGCCGACATGACCGGACACCGAGCCGCCCGACGGGATCAGCCGCCCGATCGACTGGATGGCGCCGGAATTCTGAAGGCCGCGGCTGACGATCAGCACCAGGGCCACGGTCACCGTCGCAGGGTGGCCGAAGCCCAAAAACATGGCGCCGAACGGCACCGTGCCGGCCAGCGTCGCCGCCAGCAGCGCCGCGAAGGCGACAATGTCGTAACGCCAGCGCCCCCAGACGAACAGTGCCAGCACGGCGCCGAGCAGCGCGAGAAGGAAGATCTGGTCGAAATTCATGGGAAGGCCGGTTATCCCGTCGTGGCGGCTGCCGCAAGCCTAGAGCAGCATCCGTGCAATTGGAATCGCTTCCAGCGATTTCAATTGCACGGATAAAGCTGCTCGCCCTTTTAAATAGCGGGCAATTTCATCCGATCGAACCGAACCGCGCCGGTTCAGTTCGATCGGATATTGCCCTAGCAGGTTCGCCGACAAGGGCAACGATCGCCGCCGGGCGCTTGCTCTGGCGGCAAACCGCCCTATTTGCTACGCTGTCGGTAACAACACTGAACGGAAGACCGGCGGGTCAAGCGATAATGATGACGATCAACCCGTCGAGCCTGCGCAGGGCGCTCGGCTGCTTTGCGACCGGCGTGACGGTGGTCACCGGGCTCGGCGCCAACGACGAAAAGCTGGGGGTCACGGCCAGCTCGTTCAATTCGGTATCTCTGGACCCGCCGCTGGTGCTGTTCAGCCTGAACCGCCGCGCCTACAGCATGCCGCATTTCCAGAAGAGCGGGCATTTCGCGGTCAATGTCCTGCGCGAGGGCCAGGAGGATCTGGCCGACCGGTTCGCAACGCCACTGGCCGACAAGTGGGACGGCATCCGGTTCGACATCTGGGATTTCGGCTGCCCGATCCTCTCGGACGCGCTGGCCAATTTCGAGTGCCGGACCCGCTATACCTACGATGGCGGCGACCATGTGATCTTCGTGGGCGAGATCGAGCGCATGCGCGCCGATACCGACGGGCATCCCCTGCTGTTCTACGGCGGGCGCTACCAGACGCTGGATACGGAACGGGCCTGACGAAGGCTTTCCTGACCGTCGTCGCTATGGCAGGCTGACGTCCCATGGCTGATTCGTTCATGCCCGGCAGGGAACCCCTCGTCCTCTTCGCCATCGCTGGCGTTCTGCTGGTCGTCTCGGGCGTGGGTCCCGTCGACCGGCTGACCTGGGTGCTGGAGGTGGCGCCGGTGGCGATCGGCATTCCGCTGTTGCTCGCAACGCGCAACCGCTGGCCGTTGACGCCGCTGCTCTACCGCCTGCTGTTCTTCCACGCCTGTATCCTGATGCTGGGCGGGCATTACACATATGCCGAGGTGCCGCTCGGGTTCTGGGTCCAGGACTGGCTCGACCTGTCGCGCAACCACTACGACCGGCTGGGGCATTTCGTGCAGGGCTTCGTCCCGGCGATCCTGATGCGCGAGATATTGTGGCGCGCCTCGCCGCTGCGCGGCAGCCGCTGGCTGCCGTTCCTCGTCGTATGCTTTGCTCTTGCGTTCAGCGCGTTCTATGAATTCATCGAATGGTGGGGTGCGCTGATCATGGGCGAAGCCGCCGACGCCTTCCTCGCGACCCAGGGCGACGTATGGGATACCCAGTGGGACATGTTCCTTGCGATGTGCGGCGCCGTCGCGGCGCTGGCGCTGTTGACGCGCATGCACGACCGGCAGCTGATGCGCTTCAGCCAGTCCGGCGGTCGGTAATTTCAGCGTAGGTTCAGCTTGTTGACGCTATAATTACAGCGGATTACCGGATGAATATGAATGTGGATGTTTCCTGAACGGAGCGCTCGGGTGGTTTACCGCCTGCCGGCACTGGCCGCCGCATTGCTTGTTCTGGCCGGCGCGTTCTCGGGTGCGCGGGCCGACGGGCCAGCGTCACCGGAAGGGCAGGAGGTTGCGCCGGTCACCAGTCTGTTCGAGCAGGTCCACGCCAACTTTCCCGGGCGAATCCTGACTGTTGAACTGGCGATGTCGGACCCGCCGGCCTATGAAGTCAAGCTGCTCACCGAAACGGGAAACGTGCTGAAGCTTTCGTACAACGCGCTCACGCTGCGCCTCGAAAATGTCGCCGGCCTGCGCAGCGGTCGCGGCACCGAATCGGGCGGCCAATCGGCGGGTATCGGTCGCGATGACGACGATGATGATGACGACGATCACGACGACGGTGACGACGATGACGACAGGGACGACCGGGACGACCACGACCGCGATGACGACGGTGGCGGCAACAGCGGGCCCGGCGGTGGCGGCGGCAACAGCGGCCCCGGCGGCGGCGACGATGACGATGACTAGCCCCGGTATCGCGACATGCCGGGGCTTCGAGACAGGGCGTCTCGTTGACTGTGGCATGACGGTCGACGTCCGGTATCACGGGGCCGGGGATTGACGGATGCGGGTTCTGGTGGTCGAGGATGACGTGCGCATTGCCGGACAGGTGACCGAGACGCTGCGTGGGGCGGGGTACGTCGTCGAATCCGCCGATGAAGGCGAGGAAGCCCAGTTTCTTGGCGAGACCGAAGACTACGATGCCGTGGTGCTCGATCTCGGGCTTCCCGGCGTCGACGGGCTGACCGTGCTGCAGAGGTGGCGTGCCGCGGGTCGCGCCATGCCGGTGCTGGTCCTGACCGCGCGCGATACCTGGCGCGATAAGGTCACCGGGTTGCGTGCCGGGGCCGACGATTACCTCGCCAAACCCTTCGAGCTCGAGGAAATGGTGGCGCGCGTGGAGGCTTTGATCCGCCGCGCCGCGGGCCACGCCAGCCCGGTCCTGACATGCGGCCAAATCCAGCTCGACACGGCGGCCGGCCGCGTGACCTTCGCCGGAAAACCGATCACCCTGACCGCGCTGGAGTACAGGACCCTGTCCTATTTCATGCATCATATGGGACGCATCGTCTCGAAGACCGAGTTGACCGAGCATATCTACGGACAGGATTTCGACCGCGACTCGAACGTGATCGAGGTGCTGATCAACCGGCTGCGCCAGAAGATCGGTCGCGCGTTCATCGAAACCCACAGGGGGCGCGGCTATCGTATGGTCGCGCCTGCCGATGAGGAACATTAGCCTCACCCGGCGCCTGGCCTTCGCTGCCGCCGTGCTGATTGCGTTCAGCCTGTTCGGCGCTGGCGAACTGCTTATCTTCATGTTCCGCGACCATGTCGAGCAGCGCTTCGACCTGGGGCTGGCCGACCATCTCGACGAACTCGTCGCGGCGAGCGAGACCGACGACAACAGTCGCCTTGTGCTCGGCTGGACCGCCTTCGAACCTCGTTTCAACAGGCCGGGGTCCGGCTGGTACTGGCAGATCGGCCAGGGTGGTGCTGTCGCCGAGGCATCGCTGTCGCTGGCCGGGATGCGGCTGGATCTCCCAACGGCGGACTCCGAGACGGTACAATTGCTCGACGATCCAACCGGTCAGGCATTGCGGGTATTCGTGCGGCACATAACGCTGCCCGGCACCGACGACGAATTCACTTATGCCGTTTCCGGGCCGGTCAGCGAGATCAGGGACGATGTGCGGCGCTTCTCGGTGATCACGGCGGCGACGCTGGCGACGCTCGGCGCCGGGCTCATCGTCGCGGTGCTGTTCCAGGTACATTACGGCCTGCGACCCCTCAGGGGGCTCCGGGACGCGCTGGCCGATATCCGCTCGGGCCGCCGCCAGCGCATGCCGGAAACATTTCCGGCCGAGGTCGAGCCGGTGGTCGAAGAGGTCAACGCGTTGCTCGACCATAATGCGGCGATGCTGGTCCGGGCCCGCGCTCAGGCGGGTGATCTCGCCCATGCCCTGAAGCATCCGCTGATGGTCATCGCGCACGAAGCGCAGGCGCTCGAAGGTGAGCGGGGCGGCGTGATCGCAGAACAGGTCGCCGCGATGCGCGGCGCGGTGGACCGCAACCTCGCGCGGGCGCGGATTGCCGGGCCGGACGCGGCGGTCGGCGTGCGGGCGCCTGTGGCTGACGTCTTTCAGGGGCTGCGCTACTCGCTGAACCTGCTGTACCGCGACCGTGGCCTGGAGATCGAGGGAAAGGGGCTGGACGGGCTGACCTTCGCGGGCGACGCGCAGGACCTCGAGGAAATGCTTGGCAACCTGATGGACAACGCCTGCAAGTGGGGTCGTAGCCGGATCCGCGTCGCCGCGTCGCGCAATGACGGCCGGCTTGCGATCGCGGTGGAGGATGACGGCGCGGGCGTCGCCGAGGAGAAGCGGGGCGCCGCGTTGGCCCGCGGCGGACGCCTCGACGAACAGGCCCCCGGCACCGGGCTCGGACTATGGATCGCGCGCGACATCGCGGAGTCGTACCGCGGCTCGTTGCGGCTCGCCGATTCGGAACTCGGGGGATTGAAGGCGGAACTGTTCCTGCCGGTCGGGGAATAGCGCCGGGCGTCAGATACCGGCCCGGATCTCTATCGCTCTCAGGATGCCCGCGCCATCGAACCTGAGGTGCATGGTATCCGGGAAGTCCTCTACCGAGACGGCGCGCGCATCCATTCCGGGATCGGGGCATCGGGAGATCGAGTGCGTAAAGCCCCCGCCGGAGCGGGCGGCCTTTTCCCGCGGCGCCCGGCCGAGGACCGCGACGACGTCGCCCCAGCTCATGCCGGGACGGATGCCGGACGCCGTCGAGATCCCGCTGGCGCCGGTTTCCATCCCGAATGCGGTGTCGTGACCCGTTCGATCGTTGCGGGCGATGCTCACGGAAATGTCGGCATATTCCCAGATCTCGAAATCGAAATGCCGGTCGGCATGACCGTAACTGTCGGCGCCGGTTTCGGCCGGGGCGCCTTTGGCGGCGCGGACCGCCGCGGCACTGTCCCACAGGCGCACGCCGTCGAGCGCGAATTCGGATGCCGGCAGGCAGTCGGGCCGCCACGGGTTGGGCGTGGGATCGTCGCGCAACAGCCCTTTCGAAGCCGCCTGGCCGGGGACCGCCACTACCAGCAGCATCGCGGCGGCGATGAGTATCCGGTTCATGGTCGTTCGCTCCGCGGTCCGCCCTGACCGGCCCTCGCAGTGTGCCGGGTCATACGTAATCGAAGAACAGCGTCAGGGCGACGACCGTGTTGTCCCTTAGATCGACGATGAGGGCGACGTCCGCGTCGCTGACGGGATAGCGCAATATCTCGGTGCCATCGTCACGTTTTCCCGCTCGTCCCGGCCCCAGCGCCGCTACGACCTTAGTCGAGGGATCACCCAGCCTGATGCCGTCACGGGTCACACAGACCGGCGAGCGGCACTCCAGGCCGTAGATTTCGCCGCCTACCAGAAATATCTCGATTCCGTCGTAATACAGCGTCCTGGCCGGCTTGCCTTCGACCTCGGAAAAGCCTTCCTGGATTCGCGCGGGTTTTCCGAAAGCGGCTACCACCTCCGACTCGCCCGAGCCGATCTGCAGGCCGTTGATCCGGCCCTGCTCTGGCGAAATGGAAATGGCCTCGCGCTCGGCCCGCGCCGCCTCCGCCCTCTCGCGCACCCCGGCGTCATCACAGGCGGTGGTGGACAGAACCAGCGACAGAACGGCAACGATGCGTTTCATTTCACCCACTTCCTGATGTTGTGCCGGACAGTCGCCCAGCCTATCTGTCGCACATGCGCGGGGCGCCGCCGCGGCCGGAATAGATCGAGCACAATCTGCCCTTGCCGTCGACATACAGATAGCCGTAGCCTCGCGCCCAGACGAGATCCTTGTAGCGGTAAAGGTCGCCGCGGCCGATGCACTCCTCGCCCTCGCGGAAATCCTCCTCGCGGCAGCCTTCGTATCTTTCGTATTTCACGCAGATCGTGCCGTCGTCGTTGCGGCACGGCGCGGTTACGAATTCGAAGCCGGCGTCCGCGGCGACCCGGTAGGTGAAATTGCGCTCGCCGTCATAGCCCTTGATCTCGCCTTTGCGCCACTCGGCCATCCGCTCGAAGCGCTCCTGGTAGGCAAGCCAGGAATCCGCGACCCAACCGCCCTTCAGGAGCGTGCAACTTTGGTTGGCGCAGGTTTCGGTGGCGATCAGGGTCCAGGTGTCCTCGTGCCCGTCGATCTTGGTCGGCTGCCCCAGTTCGTCGACGATGGCGACGTAGGCGCCGCGCGGAAGCTTGAACTCCGCCGCCGCCTTCATGGACGGCTTCGAGCGGACATTGAGGCTTCTGGCGGCGACCGCGGCCCACGCCACGGTCTCGGTCTTCTCCCTGGGAATGTCGACGGCGCCCGCAGTTGCGGCCGAGGCCGTCAGCGCGAGACACGTTGCGAATAGAAATCGCTTCATCGCCTGTTCCAACGCCCTGTGATATTGCCGACGCCTACCGTACCAGTATGCATCCGAAAGCGGAACGGCCGCTATATCCTGACCACCAAACGGGGGGTGGCACGTCGAGTCACGGCCGGTCGGCGACGAGCCGGATGAACGACAGGCGTTCGTCTCGGCCGAAGCCGAATTCGAAGTAATTGCTGACGTTGTCCCAGACCAGTTCTCCGTTGCGCCATTCGGGGCAGCCGACAAAGCTGTAGGTGCCGTCGTGCAGATTTCCCGGGTCGGGCTCGTGGCCCAGCAGGGCCAGCGCGTCAGCGCGGCTCATGCCGGGCATCAGGCCGCCCGGTGTCGGCCATCGCCCCGATTTCGCCTCGACGACATCGATCCTGTCGCGCACGACCGTGACGTCCAACCCTCCGTAGTGGTACGTGGTGGCGACATAGCCGCCGCCGTCGTCCTCTCCGAAGCCGCGAGTCAGCGCGTCCGGCGTGCCGAGTTGGCCCAGCGTTGCGAGATCGCCATAGAGCCGCAGGCCGGCAATGCTGTATTCCGAGGCCGCGATGCACTGGAACAACGGCTCGTCCGGCAACACACGGGCCAGACGGATGGCGCCGCCATCCTCGACGGCGCCGTCGACAGGCGCCGCGAATCCGGCGGAAATCAGCACGGCCGCCAGCAAGGCCAGCGACGTGCGGTGCGAATGGAAGTGGTCCATCGCTCCATCATAGAGACTCAAGTTGGCAGCATTTTGGCCAAGTATCGTTAACGGGCCTGGGTGACCCGCTTGTCCAGGAAGGTGATACTGTCAGGATCGATCCGGACCAGGTCGGGCAGAATCCTGACCATCTCCCTCTTGTCTGATTCGGTGCGCTCTGGAACACGAAACTCCCACACGGTGCGGCCGTCCGGTGTCACCTCGACGGCGCGTCCGTTGTTGGATTCGACGATGAGCGTGTTGCCGTTGCCGAGCCGCTGTTGGGAGCCGTATACGCTGCTGATCAAAGGCTCCTCGGTGGTGCCGGCATAGGACCAGGCGATCGCGCCGGTCAGGGGATCGTATTCAATCACCCGAGACGGCCCACCGGCGCCCCGGTGGCCCTGATTGTCGAACATCAGGATCCGGCCATTGCCGAGCATCTGCGGTTCGTGTTGCCGGCGCCACATCCCGGTATCGGCCCAGACGATCCGTTCCGCCTCCGGGTCGAGCAGCGCGATCGTGTCCATCTCGCGCATCGAGATCAGCAGTTGTCCCTCTTCGGCGAACGGAAAGAGCGCCGCGGTCGCGCGGTCGACATACTGCACCGTGTTGGTGTGCATCACATCGCCGAGCAGATCCTGGTTCAGCGCTTCCAGCATCGGCGCGTATTCCGATGCAAGGAAAGCCTTGATGATCGAGACGGTCTTGCGCGTCTCGCCATCCGCCGAGAGAACCGTCACCGTGTCCTCAATGAATGGCGGCGTTATCGTCGGCAGCCCCGGGTAGCCACGTTCGTTGATCGTCTGGGTCAGCACGTGGATATCGCCGCCGGGTGCGATGGCGGTGTCGTGGTGGGCGTTCCCGGACAGCTTCCAGAGGACGTTCGAATCCTTGTCCAGCTTGGCCAGGCCGAAACCGTAGGGCGTGCGGTACGGGGATTCGAACAGGACGAGGAGATCGCCGTTCGGATAGAGATGCGCACGACGCCAATAGACCTTGTCGGCCCAGTAGGCGCGTTCTTCCTCGGCGTAGCTCTTGATATGCGGCGCGGTCTCCCATGCCTCGTCGAACCGCAGCCGCCATTCGTGGACCACCGTGCCGTCCATGTCGATCAGCGTCGCGCCCTGCACGCCCGCATGCATGTAAAGGTTCAGGCCCTGCCACGCCGCGGACGATTCGTGCCGGACCACCGGATTGGCCGAGTCCGGGCCCGGGAGGTGGGCCTCGTGCCAGAACGGGTCGAGGACCTCTTCGTCGACATTGCTCTTGTAAAGGTACAGCGCGACCATGGCGGTGCGCTGCATGAACACTTCGACCGGACCCCACTTCATGAACGTGGCGACACCTCCCGCGACAAACGCGAGAAAGGCGATCGCCAGCACGAAGACCGCGAGCTTCACGCCTTCGACGATTCGGTTCGGCTTTGCTGTCATAGGAGCTGCTGCGGCTTCATCCGGCGGTCAAAATCGGAAACGGGCGGACAATACCGCCATACGCAGCGACGCTGGCATAGCCGGATGAACATTGCGTTAAATTCAAAGTGATCGGGATAACCAAACTGCGTGCCGTGCGCTATACAGGCAGCTGTACACAGACATCGGGAGTTCGAGACATGGCGGGAAAAAGGCGGAACACGCCGAAAGCGAGGGCGCGGTCGGCCGCGCCGAAACGAAAGCGCATGACGCCCTGGAAAATGGGCGTGCTCGGGGCGCTGGCGGTTGTCGCCGCCTGGGGCGGCTGGTCGTGGTGGAGTTACAGCGTGGGGGAGGGCGAGTTCCTGGCGCTTGCCGCGGTCGGTGCAGGACGATTGGATACCGTTCAGAAACAGCGAAGCTCCAGCGGGGGTCATCTGGCGCCCGGTCAGTCGGCGGGCTATCGCGACCGGACGCCGACATCCGGCGCGCACGACCCGAAATGGATCAACCCGGGTGTCTACGATTCGCCGCAACCTTCGACCAGGCTTGTCCACTCGCTCGAACACGGCATGATCGTGATCTACTACGACAAGCCGCCGGCGGAGGTTTCCAAGACACTCGAATCCTGGGCCGGCCTGTACGGGGGGGCGTGGAGCGGACTCGTCGTTGTTCCGATGCCGGGCCTCGGCGATGAGGTCGTCCTGACCGCCTGGGAGCGCGAACTCAGGCAGCAGCCCTTCGAGCCGGCTTCCGCCGCCGGCTTCATCGACCGCTACCGCGGCCGCGGGCCGGAGAATCCGGTGCGGTAATCAACTCTCTCCGATCCCCCACGCCCGCGCCCAGCCGAGGCCCTCCAGCGTGCCGGCGCGCGGGCGGTACTCGCAGGACACCCAGCCGTCGTAGCCCTTCTCGTCGATCAGGTCGAAGAGGGGGCGGTAATCGAGGTCACCGGTATCGGGCTCGTTGCGCTCCGGCACGCCGGCGATCTGGACGTGGCGGATATGTGCGAAGTTCCGCCGGAAGCAGCCGGCCGGGTCGCCCTCGACGCGGGCGCAGTGGTAGAAATCCATCTGCAGCGCCGCGTTCTCCATGCCGACCGCCTCGAGGATCCGCAACGCGTGGTCCTGCCGGGTCAGGAAATAGCCGGGTATATCGATAGGGTTGATCGGCTCGATCAATATCGTGATGCCGAATGGCGCGGCCTGTTTTGCTGCCAAGCGCAGGTTCTCCATGAACACGGCGTCGCACGCCGCCGGCTCCGCGTCGGCGGGAGGGATTCCGGCCATCAGATGAAGTCGTTTGGTTCCGATGATCCGTGCGAACGCGATCGCTTCCGGCAGCGCGATCCGAAACCTCGACTCGGCGCCGGGGATAGCGGCAAGGCCCCGCTCGCCGGCATCCCAGTCCCCTGGCGGCGTATTGAACAGCACCGGTTCGATCCCGGCCTCGCGATATGCGTCGGCGATCTCGTCGGCTTTGTGATCGTAGGGGAACAGCATTTCCGCACCCTTGAACCCGGCCGCCGCCGCCGCGCCGATCCGCTCCAGCAGCGGCAGTTCGGTGAACAGGAAAGAAAGATTGGCGGCGAGCCGGGGCATGCCGTCAGCGGCCCACCGCGTAGCCCTGCATGCCGCGCGGGTTGGCGGCCGCCTTGAGGAGGCCGTCCTCCTTCTTGGCGGCGGTCAGGCGGCCTTCCGACCAGTCGAGGCCAACTTCCACTTCGTGGCCGCGCCGGCGCAGTTCCTCGACGACCTTCCCGTCCCATCGGCCCTCCATGACCAGCACGCCCGGGCGCGCGGCCCGCGGATAGAAGGAGCTCGGGAAGTGCTCGCTGTGGAACGAGGGGATGTCGATCGCCTCCTGCAAGTTCAGCCCGTGATGCAGGTGGCGCAGCAGCATGATCAGCTGCCACTGGTCCTGCTGGTCGCCGCCCGGCGTGCCGAACGGCATCCAGGCCTCGCCGCCGCGCAGCACGAAGGACGGGGTGAGCGTGGTGCGCGGACGCTTGCCCGGCGCGAGGCTGGCCGGCAGGCCCTCTTCGAGCCAGAACATCTGACCGCGTGTACCCAGCGCGAACCCCAGTTCCGGGATCAGCGGCGAGCTCTGCAGCCAGCCGCCGCTGGGTGTCGCCGAGACCATGTTGCCCCAGCGGTCGATGATGTCGAGGTGGCAGGTGTCGCCCCGGGTGCTGCCGTCGGGCGCGGTGCCGGGGTCGTCTTCGGTCGAGCCGTAGCGCGCCACCGTCGGCTCGCCCGCGCCGGCCATCATCGGTGTGACGGTGCGGCCCTCGGTAATGAAGTCGGCCAGTTTCGGCCGGCACCCGCCCGGCATGCCCGGGCGCAGCTCCAGCGAGGCCGTCTCTCCGATCAGCGCACGGCGCTCGCCGGCATAGGCCTCGCTGAGCAGATCGTCGACCGGCACGTCGACGAAGTCCGGATCGCCGTACCAGGCCTCGCGGTCGGCGTAGGACAGCTTCATGCATTCGGTGATCGTATGCACAAAGTCGGGACCCAGCGGGTCCATGGCCGCCACGTCCGTCCCCGCCAGCAGCGAGAGGTTTTGCAGCAATGCCGGGCCCTGGCTCCAGGGGCCGCATTTGCAGACCGTGTGGCCGTGATAGTCCAGGGTCAGCGGGTGTTCGTAGGTCGCGCGCCAGCCGGCCATGTCGCCGCCGGTCAGGACACCCCGGTGGCGCTCGCCGCTGGCGTCCAGCACTTGCGTGTCGCGGCAGAACCGGTCGATCCCGTCGGCGATGAAGCCCTCGGCCCAGATGCGGCGCGCCTCCTCCACCTGTTCGGTGCGATCCGAAGAAACGGCCTTGGCCTCGTCGAGCAGGCGCCGCCATGTCGCGGCCAGTTTCCTGTTGGCCAGCAGTGTGCCGGCCACCGGCATGCTGCCGCCGGGCAGCCACTGTGCGGCCGACTCATGCCATTCGGCCTCGAACAGCTCCTTGACGGTCTCGATGGTCTCGACGATCCGCGGCACCACCGGCACGCCGTTCTCCGCATAGCCGATCGCCGGCTCGAACAGCTCCGCCAGGGTCATCGTGCCGTGGTCGCGCAGCATCAGCATCCAGGCGTCGAACGCGCCCGGGATGCAGGCCGCCAGAAGGCCGGTTCCCGGCACGATCTCCAGCCCCAGCCCCCGGTAGTGCTCGATGGTCGCACCGGCCGGCGCCGGGCCCTGGCCGCAGATCACCCTGGTCTCGCCGGTCCCGGCCGCATGCATAATCAGCGGCATGTCGCCGCCCGGCCCGTTCAGGTGGGGCTCGGCAACCTGCAGCACCATGCCGGCGGCCACCGCAGCATCGAAGGCATTGCCGCCGCGCTCCAGTATCCCCATTCCGGCCGCCGAGGCCAGCCAGTGGGTCGAGGCGACGACCCCGAAGGTGCCGAGGATCTCTGGGCGGGTGGTGAACATGTGCGGGCTCCGGTCACAGGCAGAGCGGCGATGTTAGCCAGCCCCTCGGATTGTGCAAGCGCCCTGTTGCGCCGGTTTCCGCCGAGCGGATAGAGTCGCGCGGAGCAACCAAGCGGAAAGCCGAAATGGATCAGCTGCCATTGACGTCTGCCCCTGACGGGATTGCATGGCCGGCTGTCCCGGAGGGGCCTGGCGCGGCGGTTCTCGGGATCCTGTTCCAGCTTGAGCAGACCCAGTGGTGGCCCGCCGAACGGCTGCGCGAGGCCCAGCACGGGCAGCTCGCGGCGCTGCTTGACCATGCATGGCGAACCGTGCCCTGGTACCGGGAACGCCTCGCCAGCGCCGGTTACGAACCGGGGATCCCATTCCCACAAGATAACTGGAGCCGTATCCCGATCCTTACGCGTGGCGAGGTCGTGAATGGGGGGGACGCGCTGCTCAGCGTCATGGTTCCGGCCAGCCATGGGGGACTCGGCGAAATCCACACCTCAGGGTCCACCGGCCGCCCCGTAAGGGCAGTCCGCACCGAACTGTGGGAGTTGTTCTGGCGCGCCTTCACGCTGCGCGACCATCTGTGGCACCGGCGCGACCTTTCCGGCAAGCTTGCCGTGATCCGCGAGTCGGGCGAAGGCAAGGCGCCGTGGCCCGACGGGACGGTCTCGGAAAGCTGGGGTTCGTCCAGCCGCTCGGTCGTCCGCACCGGACCCTGCGTGAGCCTCAACATCCGGTGCAGCACGGAACAGCAGGTGGATTGGCTGCAGCGCATGGACCCCGACTATCTGCTGACCCATCCCACGGTGCTGCATGCGCTGGCCGTGTACTGCCTGGACAATGGCGTTTCCCTGCCTCGGCTCAAGCAGGTGGAGACGATCTCCGAAATCCTGCGGCCCGGCACGCGGTCCTTGTGCCGCGAGGCCTGGGACGTTCCCGTCGCCGACATCTACAGTGCGCGGGAGGCCGGCTACCTCGCCCTGCAATGTCCCGATAATGAGCACTACCACGTGCAGAGCGAAGGCGTTCTGGTGGAGATCGTCGGCCCCGATGGCGCGCCGGTGTCGCCCGGTGAGATCGGCCGGGTCGTTGTGACGCCCTTGCATAATTTCGCCATGCCGTTGATTCGGTATGAGATCGGCGATCACGCAGAACCGGGAGAGGCCTGTCCCTGCGGGCGGGGCCTGCCGGTCCTGCGGCGCATCCTCGGCCGCGAACAGAACATGTTGCGCCTGCCCGACGGGCGCCGCATCTGGCCTCTCCTGTCCTCCTCAGACCTCGCAGGGATGCTTGGAATTGCGCCGATCCGGCAATACCAGTTCGTACAGAAGAGTCTTGCGACAATCGAACTGCGCCTGGTAAGTGGCCGCGCGCTCACCAACCCGGAAGAGGCCGCGCTCGGCAATTTCGTGCGGGACTGTTTCTGCCACCCATTCGAAGTGGATATCGTCCGTCTCGACGAAATTCCCAGGGGCGCGACCGACAAGTACCAGGATTTCGTCTCGGAGATTGGCAGCGGAGGCGATCCCTGATCAGCCGATGATCTGCCAGTTCCCGTCAGGCTGGCGGCAGGCGATTCCGTACGCTTCCTGCAGCTGGCCCCCAACCGTCACGGTCTGAACGAACTCGCGGCAGTATTGCCCGTTTTGCGCATTGGTGCCCTCGCGCGTCGACCGCACCGAACCGGCCGCGCCGGTGTCCGGGTTGTTCCAGTTGATCGTCGTACCGACCGGCTCGGCGAGGGCGTTGCTGGCAGCCGCCTCTGCGCAGGCGGCGTCTGTGGC
>CAJICD010000017.1_pt1 | contig 19361 bp, 21 predicted proteins | sample 9199521 | NCBI WGS metagenome assembly CAJICD01 (sample SAMEA7708321, study PRJEB35096) | sediment metagenome | biome: marine neritic benthic zone biome [ENVO:01000025]; feature: sediment [ENVO:00002007]; material: shallow marine sediment [ENVO:03000034] sea grass bed [ENVO_01000059] ...
TCCATATCCGAACCCGAAGGTCCGGGCATGAATGACAGGATCCCGTCACCCAAAATCACATGGCACGCACTGCCGCGCTTTCGCACGACCGTGCGGTTGGCACATGTAAGTAAAGGATATTCAGGCAACGGGTCCATGATGTTTCAGACTCCATCGATTTCCAAAGCCGGCATCGCAAGATACCGCCAACGGGAACCGACGACACAGACCGCCGCCCGCGTATCCCTTCTCATAAAATACAATGTCAAAAAACACAGCGAAAGCCAAGTCGGGTATCCCCAACCCCATCGCCAACCCGACCCCCGGGCCGAAGCCCCGAAAACGGGTTCTGTATTCGTAACGAGCCAGTAGACGACCGCTACACCCGACACATGCAAGCGCGGTGGTCTCCACCACGCTCTGCCGGACGTCGCATTCCATCGTTTGCCGACGGCGTCCGTCCCAACCGGCGGCCACACATATATGACCGTCGGTACGGTTTGTCCAGCACGAATTTCAGGAAATTCGCATCACCGCAATTCGATCCGCGCGCGGCCCGTCGGCGCCCCGGCATTCGGGCGCCCAAGCGATTTTGGCCGGATATGCTACAAAAGCCCCAATTCACGCAGTTCCGTGGCCAGTTCACCCGGAAGTGCCGACCCCGCCGCATCGGCCGCAAGATCGGGCGGCGCATCGCCGTGCGCAAGATACCGCCAGCCCTGGAAAGCACGCTGCCGTCGGGGCTCGACCGCCACCAGCCGCGGGGCCAGCACCAGGCGACAAATCCGCCGCCCCTCTGGGTCGGTATCGGTCACGATGTCGAGCAGCCGCTGCCGGACCCGCAGCCGCCCCTTGATAACCCAGTATATGGAACCGCCGGCCAGCAGATCCGCGGATCGCCGCGGCGTGTTCCGCGTAACATGATAAAGTCCGGCGGTGCGTCCAGCCTCGCGGGCCTCATCAAGGCGGCGTTTCTGTACTCGGGCCAGATGCTCCGGGCTTTCGATCCCCACCGCCAGCTTGACGAGGTTGAGCAGCGGCGTTTCCGCCGACCATGCATCGTGCCCGGTCATGTCGCGACACCCGCCGCCGGCACGCGGCGCTCCTTGCGGACGAGGACCGCCCTTTGGCGCCGATCCGGGCCGAAATAGGTGCGCGTACGGATGAACGGCTTTGGATCATCGACTACGTCCGCAATGGTGCGTGAGAGTTCCTGCGCCGCCACGGGTTTGTGCAGCAGCCCACTCACACCGGCATCGCGCGCCGAGCCGATGTGCGCCGTATCGGTATAGGCGGTCACCATGATGACGGGCAGATATAGATTGGGACTACGCGAATCATTCCGCACGCTTCGCGTCAGTTCGATGCCGTCTCCTGGCGCCATCTCGCAGTCGGTAATCAGCAGATTCGGCGGGTCTGCGCAGATCATCCGGAACGCCTCCCGGCCGTCGCAAGCCTCCCGGATACGATCGGCGCCTACGAGTTCGAGCACTGATTTGCTGTAGGCGCGCATCTGTTCGCTGTCGTCGGCCACGACGACGTCCAGTCCGTCCACCTTGACCATCATCACCGCTGCCACCCCCGCACGACCCAGTATCGAATCACACCGGGAGCCTGCCCAATTCGCAGTTTCAGTTCAACCGGCCGAATCACGTCCGCGTCGCCTTGGCCGCAAGCGCCCGGGAAACGCGGGATTGGGCCGGACGTTCCAGGATCCCGGTGATATATCGCCCGGCCGATGCAAGGGCCGAAAGGTCGACTCCGGTTTCGAGTCCCATGCCGTCAAGCATATACAATACGTCCTCGGATGCGACGTTTCCTGTCGCGCCTTTGGCATAGGGGCAGCCACCCAGCCCGGCGACAGAGGAATCGACGACCGCGATTCCGCGCTCGAGGCAGGCCAGGATGTTCGCGAGGGCCTGGCCAAAGGTATCGTGAAAATGCACGGCAAGCCTTTCGCGGGGGACGGACTCGGCGACAGCATCGACCATGGCCTGCGCCAGCAGCGGCGTGCCGACACCGATCGTATCGCCGAGCGAGATTTCGTAACAACCAAGCTCGAGAAGACGTCGCGATATATCGGCCACGGTCGGCGGTTCCACGTCCCCCTCATACGGACATCCCAGTACACAGGAAATGTAGCCCCGCACCCGCAGACCTTTGGCCAACGCCGCCTCGCACACCGGCGCAAACCGGTCCAGGCTCTCGGCAATGGAACAGTTTATGTTCTTCTGCGAGAAGGTTTCCGATGCGGCCCCGAACACAGCGATTTCGGTCACGTCCGAAGCGAGCGCCGCTTCAAGTCCCTTCATGTTGGGGACCAGTACCGGGTAGCTGACCCCGGGGCGCCGCCGAATTCCGGCCAGAACGTCGGCGGTATCCGCCATCCTTGGCACCCATTTCGGAGACACGAAGCTGCCGGATTCGATGACCGTCACCCCGGCATCGGCGAGCCGGTCGATAAGCTCTATCTTCTGGGCCGTGGACACCGATTCCGGCTCATTCTGAAGGCCGTCCCTGGGGCCGACCTCTACCAGCTTGACTCGCCGGGGCAGCGGCATCAGACCCGCTGCCCGATCCCTGGGATCGCGGTTCCGTCACGGCCGAACATGGCATGGGTTCTTGCCGATCCGTCGGAATATATCGCCCCGTCCAGCCCCGATTGCGCCCGCGAAAGGAGTCGTCCTGTCGTTTGCCTTCGGCGCAGTGGCGTATCGCTCAGAACGCCCTCCTGATGCCCACCGTGAACGCGCTGTTGGTGTAGTCCACCCGTCCGAATCCGGCGCCGGAGCCGACGCGGAGTTCGTCGGTCAGAAACAGACGGTAATCCAGGGTCAACTGGGTAGCCGGCGCAATCTCGATGCCGGCTCCGCCGATCAGCTGAAGTGCAAGAACCGTGTCGCCGTATTGGATTCCGGAGATCGTATAGTCGGCCTCGGCAATACCGAGTCCGGCACCCAGATAGGGCTCGATATTGGACTCCAGCTTGAAGTCGAAGAACACGTTTGCCATTAGGGCCAGCGTGTCTACATCGCCGCTGGTAACGCCGCCGGCGTTGTCGAGATCGTTGGTGCGATAGGAGAGCTCGCCCTCCAGCCGGAGATTGTCCTTAACGTAGATCCCTGCATAGCCGCCCAAGACGAAGCCCCAATCGTATTCCGCTTCAAGCCCGGACCCGTTAACCGCTCCCTCATGTGTATAATTGAACCCGCCAAGGCCGCCGATATACCAGGTTTCCGCTGCGGCTGCTGGAGCCGCGAGAACAGCCGCCATGACCGCAAGGGCGCCGAGACAGTTGCGCATGCCAATCCTCCGATGAGCTTCGTAACATATGCCATTCGGATCCGACCGCCGAATCCGATCGGATCGAGTATAGCAGCGTGTTCAGCGATTGACAGAAGACACGGCAGCGGGGCAGGTCTCAGAACTCGGTGCGCAGCCCAAGCATGAACGTCGATTGGATGAAGTCGACTTCGAGGGGCGTTGCCGTGGCGTCAGTGAACTTGGCATTCTCGGAAACGAGATACCGATAGTCGAAGGTCAGCATCGAGTGCTCGGCGATCTCGATGCCCAGACCTATGATTCCCTGATACGAAAGCGCATAGGTCTGATCGTCAATCTGCGGCGGCAAGGCAAGGTCGGAAATGGCCTCGAGCGTGTACCGGGCGCCACCGCCACCGACTCCGATATAGGGCCGTAGCGGCGTTTGCGAGCCCAGCCCATAGGCGCCGCCGGCCCCGATCTCCAGCTCATAGAGCATATTGACCATCAGGCCAAGACTGGTGAGGCGGCCGGCGTCGTTGAGGCCCGCCACCTTATCGACATCGTTGCCGCGCCAGGTGAGTTCCCCTTCGACTCGAAATCCGTTCCGGGCGAGATAACCGAAGGCGCCGCCGAAAGCCGGCCGATGCTCATATGAAACCGGGACATCGACCCCATAATCGAAGTCGCCATCGTCGACGATGTTATAGCCGATATGGAGATCAAGGTAGTATTGCTGCGCTGACGGCGCGGTTGGCGCGAACTGGATCGCAAGGCCGAGCAGCGCTGGAAGGATGAGCCGTCTTATGTGTTTCATCGTGGTCGCTCTCGCACCTTTTCACGAATCCGGTTCCCGCGGAACTCGGAAAACATCCCGAGACGCTCCATAATCTCACTCATCTGTGCAAATAAATGGTTAATGACGTTGGGTTTTCCGGTACCCGGGCGAACCATCCCGCATCTCCGGGCTTGACTTGACCTCCGCTCTCTGTATTTTGCCGGGCACGCAGGACTGGCCCTGGCCAGAGACGATTTGAACGATTGGGATTGGCCGCCATGGCAAAGCCGAACACCGTATTGATCCGGCTGGTGAGTTCCGCCGGGACCGGGTTTTACTACGTTACGAAAAAGAACCCGCGGACCCAGACCGAAAAGCTGGAACTGCGGAAGTACGATCCGGTCGTCCGCAAGCACGTGACGTTCAAGGAAGCCAAGATCAAGTAACCGGCATATCGCCGGTTCGGATCGCGTGGCCGCCCAGCTCCTGGGCGGCTTTTTTGTGTCGATTGGTTTCCGCCTGGTCTTTCCCGCCAGGCCGGCGGGCCGGGCGCAATGCAATAAATCATTAACCAATTCCGTTCATCATTGCCTCCGATCTGGTGTCACCACCCCCGGAGACGACAAATGGCCGACGGATGCGGACCGACATGACTTGCGGAATCGGATCGCGCGCCGGTCCACACCTGCCGATCACGGCAGTCGCGTTCGCGGTGCTGTGTGTCGCGGTCGCATCGTCCGGTCCCGCGCAGGCAGGATCGGCGGCACTTGTACTCGATGCCGAAACCGGGGCCACGCATTACGCCTACCGCGCCAACGCGCCGCATCCTCCAGCTTCGTTGACCAAGATGATGACCATCTACATGGCGTTCGAAGCGCTCCGCGACGGCCGCCTGAAGCCGGGTCAGCGCCTGAAGGCCTCACGGGCCGCGGCACGTCAGAAACCTTCGCGGCTGGGCCTTCGCCGCGGCCAGACGATCCCCGTCGAGCACGCGATCCTGGCCCTCGCCACGAAATCGGCCAACGATGCGTCGGTGGTCGTAGCCGAGGCCATTGCCGGTTCGGAGGCGGAATTCGCACGGCGCATGACGGCGCGCGCCCGCGCGCTTGGCATGACCCGGACCGTGTTCCGCAATGCCTCGGGCCTGCACCATCCGGAACAGACAACCACCGCACGCGACATGGCGCGGCTTGCGGTCGCGCTGATCCGCGACTTTCCCCGGCATTACAGTGTGTTCTCCGCGAAGACCTTCACGTGGCGCGGCCGGCGGTACAGGAACCACAACCCGATGCTGTTGTCTTACGACGGGGCCGACGGCATCAAGACGGGCTATATCCGACAGTCCGGATACAATCTCGCCGCCTCCGCGCGTCGGGACGGGCATCGCCTGATCGGTATCGTGTTGGGCGACAGCAGTATCCGGCACCGCGAATGGAGGATGGCAACCATTCTCGACCACGGTTTCATGAGGCTGGACGGCGACAATGTCCGGGCCGGCTTTCCGACGTTGCCCTACGCCGCGTCACCGTCCAGCGAGAGCGCCTTCGTTATCGCGGCCCGAGATATCGGCGTGCGGCCACCTCCGAACCTGCGGGATGCCGGGGCGGCGGATGCGACGGCATCAGCGAAGACCGTGGGGTTGAACGGCACCGGGAAATGGTCGATTCAGGTTGGCGCCTACCGCAGCGCGCCGCCCGCCGAGGTGGCGGCGGTGGTCGCCGCCGACCGCATACCCGGACTGCTGGCCCATGCGCAGATCCTGGTGACACAGGTCGTACACGGCGGCAAACGCATGTTTCGCGCCCGTTTGACCGGGCTCTCGGAGGGCGAGGCGCGCACCTCTTGCCGGCAGCTGGCACTGCACAGAATTCCCTGTCTTGCGGTCGCCGATACGGGTGAGTTCCGCACCAGCAGCCTGGTGCGCTAGGACAATATCCGCACAAATGAAGGCGCCGGATGCGGTTAGGTTTGTATGGATGCCGCTCTAGCCGGGATCAGAAATCCGGCGGTGTGACGCCGGACAGGGACATCTGTTCACGAATCTCCGCCTTCAGCCGCGACAACGCCGGGGCGTCACCGGCCTCACAGCGGACCACGAGCGCGCTCTGCGTGTTGGAGGCGCGAAGCAGCCACCAGCCGTCGGCCGTGGTCACCCGAACGCCATCGGTATCGTCGACCGATATTCCAGCGACGCCCGCCAGCCGCGACCGAACTTCTTCGACAATTTCGAATTTGCGCGCCTCGTCCGTATAGATACGGATCTCCGGCGTGTTGACCATCGTTGGCAAAGAATCTCTGAGATCTGCCAGCGACATGTCCGACGCGGCGACCGTATCGAGCATCCGGACCGCGGCGTAGACCCCGTCGTCATATCCGAAGTAGCCGTCGGCAACGAAAATGTGGCCGCTCATCTCGCCGGCCAGTGGAGACTTGAGCTCCGCCATGCGGGCCTTGATGATCGAATGGCCGGTTGGGCACATCACGGGTGTCCCGCCCAGGCGAGCGATCTCGTCGAACAGGACCTGACTCGCCTTCACGTCGGCCAGAATCGGCGCCCCCGGGTTGCGGGCCAGCACGTCGCGCGCCAGCAGCGCCAGGATTTGATCGCCCCACAGGACACGGCCAAGATTGTCGACGACGCCCAACCTGTCGCCGTCGCCGTCGAACGCGACGCCCAGATCCGCTTCGTGCTCGTGGACCGCATCCTTCAGCTGCTCCAGATTCGCCTCGACCGTCGGGTCCGGGTGATGCGCGGGAAACGTCCCGTCGATCACCTCGTTGAGCAGGATATGACGCCCGGGAAGGAGTAGAACAAGATCCGCAACGACGCCTCCGGCCGCCCCATTGCCGGGATCCCAGACTACGGTCAGACCGCGATCCCCGGTGAAACCGGCACGAAGACGGTCGACGTAATCTGCCATGATATCGAGATCCTCGGCATGGCCGGCCCCGTCAATCCAGTCGCCGCGCGCTGCCGCCTCGCCAAGGCGCTGTATGTCGGGGCCCCAGAATGGCTTCCCGCCGAGGTTCAACTTGAACCCGTTGTGGCTGGGTGGATTGTGGGAGCCGGTCACCATGATCCCGGCATCGACATCAAGCACCTTGGTCGCGAAATACATCGCCGGCGTCGGGCCAAGGCCGATTCTGCGCGCGACCAATCCGCTCTTGACCACCCCGTCGACCAGTGCGGCCTCCAGCTCCGGCGAGGTCACCCTGCCGTCATAGGCGATCGCAATGGAGCGCCCACCATTGCGCGCGACGATCGTACCCAGGGTCCGGCCCAATGCCACCGCATCCGCCGCCGTCAGGTCTTCTCCGACCACGCCGCGGATGTCATATTCGCGCAGGATCACGGGGTCGAAGCGATGTCCGCCGCCAGACACGATCAGTCGCCTCCGGCGCCGGGGCGGCCGATCGAAAGGTATCGAAATCCGGCATCGGCCATTTCCGCCGGTTTGTAAATGTTCCGCAGGTCGACCATGAGAGGCCCTTTCATCAGCGTCTTGACGCGCTCCAGGTCGAGCAGCCGGAACTCGTTCCACTCGGTAATGATGACAACGGCGTCGGCGTCCTCCACCGTTGTGTAGGCATCTTCGCACCAGACGACTCCGGGCAGCAGCGCTTTGGCCTCGGCCATGCCCTCCGGGTCATACGCCCGCACCGTGGCACCTGCAGCTTGTAGCGCGGGCACGATGTCAAGGCTCGGCGCGTCGCGCATGTCGTCGGTGTTCGGTTTGAATGTCAGCCCGAGCACAGCCATGGTCTTGCGGTCCAGCGACCCGCCGCACGCAGCGATCACCCGCGCGGCCATGGCCTTCTTGCGGCTGTCGTTGATGCCGACGACGGTCTCGACGATGCGCAGCGGCGCGCCGGATTCCTTACCCGTGCGAGCCAGCGCCAGCGTATCCTTCGGAAAACAGGAGCCTCCGTAACCCGGGCCGGCATGAAGGAACTTGGGGCCGATCCGGCCGTCCAGTCCGATACCTCGTGCAACATCCTGCACGTCGGCGCCAACCGCCTCGCACAGGTCGGCGATCTCGTTGATGAAGGTGATCTTGGTCGCAAGGAATGCGTTGGCGGCGTACTTGGTCAGCTCGGCGGTCTCCAATGACATGAACAGAATCGGCGTTTCGATCAGATACAGCGGGCGGTACAGCCTGCGCATCAAGTTGCGCGCCCGTTCGCTGTCGGTGCCGATGACGACCCGGTCCGGCCGCATGAAATCGCCGATCGCAGCGCCCTCCCTCAGAAATTCGGGATTCGAGACGACATCGAAATCGGCGCCGGGGTTCTTTTCCCCAACGATTCTTGCCACCTCACGACCCGTGCCGACAGGCACCGTGGATTTCGTAACGATCGCGGTATAGCCCTCGAGCGCGCCCGCAATCTCTTCAGCGGCAGCGTAGACATAAGACAGATCCGCATGGCCATCGCCGCGGCGACTCGGCGTGCCGACTGCAAAGAATACCGCGTCCGCGGCAGCGACCGACGCGGCAACATCGGCCGTAAAGCCCAGCCGTCCAGCCGCCACGTTGCTTTTAACCAGTTGCTCCAGGCCCGGCTCGAAAATCGGAATCTCACCCGCATTGAGCTTCTCGATCCTGCCGACGTCCTTGTCGACGCAGGTTACGTCGATGCCGAATTCGGAAAAACAGGTCCCCGACACGAGACCCACGTAACCGGCGCCAATCATGGTGATCCGCATCGCCCCACTACCCTATCGTTTGGTGGGAATGACCGGTCATGATGCCACGTATTGGCCAAGAATATGCCGTATCCCATCGGCCAGGTCTGGGCGTCGGAGCGCGAAGGCGACATTGGCCTCGAAAAAGCCGAGCTTGTCGCCGCAATCGAACCGGCGGCCCTCGAAGCGAAGGCCGTGAAACGGGGCGGCGCCGATCATCCGGGTGAGGGAGTCCGTCAGCTGGATTTCGCCGTCGGCGCCGGACATCATGCCGCCGAGATGCTCGAACACGTCCGGCAGCAATACGTAGCGTCCAATAACGGCCAGCGTGGACGGCGCATGGTCGGGGGCGGGTTTCTCGACAAGCGCCCTCACGGACGCAAGGCGGCCGTCATCGCTGGCGACATCAAGGATGCCATAGCGCTCTGTATGTGCCTGTGGCACATCCGCCACAGCGACGACATTCCCGCCGATTTCGTCGTGAACCTCGATCAGTTGTTTCAGGCAGGGCGTGTCGGAAAGCACCAGGTCGTCGGCCAGCAGAACCGCGAACGGCTCGTCGCCCACCAGATCGCGGGCACACCAGACCGCATGCCCGAGCCCGCGCGGCTCACCCTGCCGCGTGTAGGCGACACGTCCGGGCCCCGGGCGCGCAGCCTGCACCTCGGCAAGCCGGTCGGTGGCGCCCCGTTGCCGCAGCGTGTTTTCCAGTTCGAAGGATATGTCGAAGTGATCCTCGATTGCCTGCTTTGCGCGGCCGGTCACGAAAATGAAATGCTCGATCCCCGCGGCCGCAGCCTCCTCGACCGCATACTGGATCAGCGGCTTGTCGACCACGGGCAGCATTTCCTTCGGCATCGCCTTGGTCGCGGGAAGGAACCGGGTCCCCAGCCCGCCAACAGGGAATACAGCCTTACGAACCCTTTTTCCTGCCATGCGCTGTCGCCAATCGGGATCAACCGGTCACTGTGAGTGCCCGCCTATCTGCCATGCCGGCCCGGTGTATGCAAGCCGCGCGCCCCGACACCACGCCGGACAGCTCTAGCGACCGAGCAGCAGATCCCGCGCTTCGTTGATCTTGGAGGCGAGATAATCCGAGCCGCCCGTGTCGGGATGGGCCATCTTCATGAGCTTGCGGTGGGCAGCCAGAATCTCGGTCTCGTCTGCGCCGGGGGCAATGCCAAGCACACTGAATGCCTCTTCAGTGCTCATGCCGGTCCTCCGGCGACCAGTGCCGCGATCTCCGCGGGCGCCCGCACGCCGGCCGCGGCTGCCCGTGCCGGCCTCCGTTCCACCCTCGCTGTGCCGGTTGCGCTCTCGAAACTGCAGAACAATGCTGGTCAGGATCGCGGCCGAATCGGGATCAGCGGATGTCTCGTGCATGAGTGCCGCCAATTCTTCCGGTGACAACCCGGACAGGCGGCGACCCTGGAACCGTCCCCGAATCACGAGACCATCCAGCCTTTCGGTCTCCGATTCCAGTTCGATATTCAGAAATCGTGTCCGCAGCAGCGACCCGTTTCGCCGCACGGCCGACCGAAACCGCGGAATGAAGAAACGCTGATCGAACAGGAATGTTACCGCTGGCAGGACCCAGATGACGATGGCCGCCTCCCAGGGAGCGGCCCGGCCCAGAACGGCAAGCGGGCCGCCGACCAGGGTCAGGCCGATCCCGACATCGCGCAGGCGTCGCAAACGAGCAGCGCCGTACCCGACCATGAACATTCGAATGACCGCGAATCCCAGATAAAGCGCACCGACGCCGGCGAGCACCCAAAGTACCGCCAGTTCCCCTCGCGTATCGGGCGTTTCGAAATCGAGAAGGATCGTAGCGGGGCCCACGAAAACCGAGGCGAGACTCATCGACAGTTCCATTCCTCAGCCGCCCAACAGCAAGTCCTTGGCTTCGTTGATCTTCGAAGCAAGGTAATCGGAACCGCCGTGATCCGGATGCGACAGTTTCATGAGTTTGCGGTGTGCCTCTCGAATCTGCTCTTCGCTTGCCCCTGGCGCCAGCCCGAGAACCTTGTAGGCCTCGTCCCGGGTCATCGTGCCCCCCGGCGCCTCTCCGCTATTCCCCGCATGCGCATCGGCGGACTCGCGCCACGTATCCCCGTGGACGCGGTCGAGATACGCGGCCAGGACATTCAGCGAATCGGCATCGGCCGAAACCTCGGCGGCAAGCGACCGTAATTCTTCGAGCGACATCGAGGACAGCATGCGCCCCTGGAAGACACCGTCCAAAACCGTCCCGTCCAGTTCCCCGGTGTCATGGTCGAGGGACATCCGCAGGTATCGGGTCGTAACCTCGGAACCCTGGCCGGAGGGCCACTCCCGGTCCGGCGCAGGGCGGGACCAATGGTTCAGCAGAAAATTGGCGAGCGGCAGAAACAGCACGGCAAAGGCCGTCTGCCATGGCAACCGGCCGGCAATAATGAGGATCAGCCCGGTGACCACGATCGCACCGACCGAGATGTTGCGCAGGCCGCGGGTCATGGCGGCGGGGCTTGCATTGACGAAGCGTCGCACCGCGAGAAACGCAAGAAACAGCAGGCCGGCGAGGATCAGCAGCCCCTGCACGGTCATCACTCTCTCCCGCGGATCTGGCTGGTCAAGAGCGGCACGGTCGTACTGCCCCGCTTGCGGCCAAACTCAACCAGGGCCGTCTTTCCACCGGCGGCATAGACGGCGACGGCTGACAGAAGTTCGCGCAGCTGCTGGGCGCTTCCGATGTCGAATGGGCAATACGCGCCACCAGACAGCCGCGCGATCTCCTCGAACGACCGGCGCACCTGCGCCGCATCGCCCTCCTGAAACATGAACACGGGAACGCCCAACAGGCCAAGCTCGCCCGCTTTCTGGCCCAGCGCGTCGGTATCCTCTTCCAGCGCGTCGCCAACGAACACCAGCGCATCGACCTTGCGCTTGCGCGTCTCACGTTCGGCATGGGCCAGGACCTTGCCGATCTGCGTATGGCCGGCACGGCAGGACACACCCGTCATCAGGCGAAGCAGCGCATTGGGATCGCCGACCCAGCGGCTGGCGCGGCACTCTCCGAAACCGCGGTAATAGAGGAGCTGGACGTCGAGCCCGCCGAGTGCCGCCGTCTCTTTGAACATCTCGGCCTGAATGCCGCAGGCGAAATCCCAGGTCGGCTCGCGGCTCATCGTCGCGTCCATCGCAAAGATGAGGCGGCCCCGCTCGCCGGACGAACGACGCGCCGGAAGGTCGGCGACCTTTTTCAAAAAGTCGTCAATATCGCTGCGGCTGGACTGCGAAGGAAGCTTCGCCACGATCGACCTTTTCCCGATTCCCGAAATCAGGGGAACAGCGGCCCCTTTCAGGTTACTATTTTGGGGCCAATGCCGGCAGGATCAACAGGAAACGGCCTCAAGCCGCGGCGTGGTTGCTGACTGCGCCGTCGAGGGACTGGTGTACCGCGCGCAACAGATTGCGGACTTCATGCCGCGCGGCGACATGGGACATTCTGCGGCGGCTGTCGCTATCTGCCGCTTTCACGTCGAAGAGGGTCAGCCCCTTCAGGAACAGTTCCCGAAAAATAACCCGTTCGCCGAACCCCGGAAGCGCCCTGAACCCGAACCGTTCAACAAGCTGCGTCATGACCATGTCCATGGCGCGCTTGTTGTTCGATTCAAGCGCGCTGAGGCGATTGCGCAGAACCAGCCACTCGGTCGAGCCGTTGTCGCGGCTCAATTTGACCTCGCGTTGCCGCCAGACCGATTCTGTGTAGTGCCCCGGCCCTATGATCTCGAATTCCAGGGGCGATACCTTGGCGATCACGTCGAGGTCTATGAAGCTGTCGTTCACCGGCGTGATCAGAACGTCGGCATGGCTGTGGGCATGTGCGCCAAGTATCGTGTCGTTGCCGGGCGTGTCGATTACGATGTAATCGGAGTCCGAGTGGAGCCCATTCATGAAGCTGTCGAATCGCGACAGTTCGGCGCCGCGCGCCGACGCCACCGCGCCCAGGGCGCTTGGCGAAAACCGCCGGAATTCAGGCATTGCAAGTTGCAGACCCTTGGCCTCGGCAAAGGCCGTGCGGCATTCGAGGAACCGGTTAAGCGTCTTCTGCCGGAAATCGAGATCGACGCAGGTCACCTTATGGCCACTGTCCATAAGTCCGAAAATCAGATTGATCACGGTCGTTGATTTGCCGGACCCGCCTTTTTCATTGCCGACGACAACGCAGCGTGCGCGCCTGCCATCGGCTTTGTATTCCGCGGCGTTCAACATCTGCCACATCCATTCAGCGTCGTCGCATCGGTCGCGACGGCAAATTTTCATGGCAGCATGCCGTCCAATTCGTATACATTCGGTTTACATGCTGGATTTTAAATACATTTTGATGCTTTTCTCGGGGGCGATTCTGGCCGCCTGTCAGCCGCCGCAACTGGTGGAGGACCGGTTGGTATCGGCTTTCGGGGAAACGATGTTCGGGGGACGCGGTCCGATCTACGACCGTACGGCAGCGGATGAAAATGATCTGCGGCTCGCCAAATGGCACTCATCCGTCGAAGTCAGCGTGGTCGAAGGAGCGACCGAGGAGAACGTTGACCTCGTGCGCAAAGCGCTGGTGGAGTTCGCCGAGCTGACTGCGCTCGACATCAAGCTCAAGGAACCGGCGGACGAGTCGGCGCAGCTGAAGGTATATTTCAGCAGCGAGAAGGATTTCGTTATCAATGACAACGAACGGGCGGCATGTTTTGCGCACACCCGCAGCGACGGCGCGAGCCGGCTGGAGCGGGCAGAGGTCCACATCGCGCTTGTCGACGACGGAGAGTGGTACACGGACTGCCTTGTTCACGAACTTCTTCATGCCTTTGGATGGCGCGGCCACACCCACCGTGTACGCTCGGCCATCAGCTATATGCACGGTGAGAGCGAACTGACGCGCTGGGACGTTTACCTGATGCGGACATTGTATGACCCCCGCCTCGAGCCGGGAGTTTCCATGGCCGACGCAATGCCAAGGGTACGCATGATTCTTCAAGAACTCCTGATGGAGGGATGAGTCGTGCGCAATCAATCAAAAAACGGGGAGATGCATGAAACAGGGAGTGAAACCGTGGTTGGCGGCCGCGGTGTCGGTGCTTGCCGGCGCCTGTAGCGGCGGGGACATCGGAGCGGAATACGCCAACGTCAGCGAAGAAGATGGCCGGTTGCTGTTCTATGGCCCGGGGCTGGCCGGGGGCTATCGGCAGATTCTGACGGGGACCGACGGAGAATTCGTCCGCCGGACGGTGGCGATGTACGGGCCGACGACCGGGACCTACCCGCATGCCCGGATCTACTACGCGGAAATGCCGCCGGGGCGGCAGTTCAAGCGGGACGTGACCGCCGAGGACACGATCCCGCACTGGGGGTGGGCCAGGAACAAGACCGTCGAGCCCGGCATTACCGGAACCACGGTCAACGCCATGGGCCGTATCGGATACGCCGCGGCGACCGCGGACGGAATCGCCTGCCTGGTCTGGCGCCAGCCGATGGGAGCGCGGGACAATGGGGGCGTGGGCACCCGGCTGCTCAGCGGTTACTATTGCAGGGGAGAGGGTCGGACGTTCTCGGCTGGCGAAGCCGAGGCCATCGTCAAGCTGATCGGTCACCGCGATTACGGCCCGGTCGACCCGCCGCCAGGATGGATGGACACCGGAACGTTACGCATAGCGGTCATGTGGAAGAACGCATCGTCCGGGCTGGACCATTTCCGGGGCGTCGTTCGCGTGCCGCGTGAGGGCGGCAACGGAGTCATCGAGGTAGGGCCGCGCGGCGGGCGAAAATGCAGCGGGCCGCTGATACCGGTCGGGGCCGAGGGTGGCCGGGCCGTGATGAAGTGGACCCTCACCTGTAGTGACGGGCTGACCGCGAAAGGATCCTTGCGATATCGGAAAAGCGACGACTACGTCGTTGGCGAGGGCCAGGACAGCGCGGGAAGGGGCCTCGCACTGATCGACTGACCCCGGGCAGTTGGACGCATGAACGTTGACGGCCTTCCAATGGTGCATGTTATCATGCGGAAACCTGTGGTTGAAGATCGGCCGTTGCGCGCAGGGATCGATGGAGGCGCCGGATGAATCGGACTGCAATGGCTCTTACGGCACTGGCCGTTTCAGCGCTTCTCGGCTCCTGCACCGGCGCAGACATCGGACCGGAATACGTCGAGGTCAGCGAAGAGGAAAGCCAGCTGGTCTTTTACGGCCCCGGGCTTGCCGGCGGCTTCCGGAGGTTTCTTACGGGCCAGGATGGCCATTTCGTGCGCCGGACCATCGGCGAATACGGCCCCCGGCAGGGCGAGTTTCCATTTGCCATGATCTATCTCTCGGAGACGCCGCCCAACCGGCATTTCACCAGCGTCCCGAAGGTTGAGGAAACGGTGGAGCACTGGGGATGGTTCAGCAGCAAGTCCGTCGAGATCGGCGGCGTCAGCTCCGCGGTCAACGGCATCGGCCGCATAGACTATGCCATCGCATCCGCCGACGGCATTGCCTGTGTGGTCTGGCTCCAGACGTCCGGCCCGCGGGAGGGCACCGGTGTGGGAACCCTCGTGCTCAACGGGTATTATTGCAAGGGAGAAGGCCCGATGATGCGGGCTCCCGAGGCGGAATCGATCGTCAGGCTCATCGGCCACCGCAAGCTCGGTGCAGTCGCGGCGCCGGAGGGATGGTTGGCCGCGGTCGCGGCGTCGGCGGAACGGACTGTACCCGCTTCGCTACCTATCCAGGTGATGTGGAGCAACAGTTCGTCCGGCGTCGACAATTTCGATGGCGAGATCCTGTTTACGAAGGGCCAAGAGACCGCGGCGATCAAGATCGGTGCCAACGCCGGGCGCGACTGCGAGGGAGTCGTAAGCTACGAAAGTGAAGAGAAGGACAAGCTGAACATGCTCTGGGGCCTGACCTGTGCGGATGGTGTCACGGCCAGCGGCAAGCTGACGATAAGAACGGATGAGAACGACATCCATCTTGTCGGTCAGGGAGAAGACAGCAGGGGGCAGATCATCGCGATAACCGAGTGAGCTGTCCTCACTTGCCCTTGCCGCCCCTGCGCATCGCGTCCCAGTCCTCGTCCGTCATCAAGTCGCCGATGAAGTTGAACTCGCCGGCGCCCTTGAGCCATTCGCCGCCGTCGATGGTCACCACCTCGCCGTTCACGTAAGCTGAATGGTCCGACATCAGATAGCTCGCAAGGTTGGCGAGTTCGATATGCTGGCCGGGGCGGCCCAGCGGATTGCGCTTCTCGATCATCTCGGCCATCTCGGGCCTGGGGACCAGCCGCTCCCACGCGCCCGGCGTCGGGAACGGGCCCGGCGCGACGGCGTTCAGCCGGACCCCCCTTCCGCCCCATTCGACGGCAAGGCTGCGGGTCATCGCCAGCACGCCGGCCTTGGCCATGGCCGACGGCACGACATAGGCCGAGCCCGTCCAGGCATAGGTGGTAACGATCGACATCACCGTTGCCCGATGTCCGGACTCCAGCCAGCGCCGCCCGCATCCCAGCGTCGCATAGGCCGTCCCATGCAGCACGATGCCGAGGACCGCATCCACGGCGCGCGGTGACAGCGTTTCGGTCCGCGCGATAAAATTGCCGGCCGCATTGTTGACCAGCCCGTCCAGCGGCCCCGCCTGCCAGATCGCGTCCAGCATCGCCTCGACGGCCGCGGCGTCCCGTATGTCGCAGACATGGGCCTCGGCCCCGCCCAGCGCCGCTGCCGCCTCTTCCAGCACATCCGGGCGGCGGCCGCAGATCACCGCCGCCGCGCCGAGTTCGATGAACCGCCGGGCCATCGAAAGCCCCAGCCCGGTGCCGCCGCCGGTCACCAATATGCGTTTGCCCGCAAGCAGATCCGTCTGAAACATCACTGAGCCTTTCCTGAGTTTCCGGACGTCGACATACCGGTTTAGCAGGCTTGCGGCCGTCTGGCATCAACCGCCGAACGGGGCTAGACTGCACCCCGACGAAGCAGCCAGCAGGGGCAGCGCCGAATGGGTGCGTATGGGGGCTTGCCGGCGCCATGCTGAAGCCGGCCCGCAGTTATGTCGAGGCGGCGGCGGCGTTCCGCTGGAACGTTCCGGCCGCGTACAATATCGGCGTCGATATCTGCGACCGTCAGCTGGGTGACGCCCGTGCGCTGATCTACCGCAACGAGAACGGCCATGTCACCGAATACAGCTTCGGCGATCTCAAGAAGTTGTCCAACAAGCTTGCCAATGTGCTGTTGGCGCGCGGCATCAGGCCGGGCGACAGGGTCGGTATCCTGCTGCCGCAGGCGCCGGAGACCGCGGTTTCCCACATCGCCGTCTACAAGGCGGGCATGGTCGCGGTGCCGCTGTTCACGCTGTTCGGGGCGGATGCATTGGAGTACCGGCTGCGGGCGGCGGGCGTACGGGCGCTGATCGCCGATGCCACCGGGCTGGTCAAGATCGCGACGATCCGCGACCGGTTGCCGGATCTGAAGCTGGTCCTCTCGATCGACGGGCCCGGCGATGGCGCCGACGACTTCCATGCCATGCTGTCCCGGTCCTTCGACAGCTTCCAGCCGAAATCGACACGCGCCGACGACCCGGCGATGATCATCTTCACCTCGGGCACCACGGGTCCGCCCAAGGGCGCGCTGCACGCGCACCGGACGCTGCTGGGCCACCTGCCGGGCGTTGAGTTCCCGCATGAGTTCTTCCCGCGGAAGGGCGACCTGTTCTGGACGCCGGCGGACTGGGCCTGGATCGGCGGGCTGATCGACGTGCTGCTGCCGGCGCTGCATCACGGCGTCCCCGTCCTCGCGTACCGGGCCCAGAAGTTCGATCCGGAGGAGGCTTTCCGGCTGATCGGCCGGTTCGGCGTGCGCAACGCCTTCATGCCGCCGACGGCGCTCAAGATGATGCGCCAGATCGGCCCGACGCCGCTGGCGTACGACTGCGCCCTGCGCTCGATCGGTTCGGGCGGCGAGACGCTGGGCGAGGAACTGCTCGGCTGGGGGCGCGAGACCTTCGGGCTGACCATCAACGAGTTCTACGGCCAGACCGAATGCAACCTGGTGGTCGGCAACTGTGCCGGCATCATGGATGTCAGGCCGGGCTCGATGGGACGCGCCATCCCCGGCCATCGCGTCGGCATCGTCGATTCCGAGGGCAACGAACTGCCCGACGGCGAGGCCGGAACCATCGCGGTGCGCCGGCCCGACCCGGTGATGTTCCTTGAATACTGGAACGAGCCCGAGGCGACGGCGGCCAAGTTCGTCGGCGACTGGCTGCTGACCGGCGATCAGGGGGTGCGCGACGGGGACGGCTACTTCCGTTATATCGGCCGCGACGACGACGTGATCACGACGTCCGGCTACCGGGTCGGCCCCGGCGAGATCGAGGACTGTCTGAGCCGCCAAATGTCGGTCGCCATGTCGGCCGTCATCGGCGTGCCGGACCCGGTGCGCACCCAGAACGTCAAGGCATTCGTCGTGCTGCGCCCGGGCTACGAGGGCACGCCGGCGCTGGCCCGCGAGATCCAGGCGTTCGTCAGGACGCGCCTGGCCGCCCACGAATATCCGCGCGAGGTGGAGTTCGTCACCGCCCTGCCGATGACCACCACCGGCAAGATCATGCGCGGCGAACTGCGCGCCCGGGAAGCCGAGAAGCGGGGCGATCTCTGAAGCCCCCTCACAGCCGCGCCAGCCGCTCGGTGATCAGGGCGTAGAAGCCGTCGGCGTCGATTTCGTTGATCACCAGCGCGTTCGGCGCGTCGCCGGTGATCCCCCACCAGTCGACCACGGTGCGGCCCATGGTGAGTTCGGACTGCGTCTCGATGCGCACCGGCGCGTGGCGGCCGGCGAACAGTTCCGGCTGCAGCAGCCAGGCGATCACGCAGGGGTCGTGCAGCGGCCCGCCTGCCATGCCGTAGCGGTCCATGTCGAAGCGGTCGTAGAAGGCGAGCATGCCGGCGACCGCGTGCGCGACCCGCGTGCCGATGGCGCGGATCGCGTCGAGCCGCTGCGGCGTGGTGATCGCCTGGTGGGTCACGTCCAGCGGATGCATGACGATCGGCCGGCCGCACTCGAACACCGCGGCGGCGGCCTGCGGGTCGACGTAGATGTTGAACTCGGCGGACGGCGTGGTGTTGCCGGGGATCATCGCGGCGCCGCCCATCAGCACGATCTCGCGCACGTTCGGCAGGATCTCCGGCGCCCGCATGATCGCCATGGCGATGTTGGTCAGCGGCCCGGTCGGGCACAGCGTGATGCCGTCGGGGCCGGCGGCGCGGCAGGTCTCGACAATGAAATCGACGGCGTGCCGGTCCTGCAGCGCGATCGATGGCGGCGGCAGGTCGCTGCCGTCGAGCCCGGTCTTGCCGTGCACGTATTCCGCCGTCACCAGGGGCCGGACCGTCGGCTCGGCACAGCCCGCGAACACCGGGATCTCGCTGCGGCCGGCCAGCTCGACGAGGCGCCGCGCGTTGGTCTGGGTCAGCTCGAGCGGCACATTGCCGGCAACGCAGGTGATGCCGCGGATCTCGAGCTCGTCGGGCGAGGCCATAGCCAGCAGCAGCGCCACGGCGTCGTCCTGGCCGGGGTCGCAGTCGATGATGATGGGGCGCGCGGTCATGACGATCCAGCGTCCCGCCGGCACGTCCATCTGTCAAGCGGCCGGGCGCCGA
>CAJICD010000121.1_pt1 | contig 19211 bp, 20 predicted proteins | sample 9199521 | NCBI WGS metagenome assembly CAJICD01 (sample SAMEA7708321, study PRJEB35096) | sediment metagenome | biome: marine neritic benthic zone biome [ENVO:01000025]; feature: sediment [ENVO:00002007]; material: shallow marine sediment [ENVO:03000034] sea grass bed [ENVO_01000059] ...
CACGACGTCGACCGGCGCGGCCGAATAGAACTGGCCGGCGCGGCCGATGGAAACCGGTATCTTCGACATTCCGGCGCCGCTCCTGACCTGGGCAGACCTTGCGCTCGGGCATGTATTGCCGGTGTCCGCCCGTCTCGTCCTTTGGGCCGCGCTTGCCGGCGCGGCCTCGATGGGGTTGTACCGGCTGGTCTCACCGCAGGGGAAACTGCAGCAGGCGAAACAGGACGTGGCCGCGGCGCGGCGCGCGCTTGCCGCCTATGACGGTGCGTTCGAAGGCATCTGGCCGGTGATGGGACGCTCCCTTTCGACATCGTTCCGCCATCTCGGGCTGGCGCTCGGACCGGCCCTTCTGGGATCGTTGCCGGTCCTCGTCCTGATGGGCTGGATGGCCGGGCATTACGGCTACGAACTCCCGGCGGCCGGCGAACGCGTCCGGATCCATGGCGAGCCCGCCGACCGCACGCTGGCGTGGACGGACGGCGCCGAGGTCGAAGGCGAAGGCCCCTGGACCCTGAGCTGGCCGCCCCCCGACCGCGCGGTCGACCTGACCGACGGGGCCGGGCGGACGATGCTGACGCTGCCGCTGCGGCAACCGGTCCCGGTGATCCACAAGCGCGCCTGGTGGAACGTGTTCTTCGCCAATCCGCTCGGCTCGCTGCCGGCGGACGCGCCGGTCGACCTGATCGGCGTGGAATTGCAGGCCAGGGTCTTCCTGCCCTTCGGTCCGGGCTGGATGCGGGGCTGGGAAGTGCCGTTCATCCTTGCGGTCCTCGCCGCCTCGGTCGCGGTGAAGATCGCGTTCCGGATCCGCTGACGGAAATCGGGGGCGGCGCTTCAAATGGCGACGAGCGACGATACCGGCGGCGCGTTTCGGGTTTCCGGGTTCGATCACGTCCTCGGCGGGCTGATCGAGCGGTTTCCCGGCTTCTGGATCGGCCTCGGCAATCTCGAGACGCGGGCCCTGGCCGACGAGATCGCATCCGTTCCGGTAACGGCGCCGATCTACGTTGCCGGGCTGGCCCGCGCCGGCACCACGATCGCGCTGGAGATCCTGGCCGCGCACGGCGACGTCGCCACCCATCTGTATCGCGATTTCCCGCCGGTCTTTACGCCGTGGTGGTGGAACTGGTTCGTCGAGAGAGTCCGGGGCGGCACGGCACTGGAACCGGCCGAGCGCGCCCACAGGGACGGCATCATGATCACCGCCGACAGCCCCGAAGCGCGCGAGGAGACGATCTGGATGGCGTTCTTCCCGCAGGCCCACGACCCGGCGCATTCGAGCGTACTGGACCGGAACACCGTCAACGAGCGGTTCGAGACATTCTATCGCGACCACATCCGCAAGCTGCTGGCCGCACGGGGCAAGCGGCGATACCTCTCGAAGGGCAACTACAGCGTCACGCGCCTCGGATACCTGCACAGGCTGTTCCCGGACGCGCGGTTCGTTATTCCGGTGCGCGACCCGGTCTGGCACGTCGCCTCGCTGATGAAGCAGCACCGGCTGTTCTGCGCCGGCGAGCGCGGCAACGGGCGGGCCGTCGACTACATGCGCCGCGCCGGCCATTTCGAGTTCGGGCTGGACCTGCGGCCGATCAACACGGGCGACGGCGAAGCGGTGCGGGAAATCCAGGCGCTGTGGGATGCGGGCGAGGAGGTCCGCGGCTGGGCGCGCTACTGGGCGATGGTCTACGGCCATGTGGCGGAGATGCTGGCGGCGGATGACGGTTTGCGCGAGGCGGCCATGGTGCTGCGCTACGAGGACCTGTGCGAGAAGCCGGAGGAGACGATAAGGCGGATGATGGACCATTGCGGGTTGGACGGCGGGGCCGATTCGATCGGGAAGTTTTCCGGAAAACTCAAACCGCCCGGCTATTACCGTCCCGATTTCGCGGAGTCCGAGCTAACCGCCATCGCCGATGAAACAGCCGGGGCCCGCGGTGAATTCGGCTATCCGGCCTGTTAGCGCCGCATTGGGACTTCGTCCTTAACCGAATACTAATGCCTAACGTCATATCAATGACCTCTCCGTGTACAACGCGTCAACCGGACCAGAGGCGCCTGAAGCATGCAGAGAATTGAGAGAAGACCGGATTTTCTGGTTTTCGGCGCGCCGCTGATCTCGGAGGACGAGATCGACGAAGTCGTTGCCACGCTGCGGTCGGGCTGGCTGGGTACGGGCCCGAAAGTGGCGCAGTTCGAGCAGGATTTCGCGGCGTACAAGGGAACTGAACACGCCGTTGCAGTTAATTCCTGCACCGCCGCGCTTCATCTGGCCATCCTGGCGGCCGGTATCGGGCCTGGCGACGAGGTCATAACGACGCCGCTAACTTTCTGCGCCAGCGTCAACGCCATCATCCACGCCGGCGCAACGCCGGTGCTGGCCGATGTCGATCCGCTCAGCATGAATATCGATCCTGCGGCGGTGCGCGGAAAGATCACCCCGCGCACCCGAGCGATCCTGCCGGTACATTTCGCCGGCCGGCCGAGCGACATGGACGCCCTGTGCGGGATCGCCGCCGAACATGGACTGAAGCTTATCGAGGACTGCGCCCACGCCGTCGAGGCCGAGTACAAGGGGCGCCAGGCGGGGACCTTCGGCGATTTCGGCTGTTTCAGTTTCTACGTTACGAAGAACGTCATGACCGGTGAGGGCGGCATGGTCCTGGCGCGGCGCGAGGAGGACGCGGCGCGGATCAAGGTGCTGGCGCTGCACGGCATGAGCAAGGACGCCTGGAAGCGTTTCGGCGATGACGGATACAGGCATTATTACGTGACCGAATGCGGCTTCAAATACAACATGATGGACATCCAGGCCGCGATCGGCATCCACCAGTTGGCGCGGGTGGAGCAGAACTGGTTGCGGCGGCGGGAAATCTGGGACCGTTATATGGAAGCCTTGCGGGACATGCCGGTGGAGCTTCCCGCCGCCATCGAACCGGATGCGAAGCACGGCTATCACCTCTTCACGATTCTCGTCGATGAACGACGGACCGGCATCTCCCGCGACGCCTTCCTCGACGCCATGACGGCGGAGAATATCGGCGTGGGCGTCCATTACCTCAGCATTCCCGAGCATCCCTATTACCAGGAGCGGTTCGGCTGGCGCCCGGAGGATTATGCCAACGCCATGCGCATCGGCCGCCAGACGGTCAGCTTGCCGCTGTCGGCGAATCTGACGGAGGCGGATGCGGCGGACGTGATAGGGGGGGTCCACAATATCCTATTGAAACGATGATGACGTTACTTAGGAAACTTGTTCCAGGGCCTTTAAAGCGAGCCATTCGTGCCAAGATACAGGCTCTCAAGGCGCCCACAATGACTTGGGGTTATCGCGACTCCAATGGTGAGTTCCGTAAACGTACTCGAATCAGTGATACGGTTCTTCTTTACTATCCGGAAAAGATATCAATCGCCGACAATGTTTTCGTCTGGCATTACAGCATCCTGGATGGAACTGGCGGGCTATCAGTCGGCGAAGGAACGCAAATCGGAGCCTGGGTAGGAATATTCACCCACAGTTCGCACATCTCGATCCGGCTATATGGAAACCACTATCAGGAAATCCCTGAAGGCGAAAAGACAGCCTTCCATACATCGCCCGTCACAATCGGAAAGTACGTGTTCGTTGGCGCTGGCGCCAGAATATTTCCTGGGGTCACCGTAGGCGACGGCGCCTTGATTTCCGCTGGCGCGACTGTTTCGCGGGATGTGGCGGATTTCCAGATCGTATCCGGCTCTCCCGCCACGATTGTCGGCGACACGCGAAGGATCGACAAGCGTTATCTCAAGGATCCGCAACTGCTGGAATGGTACAACGAGTGGCAAAAGAACTGAAAAACCTTCTGATCAACAATATCCATGATCGGGAGCTTGCCCGGGTGGTGCAATACTATGTTAGTGGGCGGATCATCGACATAGGCTGTGGAACCAAGCCGTACAGGGACTTGCTGGCCCAGCATGTGAGCGAGCATATCGGCGTGGATCACGGCCAAACCGTTCACGACACATCGAACATCGATCTTTTCGGAACTGCCTACGATATCCCCGTGGAGAATTCTTCCTTCGATTCGGCGGTCTGTACTGCCGTTTTGGAACATCTTGAGGAGCCGGAATCAGCACTGCGCGAATGCATGAGGATATTAAAACCGGGTGGAATCGCAGTATACAGCGTACCCTTCATCTGGCATCTGCATGAAGAACCGCGGGATTTCTACCGCTTCACCAAATACGGGCTTGCCTATCTTTTCGAAAAGGTGGGGGCGGAGATCGTAGAAATTAAGGCGCTGTCGGGTTTCTGGGTCACCTTCGGGCAATTGTTCGTCTACAACCTCTACCGGTTCAATCGCGGTCCACTGCGCTGGCTGCGGCTCGTCGATGCGGTGGGCCTGCTGGTCCAGTTGGCTTCCTACGGGCTGGACAAGCTGGACAGTACCGAGCAGTGGACCTGGATGTATCTGGTGGTTGCCCGTAAGAAGGACGTCGCCGCCGGTTTCTCCGACAAGGAGAAACCAAATTGAAAACCTCCGTCGGAAACCTGGTCAACGCCGTGCTGCAGCATTTCGGGTACGCGATTGTCCGAAAGAGGAATGCGTGTTCGTCGGGCTATGACCTTGAAGATGAAGCGCGGAAAAAGATAGCCCTTGTGCGCGGCAACACGATGGCATCTTTCGAATGCCTAGTAACACTCTACCAGCAGGTCCGGTACTGCGAGCTGAACGATATTCCCGGATGCTATGTCGAATGCGGCGTCTGGAAAGGCGGTGCGGCGGCCCTGATGGCGTTGGGCAACGTAGCCTATGGAGCGGCCCGCCGCCAAATACATCTGTTCGACGCGTTCGACGACATATGCGAACCGGACCAGGCGATCGATGGCGAACGGGCGTTGGCAGAGGTCGAGAAAATAGCGGGCGTAGACCGGTCGGAGTTGTCTGGGCGATTGCGGCCGCTTACAGGCGTGTATGACGGTCACGGTGGTATCGGAACGGTCGAGCAAGTCGATTTGCTCATGCGGAATGTCGTCGGTTACGATGGCGACTGCCTTCATTATCATGTGGGCTGGTTCCAGGACACGCTTCCGGCGACTGAAGTGGGTGAAATCGCTATCCTCCGGCTGGACGGCGACTGGTACGCTTCGACAAAGGTTTGCCTCGAGCATTTGTACGAGAAGGTTGTCCCAGGAGGCTTCGTCATCATTGACGACTACGGTGCTTACGAAGGTTGCAGAAAGGCGGTGGATGACTTCATGGTAGCAAATGGCGTTGGGGCGTATCTGAACCATGTCAATATCGACTGCAGATACTGGATCAAATCCTGATATCTGGGATCGCTGAAGCATGCACCTAACCGACCCATTGCAGTCCGTCCCCATTATCACCGGATGCGGCTGGCCGGCCCGCGCTGGAATTACGACCAAGAATAGGTTAACGAGTCACTCGATCTCGTGCCGCGCCACCCCTCCTCCCTCCCGCGGCTGCTGTCCGCCGTGTCGCTAAGATCAGCCGCAGCATCCGGCGTTGCTTGGATCGGTACCGCGTCCGCTTTCATAACGGTGCTGCAATTTATCCAGCTAGCCGTTCTGGCGCGGATTCTGGCGCCACAGGATTTCGGACTGATGGCAATAGTCCTGCTGGTGACCGGATTTGCCCAGACCTTTATGGACATGGGAGTCAGTAACGCGATCATTCACCGACGGGACACGACCCGCGAACAACTGACATCGCTCTACTGGTTGAATATTATCGTCGGCGTCGCGCTTTTCGGCTTGGTCGTTGCATGTGCCCCCCTAGTCTCGGCGTTTTTCGATGAGCCGCGACTGACAGACCTTACGGCGTGGACAGCCTTGGTGTTCTTGATCGCGCCTGTCGGGCAGCAATTTCAGGTCCTGCTGCAGAAACACCTGCGGTTCATGGCTCTTGGCGTCATAGAATCGCTCGCAGCGGTTGCCGGCGCAACCGTCAGCATCGCCTGTGCACTGGCCGGACAAGGGGTTTTCGCGCTGGTCTGGGGTACCTTGTCCAGTGCCACGTTCGCAGCGATGGCATTTCTTGGATTGGGTCTACGTGAATGGCGGCCGGACCTCCGAATCCGCACGGTGGACCTAAAAGGGTATATCGGATTCGGGCTTTATCAGATTGGAGACCGGGTTGCGAACTACACCGGTTCAAGGATCGACCAGTTGCTGATCGGTTCGGCTCTGGGAACACAAGCCCTGGGGTATTACAGCCTCGCCTTCAATCTCGCCATGCTGCCCTATTCCAAACTCAATCCTGTCTTGAGCCGGGTAGCGTTCCCGCTTCTGGCAAGCATTCAGGAAGACAGCGAACGTCTCAAAAACAGTTTCATGACCATACAGCAGGTTCTCGCCTCGGTGAATTTCCCGATCTTGTTCGGCCTGGCTGCCACAGCGCCGGTCTTCGTGCCCGTCGTATACGGAGACCAATGGACTCCGGTCGTCGGCCTGGTGCAGGTACTTGCCTTTGTCGCGGCGATGCGGTCGATCGGCAATCCGACTGGCTCGCTGCTGCTCGCAAAGGGTCGCGCCGACAAGAGTTTTCGCTGGACGATCCTGTTCCTCATTACCCAGCTGCCCGCCGTCTATGCCGGCGCCAGACTTGGCGGGAGCCTAGGTGTGGCGGCGGCGCTGCTGATCATGCAGATGGTGTATTACTTTCTGAATTATGCCATGAATGTCAGACCGCTAATCGGACCGTGCATGCGGCGGCATGTGGGCAGCGTCACTCCTGCCGGCGTAACAGCCGCTGTCATGGCACTCGGCATCCTCGCATTCAGCGCGGTCACGCAAGCAACGTGGACAACTCTCGGACTGCTAATTGTTTCAGGCTTGGTGGCATATGTCGCTTTGAACTGGCTGTTTTACCGTGACAATATTCTCCAAGTCGCCAATCTGCTTCGTGACGATAAAGCATGACCGCCGTCCTCCACAGCACGCCGGTCTGGCTGCCGCAGACGCAGACCTGGATGTACAATCAGATCCGTTATCTGCCGGACGGCATCGACGCCCACGTCACTTGCGAGCGGACGGAAAATCTGGATCAGTTCCAGGTCCCGAATATCCACTGTCTCGCGGACGGCCCGGCCCTGCGCTATTACTGGGAAAAGGGTTTACGAAAACTCGGGCTGCGGCGGCATCTCGCGTTCCAGGTCGAATCGGCGCGGCGCAACGGCGCCGAGATACTCCATTCGCATTTCGGGCCTGTCGGCTGGTCCGACATCGGCGTTGCGCGGCGCGCCGGTATGAAACATGTCGTGACCTTCTACGGTCAGGACGTGAATTTTCTGCCGCAACACGCGCCGGTGTGGCGGGAGCGGTATCTGGAACTGTTCGACCGTGTTGACCTCGTGCTCTGCGAAGGGCCCCATATGGCGCGTTGCATCGCGGCCCTGGGCTGCCCGCAGCGTAAGATCGAGGTGCAGCGTCTCGGCATAGCCATTGCAGAAATTCCCTTTGCACCCCTGGAACGACAACCGGGCGGAACTCTCAAGGTTCTGATCGCGGCAACCTTCCGGGAAAAGAAGGGAATCCCATATGCTCTGGAGGCGCTGGGCGCCTTGAAGAAAAAGGTCCGCCTGGAGATTACCGTTATTGGAGATGCCGGCGCCGATCCACGCGAGGCCACGGAAAAAGAAATGATCCTGGCCGCTATCGACAAGCATCATTTGCTCGAAAACACACGGTTACTGGGCTTCCAGCCGCACGCTCGCCTCATGGAAGAGGCTGGCCGCCACCACATATTCCTGTCGCCCAGCGTAACCGCCGCCGATGGCGATACCGAAGGAGGTGCGCCGGTCTCGCTCATCGAGATGTCCGCCGCCGGCATGATAATGGTCAGCACCACCCACTGCGATATCCCGCAGATAATCAATCACAAGGAAACCGGCCTGTTGGCGGAGGAACGCGATGTTGGCGGCCTGATCGAAAATCTGGATTGGCTGCTGGCGCATACCGATAGGTGGGGCGCCATGCGGCGCGCGGCCAGAACGCACGTCGAGGCCAATTTCGATGCGGCAACACAGGGGACCAAGCTTGCCGCGATCTACATGGCGTTGGCCGGATCGCGCAGCGGTCGGACGGACCCGAAGCCCTTGGTTGGCGCCACGGCATGAGTGGGGGGAGAAAATACAGAATTCTGCTGGTGTCACACACTGCCGGTCTGTACGGCGCGGAGCGTTCGCTCGCAACACTGGCCGAAGGTTTGCAGAAGAGACGCGTTGCGAAGGTCATGGTGCTTCTGCCTGACTCGGGCCCGCTGCGGGAACTGCTGCAGGCAAAGGGAATTCAGACCCACGTCATTCGATCATTTCGATGGATCGGGAACAGAACGGGCGTTGGCGCACGTGTGAAATGGCTGGCCCGAACACCGCTGAACGTTATCGCTGCGTTGAGAGCCTGGCTCTGGGCCAGACGGTGGAATCCGGATCTGATCTGCACAAATACCATCGTTACTCCGATTGGCGTTTCCTTGGCGCTGTGCTTGAGGAAACCCCACATCTGGCACATTCGCGAATGGATCAGCAGTGAACTGAATGCCACGTTCGATCTGGGGCAGTCGTTCGTGATGTCGGTGCTGGCCCGAAGTCGCAGTCCGATCATTTTCAACTCATCGGGACTGGCTGACATATACATCGCTCATCTCCCGGGAACCAGGCCGGTCGTCGTGTATAACGGTTTTGATTTCTCCGGCGTGGCAGCCCCTCGACCCGCGGAACATTACGCCAGCGCCGTCGAAGACGCGAAAACGATCCGCCTGGCGATCATCGGGTCGGTATACCCGATCAAGGGCCAGGACGAAGCGATTCGTGCACTCGCGTTGCTGCTCGATGAAGGGCTTCAGGTCAGACTCGAAATCATTGGCAGCGGCAGTCCGGAATATCTCAAACAGTTGGAGACCCTGACCACAGAACTTGGCATCGCCGATCACGTATTCTTCAGGGGATATTCGGACGACGTTCCTGGCCAGTTGAAAGATACAGCGGTCACCCTGATCCCGTCCCGGTTCGAGCCGTTCGGCCGTATCGCGGTCGAATCCATTGCCTGCGGAACACCGGTGGTAGCAGCGTCGGTCGGCGGGCTGAAGGAGATCGTGTCGGACGGGGTCACGGGTATGCTTTATTCGCCGGGAACCCCTGCAGAGCTGGCAGAAAAGATCTCCAAGCTATTGAGAGACAGGGATCTATATCTGGCCATCGTGCACGACGGATGGCGCGACGTCACGCAGCGCTTCTCCACCGAGCAGTATATTGACGGCGTATGGGATATCTTTACGGAGACCCTGGACAAGGAAGCCGGCGGCGGCACCTCGGCCGGGGAATGACACGGCAAGCTCGATCCTCCCGGCACCCTCTGCCTGTTCGCCACATACAACGCACCCGAAACGCGGCACGATTATCGTCCGGCCATGCCATGCGCCCACCCCGAGAGGTAAGCCAGCGCCAGCACAGGCTGACGACGCAGAACGCCGAATACGAACATCGCTCCAGGAAGCCGCACCAGTGTATTGAAAAGCACAAATATCAGACGATGATGCCAGCGCCCCCACCGGTTCATGAAACGTATCCGGTTTCGCGCGAAGTAATAGACATATTGCCTGCTTTGAAACCCGGTCACACTGGAGGCGGCGTGCAGGATTTCGGCCGACGGGACGTATTTGATCTTCCATCCGGCATCGAGGAAGGCCTGGGCATAATCGGCATCCTCGAAATACAGGAAATATCCCTCGTCCATCGGCCCGACGTCGGCAACCGCCGCCGCACGGATGAGCAGCGCGGCGCCGGTCACAAACGGCACATCAACAGAACCACATGGATCTCCGAGCCGCTCTCCTTTCACGGCATAAGGACGCCCAATCCACCAGTTTATGCCACCGCCCCCATAGCCAACGGCGTTTCTCATGTCGAGATCCAGGACGGTCGGGCAGGCCATTCCTGTGCCATCGTCGGATTCCATGACCGCCAGGAGCGGCGCGACAAAGTCCTGTTCCGCCACGGTGTCGGGGTTCAACAGGAGGCAGTACGACGCCCCCGCATCGATCGCTGCGGCAATCCCCACGTTACAGCCACCCGCGAACCCCAGATTCCTGCCGGGTTTGAGCACCGCGACATGCGGGAAACCCGAACGAAACCGCTCCTCTTCAATCGACCCGCCGTTGTCGACAACAATGAATTCGAGATCTGACCGATTCAGGGCAGCCAGACTCGTCAAGCATTTTCGGGTCAACGCTTCGCTGTTGTAGTCAACGATCACGACAACAATCATTTTATCACCGACCGCGTGATCGCCGCTCGACTGCCTGCGCAAGGATGCCAGGCAATATCAAGTCGGTGGGGTCGAGAAGATCAAGCCAGACGGCCTTCAGGGCATATCTGGCGGCCCTCGCCCACTGACGCGCAGCGAAACAATACTTCGCTCCGAACGCGCAGATAACGGCACTGCGTTTTCGCTTCAGCCGGCCAAGCCTGCCCGCCGGCACCAGTTTCCGGATCTTCTGATCGGCAAAAACCCGGTCGATCACCCGGAACACTTCCTCGACATTGCGCCCTGTGCGGCGGACCGTGCTTTTCCCGTGCTGGCGGTATTCCAGGACCGGCCCCTCACCAATATAGACGAACCCCCCCTGGGCGGCGACGCGGCACCAGAGGTCCCAGTCCTCGCCGAGGCCGGCATCCGCCCATCCGCCGGCTGCGGCGAGACATTCGCTGCGAACACATAACGTTCCCACGAAAATGAAATTGTTCCGCAACAGCGGCTCCAGAACCCGACCCGACGGGCGCGGCGTAAAGCGCGGCCTGCCCTCGGACCCGATCATTCTTCCGGACGCATCGATGAAGACCGCATCGCCATAGGCGGCGCAAACCGCCGTATCCCCGTCCAGCGCCGCGCCCAGTCGTTCGAGGGCATCGGCGCGCAATCGATCGTCGGCATCCATGAACAGCAGATAATCGGCTGTAGCGGCCTTCCAACCGGTGTTGCGGGCGGCCGACGCTCCGGAATTTTCCTGCCGGATTACCCGTATTCGCCGGTCGTGATAACGCGCCAGCCGTGCCGATGTGTCGTCGGTCGATCCGTCATCGACGATAATCAGCTCCCAACCTTCGGCGCTTTGCTTCAGGACGCTGTCGACGGCTTCCTCGATATAGGACGCGACATTGTACGCCGGCATGATAACCGAGAACCGCGGACGCGCGCTCACTTGCATTTTGCCGCGACTACGATGTAGCCGGTCCCGAAATCGCTGCGAAGAAACAGGTGCTGGAGACCGAAGAAGAACCTCATCGCCAGCCCGCCGATCCAGCTCGCCTGCAAGGGATAGAGACGTGTTTCGATGTTTCTCTCGGTGCCGCTGCGCGCCGAACCGTGGGCTTGGCCATTGTCGCAGCCACGCGCTTCATTCGCCCTCTCATCTTCCAGCCGCCGCGCGTGCAGCCGGGCCCTGACCGGTTCGATGATGTTGGACAGGGGAAAGCCATAGCATTCGATGTGCTCTACCCGGAAGCCTGCCGACTCCACCACGCGCCCGAGCCCTTCGCGGGTGTACCGCCTGAAATGGCCGGCCCAGACATCGCTGGCGTTCCACAGGCGTGGATGGGCGGGAACCGACAATATCAGCCGCCCGCCCCGGCGCAGCCAGTCGCCCCATTGCATCAGCGCGGCCTCGTCATCCTCGATATGTTCCAGAACCTCCATGGCGAGAACGGTATCGAATGCGCCCTCCCACCCGGCCTGCACCTCGCCGTGAATGACGACGTTGTCGTCGTCGCCATTCATCAGAAGGGCCAGTTTCCGCGCTTCCGGCGAGGTTTCCAGCGCATCGCAACGGTAGCCCGCGCGTGACAGGTCCGCCAGCATCGCTCCGGCACCGCTGCCGACTTCCAGCAACCGGCCCGGCTGATGGGTCGACAACAGGTTCAGGATACGCCTGCGGCGCAGCACATAGGTCGGCGCGGGCACCCAGTTGGATCCGGGAATTGCGGCGCCAAACAGGGGATGGCGGACGATTTCCGATCCCTTGCTCATGCCGCGGCCGCCTCGATCAGTTCAGCGAACGTGCGCCCGACCGCCCCCGGATCCATCCGCCCTGCCAACGCCCGATGCAGCGGACGGTCAGGCAGACCATCCCTGTCGGTCGCAAACCGCTCCACCGCAGCCAGCAGCGCCTCCGGGTCGGCCGGCGGGACCAGCCACACCCCGGGTGTGTCCGGCGACAGCAACTCGCGGATGGCCGGCGAATCGCGGGTGATCAGCGGCGCACCGGACGCGAGAATCTGGAAGACCTTGTTGGGGATCACCCGCGCCGCCTTGCCGGTATCGCCGAAGATGCCAAGGCAGATGTCGGCCCGCGCGATATGGTCGCGCAGCGCCCCGTAGTCCGCCCACTCGATCCAGTCCACCTGCGCCGGCGCCTCTTCCAACAGCGCGCGCACGGCCCCGGCCTCCTGTCCGGTGCCGATCAGAATCCAGCGGATCGCCTCGCCCTGCGCCATCTGGGCCGCGCGCAGGATGGTCTCGATCCCGTGCAGCGGCGTGAACTGGCCGTAGAACAACACCGTCAACGCATCGCCATGCGCTCGGTTCGGGACGGTGGCGGGAAACGCCTCCGGCTCGGCGCCAACGAACACGCTTGCGGTCCTCCCGGGCCGAAGCCCGAACCGTTCCTCGAAATACCCGGCATGCGCGCGCGTATCCAGCACCACCAGGCGCGCGGCCCGGCAGGCGAGCCATTCCCAGGCGAACAGGCACCAGGCCAGCGGGTTGCCGCGGCCGATCATGCGCCGGTCCTCGACCACGGTGTTGTAGAGCGACAGGAAGGCATCCCAGACGACGGGCGCGCCGCGCAGCTTGGCGAAGGGCCAGAGCACGAGCACGTCCAGGTGCCCCATGTAGCCAACCAGCACCGCGTCATGGCGCGGCGCGCGAAGATAGCGCCAGACCAGCCCCGGATAGGCGGCCAGCCATTTGACGAGCAAGACCAGCTTGCGCCCGGCGCCGGCGATCTGTCCCTTGTCCTCGACGCCGTCCCAGACATCGCGGTGAACTTCGATCAGATCGACGCCGGCCTCCCGCAGCCCGCGCAGCAGGATCCGGTTGCGGGGCTTGCCCAGATCGTATGTTCCCCAGAAGACGATGCGCATGGTTCACCGGCAGGAAGGCCATTTCATGCACATTCCTAACGGAAACAGGGTTAACAGCGGGTTATGCGCCTCGAAAAGGCCAAATCAGTCGAGCAGGAAGTTGTGCGTCTCTTCCGGCAGGGTGACGGTGATGCCGTCCAGCTCCTCGGTGATGATGAGCTGGCAGCACAGGCGCGAGGTGCGCGTGAGGCCGAAGGCGAGGTCGAGCATGTCCTCCTCTTCCTCGTCCGGCTCCGGCAGCTTGCCGAACCAGTCGGGGTCGACGATCACATGGCAGGTCGAACACGACAGCGAGCCGCCGCACGCCCCCTCGATGTCGATGTCGTGCCGGTGCGCGACCTCCATGATCGATAGCCCGAGCGGCGCGTCGACCTCGCGTCGGGTCCCGTCGGATTCTATGAACGTCATCTTGGGCATCTGGTTCGGCCTCGGCACGAAGTCTCTTCAATCAGGCGCCGCGGTCCAGCCGGCCGCGGCGCGGTACCGGTATAATGCCTGTCGTCAGACGTGGAAGGACTCGCCGCAGCCGCAGGCGCCCTTGGCGTTGGGATTGTTGAACACGAAACGCGATTCCAGCTTGTCCTCCAGCCAGTCCATCTCCGAGCCGATGAGGAACATGGTCGCCGCCGGGTCGATGAAAACCCTCACGCCCTTGTCCTCGACGACCTCCTCGAACGGCAACTCCTCTTCGGCATATTCCATCTTGTAGCTCATTCCCGAGCAGCCCTGCGTCGTCACGCCGACACGCACGCCGATCACCGGTTTGTCGGCGCGGGCCATCAGTTCCTTGACGCGCGCCGCGGCCGCGTCGGTCAGGGTCATCAGTTTGGGTCGTTCCATATTCATTCCACTGCCTCGATTGGTCTCTTTGCGGGCCTCAGCCCATGTCCAGGAGCATCTTCGCGTCGTCCGACATGCGGTCCGGCGACCATGGCGGGTCCCAGACCATCGACACCTCGACCTCGCCCACGCCCTCGACCGCGGCGACGGCATCCGCCACCCATTGCGGCATCTCGCCGGCCACCGGGCAGGCCGGCGCGGTCAGGGTCATGCCGATCAGCACCGTGCCGCCCGGCTCGATCTCGAGATCGTAGATCAGGCCGAGATCGTAGATGTTCACCGGGATTTCCGGGTCGTGCACGGTCTTCAGCGCCTCGATCACCGCCTCGCGGCCGGCAACGGCACCGCCCTCCGGCAGCGGGGTGCCCGCGCGCGCCTTGCCGTCCGCCGGCGAGGACAGCGGCATGAAGTCCCGGATCGTCGATCCATGTTGCGTCATCATCCTGCCCCCAATCCGTCGTCCGTCGACACTTCGTCGATACCCTTGGTCGCGGCGTTCATGGTGTGCCAGGCCAGAGTCGCGCATTTCACCCGCATCGGGAATTCGCGCACGCCGGACAGCACCTGAAGCCGGTCCGCGTCCTCTTCCGGCACGTCCGACAGCGGATCGTCGCCGCCGGTGGTGCACATTTGGTGGAAGCCGTCGAACATCCGCCGCGCCTCGTCAACTGTCTTGCCGCGCAGGATCTCGGTCATCAGCGAGGCCGAGGCCACCGAAATCGCGCAGCCCTTGCCGACGAAGCTGGCATCGGTGATGGCGCCGGCCTCATCGGTCTCGACGAACACCTCGAGCTGGTCGCCGCACATCGGATTGTGGCCATGCGCGTGATAGCGGGCGTCCTCGATCGCCCGGAAATTCCGCGGGCTCTTGCCGTGGTCCAGGATCACCTCCTGGTAAAGTTCCCTCAACTCGTCGAACATCAGCCGAAGAACTCCTTCACCCCTTCCAGCGCGGCGGTCAGCACGTCGACTTCCGCGCGCGTGTTATAGACCGCGAACGAGGCCCGGCCCGTCGCGGGGACGCCCATGCGGTCCATCAGCGGCTGGGCGCAGTGGTGGCCGACCCGGATCGCGACGCCGGCCCGGTCGACCAGCGTACCGATATCGTGCGGATGCGCGCAGTCCATGGTGAACGACAGCACGCTGGCCTTGCCCGCCGCGGTGCCGACGATCCGCAGACCGTCGATCGATGACAGGCGCTGCGTCGCGTAGCCCAGCACGTCCTGCTCATGCGCCGCGATGGCGTCGAGGCCGAGTTCCGTCACATAGTCGATCGCCGCGCCAAGCCCGGCCGCCTCGGCGATCGCCGGCGTGCCCGCCTCGAATTTATGCGGCAGTGCCGCCCACTCCGAGTTCTCGAAACTGACGCTGCTGATCATCATGCCGCCACCCATATAGGGCGGCATGGCGTCCAGCAGCGCCGCCTTGCCGTACAGCACGCCGATGCCCGACGGGCCATAGAGCTTGTGGCCGGAAAAGGCATAGAAATCGCAATCCAGATCGCGCACGTCGACCGCCGTATGCATGACCGCCTGCGCGCCGTCCACCAGGACCTTCGCGCCGGCCTCATGCGCCATGCGCACGACGTCCTTTAACGGCACGACGGTGCCGAGCACGTTCGAAATATGAGCGATCGCCACCAGCTTCGTGCGCTCGTTCAGCAGCGCCGCGAAGTCGTCGAGGCGGAACTCGCCGTCGTCGGTCACCGGCACGACACGGATCACCACGCCCTTCTCGTCGCGCAGGAACTGCCAGGGAAGGATGTTGGAGTGGTGTTCCATCTCCGTGATCACGATCTCGTCGCCTTCCTTCAGGAAATTCCGGCCCCAGGACGCGGCGACCAGGTTGATCGCCTCCGTCGCGTTGCGGGTGAAGACGATCTCAGCCGCGCTGCCCGCGTTGAGGAACCGGCGCACGGTCTCGCGCGCGGCCTCCATGCGGTCGGTGGCGCGCTCGCTCATCCAGTGGATGCCGCGATGCACGTTGGCGTATTCGTTCTCGTAGACATACTGGATCGCCTCGATCACCTGACGCGGCTTCTGCGCCGACGCGGCGCTGTCGAGGAACACCAGCGGCTTGCCGTGCACCTCGCGCGAGAGGATCGGGAAGTCCCTGCGCACGGATTCGACGTCGAACGCGGTCCGCTCGATCGCTTCTGCATGGGCGCTCATGCCGCTTTCTCCGCTTCGTCCTCGTGCCGCGCCTCGACCCAGCCGGCGATGCGCTCGGCGAACGCCGCGGCCAACCGCTCGTCGCGCAGTTCCGAGACCGCCTCCGACAGGAAGGCGGAAACCAGCATGTCGCGGGCCGTGGCCTCGTCGATGCCGCGGGTGCGCAGGTAGAACAGCTCCATCTCGCTCAGCTCGCCGACCGTCGCGCCGTGGCTGCATTTGACGTCGTCGGCGTAGATCTCGAGCTCCGGCTTGGTGTCCATCTCGGCCTCGCGCGACAGCAGCAGCGTCTTGTTGAGCTGGTGCCCGTTGGTCTGCTGCGCGTCGCGGTGGACGACGATGCGGCCCTGGAACACGCCGCGCGACCGGCCCGCCAGCACGCCCTTGAAGACCTCGCTCGACTCGCTGCCCGGCGCGATGTGGTCGATCACCGTGGTGTTGTCGACATGCTGCCGCCCGGTGCCGAGATAGGCCCCGTTCAGCCGGCATTCGGAGCCGCTGCCGTCGATCGAGGCGTGGATCTCGTTGCGCGCGAGCTCGGCGCCGCGATGCAGGACGAAGCTGTCGTAGACCGCCTCGTCGGCGATCTTCGCCCGGGTCAGCGCGACGTGGAAGGCCGCCGCGCCCTCGTCCTGCAGTTTGGCATGCGTGAGCGTCGCACCCTTGCCAACCGTCACGTCGGTCAGGCCGTTCGAGAAATAGGAGCCTTCGCCCAGGCCGACGTGGGACTCGACCAGGGTCGCGCGGCTGCCCTTGCCGGCGACCACGAGGTTGCGCGGATGGAAGGCGATGGCCTCACCCGCCACCGGCACGCCGACGGAAACCAGGTGAATCGGCGTCTCGACGTCGGCGCCCGCGGCGATGCGCAGGACCAGGCCGTCCTCCATGAAGGCATCGTTCAGGGACGCCAGCGCGCCCTCCCGCCCTTTCGGCGCGGACTTGTACTCGGATTCCAGCGCCGATGGATCGCGGGCCAGAAGATCGGCCAGTCCCGTGGCTTCCACGCCCGCCGGCAAAGCATCGAGATCGGACAGGTCGGCCCGCAGCCGCCCATTGACGAAGACAATCCGGCAGGCGCCCTCGAGCGCCAGCGCGGCGCCCTCGGGCAGCGCGTCGAGGTCCGCCATCCCGCGCGCCGGCGCAAGGCTCAGCTTGGCCAGTGCGTTCAGGTTGGTATAGCGCCAGGCTTCGACCCTGCGCGTCGGCAGGCCGCCTTCGCGGAAGGCTTCGATGCCCTGGGCGCGCCGCGCGTCCAGCCAGGCGACGTCGGCGCCGGGCAGGCGCGGCGCGGTCTCCTCGAACGAGGCCGCGAGGGAGAATTCGCGTGTCGTGTCTTTTGCCATCGAACCCGCGTCCTCAGGCCGCTTCGGCGCCGCTGAACTGGGCGTAGCCCTTGGCCTCGAGCTCCAGCGCCAGCTCTTTGCCGCCGGACTTCACGATGCGCCCGTCGGCCAGCACATGCACGTGGTCGGGCACGATATAGTCCAGCAGCCGCTGGTAATGGGTGATGACCAGGGTCGCGTTTTCCGGGCTGCGCAACGCGTTCACGCCATCGGCGACGATCTTCAGCGCGTCGATGTCGAGGCCCGAATCGGTCTCGTCGAGCACCGCCAGCTTCGGCTCCAGCACCGCCATCTGCAGCACCTCGTTGCGCTTCTTCTCGCCGCCCGAGAAGCCGACATTGACGGCGCGCTTCAGCATCTCGTCGCCGATGCCCAGCGGCTTCGCCTTCTCGCGCACGAACTTCAGGAACTGCATCGCGTCCAGCTCACCCTCGCCGCGTCCCTTGCGCAGCGAATTCAGAGCGGTCTTCAGAAAAGTCGTGTTGGTCACGCCGGGAATTTCGACCGGATACTGGAAGGCCAGGAACAGACCGGCGCGGGCGCGCTCGTCCGGCTCCAGCTCCAGCATGTCCGTGCCGTCGAACAGGACCTGGCCGTCGGTCACTTCGTAACCGTCGCGCCCTGCGATGATATAGGACAGCGTGCTCTTGCCGGCGCCGTTCGGGCCCATGATGGCGTGCACCTCGCCCTTTTCGATCGACAGGTCGATCCCTTTCAGGATCGGCTTGTTCTCGACCGTCACGTGAAGATTACGGATTTCCAGCAATGCCATTGTCTTCCTCGACTCCGTTTCGTTGTAGCGGGCCGCGTCAGCCGACGCTGCCCTCCAGACTGATTCCAACCAGCTTCTGCGCCTCGACGGCGAACTCCATCGGCAGATGCTGCATGACCTCGCGGCAGAAGCCGTTGACGATCAGCGATACCGCCTCCTCCTCCGACAGGCCGCGCTGACGGCAATAGAACAGCTGGTCCTCGCTGATCCGCGCCGTCGTCGCCTCGTGCTCGACCTTGGCCGATGGGTTGCGGGATTCGATGTAGGGCACCGTGTGGGCGCCGCACTTGTCGCCGATCAGCAGGCTGTCGCACTGGGTATAGTTGCGCGCATCCTCGGCCTTGGGCTGAATCCGCACGAGGCCGCGATAGGTGTTGTCGGCACGGCCCGCGGAGATGCCCTTGGAGATGATCGTCGAGCTGGTGTTGCGGCCGAGATGGATCATCTTGGTGCCGGTGTCGGCCTGCTGGCGGTTGTTGGTGATGGCGACCGAGTAGAACTCGCCGACCGAATTGTCGCCCTGCAGGATGCAGCTCGGATATTTCCAGGTGATCGCCGAACCGGTCTCGACCTGGGTCCACGAGATCTTCGAGTTGCGGCCGCGGCAGGCGCCGCGCTTGGTGACGAAGTTGTAGATGCCGCCGCGCCCTTCCTCGTCGCCGGGATACCAGTTCTGCACGGTGGAGTATTTGATCTCGGCATCGTCCAACGCGATCAGCTCGACGACGGCGGCGTGCAGCTGGTTCTCGTCGCGCATCGGCGCGGTGCAGCCCTCCAGATAGCTCACATAGGAGCCCTTGTCGGCGATGATCAATGTGCGTTCGAACTGGCCGGTATTTTCCGCATTGATGCGAAAATAGGTTGAAAGTTCCATGGGGCAGCGCACGCCGGGCGGGATGTATACGAACGATCCGTCCGTAAACACGGCCGAATTCAAGG
>CAJICD010000227.1_pt1 | contig 19188 bp, 17 predicted proteins | sample 9199521 | NCBI WGS metagenome assembly CAJICD01 (sample SAMEA7708321, study PRJEB35096) | sediment metagenome | biome: marine neritic benthic zone biome [ENVO:01000025]; feature: sediment [ENVO:00002007]; material: shallow marine sediment [ENVO:03000034] sea grass bed [ENVO_01000059] ...
ATGCCGGCGATCCGTGCCGTATCGATCGCCTTCATCGAGTTGTGGCGCGGCGTGCCGCTGATCACGGTGCTGTTCATGTCGTCGGTGATGCTGCCCCTGTTCCTGCCGGAAGGCGTCAATTTCGACAAGCTGCTGCGGGCGCTGATCGGCGTGGGGCTGTTCTCGGCTGCCTATATGGCCGAGGTCGTGCGCGGCGGGTTGCAGGCGATCCCGAAGGGCCAGTACGAAGCTGCCGCCGCGATGGGACTGGGATACTGGCAGATGATGCGCCTGATCATCCTGCCGCAGGCGCTGAAGCTGGTCATTCCGGGCATCGTCAACACCTTCATCGGGCTGTTCAAGGACACGACCCTTGTGCTGATCATCGGGCTGTTCGACCTGCTGGGCAGCATACAGGCGGCGACGACGGATCCGAAATGGGTCGCCATGTATATCGAGGGCTACATGTTCGCCGCCCTGGTGTTCTGGGTGTTCTGCTTCAGCATGTCGCGTTACAGCATGCATATCGAACGCAAGCTTGATACCGGCCACAAGCGCCGCTAGGCAACGTAATCGGGAGTACAGGAAATGTCGGAAATTTCAGCCGAAGCCGAACAAATGGAGGTCACCGACGAGGCGGCGATCGAAATCACCGGCATGCATAAATGGTACGGCGATTTCCATGTGTTGAAGGACATCAATCTGACGGTGATGAAGGGCGAGCGCATCGTCGTCTGCGGCCCATCGGGCTCAGGCAAATCGACCATGATACGGTGCATCAATCGGCTGGAGGAACATCAGCGCGGCACCATCATCGTCGACGGTATCGAACTGACCAGTGATTTGAAGCAGATCGATCAGGTTCGGCGGGAAGTCGGCATGGTGTTCCAGCATTTCAACCTGTTCCCGCACCTCACGGTCCTCGAGAACCTGACGCTGGCGCCGATCTGGGTGCGCAAGATGCCGGCCGCGGAAGCCGACAAAATAGCGATGAAATACCTTGAACGCGTCAAGATTCCCGAGCAGGCGCTGAAATATCCCGGCCAGCTTTCCGGCGGCCAACAGCAGCGCGTCGCGATCGCCCGGTCCTTGTGCATGAGCCCGCGGATCATGCTGTTCGACGAGCCGACATCGGCGCTCGACCCGGAAATGATCAAGGAGGTGTTGGACGTCATGGTCGATCTGGCCAAGTCCGGCATGACCATGATCGTCGTCACCCACGAGATGGGATTCGCCCGCACGGTGGCCAACCGCGTCATCTTCATGGACGAGGGCGAGATCATCGAGCAGAACGAGCCCAACGAATTCTTCAACAACCCGCAGTCCGACCGGACCAAGCTGTTCCTCAGCCAGATCCTGCACTGAGCGCGCAGGGCCGCGGCCCGGCCCGGATCGCTATCCGTTCGGCCTGCTCTAGAACAGCGTCGGTTCCGGATCGTCGGCTGACGGCGGCGTGGGTGATTGCGCCATGTCGTCCGAAGCCGGCGCGATCAGGCCCGCATCGTCCTGGGTCGGATCGTTGACCCGGCGGCTTACGGGGAAGGCGCTCAACGCCCCGCGATAGGGTTCAATCAGATCGGATGCCTCGGCCGGCGGCGCCTCGAGCCAGGGCCCGAAACGGCCGATATCGAAAATCACCGGCATGCGGTCGTGGATCGGGCGCACGGTGTCGTTGGCCTCGGTCGTAAGGATCGCGCAGCTCTCGACGACCTCGCCATCCCTTCCCTCCCAGCGCTCCCACACACCGGCGAAGGCCAAGGGGGCGCCGTCCGCCCGTTGTATCCGCCAAGGCTGCTTGCCTGCCGCCGACCGTTTCCATTCGTAGAACCCGTCGGCCGGAACAAGGCAGCGACGGTGGCGGTAGGCTTCACGGAACATCGGTTTGGCCGACACCGTCTCGCCGCGGGCATTGATCGGCTGACGCATCGATCCGGGATCGCGCGCCCAGGCCGGAACGAATCCCCATCGCAGGAGCACCAGTTCACGCATCGCCGTATCGTTGCGCCGCCGCACGACCGCAACCGGCTGCGACGGCGCGATGTTATAGCGGGGCGCCAGCGCCGGCGCCTCTTCGGGGGCGAACCCGAACAGGCGGCCCATCGCGTCAACCGGCAGGGTCAGGCTGAACCGTCCGCACATCGGGGGATCATGCCAGATTTTGCGGGCTTGAGGCGAATCGCCGCCCGACGGGGAAGATCTGGCACGGGCTGAATTGCCCTCTTGACGGCAGCAAAGGTTGTCGTATCATGCCTTTTGTTCCTGTTTTGTTCATCGTGACAATACACCGAGATATGGTATTGTCGTCAACCATAACCACGATATCTTGTGTTTTTTGCACAGGTTGTCCTGTCCACAGATTGTGAAAAGAGGGGATAATTTATGGACGAGCCGGCCGACCTGCAGCTGCGCATGCCTCACGAAGACGAGGGAACCGCGGTAAACGCCGGCGACAATCCAGACGCGCTATTCGAGATTCCGCAGGCGTCGCGTTCTGTGGATAATTCTTGCTCCGGCGAGTCCGATGACGCGACGCCGGAATCGGTTCGCGACCACGCACAGAACGATCGCGGCATCCGGGTCCGCATCGACCGCGGCCGCGACTCGCTGCTGACCGAATTCGGCAAGGAAACGCTGAGCGACCGCTATCTGCTGCCCGGCGAGAGCTATCAGGATCTGTTCGCCCGGGTTGCGATGCATTTCGCAGACGATTCGGCCCATGCGCAGCGCCTCTACGACTATATCAGCCGTCTCTGGTTCATGCCCGCAACGCCAATCCTGTCCAACGGCGGCGCACACAAACGCGGTCTGCCGATCTCGTGTTTTCTGAACGAGGCGTCCGACAGTCTGGACGGCATCGTCGACCTGTGGAACGAGAATGTCTGGCTGGCGGCGCGCGGCGGCGGCATCGGCAGTTTCTGGGGCAATCTGCGCTCTATCGGCGAGACCGTCGGCATGAACGGCAAGACGTCCGGCGTCATCCCCTTCATCCGGGTCATGGATTCGCTGACGCTCGCGATCAGCCAGGGCAGCCTGCGCCGGGGCAGCGCCGCGGTGTATGTCCCGGTGAACCATCCGGAGATCGAGGAATTCATCGAACTGCGCCGGCCCACCGGCGGCGACCCCAACCGCAAGGCGCTGAACCTGCATCACGGGCTGCTGATTTCCGATGCCTTCATGCGCGCCGTCGAGAACGGCGGGGACTGGGCGCTGGTCAGCCCGAAGGACGGGACCGTGCTGCGCAAGATCCCGGCGCGGAACCTCTGGATCCGCATCCTGACCGCACGCGTCGAGACCGGCGAGCCCTATATCGTCTATGCCGACCACGTGAACCGGGCGATTCCGGAACACCACAAACTGGCCGGGCTTGCCGTCAAGACCTCCAACCTGTGCTCGGAGATCACGCTGCCGACCGGAATCGACCAGCACGGAGAGAACCGTACGGCGGTCTGCTGTCTGTCATCGCTGAACCTCGAGAAATACCCGGAATGGGAAGGGCATGCGACGTTCATCGAGGACGTCATGCGGTTCCTCGACAACGTGCTGTCCGACTTCATTGCGCATGCTCCCGACAGCATGGCGCGGGCCCGGTATGCGGCGCTGCGGGAGCGCTCGGTCGGGCTCGGCGTGATGGGGTTCCACTCCTTCCTGCAGTCCCGCATGATCCCTATCGAGGGTGTGATGGCGAAGGTCTGGAATGTGCGGATGTTCCGGCACATCCGAGCGCAGGCCGATGCCGCCAGCCGCGCGCTTGCGAACGAGCGAGGCGCCTGCCCGGACGCCGGGGAGTACGGCATCGAAGAGCGGTTTTCGAACAAGCTTGCGGTGGCGCCGACGGCATCGATTTCGATCATTTGCGGTGGCGCCTCGCCGGGGATCGAGCCGGTCGCCGCCAACAGTTACACGCACAAGACCCTGAGCGGGTCCTCCACGGTACGGAACAAGTATCTCAAGCGCCTGCTTGCGGAACTGGGGCGCGACGACCCGGACACCTGGTCGTCGATCTCAACGCGCGAGGGCTCGGTCCAGCACCTCGACTGCCTCGACGAAACTCAGAAAGCGGTGTTCCGCACCGCGTTCGAGATCGACCAGCGCTGGCTGATCGAACATGCGGCAGACCGTACACCCCATATCTGCCAGTCGCAGTCGCTCAACCTGTTCCTGCCCGCCGATGTGCACAAGCGCGACCTGCACCAGTTGCATTTCCAGGCGTGGAAGAAAGGTGTGAAAAGCCTTTATTACTGCCGCTCGAAATCCATCCAGCGGGCCGAATCGGCAACCCGCGATACGGCGAATTCGGCGGTGGCGAACGTCCCGCACCTGGGCCCGGTGAACGACCGGGACAAACCCGCCGAAAACAATCCAGCCGATTACGAGGAATGCCTTGCCTGCCAATGAGCCCGGAACGATGAAGGAAGACGCTAAATGACAGAACAGACGTCGGAATCAGATATCGAGGCGGCGTGGAGCCGCGCCAGGCCGATTTCGGGACGCGATCCGGCGCTCTACCGGATCGCGCCCGATGTCATTCAGTCGGTGATCCGCCGCGACCGATACAGCATCCGCGGCGAATTCGGCTGGCGTATAGAATATGGGCGTCCGGTGGCCTTTCGCGAAGTTTCGACGGAGTCCGCGATCCGCGCGCTGCAACGCGAAAACGCCGGGACCGATGACCGGCAGACCAGCTACCGTACGAGCGGACGGTCGCAGGGGTAGCCGCGGCCATGTCACTTCTCGACGCCAATCATATCTACAAACCCTTCCGGTATCCCTGGGCGTACGATGCCTGGCTGACCCAGCAGCGCATTCACTGGCTGCCCGAGGAGGTGCCGCTTGCGGACGATGTCAGGGACTGGCGCCAGGTCCTGAGCGACGCGGAACGAAACCTGCTGACCCAGATCTTCCGGTTTTTCACGCAGGCCGACGTCGAGGTGAACAACTGCTACATGCAGCATTACGCAAGGGTCTTCAAACCGACCGAAGTGCAGATGATGCTCGCGGCGTTCTCCAATATGGAAACGGTCCACATCGCCGCCTACAGCCATCTGCTGGACACCATCGGCATGCCGGAAACCGAGTACCAGGCCTTCCTGAAATACCGTGCGATGAAGGACAAGTACGACTACATGCAGCAATGGGGCGTCGACTCGAGAGAGGACATCGCCCGCACCCTGGCGGTATTCGGCGCCTTTACCGAAGGACTGCAGCTGTTTGCCAGTTTCGCGATGCTGCTGAATTTCCCGCGCTTCAACAAGATGAAGGGGATGGGCCAGATCGTCACCTGGTCGGTGCGCGACGAAACCCTGCACACCAATTCGGCGATCCGGCTGTTCCATACGTTCATTGCGGAAAATCCGGATCTGTGGACCGACGCGCTGCGGCGCGACCTCGCCCGCGCCTGCGCCACCATCGTCGACCATGAGGACGCATTCATCGACCTTGCCTTCGAGATGGGCGGCGTCGAGGGGCTCACGGCAGACGAAGTGAAATCGTATATCCGCTACATCGCCGACCGCCGCCTGATGCAGCTCGGCCTGCCCGCGATGTACGAGATGGACCGCAACCCGCTTCCCTGGCTCGACGAAATCCTCAATGGCGTCGAACACACCAATTTCTTCGAGAACCGGGCGACGGAATACTCGCGCGCCTCGACGCGCGGCACCTGGGAGGAAGCGTTCGATTAGCGCCGGAACTTCGCCGCGGGCCCGATGAAACCGCGGCGCACCGCTTTCCTGCGGCCCTGCCCCGGCTGGAGAAATCCGCCGGGGCCTTTTTGTACGGAATGAAATGGGGATTCCATAAATCAGCGCGGCCCGTCCGAACGGAAACAAGTGCATTGACCGCCCCCCGGGGGTCTGCCGTATCATCGCGCCGCATTCCACCGCGACTGGATAATCGCATATGGGGCGTTTCGGCATCGGCCAGCCGGCACGGAGGGTCGAGGACAACCGCTTGCTGACCGGCAACGGCCGCTATACCGGCGACATCACTCTGGACGGCCAGGTGTGGGGCCATGTCCTGCGCTCGCCGCATGCCCACGCGACGATACGCTCGATCGATCCGTCGCCGGCGCGGGCAATGCCCGGCGTGCTGGCCGTTTACACGGCGGAGGATATTCGCAGGGCCGGGCTCGGCACCATCAGATGCCTGATGCCCGTAACGCAGCCCGACGGGTTGACGCAGCCCCTGCCGCCGCATCCGATCCTTGCCGACGGGACAGTCCGGCATGTCGGCGACCCGGTCGCCTTCGTCGTCGCGGAGACGCCCGAACTGGCCCGGGACGCGGCCGAGCAGATCCTGGTCGACTACGATCCCCTGGCGGCGGTCGCGGATCCGCTGGCGGCAACCCGCCCCGATGCGCCGCTTGTGCATGGCGAGGCGCCGGGCAATTTAAGCTTCCGCTGGGAAAAGGGCGACCGCGCCGCCACCGACGCCGCGTTCGATGCGGCGGAGCATGTCGTGCGGACGCGGCTGGTGAACAACCGCATCGTCATCAATCCAATCGAGACACGCGCGGCTATCGGCGCCTGGGACGGCGAACGGTTCACGCTCTACACGCCGGCCCAGGGCCCGCACAGCCTGCGCCGGCAACTCGCCGCCGACATTTTCGGCCTGCCGGAGGATGCGTTCCGTGTGGTCACCACCGATGTCGGCGGCGCCTTCGGTATGAAGATCTTTCTTTATGCGGAACAGGCACTGGTGCTGCTGGCCGCGCGCGACCTGGGCCGGGCGGTCAAATGGGTGGCCGAACGCTCGGCCGACGGATTTCTGTCCGACAACCACGCCCGAGATCAGATAAACGAGGTCGAACTCGCGCTGGACCAGGACAACCGTTTCCTCGCTCTGCGCGTCCACAGCTACGCGAATATGGGTGCCTACCTCTCCAATTTCGGGCCCTATATCCCGACCGAAGCCGGCGTCCTGATGAACAACGGTGTGTACGCGTTCAAGGCGCTCCATGTCCGGGTCACCGGCGTATTCACCAACACCGTGCCTGTCGACGCCTATCGCGGGGCCGGTCGGCCGGAATCGATCTATCTGCTGGAGAGAACAGTCGAGGCCGCGGCACGCGAATTGGAGATCGAACCGGCGGAGCTGCGTCGCCGCAACTTCATTCCGCCGGACGCAATGCCTTTTACCACGGCGATCGGGGCGACCTACGATTCGGGGGATTTCCCCCGCAACCTCGAGATCGCCCTCGACCGTGCCGGACGGGGTGGTTTCCTGGCCCGCAAGGCGGAGTCCGCGGCCCGCGGCATGCTGCGCGGGTTCGGCATCGCGCATTACGTCGAGAACTGCGGTTCCGGACCGGAAGAGACCGCGCGGATTATCGTGGAACCCGACGGATCGGCGACACTCACCATCGGCACCCAGGACAACGGCCAGGGGCATCGAACCGCGTATGGGCAGATCATCGCGGAACATCTGGGCATCGGGCTGGACCAAATCCGGGTCATGCAGGGCGATACCGACCTCGTGGCCAACGGCGCCGGAACCGGCGGGTCACGATCCTTGCCGGTGGGCGGCGTGGCCTGCGAGAAGGCCATCGCGGTGCTGATCGAAAACGGCCGGCGCCTCGCCGCCAATGTGCTGGAGGCGGCGCCAGCCGATATCGGGTTCGTCGCCGGTGTTTATTCGATCTCGGGCACGGATCGCCATGCCTCGCTGGTCGAAATCGCGACGGCCGCAAACGATCCGGCCCGGTTCCCCGAAGGCGACGCCCCGGGGCTGTCGGGCGAGGCGGTCCACGGCACGGCGGTGTATACTTTCCCCAACGGGTGCCACGCCTGCGAGGTGGAGGTCGATCCCGAATCCGGCCGTGTTATCGTCGAGCGATACGTCGCAATCGACGATTTCGGCGCCGTCGTCAATCCGCTGTTGCTGGCCGGACAGGTGCATGGCGGCATCGCGCAGGGGATCGGACAGGCGCTGCACGAATCCTGCGTCTATGGGGGGGACGGACAGCTGCTCAGCGGTTCCTTCATGGACTACGGTCTGCCGCGGGCCGACGACCTGCCGGATATCGAATTCGGCTATCATCAGGACGCACCCTGCCGTACCAACGCTCTCGGCCTCAAGGGCGCCGGCGAGGCCGGTGCCGTCGGTGCGCCGCCAACGGTCATGAACGCGGTCCTCGACGCATTGTCCGAATGCGGTGTTACGTCGCTGGATATGCCCGCAACGCCGGAACGGGTCTGGCGGGCCATCAGGGAGTCCGCGTGATGGATGAGGTCCGCGCCCAGTACGAGCGTTGGATATATCCGAGTCCCGTGGACGATCTCGAAGCCTGGGTCGCCGCCGGCGGATTCAGTGTCGGCGATGCCCGTGACTGCGGCGATATGTTCTGGCCCGCGACCGGTTATCGGGACGGCATGAATATCCTGGTCGCCGGCTGCGGTGCCAATCAGGCCGCGCGTTACGCCCTGCAGCACCCCACGGCACGGGTAACCGGGATCGACCTCAGCGAGGCCTCACTGGCACATGCGGAGAAGCTGAAGGAAAAGCACGGGCTGGACAATCTGACCCTGCACCGGATGCGCCTGGAAGAGGTCTTGAATCTCGGTGAGTCGTTCGATTTCATCGCCTGTTCCGGCGTGTTGCACCACTTGCCGGATCCCGTGGTTGGGCTGAAAGCCCTGGCCGGCGTTCTGGACCGCGACGGCGTCATTTTCGTTATGGTGTATGGTCGCTACGGGCGCGCGCCGGTCTACATGATGCAGGATCTGTTCCGTATCCTTGGCATGACGACGCAGACCGAGAACGACGTGGCGATGCTCAAGTCGACGATCCAGATTCTTCCGAAGGCGCACCCGCTTCACGCCTACGCAGAGCGTTCGACGGACATGAAATTCGACGCCGGGCTGGTAGACCTGTTCCTGCATCGGCAGGATCGACCCTACTCAGTGCCCGAAGTCCTGCAATTCGTCGACCACGCCGGACTCGCCTTCCAGGCTTGGGTCAATCCGACGTATTACAACCCCGACGGCTACATTCCCGAGGACCATCCGCTTTACCAGCGCCTGGAGGAACTTTCAGACACCGATCGGTGGGCCGCGATGGAACTGTTCGGTGGTTTTCATTCCCGGCACGATTTCTGCGTCTGCAGGACCGACCGGCCGCTGAACAGCTACCATATCGACCTCACCAACCCGGAATTTCCGGATCGTGCAGTGCCGATTCTTCCAACAAGCAGACTGACCCCCGCCCGCGGCGGTAAACCGGCCACAATCACCGGCACGCGGGTTCCGCCGCTCACCCTGCCTCCTGCGCTGGTCGCCATTTTCGAGCAAATCGACGGCAGCCGCACGATTAGTGAATGCCTGCAGGCCGCACCGGTCAACGTAACCCCGGATACGCTGAACCGCCACGGGATACGCTTCTTCCGTTCCCTGTGGCGGACAGGCCACGTCGCGTTTCGACTGAAGGAATAAACATGGAAATCCACGAAACACTCTTGCCGGAGTTTGTCTCGCTCGCCCATCGGGCGGGCGAGGCGATCCTGGAAATCTACGCCACCGATTTCGAGCACGAGACCAAGGCCGACGAATCGCCGGTCACGGCCGCCGACATCGCCGCGGAGGCGGTTATAGAGGCGCGCCTTGCAGAACTCACGCCGGATATTCCACTGGTCGCCGAGGAGGCGGCTTCGCAAGGGCGCCTGCCGGATATATCGGGCGACCGTTTCTGGCTGGTGGACCCGCTGGACGGTACGCGGGAATTCCTCAACCGCAACGGTGAGTTCACGGTAAACATTGCGCTGATCGAGAACGGCGTTCCCCGGTTGGGCGTGGTCCATGCGCCCGCCCTGAACCTGACCTTCACGGGACTGCCAGGGAATAACGCGACGGTCTCGCGCGAGGGCGGGCCCGCCAGCTCCATAGCCGTTCGCCCGGCACACGCGGGCGGCGTGACCATCGTTGCCAGCCGTCGTCACGGCGACCCCGAGGCAATCGACCGGTTGTTGCGTGGCCATCCCGTCGCCGAACGAAAGACCGCCGGAAGCTCGCTGAAGTTCTGCCTCGTCGCGACCGGTGAGGCGGATATCTATCCCAGGTTCGGCCGGACAATGGAATGGGACACGGCCGCCGGCCATGCCGTACTAGAAGGCGCTGGTGGCCAGGTGACCGATGCCCACGGCGCCCCATTCACCTATGGCAAGCCCGGTTTCGAAAACCCGCCCTTCATCGCCTGGGGCGGGGTTGAACCCTGGCTTCAGGAGGACTGAGCCGAAACTTCCGCCCGCGCGGCTTCCCAGCCGATCATCGCGACCTTGCGTCCCAGCCCCCAACCATAGCCGCCAAGCTCGCCCGATTTCCGGATGACCCGGTGGCAGGGTATCAGCCAGGATATCGGGTTCGCGCCATTGGCGTTTCCGACGGCGCGAGAGGCCTCGGGCAGGCCGATACGGCGGGCGATGTCGTGGTAGGTTGTCAGCCCGCCCTGCGGGATCTCGAGCAACGCCTGCCAGACCTTGAGCTGGAACCGGCTGCCGCGAAGCAGCAAGCGGATCGGCGGCGCGTCGCGCGGTACGGGATGCACCGGGTCGGCGAAAATCCGCGGGATGAACCCGGCCGTGGCGGCGTCGTCGCGCAACAGCGTGGCCCGCTCCCAGCCCCGGGACAGCTTTGCGAAGGCAACCTCCCGTTCACCCTTCGTCGTGAAACCAAGCCCACATATGCCGCGGTCCGTGGCCATCAGCAGGCATTCGCCGAAGGGAGTCTCGTGATAGCCGTAACGGATCGTCAGGCCCTCGCCACGAGCCTTGTATTCGCCGGGCGTCATCGCCTCGAAGGTCACGAAGAGGTCGTGCAGCCGGCCCGGCCCTGAAAGCCCGGCATCGTAAGCCGCATCAAGCACGCTCGCCGATTCGCGAAGCCGGCGCTTGGCCTCCGTCAGGGTCATATACTGAAGGAATTTCTTCGGGCTGACGCCGACCCAGCGAAGGAACATGCGCTGGAAATAATGCTCGCTGAGCCCGACATGGGCCGATAACTCCGCCAGCGAAGGTTGGTCGGGAAACGCCGTCGCCAGCATATCGAGTGCCTGGCCCATGCGGGCATAGTCCGAACGGCCGGCCGGGTGGGCCGGATTGGAACTCGTGTCGCTGTCGGGCAGCGCCCGCATGTCAGTCATCTCTGCAATCGCCATGATATCCTCCGGACCACCAGTGCTCGCGGGATTCGCGCTGAAGATCCGACCGCCGCAAGCCGATGTCCCGCAGCAGGTGATCATTCATAGCCAAATCCACGCGGCGTGGCTTCCCATTTCGTTTCCATATCGGCGTCCGCAACCTCGCGACGCTGCGCACTATACATCCAAACAGCAGCCGCAATCGTCCACCGGGTTTTTCAGCACAGGTTTCCACGATCGCCTCGACCATTGTTGCCGCAATGCTCATGCGATCAGTATCGGCGTTGGCCGCGCAGCGGCCCACCCGGTTCTTGCGGTCAAACGAGGTCGGTCAGCGGGCGCGTGTAGCAGACGATCCGCAGGTCTGTGCCGTCGGGGCAGGGCGTGGTCTCGAAGCCGAGCTTTTCGTACATCCCGACCGCCGTCGGCATGCGCTCGGGCACGGTTTCCAGCCGGATCGAGGCATAGCCGGCCTCATGCGCCATGCCCATCGCCAGCCAGGTCAGGTTGCGGCCGATCTTCAGCTCGCGGAAATCGGGCCGGACGTACAGCCGCTTCAGCTCCGCCACACCCGGCGCATAGCGGCAGGTCGCAACGCAGCCCGCCGGCGCACCGCCGACCCGGCACAGCAGCAGTTCGCCGGAGGGCGGCGCATAGGCGCCGGGCAGGGCTTCCAGCTCCCTGTCGAAATCCTGGAAACAGAGGTCATGCTCCATGAGTTCGCCGTACTCACCCAACAGGTCCCGCACCGCGGCGATATCGTCCGGCGTCTCGACCGGTTCGACCGAAATCTCCAGCGCCCGTTCCATCGTTCATCCCTTTCGCCGGATGCCGTAACAGGTCTCGAACCTCTCGAACCCCGCCTTCAGGTAATAATCCTCCACACCGGGGGCCGAGAGCAGCAGGAAGGTCGCGCCCTCGCCCGCGGCCTCGCGGCTGCGGTCGATCAGCCCGCGGCCGATGCCCTGCCCCTGCCATTTTCGATCGACGGCAAGATCGGAGCAATAGCAGACATATGCGAAATCGGCGATGCAGCGCGAGACACCGACCAGAAGTCCGCCGGAATCCCGCGCGGTGACCACGAGGTCGGCGTTTTCCAGCATGGTGGCGATGCGTTCCGGCTGGTCGACCGGGCGGCGCGGCGCCAGGCCCGAGCGCCGCAGCACATCGATGAACTGCTCCGGCGGCAAGTCGTTCTCGATATCGTAGACGACGGGCATATTCTCTTCCGGACCTATCCCCGGCGCGCGACGGCAACGCCGAACAGAATAATCGCAGCCGCCAGCAGTAAAGGTGCGGTCATGGTTTCGCCGAACAGCAGCACGGCCAGGATCAGCGTCACCACGGGCTGTACGAACTGAAGCAGCGATATCCGCGCGATCCCGCCGGCGGCCAGAGCCCAATACCATGCCACATAAGCCAGGAGCGAGGAAAAGATGGCAAGATACAGGGTGGCGCCCCAGGCCGCCGCGCCGGCGCCGGACCAGTCGAGCCGCAGGGAAAGCGCGCCTACGACCGGCAGCATCAGGCCCGCGCCGAGCACCGCGCCCCAGGCGGTGACGCTCCATGTTCCGAGCAACGGCGATAGGCGGCTTCCGGCCACGTAGCCGCCCGCGACCGAGACGCCGGCGGCAAGAGCCAACAGGTCGCCGAGGAGCGTCGCTTCGCCGCCGCCGGCGTCGCGCAGCCCAACCAGGATGGCCTCTCCGCCGAATGCCAGCGCCACGCCGCCCCACCAGAGTCCGCCGGGCATCCGGCGCTCCACGACCGCGCCGATCAGACCGGTCAGGATCGGCAGGGGCGCCAGGATCAGGCCGGCATGGGCGGTCGAGGTGTGAGCGAGCGCGAGGCTGAAGAGCACCGGAAAGGCCACGAAGCCCGACACCGACGAAATCGCGAGCAGCATCCAGCCGCGGCGATCACCCGGCAACGGCAGGCGCAGCAGGAACAGCGCCGGCAGGACCAGCGCGCCGGCGATTACGGTGCGCAGGCCGCCGACCACGAAGGCATCGATGCCCCGGACCGCGAATTTTGTCGCTGCCGGCGTCGCGCCCCAGATCAGGATGCTCAGGCCGCCAGCCAACCAGGGGGCAAATGCGAACGCCGCCGGCCGGCCGTTGCCGGCAGCGCCGGTCACGCCGGCGTCAGTTCCGCACGCAGCCCGGCGCCGCCGAGGTCGACATGCCCGCTTTCCCGGATCGCGGCGCGGCCGGCAATGGCGACGCGCGCGCCCCTGTCGGCGCAGAACAGCTCACCGCCCCGTTCCGAAACCTGGAAGGCATGCAGCCGCGCCTTGCCCAGCCGCCGCGACCAGTACGGGACCAGGATGGTATGCGCGCTGCCGGTGACCGGGTCCTCAGGAATCCCGGCCCGGGGAACGAAACAGCGGGATACGAAATCGCTGTGCTCGCCGGGCGCCGTCGCGATCACCTTCCAGCCGTCCAACGCCGCCACCCGCGCCATGTCCGGCCGAAGGCCTCGGACCGTAGCTTCGTCCGCGAACACCGCGATGCTGGCACGGCCCGGTATTGCCAGGGTCTCGGCGGGCTCGGCGCCCAGCGCGTCGGCGATGCCCTGAACCGGCGCCGGCTCTGCGGCCTCGGACGGGAAATCGAGCTCCAGCAGGTCGCCGTCGCGGGTCACGGTCAGTTCACCGGCCTTCAGGCTTCGGAACCGCACGGTCGACGCGGCGGGATCGATCTGGCGAAAGAAGATTGCGGCCGAGGCCAGTGTCGCGTGTCCGCAAAGCTCGACCTCCGTTTCCGGCGTGAACCAGCGCAGCAGATACCCTGTATCGGCATCGGGCACGAAATAGGCCGTCTCTGACAGCGCCAGCTTGTGCGCCAGCGCTTGCATGACGGCATCGGACGGCCAGCTTTGCAGCGGACAGACCGCCGCTGGATTGCCGCGCAATCCCTTGCCCGTAAAGGCGTCCACAACGAACAGCGGTTGAGTGGTCTTCATGTTCCTGTCCTCCTCCAGCATGACGTCAGCGCCGCCAAAACGGCTTGCGAGCCTCATTGTCGGCCTCGATGCGGCCAATTCCAATGTCGCGCAACAGCCGTCGGTCCAACTTCATCAATGCGCGCCGCTGCCGCGACCGCTCGCGCCATAGAGCAAACAGGCCGGCCAGATCAAGAATGATCCGCCCGAACGATACGCCCGACGGAATTATGGTTCCAGCTCTTCGGGTCCGTGTCATCTCTCGTCTCCTCACTGGTTGCAACGCCCGCTTGACGTGAACCGGCAAATATTGTACCGATACAATCTATCTTGATTGTCTTGCTTTTTGACGGATAGACTCATCATAATTGATACAATAGAGTCAATGAAAACATTGTCACCATGACAAATTGGCAACCCAACCTGACCGCACAAACCGGCCCGAAATACCGCGTGATCGCGGAGGCCATCGCCAACGATATCGCCAGTGGCGTGCTGCTTCCCGATACGCGGCTTCCGACGCAGCGCGACCTGGCCTGGAAACTGGGCGTGACCGTCGGCACCGTCAGTCGAGCGTACGCGCTGGCCCAGTCCCGGGGCCTGATCGCCGGCGAGGTCGGCCGCGGCACCCGCGTACTGCCGGCGAACAGCAGGCAGGAGCCGTTTGCCGCCGAAGAATGGCGGGACTCTCCTGTCCCCACCCTGTTTCCCCTGTCCGAACGCAAGGCGATCGAAATGAGCCGGAATTATCCGGTGGACGCGCAGACCGACTCGGTCATGGCGGCGGCACTGCGGAGGCTTGCCGACCCCGAGATCCTGGGCCGGCTGGGCCGTTACCAACCACCCAGCGGGACCGCGATGCAACGGCAGGCCGGGGCGGCGTGGCTGGAATATTGCGGGCTTGATTCCGATCCGGAATTGCTGGTCGTAACCAACGGATGCCAGCATGCTCTGTGGGTCGCGTTCGCCGCGCTGACCGCTCCCGGCGATACCGTCGCTACCGAGGACCTGACCTGGCCGGGGGCCCGAAACCTGGCGGCCACGATGGGCCTGCAGGTCCATCCCGTCGCGATGGACGAGGACGGCATGCGCCCCGATGCCCTCGACGAAGCCTGCCGCACTGCCCGGCCGCGCCTGGTGTATACGATTCCGACGCAGCAGAATCCGACGGCCACGGTGATGTCGGAGGCGCGGCGGCGCGACATCGTGGACATCGCAAGGCGCCATTCCATCACCATCGTCGAAGACGGCGTGTTCGAATTCCTTCCCCCGGACGCACCGCCGCCGATCGCGGCGCTGGCCCCCGATATCACCGTCCATGCGACCAGTCTTTCGAAGGCGGTGTCACCGGCGCTGCGGGCCGGCGTCCTGGCTGGGCCCAAGGCCATGATCCCCCGATTCGCTTCCGTCATCCAGGCCACGACGATCATGCCGCCGACCTTCGGCGCGCAGCTCTCGGCGGATCTGATTCTCTCCCGTGCCGCGATGGAGGCGGCCGACAGGCAGCGCGATATTGCGGCCGAGCGGGTGCGTATGACCAGGCGAATTCTCGGCAATCATGTGAGTCCGGGGCATTCCAATGCAAGCCAGACCTGGTTGCGGCTGCCGGAGCATTGGGACAGCAGGACCTTCGCGAACGAGGCCCTTTCCGAGGGCGTCGCGGTCACGCCGGGCGACGCGTTCTGCGCCGATCAAGAGACCGCGGACCCACGTGCGATAAGGATTTGTCTTTGCGCCGAGGCCGACGACGACAGGATCGAGGAAGGCCTGGGAGTGGTCGCCGGACTGCTCGCATCGCACCCGGCGTCATCTGCCCCGATCGTTTAGGCGTCCCGTTCCGGATGGAACGGCGTCACCGTATGGGCGTGGTTCAGCGGGCCGTGCCCCTTGCCGAAGCCGGGCGCCGTCAGGATCGCCTGCCGGACATAGGCGCGGGCGCGGATCACCGAATCCCTCAGGGTCAGGCCCTGTGCCAGCGACACGGCAAGCGCCGAGGCGAGCGTACAACCGGTACCGTGGGTATGGGGCGTGTCGATCCGCGTGTCCTCGAAGACCTCGAGTCCATTCTCGTCAAACAGGACGTCGTAGACCTTCTCGCTCTCGCCGTCCCTGAAATGGCCGCCCTTGATCAGCGTCCGCTGGCATCCCAGCGTGATCATGACCTCGGCCGCGTGCTTCATGTCGTCCAGACTGTGGATTTCCATTCCGGTCAGGACTTCGGCTTCCGGGATATTCGGGGTCGCGATCAGGCAATGCAGAAGGAAATGCTGGCGCACCATATGAATGGCGTCACGGTCGATCAGCGGGTGTCCGCCCTTGGCCACCATCACCGGATCGAGGACGAGCGGGACGTCGGGTGCGAATTCCATATAGGTGTAGTGAGCGGATTCGATCGAGGCTTCGTTCGGCACCATGCCAATCTTGATCACGTCGGCGCCGATATCGGTCAGAACCATCCGCATCTGCTTACCGATGAACCCGGGCGGCGTTTCCACGACACCGTTGACACCCTCCGTGTTCTGGGCCGTCAGGGCCGTCACCGCGGTCATCGCGTAGCCGCCGAGCGCGGTGACCGCCTTGATGTCCGCCTGGATCCCCGCACCGCCGCCGGAATCGGACCCGGCGACGATCAGAACGCGGCCCTGCATCCGCGTGCCCCCGCCTTCCGGCCCGGCCGCCGGCGCGCCGGCTTGCTGTTGCCGCTTGAACTCGGTCATGCGCCCGCCACCTGCTCAATGGCGCCGACAATATCCCGGACCACATTGCCGATCAGCGCCTCGTCGTCGCCCTGGGCCATGACCCTGATCACCGGCTCGGTCCCGGATTTCCGGATCACCAGCCGCCCGTCCGAGCCGAGCAGGCTCTCGCCATCCGCGATCGCCTCAATAACCCGCCGGTCGTCCAGGGGCGCGCCACCCGAAAACCGGACGTTCTCCTGGATCTGCGGCAGGGACTCGAACACACCAAGGACCTCGCTTGCGGAGCGGTCTCTGATAACCAGCGCGGCGAGCGACTGAAGCGCCGCGATCAGGCCGTCTCCAGTGGTACCGTAATCGGACAGGATGATATGCCCGGACTGCTCGCCACCGATATTGTACGCGCCGGTGCGCATATGCTCGACGACATAACGGTCGCCGACGGCGACCCGCACCAGATCGAGGCCGATGCGCCCGAGATAGCGTTCGAACCCAAGGTTCGACATGACCGTGGCCACGACGCCACCGCCCTGCAAACGCCCTGAACTCTGCCAATCCGTCGCGATCAGCGCCATCAGTTGGTCGCCGTCGACGATCCGCCCGTTCTCGTCCGATATGATCACGCGATCCGCATCGCCGTCGAATGCGATTCCAAGGTCGGCGCCGGCCGCGGCCACCCGCTCCGAGATCGTTTCCGGCACGGTTGCGCCGCAATTGCGGTTGATATTGGTGCCGTCCGGGTCGACGCCGACCGCAAGGACGTCGGCGCCCAACTCCCACAATACCGTCGGCGCGACCTTGTACGCTGCCCCGTTCGCGCAATCGACCACGATCCGCAGCCCGTCGAGCCGCAGTCCGCGCGGGAAGGTCTGCTTGACGTATTCGATGTAGCGCCCCTGGGCATCGTCCAGCCGGCGTGCACGCCCAAGCTTCGCCGATTCCGCCAACTCCAGGGACGGATCCTCCATAAGCCGCTCGATTTCCGCCTCTTCTTCATCGGACAGCTTGTAGCCGTCGGGCCCGAACAGCTTGATTCCGTTGTCGTAGTAGGGATTGTGCGAGGCCGAGATCACCACGCCAAGATCGGCGCGCAGCGACCGCGTCAGCACCGCGAGCGCCGGGGTGGGCAGCGGACCGACCAGCACGACATCCATTCCCACGGACACGAAACCGGCGGTCAGCGCGGGCTCCAGCATGTATCCGGACAGCCGGGTATCCTTGCCGATGACGACGAGATGCCGGTGGTCGCCCCGGCGAAACCGGTGACCGACAGCTATGGCCAGCCGCAGAACCGTCTGCGGCGTGATCGGCTCCGTGTTTGCGAGACCCCGGACGCCGTCGGTCCCGAACAGATTTCGCGCCATATCTACCCCGTATCCCGTCCGCGCGCCGGTTCGCACTTGCTGCGACCGGCTTTCCGGACAGGATATTTAAGACAATCCACGTGAACAGACAATTAATACCAAAGAAAAACCTGTTCGCCGCCGCATATTGGGGCCGGGCCCGAAACCGACGGGCCGCCGCGCATCCGGCGCGGCGGCCCGCGGAACCGCCTATCCTTGAGGTCTCAGCTTTCGGGCTGCGGCTTCGGGTTGGGGTCGATCCCCACCGTTCCCGTACTTGGCACCGAAGATTTCGCCCCGGCCGGCGGCGTGCTGTCGTCCTCGGGCCGGACGATCGACTCGCCCCGTGAGATGGCCTCGATCTCCTCGCCGGTAAGCGTCTCGTACTCGAGCAGCGCTTCGGCCAGCAGCACGAGCTGCTTCTTGTTGTCCTTCAGGATCTTTTCGCAAGCGGTATACGCCTCATCGACGATCCGCCGGACCTCTTCGTCGATCAGCTTGGCCGTGGCGCCCGAGACGTTCTTGGTCTGGGTGACCGAATGCCCGAGGAAAATCTCTTCCTGATCCTCGTTGTAGCGCAGCGGACCCAGCTTGTCGCTCATGCCCCAGACGGTGACCATATTGCGGGCAATGCGCGTGGCCTGCGAAATATCGCCCGAGGCGCCGGTCGTCACCTTGTCGTAGCCGAAGATCATTTCCTCGGCGATCCGGCCGCCCATCGCGACGACGAGATTGGCATGCAGCTTGTCCCGCGCCATCGAGTACTCGTCGCGTTCGGGAAGCCGCATGACCATGCCGAGCGCCCGCCCGCGCGGGATGATGGTCGCCTTGTGAATGGGGTCCGATGCCGGCGAATGCAGCGTCGCAATCGCATGGCCCGCCTCGTGATAGGCGGTGAGCCGCTTTTCCTCGTCGCTCATCACCATGGAACGCCGCTCGGTGCCCATCATCACCTTGTCCTTGGCGTCCTCGAGATCCTGCATCGTCACCACGCGGCGATTCTTGCGCGCGGCCAGCAACGCGGCCTCGTTCACCAGGTTGGCGAGGTCGGCGCCGGAGAAGCCCGGCGTACCGCGGGCAATCGTCCGGGGGTTCACGTC
>CAJICD010000102.1_pt1 | contig 18277 bp, 18 predicted proteins | sample 9199521 | NCBI WGS metagenome assembly CAJICD01 (sample SAMEA7708321, study PRJEB35096) | sediment metagenome | biome: marine neritic benthic zone biome [ENVO:01000025]; feature: sediment [ENVO:00002007]; material: shallow marine sediment [ENVO:03000034] sea grass bed [ENVO_01000059] ...
CGGCCCAGCATCTCCGGCGCGAAGGTGCTGCCGAACATGACACCGAGCACCGCGAACATGACCGGGCGGATTCGCGTCGGTCCCGTCATCGGAACGCCGGCCAGCGCCGCCACCGTCGTTGCGGTCATCGCGCCCAGCATCCACGGCAGGGGCAGCGCCAGCCAGTTGAACAGCAGCGCGCCGGCCAGGCCGATCGCCAGGCCCAGCGCGACCCGCGCGGCGATGCGAACGTTGGCGGCAGGCAAGGTCACGGCGATGCCCGGCCCCACGAGCTGTAGGCCAGGAACCGGGGCCCCTCCAGATAGCCCGACTCGGCATCCATCAAGCTGAATCCCTGTTCCCGGATCATGCGGTTGATCGGCCGGTTCAGATGGCAGCCGCCGGCGCACCGTTTCCAGAGCGGCGTTATCCGGTCCTGCCAGCGCGCCACGCCGGGGTCGGGCGCCCGCCCATGCTCGATGTACAGCAGTTGCCCGCCCGGTCTCAGCACGCGCCGGACCTCGTCGAGCGCCCGGCGGCCATCGGGAATGCTGCACAGCGTCCAGGTCATGACCGCGGTGTCGAAGCTGGCGTTCGCGAAGGGCAGATCCTCGGCCGAGCCCCTGACCAGAACGACCGGAACGCAGGCATCGCGGAGCCGCCGCACGGCCATCCGGTTCAGTGTTTCGTGCGGATCGATTCCCACCACCTCACGAACCCGGTCGCCATAGAGCGGCAGATTGAGCCCGGACCCGACGCCGATCTCCAGCACGCGCCCCTCGGCCCTCGGGATGATCCATCTGCGGTATTCGGTGACGTCGGCCCGGCCAAGCGTCCAGTGGATCAGCCGGGGCAGGACGAACCGATCGTAGATGCCCATCGTTCAGGTGACGCGGTCGCGCGGCTCGCGTCCGGCGAACCACGCATCGAGATTGTCGAGCGCCCGGAAGCCCATCCCGTTGCGGGTCTCCACGGTGGCGCTGCCGATATGCGGCAGCAGGAACGCATTCGACAGCGAAAGATAGCGCTTGTCGAAATCCGGCTCGCCCTCGAACACGTCGAGGCCGGCCGCCGCCAGCTTGCCCGACCGCAGGGCCGATATCAGCGCGTCGTCGTCGATCACCGAGCCGCGCGCCGTATTGACGACGATGGCGCCGTCCGGCAGCAGCGCGATGCGGCGTTCGTTCACGAAATGCCTGGTCTCGGCCGAGCCCGGACAGTTGGTCGACAGGAAATCGCAATGCGGCAGCATCTCTTCGGGATCGGCATGATAGACGGCGCCCTGCTCCGCCTCGGGCGGCAGCCGGTTGCGATTGCTGTAGTGGATCTCCATGTCGAAGCCGCGGGCGCGTCGCGCCACCGCCTGGCCGATCCGCCCCATGCCGAAGATCCCGAGCCGCTTGCCGGTGAATTCGACACCCAGCATGTCCATCGGCGCCCAGCGGCCCCAGCGGCCCTCGCGCAGGATCCGCTCCGCGCTCTGCGCTTGGCGGGCCGCGCCCAGCAGACACAGCATGGTGATGTCGGCGGTGGCATCGGTCAGCACGTCCGGCGTGTTGGTGACGACGAGGCCGCGGGCCCTGGCGGCCACAACGTCGATGTGATCGTAGCCGACCGAGAAGGTCGCCAGGATCTTCACGTGCTCGGGCAGCCGTTCGATGACATCGGCCGAGAACCGCTCGGTGCCGCAGGCCAGGATCGCTTCGGCCCCGGCCTGTGCGCTCCTCTCGACAAGGTCGTCGCCGGCAAGAACACCGTCATCCTCGTTCAGGACCGCGCGGTAATCTCGCGCCTGGCGTGCCTCGACATCGGGGGGGAGCCTTCGGGTGACGAACAGGATCGGTTTTTCGGTCATGTGTGCGGGCCCTTCGATATGCGTTGCGCCGTCTTGGCAATTCCTTATTAACGTGCGCCGTGACATAATCAACAACACTGCTCGCCGCCAAGCCCCGTCCTGCAAAATTTCCCCGGGAGTTACAGATGCTCAGGATGACAGCCGCCTCCGCCGCGGTCCTTATTTCGATAACCACCGCCGCCGCGGCGCCGGCCACCGAACTGGTCTCTCACCGGGCGTTCTACCGGCTGACGCTGGCAAGTGTCGGCTCGGACAGCGAAGTTTCGGACGTGCAGGGCGGCATCGGTTACGAGATTTCCGACGGATGCGATGGCTGGATCGTCGAGCAGCAATACGGCATGCGCATTCTCTGGGCAACCGGCGAAGAGATCGACAGTTCCGACAGCTACGTATCCTGGGAATCCAAGGATGGCCTCAATTACCGGTTCAACATCAAGAAATTCCGGAACGGTGAGGAATATATGCGGGTCAACGGCAATGCGGAGATCGAGTCGAAGGGTGGCGCCGGCATCGCGCGGTTCGAGGATCCCGAAAGCGACAGGATAGCACTGCCCAAAGGCACGGTGTTTCCAACGGAACACACCATTGAGCTGCTGCGGCGCGCCCAACGAGGCGAGAAGTTCGACCGCCATATGGTGTTCGACGGCGGCGACGTCGAAAGCGCCGCAGCCGTATCGACCGTTATCCTGGCCCAGCGGCCTGCGAAAGATGACGGCATTCTCAAACCCCCGCTCGGTCCGCACCCGGTCTGGCCCATGAAACTCGCCTTCTATGCCGCCGTGGGCAAGGCGGGCCCGGGAGAAGAACTGCCCGAGTTCGAGCTTTCCATGGATATCCAGGACAATGGCGTCGCAACCGGTCTCGTTCTGCAGTTCGAGGGCTTTTCCCTGAGCGGAACGCTCGAGAGCATCGAATATCTGCCGGAAGCCGGCTGCTGACGCGGCAGGCATATCCGATCACAGGCTGCGCCCCTTGACGATGGCGTTTTTCCCCAGCCGGCGGCGCAACTCGTCGATCGTCTCTTCTACCTTGGCGCGCCGGCCCGCGCCGGTATCCAGCAGATCCGGCTGAGCGGCCGCGTCGGCGCGGCAAAGCTCCTCGGCCCCGACCCCGATCAGGCGGAACACGGACCCGTCCGCTTCGCGTTCCAGCAGGGGCATCGCCGCCCGGTAGATTTCTTCCGCCAGGTCTGTCGGCATCGCCAGCGTGTGGCTGCGCGACATCAGCCTGAATTCCGCGGTCTTGAGTTTCAGCGTCACCCGCTGCCCCAGGAGGTCCCGTTTCTTGAGGCGCCGGGCGACATCCTCGCATAGCGGCCACAAGGCGTGGGCGAGCACCGCGGGGTCGCCGCTGTCGGTTGTGAAGGTGGTCTCGCTGGAGACGCTCTTGGTTTGCTGGTACGGGTCGACCTTGCGGTCGTCGCGCCCGTGTGAGAACCGATGCAAACGGCGCCCGATGGCGCCGTAGCGGCGTATCAGGAGCGCCTCGTCGGCGCGCCGCAGATCGCCGATGGTGGCGACCCCGTCACGGCGCAGCCTCGCCTCCAGCGACTTGCCGACGCCATAGATCATGTCCACCGGACGCGGCGCCAGGAAATCCTGCGCCTCGGCCCGCCCGATGGCCGCGAACCCGCGCGGCTTGTCGAGATCGGAGGCGATCTTGGCGAGGAATTTGTTGTAGCTGAGCCCGATACTGACACCGACCCCGATCGACCGCTCGATATCCAGGGCCAGTCCGGCCAGCGTACGCGCCGGGCTGCTGCGGTGAACCGACTCGGTGCCGCCGAGGTCGAGGAAAGCCTCGTCGATCGACAGCGGCTCGACGAGCGGCGTCACCGCACGCATCAGCTCCCGGACCTCGCGGCCCACCGCCGCATACTTCGCCATGTCGGGCTTTATCACGATGGCGTCCGGGCAAGCCTCCAGGGCCTTGAACATCGGCATGGCCGAGCGCACGCCGTAGACCCTGGCGACGTAACAGGCGGCCGCAACGACGCCGCGCCGGCCGCCGCCGACGATCACCGGCCGGTCCGCGAGCTCCGGGCGGTCGCGCTTTTCGACCGAGGCGTAGAACGCGTCGCAGTCGATGTGTGCGATGGCCAGTTCGTTCAATTCCGGATGGCTTACGACGCGCGGCGAACCGCAGTCGTGGCACCGGTCGTCGGCCGCGCCGTCCGACGGGGCAAGGCAGTCCCGGCACAGGCTGGCAGGCGGAGCGCTCATGTCCCGGCATCCGCTGGCCACAGCCACGCCGCCCCGCGCACACCGCTCGAATCGCCGTGTTTCGGCGGAACGAGGCGGGTGTCCACCCGGTCCGAGAAGATCCACCGGTCCCAGGTCGCGGGGACGTTGCGGTACAGACGTTCGATATTCGACATGCCGCCGCCGAGAACGACGACTTCGGGATCGACGATGTTAATCACATGGGCCAGCGCCCGCGCGAGTCTCTCCTCGTAGCGCGCGAGGCTGGCCTCGCAGTCGCCATCCGCCGCTGCGGCACGCGCCACAATATCCTGCGCGGCCAGCCGTTGGCCGGTCCGGGCCTCATGATCCCGCGACAGGCCCGGGCCCGACAGGAACGTCTCGATACATCCATTCCGGCCGCACCAGCATCGCGGACCCGGCGTCTCATCGGAGTCCGGCCACGGCAACGGATTGTGGCCCCACTCGCCGCCGATGGCGTTGGCGCCGATGTAGCGCTTTCCGCCTATGACGAGGCCGCCGCCAACGCCGGTGCCCAGGATCACGCCGAATACCGAGTCGGCGCCCGCGGCGGCGCCATCCCTCGCTTCGGAAATGGCAAAGCAGTTCGCGTCATTGGCGATTCGGACCTCCTGGGCGAGCATTCCCGCCAGATCCTGGAGCAGCGGCCGGCCATTCAGCCAGGTCGAATTCGCGTTCTTCACGAGACCTGTCGCCGGCGAGATCGTGCCGGGAATACCGAGCCCGATGCTGCAGGACTCCCCGGCTTCGCGCAGCGCCTGCCCGACCAGCCCCGTTATACCCTCGAGAACCGCCTCATAGCTGCGCGGAGTCTCGATACGGCGGCGGAACGGTATGTCACCCCCGATCGCGACCAGGGCGACTTCAATCTTGCTTCCTCCGAGATCGATGCCGATACGCACCTGTTTCCGCCTCCCGCAACAAATTCCCGACGCCACAGGCAGTGTCGTGTTTGTTGCTTATCCGACGAATTGTGATAGGAATCAAACCAATCCGCGTGATATTAACGTTCTGTGCACCAAAACATGCGACCATTGCACTTTCGACAAGCTGGAATCGCGTCCGCTCCGAGCCGTGGGGAGTAACATATGGCCAAGACGATCCTGATCGTCGAGGACAATGAGCTGAACATGAAGCTCTTCCGCGATCTCCTGGAAGCTCAGGGGTACGGGATCCTGCAGACGCGCGACGGCATGCAGGCGCTCGAACTTGCCCGCAAGGAGCGGCCCGACCTTATCGTCATGGATATTCAGTTGCCTCAGGTTTCGGGCCTCGAGGTGACGAAGTGGATCAAGGCGGACGACAACCTCAAACATATACCGGTGGTTGCGGTCACCGCTTTCGCCATGAAGGGCGACGAGGAAAAGATCCGCGAGGGCGGTTGCGAGGCCTATGTCGCCAAGCCGATTTCGGTCAAGGATTTCCTGTCGACGGTCGAGCGGTTCATCGGTTGAACCGCGGCCAATCACGTCACTTCTGGATGCCGCCCCCGGCGTGAGGCCACATACCTGCACGCCCATCCCGTGCGCTGGCCGGTTCGAAACAGGCCAAGCTTAAGCGAACCTGAAATCCGACATCAGCGAAGGTTCAGGCACGGCAACGTATCCTGTTGCAGCATTCGCCACCGGCCAATACATAGCATGGAGACTACCCGTATGAAGGATACCAAGAGCGCGACCCCGGCAGACACCGGAACCGAGAACGAGCTGGAGGCGGTTGACACCGGCCGCCGCCGGGCGTTGGCCCGGCTCGGTCTGACCGCCGCCATTGCCTATGCCGCCCCGACCCTGCTCCCCCTGACGCCGGCATCGGCCGACAGCGATTCGAGCGGCGGCGGGTCGAGCGGCGGCAACGGCGGCTCGGACGGCTCCGACGGCAGCAGCGACGCTTCGGGTCCCAGCAGCAGCAGCGACGCTACGGGTCCCAGCAGCAGCAGCGACGCTTCGGGCCCGGACGACGACGGCACCGGCCCGACGGAACCCACCGGACCCACGGAACCCACGGAAGCCACGGAACCTTCGGACCCGATGCAATAGGGTCGAGATCGGACTGAACGATCGGGGACGGCGCATTCCGCCGTCCCCGTCCTTTTGAAAACCGGGTACACTTGCGCCTCAGGAATGTCGGCTTCCGCACAACTGGCACAGGAATGAGACTCAGGTTCGACAGGTTATCCCGGCCGGTGCAGATCGATAACGGTCGCGCCCTGCTCGCCCCCTTCGAAAGCGTGTTCCGGTATTGGCCGTTCTCCGAGATTCCCGAGAACGTCGACGGCGAACCGGCGATAACCGTGCGACCGGACGGCGACGGCTACCGGCTCCACGCGGACTGGCGGCCGGAACCGCCGCGTTACTCCAATCCGGTCAACCTGGCTTGCGGTCTTGCCGTCAACGTCAACCGCGCGTTTCTGCAGGAGAACCAATCCTATCTCTGCCTGCATGGCGCGGGGGTCGTAATCGGCGGGCGGCTGGTCGTCCTGCCCAACTATTACCGGGCCGGAAAGAGCGCCTTGACCGTCTGCCTCGCCGCCGCCGGCGCGCGGGTGTTCAGCGACGATATCCTGCCGCTGCTGCCGGACGGGGCCGGCATGGCCCTGGGCATATCCCCGCGGCTCCGGCTGCCGCTGCCCGAAGGGCTCGGCGCGCGGACGCTCGATTTCATCGCGCACCGGCGCGGCGCGGCCAACAAACAGTACCTCTACGTCGAACTCGGGCCGCACGAGCAGGCGCCGCTCGGCGCAACGGCGCGGTTCGGCGGCTTCGTGTTGCTCGATCGCCGCGAATCGGGCAAGGCCAGCCTGTCACCGGCGAGCGAAGGCGAGATCCTCAAGCAGGTGGTTCTGCGCAATTTCGCCCGGCAGATCCCCGCCGAGGCGTCGCTCGACCGGCTGCACGGTCTCGTGGCCGGGTCCGCCTGCCACAGACTCACCTACGCCAACGGCGACGATGCGGCGGATCTGCTGATGGAGCGGTTTTCGAGCATCGACCCGGCGCCCGCCGAGCCCCTGCGCACGGCGGAAACCGCCGAAATCGCACCACTTCCACAGTCGTCGCCGACCGGCGGTGACCATCCAAGGCGCAACCCCGATATCGCCGAGAGGGCGGTCGACCGCGATCTGTTCCTCGTCGACGGGAGCGGCGAGACGATCTATCACCTCAATCCGGTGGCCGCCGGACTGTGGCGCCTCATGGACGGCAGCTGCGGCACCGGCGACGCCGTCATGCTTCTGCAACTGGCTTTTCCGCAAGTCGAGCGCGCCGAGATCGCGCGCGACGTCGAATCCGTGGTCGCGGACCTTCTGAAACGCGGACTGCTTCTGCGCGGCCGCGAATCCGCCCGCGATATCCAGGCATGAGCCGATTCCCGATTTCCCTGCCGCCCGGGAATTTTCTTTATTTCGTAACAAATTGGAAACGATTGGACTAAGCGCCGCGGCCTCGGTCTGTTATCGTATGTTTGTAGCAACCCATCGCCGGGATCGCCGAAACAGGGGCTTTCAGGGTGGCGGTCACGATGGGACAGCGGACGGCCCGGCCGGGTTGGGCGGGCCGTCGGCAGACCACTTTTGGACAGGTCGGGCATTGGAGTCCAGCTCCACGAACGCGGCGTAATCCGCCGGGGGAACGTCTTTCCCGGAATGCGAGTTCAACCGTATTCGGGTGGAGTGGACGAATGGACGCAAAAAAACCGAAACCGCACGCTGCAAAGGCGACTCGCGCCAACGGCGCTGTCGGCGCCAGGCAGCGACGCGCCCTGGCCCGACTCGGCCTTGCCAGCGCCAGCGCCTATGCCGCACCGACATTGCTTGCCCTCAGGTCGGCGACGCGGCTCCCGAACGCATCCGGCCGCAGCGCCTGAGCTTTTGTCGTCCGCCGCAAGAAACCTGCGCTCCGGCAAGCCTGTTGCCTTAACGTCGCGGGCCGGGCGCCGGGCCGCCGCACATCGGTGCAGAAGGGGAGATCGATGTATCTGAGATTCGAGGCGGTGCCCCAGCCAGTGCTGCTGGAGCAGGGGCTTAAACTGCTGCCGCACCTGGCAAGAGTGTTCGCGAAATGGCCGTTTCGGGAAGTTCCCGGCAAGCGCCACGGCGATCCGGCCGTCGGCGTCCTGAGGGACGGCGACTCATACATTTTGCAGGCGCCCTGGCTGGACGTGGATCAGCGGTGCGAGACCGCCGCCGAGGTCGTCGACGCCCTGGCCTATCATGTCACCCGGGCCTGGATGGACGCACATCAGGACGTAATCGGTATCAAAGCGGCAGCGGCGCGATTCGGCAACGAGCTTGTGGTATTCGTGGGCGGCCCGCGATCGGGCAAGAGCCTGCTGGTATCGTGCCTTGCCGCATCCGGGCAGCTGGCGTTCGCCGATTCGATCCTGCCGGTTTCGGCTGAGACCCGCTGCGGCGTCGGGCTGGGCATCGCACCGCGCGTCAGGCTGCCGCTGCCCGATGCGCTGTCGGGCACACTGCGCACCCTCGTCGAGCAGCACATCGAGAGCGGCGCCGACGGCCTGGGGTATCTCAGTCCGTACAAAGCGCATATGGGAGCCTTCGGCGATGCGGTTTCGATTCGTGCCTTCGTTCTTCTCGACCGGTCCGACGGCGGAACCACAAGCCTGCGGCCTACGGCGGCCGGTACGGTACTCAAGAGGCTCCTGTTGGGAAGCTTCGATGCGTTGCCGTCGGCCCACAGGTCCCTGGCTCTGCTGCATGAACTGGTCGGCGATGCGGCCTGTTACAAGCTCACCTGGTCCGACCCGACGGAAGCGGTCGGCGCCTTGCGGGCGCGGTTTGCAATCCTGCGACCGCAGAGCTTCAACGACGAGACCGGTGGCGCCAAACCGGTGAAGGCGCTGCAGCGACGGGCCTCGGGGCCGCGCGAACCCTCCGGCCGCCGGTTCCGCCATGTCGAGGGGCTTGGCGAACGGCAGGTCGACGGCGACCTGTTCCTGGTCGATCCCGGCGGCGATGCAATCTATCACCTTAACGAACTGGGCGCGGGGCTGTGGCGCCTGCTGGACCGGTCGCACGGGCAGAACGACGCGGTATCGCTGCTGCGCGACGCCTATCCCCTGGTGAACTGCGATGACCTCGCAGAAGACGTCGAACGCCTGATCTCCGACCTGACCGAGCGCGGCCTGCTGATCGAAAAGAAGGCCGGCGAGGCGGGCTGACCGGAGCGGATTTCCCGAGCCCGGGTTATCCCTTGATGCAGGCAACCGGTCTCAGTTCGGCCACTTTGCGGGCAAGCCCGGCCGCGTGCGTCGCGTCAATGACCGCAGTCACATCCTTGTATGCGCCCGGCGCCTCTTCCGCCACGCCGCGCAGCGACGGACTTCGGACGACGGTTCCGCGCCGCGCGAGCATTTCGACCACATCGCGGCCCCGCCAGTTCTTGCGCGCCTGATGCCGGCTCATGCTGCGGCCGGCGCCGTGGCAGGCCGAGCTGAAGGCGCGGCTCTCGCTGGCCGCGGTCCCGGCGAGAATCCAGGACGCCGTGCCCATGCTGCCGCCGACGAACACCGGCTGGCCCGCCTCGCGCAGTGCCTCGGGGAGAGTCGGGTGGCCCGGGCCGAAGGCGCGGGTCGCGCCCTTGCGATGCACGAACAGGCTGCGCCGTTCGCCGTCGACCAGATGGCTCTCGACCTTGCAGGTGTTGTGCGAAACGTCGAACAGAAGGTCGGCCGTGGCCCCGGGCAGCACGCCGGAGAGCGCCTTGCGCAGCAGGTGGCCGATGATCTGCCGGTTCGCGAACGCGCAGTTGATGGCCGCGCGCATGGCGCCCAGATAGCGGCGGCCGAGTTCGCTGTCGATCGGGCTGCAGGCCAGTTCGCGGTCTGGCAGCCGCAGGCCGATTCGGGCGTCGTCGATCGCCATGTCGCGCAGGAATTCGGTGCCGATTTGATGCCCAAGACCCCGTGAGCCGCAGTGGATGGCGATGACGACTTCGCCTGCCACAAGACCGAACGCCCGCGCGGCGTCCGCGTCACTGACGCTCACGATCTCCTGGACCTCGAGATAATGGTTGCCCGATCCCAGCGTGCCCATTTCCCGTTTCTGGCGCTGCCGGGCGCGATCACTGACATGGTCAGGCATCGCGCCCGCCATGCAGCCGCCCTCCTCGATGCGTTCGAGGTCGGCCGCCGCCCCGTAGCCGCGATCGACGGCCCACCGCGCGCCGCCGGCAAGCATGGCCGTCATCTCCTCATCCGACAGGCTGATTTCGCCCCTGCTGCCCAGACCCGCGGGGACCGCGGCGAACAGCGCATCGGCGAGTTCCTCCTTTCGCGGCTCCACGTGTTCGCGCTTCAGCCCGGTCAGCATGGTCCGCACGCCGCACGAGATATCGAACCCGACGCCGCCGGCCGATACCACCCCGCCGTCCTGCGGGTCGAACGCCGCGACGCCGCCGATCGGGAATCCGTAGCCCCAATGGGCATCGGGCATGGCGAAGGACGCCGAGACGATCCCCGGCAGCGTGGCAACGTTGGTGACCTGTTCATAGACCTTGTCATCCATGTCGCGGATCAGGTCTTCGTCGGCGTAGATGATCCCGGGAACGCGCATGCCGCCATGCGGCGCGATACGCCATTCGAAGCGGGACGTTCTGTCAAGGCGCTGCAGTTCCATGGCCCGGCCTCTTTAGACGTCGATGACGCAACGGGCGGCCCAACCACCGTCTTCCTGCCGGCGCACGGCAAGATCGGTATAGGTCGCGCCCTTGATTTCGACCGCGGGCCGGTGGCGCTCGCGTGAAACCCGTTCGCCCCAGACGGCTCCGTCGAGCCGGTTCTTGACAATGTGAACCTCGAATCGCCGGAACAGCATGCCCCGCGTCGCCATTTCGAAGATCAGCGCGTTCAGCCAATCGACCAGCAGCAACTCGAGGTCTGGCGCTTCACAATGGACCGTGAGCCGCTCCAGCGGCCGCACCAGGTCCGGATCGGTGATGGCGCCCGTCATCGCCAGCGCCATCTGCTCGAACGTAACTTCCGGTGTCGGCCCGGAGGCGGCGAGGCCTATGTCCGCCTCGTGCGGGAAATGCGACCAGCTGCCCGCGCCTGCCGCCATTGCGTCACTCCGGGGTCACGGCGCACGGCAAACCTCCGCCGCCGGTTATGGCAGAATGACCGGCAACGGCATGGGAACGCCATGACTCAGATCAACCGGCTGTTCCCGCGGCCTTGTTGTTTCCGGAATTCTCGCCGCCCAGACTGCGCTGAACGGCGGAACGCAACACCGACTCGTACATGCCGATCGAAGAGGCAAGATTCCAGTTCGTTTCGACGAAACCGCGCGCCGTCACAGTCGGCGAATCCGAGAGCGCCCTGTTCAAGGCGGTGACGAGAGCCGGCAGAAACTGCGCCGGCAGGAGATACCCGGTCTGGGGGCACAGAATTTCGGGTTTGGCGGGATACGCCGCCACGACCGGTTTGCCGGATGCCTGTGCCGCGAGAACCGGTCTTGGACTGTTGTCGTCCGAGGGACCATGGTAGTAGACATCGATCGCCTGATGGATCAACTCGGGGACCGCCCAGCCACCCAACACATGAACGCGCTCGTCCAGATCCAGTTCGCGGATCATGCTGCGCTCGACCGCGCCCGGCGACGCCGGCCCGAACAAGGCAACATGAACGTCGGGCTCGAGCCTGGTCAGGGCGTGGAAGAGTGTCTCAAGGTTGGCCGCCGGGCTCGCGCAGCCGATGACGCGCGGCTCAACCGGCAGTCCGATCTTTTGCCGGGCCTTCGCCGGAGAATCCGGCTGGAACCGCGAGCAGTCGATGCTCCGTGGCACAATTGCAACGTTTCCCGCACCGTTGAGAAGGCGCGCGACCTCGAATGTCGGCGCGATCAACGAGACGCCGAATCCTTGGGCCAAGTCTTTGAGCCGCTCGATCTGCGACTGGTCGGCCATGGAGAATTCGCCGCAGATCGTGTGCACCAGACAGGGCACACCGGCGTCGCGTGCCGTGCCGGCAACGATGGCAAGGTCGCTGATGCGGTGCGTGTGCACGATATCCAATGGGACCCGCGCGAACAGAGATGCCAGTTCGTCCTGAAGAGAAGCACCCTCTCCCGATATCCAGTGCGTGTCGAATTTTCCGAAAACCGGCGGGCAGCTGTCGCCCAGCCGGGCCAGATGCGCGTCGAAAGCGTTGCCGAGGCTCGCGCGAATATCGGATGCGGCCGTAAGATCCGCGCGCGCGTCCTGATCGGAGACGACCTCCAGCACGGCGGGCCGCGCGAGACGCTCCGATTTGCTCTTTGTTACACCTTCAGAATTCGGCAAACTCATCTGTGAACCAGCTTTGCATGCGAAAATACGCGATATTACAAGCAGGATTCGTGCCAAATGGGGCTCTCGTTACGAGGGCCGGAATCCGCAATTTTCGGGTCCCGACGGCCGAGTCCGATGTAAATTTGCATAATATTCGCCGCAATTTGCGATTCCGACACGCGGATTATTGCCTCGGCAGACCGTCGGCGGGATCATTGAAACCTCAAACCGGAGCTGACTGGCCCATGGGCGCACGTCCGAGCCGCACAACGACCCGTGACAAGACCCTGCCCGCGGCACTGAAACCGCTGCTGGCCGGGCTGTGCGCGCCATCGAGGCTGATCGCCTCGGCCCGGGTTCTGCGGGACATACGGGCCGGAAACGATGCGGGCTCCGACGTGCATCGTGCGGCCGTCTCCTTTCGGCCCCGCGGCGTGCCGAGAACCGGCGATCTGTACCGGGCAGGCGACCCGGTGGCCGGCGTCGTCCTGGCCCCCGGCGCGGCCCGGCTGGGCAAGGACGATCCGCGCCTGGTGGCCTTCGCGCAGGCTCTCGCCCGGGCCCGTTTCGAAGTCCTGGTGCCGGACCTGCCGGGGCTGAGGAACCTGCTGGTTACCGCCGACGACGCCGGTATCATCGCCGACTCGCTTTCGGTTATGTCGGCGCACAGGGCGGCGCACGGCAGCGCAACGCTCGGGATGATCGCTGTCTGCTATTCCACCGGCCCGGCCATGCTGGCGCTTCGCGACGCCTATGTCCGTGGCGCCGCGCAGTTCATGCTGTCGATCGGCGGATATTACGATATCGAGGCCGCCATCACGTTCGCCACGACCGGCTACTACCGGCATCCGGCCGACCACACCCGGCGCTATCGCCTGCCCGACCAGTACGGGAAGTGGATCTTCGCGATCAACAGCGCGGCGAAGATGGCGGATCGTCGTGACCGGGAACTGCTGGAAACGATGGCGCACAAGAGACTCGACGACGACGGGGCGGACATATCCGGCCTGGTATCCCGCCTCGGCGAAGAGGGCCGCACCGTATATGCGCTGCTGGAGAATCGCGATCCGGACCGTGTTGCGGCGCTGATCGCAGCGCTGCCGCCGAATGTAATCGACTGGATCGCCGCGCTGGACCTCAAACCACACGATTTCTCGGAGCTGGACGTGCGCTTCATTCTGACCCACGCGCACGACGATGCCGTTATACCCGAGACCGAAAGCATGGCGCTCGCCGCCGCGCTGCCCCGGGCCGAGCTCTTCGTCCTGAACTCGATCGAGCATGTCGATCCCGGGCCCGCGGGACTTGCCGACAAGCTGAGGATGCTGGCGGCGATGTCCGAGTTCATACGGGAAAGGGACACGATTCGCCCGCCGAAGGGCCCGGTCGGCAAGAGTCCGCTGAAGAGTCCGGCCGAATCCGTGCCCCTCGGCTAACGCGCGACGATCCGCCGGCCCGGCCCTTGTGATCGACCTCCGCGCGGTGTATTCGGAGCGCATGGACGAGGCGCTTGACCCTCCCCGACTGCTCCGGCGCATGTTCGATGCGGCAGTGGCCGCGGCGGACCCCGAACTCTGCGTGCCGGCGCACCTGCCCGCACCGCCGCCGGGGCGCACGCTGGTCGTCGGCGCCGGCAAGGCTTCGGCCGCCATGGCGCGCGCCCTGGAGCGCAACTGGACGGGGGACCTGTCCGGGCTGGTGGTGACGCGCTACGACTACGCCGTGCCCTGCCAGCGCATCGAGATCGTCGAGGCGGCCCATCCGGTACCGGACGCCAACGGCCTGAAGGCGGCGCAGCGCATCCTGGACATGGTCGGGGGGCTGACCGCGGACGACCTGGTGATCTGCCTGATATCGGGCGGCGGCTCGGCGCTGCTGACCCTGCCGGCGGCGGGGCTGAACCTGGAGGACAAGCAGGCGGTGAACCGGGTGCTGCTGCGCTCGGGAGCGACGATCTCGGAGATGAACTGCGTGCGCAAGCACCTCTCTGCAATCAAGGGCGGGCGGCTTGCGGCCGCCGCCGCGCCGGCGCGTATCGTCACGCTGATGATTTCCGACGTGCCGGGCGACGATCCGGCGGTCATCGCCTCCGGCCCCACGGTTCCCGACCCGACGACCTATGCCGACGCGCTCGCGGTGCTGCGGAAGTATGGTATCTCGGAGCCTGTCTCTGTAATGGCCCATCTCGAGCAGGGCGCCGACGAGACCCCCGATGCCGGCGACCCGCGGCTGGCCGGCGCGTCGTCGGTCCTCGTGGCAACGCCCCAGGCATCGCTCGAGGCCGCGGCAAATGTCGCCCGCGAGGCCGGCATAACGCCGGTGATCCTGAGCGACCGGATCGAGGGCGAGGCCGCCGAGGTCGCCAAGGTCCATGCCGCCATCACATGCCAGATCGCCGCGCGTGGACAGCCCGTCGGCGCGCCCGCGGTGATCCTGTCTGGCGGCGAGACGACGGTGACGGTGCGCGGCAAGGGACGCGGCGGGCGCAACGCGGAGTTCCTGCTGTCGCTCGCCATCGCGCTGGAGGGGGCGGCGGGAATCCACGCCATCGCCTGCGACACCGACGGCATCGACGGGATGGAGGACAATGCCGGCGCGCTGGTCGGCCCGGACACCTGGCGCCGCGCCGCCGCAGCCGGCATCGACCTGAAGGCGCGGCTGGCGGACAACGACGCCTACGGCGCCTTCGCGGCGCTGGGCGATCTCGTGGTGACCGGCCCGACACTGACCAACGTCAACGATTTCCGGGCGATACTGGTTGAAAAGCCGGCCTAAAACGTCTCGCCGTCGAGCGTCAGCAGCGGGTCGTAGAGGTCCGGGCGGCGGTCGCGGAACAGGCCCCAGGAGGCGCGCAGCGCGCGGATTTCGTCGAGGTCGAAACTGGCGGTGATCACGGCCTGTTCTTCCCACCCCGCCTCGGCCGCCTTTTCCCCGGCTAGCCCGACCAAGGACCCACCAGTTCCCCGAGCGAAATCCTAGCTCTCCATCTCTACTGTCACCGCGCTACCGCAAGCATCGAAGCGCACGACGATTACGTAGTCTGTCAGCGCTTCGCTGATGGTGTAATCGAAAACGGCGCATTCATCGGCGTCGTCGGGATGCAGGCCTATGCGACGGAGGCGCAACTTTGACAGAAACAATCCGGGGCTAACAGCTTGCGGGTCGTCTGTCCCAAGGCACTGATGTAACTCGGTCGCATTGAACTGTTCAAGGTGGTGATTGACATACAATTGCACCGAGTATTCGCTGCCACGGTCGTATTCCTTATGGATCGCATCGCGGGCGAGTCCATCATGATCCGCAAGGTCGGTGAGAAACCTAGCTACGGTATCGACCGCGCTTTGGGTCAGCAGTTCTCGTTCGACGTTGAAGTCCAAATGCACGGGATGACCCGAATAATCAAGCTGGAGCGCCCAGTGCCCATCGAGCGCCGGGTCAATGTTGACCTTGCCGAGGAGGGGAATCGAAAGTTCCATGAATCAAGTTCTAATAGATAGATCGCAGAAAAAGTCGGTGCGTGAAGAGAGGATATCCCGAAGCTTGCGCCGGCGCGACCGTTCCGGGTCGAACCCGCTCCTAAAACGTCTCGCCGTCGAGCGTCAGCAGGGGGTCGTAGAGGTCCGGGCGGCGGTCGCGGAACAGGCCCCAGGAGGCGCGCAGCGCGCGGATTTCGTCGAGATCGAAGCTGGCCGCGATGACCGCCTGCTCGTCGCGCCCGGCCTCGGCGACCTTCTCGCCGGTCGGCCCGGCGATGAAGGAGGAGCCGTAGAAGGTCATGGTCGCGCTGTCGTGCTCCTCGACGCCGATGCGGTTGGACGCCGCCAGCACCGTCATGTTCGCAGCCGCGTGGCCCTGCATCGTGCGCTGCCAGTGGCCGCTGCTGTCGAGCGTGGCATCGTGCGGCTCGCTGCCGATCGCCGTCGGATAAAGCAGGATATCGGCGCCCATGAGGGCCATGGCGCGGGCGCATTCGGGAAACCACTGGTCCCAGCAGATGCCGACCCCGATGGTCCCGTACCGCGTCTCCCAGGCCCGGAACCCGGTGTCGCCGGGATTGAAATAGAACTTCTCCTCGTAGCCGGGGCCCTGCGGGATGTGGCTCTTGCGGTAGCAGCCGAGCACGCCGCCATCGGCGTCCACAATGGCGATGGAATTGTAGTAGGCGTTGTTGGCCCGCTCGAAGAAGCTGACCGGCAGGACGACCTCCAGCTCGGCGGCGAGGCCGGCGAACCGGGCGATCAGTTCATTGTCCTCGAACGGCTTCGCCAGGGCGAAATGCTCCTGCTTCTGGTCGGGGCAGAAATAGGGCGTCTCGAACAGCTCCTGCAGCAGCACGAGGTTCGCGCCCTGCCCTGCCGCCTCGCGGACCATCTCTTCGGCGCGCGCGACGTTGCTCTCCAGATCCCAGCTGCAGGCCATCTGGGTGGCCGCGACCGTTACCTTCGACATCTGCGTCATCCCGCTTTCGGCTGCTGCTGGGTAATGCAGTGGACGTTGCCGCCGCCGCGGATGATGTCCGAGGACGGCACCTGCACCACCTTGCGGCCGGGAAACGCCTGGGCCACCGTCCGGTAGGCGGCGTTGTCCCGCCTGTCGTCGAATCCGGGCATGACGATTCCATCGTTGGCGATATAGAAATTGACGTAGGAGCACGACAGCCGCTTGCCGTCCTCCTCCATGCGGGCCGGCTGATCGAGGGTGAGTACCTGCAGTTCGCGGCCCTTTGCATCTGTGCTGGCGCGCAGGATTTCCAGATTGGCCTGGAAGGTCTCGTAATTCGGATCGTCCCGGTCGGGGCAGGACGCGGCCAGCACCACGCCCGGCCGCACGAAACAGGCGATATTGTCGACGTGCCCGTCGGTCTCGTCCTCGTAATAGCCGTGCGGCAGCCAGACGATCTTCTCGACGCCGAGCCAGTCGCGCAGCGCCTGCTCGGTTTCCTCCCGGTCCATGCCAGGGTTGCGGTTCGGGTTCAGGAGCACGGATTCCGTCGTCAGCAGCGTGCCCTCGCCGTCGGTGTGGACGGCGCCGCCCTCGAGCACGAAGGGCGCGTCCAGGCGCCGGATCTTCTGATGCGCGAGCAGCGCTTCGGCCAGGCGGGCATCGTTGTTGTAGTACTCGTAGACGTTTCCCCAGGCATTGAAACGCCAGTCGCAGCCGGCGATCCCGACCTTGCCGTCGACGACATAGGTCGGCCCGGTATCCCGCAGCCAGGAATCGTCGATGTCCATCGGCAGGATGTCGACGCCGCGCCCGCAGGCGAGCGACGCAGCGGCGACATCATCATGGTTGGCGATCATGGTCACCGGCTCGAACGCCGCGATGGCCTGCGCGACCTCCGCATAGGCGCGGCGGGTATCCTCGATGCGGCCGTCCCAGATCTCCTCGCGGCACGGCCAGGCCATCCAGCAGCGCTCGTGCGGCTGCCATTCGGCGGGCATATGGAAACCTTCTGCGGCGGGCACGGTCATCTGCGCCTCCCTATTCGGCCAGCACCAGCGTGTCCTCGGGCGACCATGAGATCCACAGATCGTCGCCGATCAGGAAGCCGGAGTCGGTGTGCCGCGCCTCGTTCTGGACCGTTGTCGTGAATTGCACGCCGGTGTCGGTATCGAGCAGGATATGGCTCTCGTTGCCGTAATAGGCGACGTCGCTGACCTTGCCCTTCAGCCCGATCCTGTCGTCCGCCGGCGGCTCCTTGGACAGGCGCGTCTTTTCCGGCCGCACGGCGATCCCGATCTCTCCCGACGCGTTCCCCTCATGCGGTACGCCGATCTGTCCCAGGCCATCGATCTCGACCGCGAGCCGGCCGCCGGACACGCCGGACACCCGTGCCTCGAGGAGGTTCATCTTGCCGATGAAATCGGCGACGAAACGGCTGTTCGGATGCTCATACAAGGCGCCGGGCGCCGCAATCTGCCGGACCACCCCGTGATCCATCACCG
>CAJICD010000290.1_pt1 | contig 17876 bp, 14 predicted proteins | sample 9199521 | NCBI WGS metagenome assembly CAJICD01 (sample SAMEA7708321, study PRJEB35096) | sediment metagenome | biome: marine neritic benthic zone biome [ENVO:01000025]; feature: sediment [ENVO:00002007]; material: shallow marine sediment [ENVO:03000034] sea grass bed [ENVO_01000059] ...
CCTCGCCGGTCTTCGCCTCGATCACCTTGTAGCCCTTGTTGCGCAGCGCGCGGGCGCTGAACAGGCGCACCGGGTCCTCGTCCTCGACCAGCAGCACCGTGCCGCCGCCGGTGAGGTCCGCGGCGATCTCGTCCGGCACGCCGCGGTCGGCGGCCGCGGTGTCGGCCTGCTGCCGCCGGAAATAGATGTCGAAGACCGCGCCCTTGCCCTCGCCGGGACTGTCGACGAAGAGGTAGCCGCCGGTCTGCTTGACGATGCCGTAGACGGTGGACAGCCCCAGGCCGGTGCCGGACCCGACCTCCTTGGTGGTGAAGAACGGCTCGAAGATCCGGGCGAAGTTCTCCGCCGGAATGCCGACGCCGGTATCGCGGATCGAGATCTGCACATACTCGCCGGGCGGCATCACCTCGCCATGCGCCTGGCGCGGCTTCTGGCTATTTACGTTGCCGGTCTCGATCGTCAGCCGGCCGCCGTTCGGCATGGCGTCGCGGGCGTTGACCGCAAGGTTGATGATGACCTGTTCGAGGTGCCCCTGGTCGCTCTTGACGAGGCCGAGATCGCGGCTGTGTACCATGTTGAGCTCGATCTTCTCGCCGAGCAGGCGGCGCAGCAGGTTCGACAGCTCGGCCAGCACCTCGGTCACGTTCAGGAGCCGGGGCTGCAGCGTCTGCTGGCGTGAGAAGGCGAGAAGCTGGCGCACCAGGGCGGCCGCGCGGTTGGCGTTCTGCTTGATCTGCATGATGTCGGCGAAGGACTGGTCGCCCGGGCGGTGGCGTTGCAGCAGCAGATCGCAGAAGCCGATCATCGCGGTCAACACGTTGTTGAAGTCGTGCGCGATGCCACCGGCAAGCTGGCCGACGGCGTCCATCTTCTGCGACTGCGCCAGCTGCGCCTCGAGGTTCTTCTGTTCGGTGGCGTCGATCGCCAGCAGCACGAGGCCGGCGACGCGGCCCTCGTCGTCCTCGAGGTGCCCTGCGAAGATCGAGGCAACGCCCTCCCGCTCGCCCTCGAACCTGACCTCGAGGGACCTGGCCGCGGACCGGCCTTCCAGAATCGCGTGCATTTCCCGGGCGATGACGCCCCTCTCGCCGTCCGCGACGTAGTCCAGGAACGTCTTGCCGAGCGCCTCCTCGTCAGACACCAGTTCACGGAACGCGGCATTGCAGTCGCCGATGCGCAGCCTGGGATCGACCAGCGCGACACCGACGGGAATCTCCTGAAACAGGCGCTGGAACCGCTGGGCATAGCTGCCGGCGGGGCCGATCGGACGGGCCGTGCCGAAGATCTCGATGCCCTGTGGCCCGTTGACGACGGAGGACAGGGTCTGGAAGTCCCGGTGTTCGCCGTCGGGCCTGACGATCGAAAGCACGCCGATCCCCGGCCGTATCGGGTCGTCCGGCGCATCCGCGGCAAGGATGTCGTCCAGCGACAGCCCGCCATCGAGAACATCCTCGCCGTCGCGGCCGATCCACTCGGCCATGGTCGGGTTCATATAGACGATCTGCCTGGCCGTGTTGACCGCGTAGAGCCCGGCCGCCGAGGACAGCGCGTGCCGCTCGGCGTTGTCCGACCACGGTATTTCGCCGTCGGCGGCCACGCCCCCCAGCCGGTGCACGCGCCACAGCCCGCCCGCCGCACCAAGCGGCCGCAGCGAGATCTCGTAGCCCGACCCGCCGCCGTCGGCGGCGCGCTCCACCATGGTCCAGCTCGCCGGTTCGCCGCCCGCGGCGCCGTTCCGCAGGGTATCGAGCAGGGTCGAGGGAACCTCGCCCAGGGACGATACCCAGGCTTGCAGGGCGGCGCGCGTGGGTGTCCCATCGCCCTCGCCGCCGCCGGCCGCGACGAGCGCGCGCATCGCTCCGTTCACCAGGGTCACCGTCGCTTCGGCGGATTCCAGCATCAACGCGTCCGGATCCGACTCGATGACCGCGCTCATGTTCCGGCCGGCCGCCGATTCGCGCGCGATCGTCGCCGACAGCCGCCACAGCGCGTAGAGTCCAAGGCCGACAAGAATCGCCGCAGCGCCGGTCGCCGGCAAGGCCGGGACGGTGTCCGCAAGCAGCGCGGCCGCCGCAAGCAGCGCCGCGGCGCCCACGCACGTTACGGCGATCAGGCCGACATGCCGCCGCCATTTGCGTGTTTCACGATTGCCGACTGGTCCGTCGGGCATCTTACCCAATCTCCGTCGCCTGCCAGATTACCCGCCCGGGTTTCCGGGACGCGCGCCATTGTGACACATCCGCTAGCGGACGCGAACACCGTAACGCGGCAAGCGTGTGGAAGAAGTCAATCCATTGTGGACGCCGCGGTGAACGGCGCCGGCGGCGCAATTCCCCGACCGCGTCCGGTCAACCGCCATTGAGGTTCTGGCCGCCGGGCTTCTCTCCATAGCGCAAAAGGCTCCGCGGCTGCGTCGTTGCGTTGGGATCATAGTGCGTCAGCGGCGTGTAGGATCCCTGATAGGGTACGGCCTCGGCCGGCACATTGCCGACGTCCTCGGTCACGAGCGGAATCCGGCCGCCCGGCGCCACCGCCACGGACGACCCGACCATCGCCGGCACCGAGACGACCTCGCCGCTCGGCGATATGGTTTCCATCATGCGCCCGCCGACCGCGTCGCCGGCGATCAGGCCGCCGAAATCGCCGCCTTCGTTCAACACGTCGAGCACGATCTTCCCGCCGTCCCGGAAATGCCTGATATACGAAGTGGCGGGCACCGTCAGGTCGACGACCAGATTGCCCCCCACCAGGCGCGCCGTCGGCGACCCGAAGGCGGGCTTGGGCAGCGCCTTGTCGACGGTTTCCAGGTCGATTGTTCCGGACCGCTCGAACCGCATGGAGACGCTGGCGGCGTCGCGTTGCAGGGTGTAGTCGACCGAATCGCCCCAGTCGAACACGAGACGGGTGAAGCCCGGATGCTGGCCGACGCGGACCTGCGGCCCGCTCGCGCCGGACTGGCTGGTGCGTTGCTGCGTCGTGGTTCCGGTCCGCCTGAGGTCGACGATGATCGAGGCGCCGGAGGCGAAACTGTCCATCTTGTAGCGGCCGGACAGATTGAACGTCACGGTCCTGCCACCGCCGGAAACCCGGGCCCCGGTCACGTAATCGCCGAGCGACCGGACAACGCTGTCCAGGTTCGTCTGCATCGGGCGGTCGAACTCGACCACCAGCTGATTGCCCTTGATACGGGCCGTATGCTGAACCGGCCGCGGCCAGTCGAAGACAATGCGCCCGTACGATGATTTCGCCCAGCCGCGCGACTTAACCTCTTCCTGCGCCTGCGCCGGGAAGACCGCGAGGACGAGGGCCGCGCAGGCCAGCACGATCAGGCGGGCGGCGCTACGCATGGGCCGCCCCGGTACCCGTCGGAGCCGCGCCGCAGCGCCGCAACGGAACCGCCCGCGTGCGGGCCGGTCGTGCTGTCAGGGATTTCGTGCGTCGGGTATCAGCCACACGTACCACTCCAAATCCGGCTTCGATGGGACGCCTGCCCGATGACGTCAAAACGGCCCGAGAACGCTCGTCAGCTTTGCCTTCAGGGTCGCGGAGTTGAACGGCTTGACGATATAGTTGCTGACTCCCGCCTCCTTGGCCGCCACCACGTTCTCGATCTTGCTTTCCGCCGTGATGATGATGAAGGGGACGGCGCGCAGCCTGTCATCGGCCCGCACCTCCTTGAGAAGCTGGAGTCCCGTCATCGGCTCCATGTTCCAGTCCGAGATCACCAGGTCGAATTCGCCGTCGCGCAATTTTCCCAGGGCCTCGCTGCCGTCGGTCGCCTCCTCGACATTCGTGAATCCGAGTTGCTTGAGCAGGTTCCGGATAATCTTCAGCATGGTCTTGTAGTCATCGACTATCAAGATCGGCATATTGTAATCGACGGCCATCTCAACTCCACTCCTGCGATCCGCTCGGCTCGGCTTTGTAGGAACATTCGAATCTGGGGCCCATAAAGAAACACCGTTCGGGTTAAATCCCGGTTAATTCCCGGCCGGTTCCGGCGCAATTTGACACACGATAACGTCCCGGCCGCGGGGCCGGCCGCAATACGGCATCTGTTTCGGGCAACGATAGCGATACATTTACCTCTCCGGCGCCGGCACCGGCCTGCATGACGCGCGACAGACCCGCATTTCGGGCGCCGCACCCGGCGCGTCAACGGTTAATCGTCTCGATGCGTGCGTTCCATGCGCTCGTGCCGCTCCTGGGCCTCGAGGCTGAGAGTCGCGATCGGACGGGCCTCCAGCCGGCGCAACGCGATCGGCTCGTTGGTCTCCTCGCAATATCCGTATGAGCCTTCATCGATGCGGCGCAGCGCTTCGTCGATCTTGGAAATCAGCTTTCGTTCGCGGTCCCGGGTTCGAAGCTCGATCGACCTGTTGGTCTCACGGGTCGCCCGGTCGGCCAGGTCGGGTTCGGCCAGACTCTCCGTCTGCAGGCTGCTGAGCGTCTCGTTCGACTCCTCAAGCAACTCGAGCCGCCAGCCCAACAGCTTCTGGCGAAAATACTCAAGTTGCATCGGATTCATGAACTCCTCATCTTCACTGGGCCGATAGTCAGGAGGAAGAAGAGGTGACATGGCAACTCCCTAATAACCGCACCTATACCAAAGGTGCGGCGGAGTATATGTATCAGCCCTCTCCACGGCAAGCACAAAAAATTTATTGATTTCAATGAATTGCAAAGGTCCGACAGGAAATCGTGACGAAGTCGGTTCAGGACTGCGGCGTGACTTGCCGGCGTTTTGCAGTCGCTCTTGCCGGCGACAGGGCCACCTGTCCGTGCCCCAGCGATTTGGCCTCATACATCGCTCTGTCCGCCTCAGCCACCAGGGCGGTCGCGTCTTCGACGGCATGTGCCGTGACAACGGCGCCGACGGACGCGGAAATCTGGATATCCTGCCCTTCGACGCTGAACGGCTCCTTAACGCGCTCGATAAGGTGCAGCGCAACCTTGCGTGCATCCTCCGGCTTTCTCAGATTTTCCAGAATCACCCCGAACTCGTCACCGCCGAGACGCGCCATCACATCGCTGGAGCGCAGCGCCGACTTGAGCCGCCGTACGACCTCGACCAGAAGCGCATCACCGGTGTCATGGCCGTAGCGGTCGTTGACCGGCTTGAAACCGTCCAGATCGATATACAGCACCCCCATTTGCCGGACTGACCGGTCGACGCGCGAATTGGCGAGCTCAAGCGTATCCAGAAACATCGGCTTGTTGAAGAGACCGGTGAGATGATCATGCCGCGCCAGCCGCGAAAGCTGCCGGTTCGACTCCACAAGGTCGGCGCCGGCTCTGGTCCAGCCGGTCAGCTCGTAAAGAATGCAGATCGCGAGATCGCGGCCGCCCCACCGGACAGGTACCAGCGACAGACCGTATGACGGCGCCGATGCGCTGTGGCCCGGCAACCGCAGATACGAGAGCGACGAGTCGTCGCGGTCGGGGATTTCCAGCCGAAACCGGTTCCGTCCCGGGTCAAGGACTTCCAGCACGTTCATCCCGGTCAGATTGCCGGATCCTTTGCCAAATGCAGCGGATGCGGCCGGGTTGGCCTCAAGGATACCGAGGGTCCGTCCGTCGATCAGGAACGCCGGCGAGTCCTGCATCTGCAGGTCCGACAAGGAGCCGTGCCACCGCGCTGCGCCATCGGCAAAACCGACGCCCGCATCCTCCGGTACCGGAGATTCCAGGACGTCGAGATCGTAGCCGACCAGCGACCCGGCGGGATCGCGCCGCGCCGAAACCCGGGTTTCGACGCTGACGGTGCCGCGGGCGCCGCAATCGACCTCCAGAATGATCTCGGTCCGGTCGGTGCGGATCGCATCGAACCTCTGCGCGAGGTTCGATTCCTGACAGATCGCTTCCAGATTCCGGCCGATAACCGCGTCGGCGCGGAGGCCCGTCAAACCACGGGCAACAGCCGACCAGGAATCGACAATGAGATCCCTGTCCAGCCGGATCGCGACGTCGACATCGGTGGTACCGCCCCTGTCTGCGTCCGTTCCTGCCCCGCCTCCCGGGGCGCCTGTCCCGCCCGGGTTCGAGACCGGATGTTTGGATGCCATGAGTCGACCACCCACCTTTCCCGTTCGACCGGCCGGTCGGGGCCGGCAAGTCTCCCCGTTTTGCGCCACAAAAGCACGGAAAACGCGATAAATCTTATCATTCGGGGACGGCCCGGTAAACAGTGCCAATGCCAGAGAATCTGCTGGATTTTGCCGCTCCGAGGCGATGCAGGACAGGGCCGCAACCATCGGTTCAAACCACATTTAACAAAATTACCTGTAATCGCGACAGGGGCTTAGAGATTTCTTAAGCGTTTAGGGACGATATTTCGTGCACGCGCGGCCGTGGCGGCGCGGTCTAATTCGCCAGGACCTATTTCGGTGACTTCGAGGCCCAAAAGGCACGTATTTTGAAACCGGGCATAACTGACGATGACATTTGACGACCTGCCTTCCCCCAATACCAAGCGCTGGGTAATCCGTCGCAAGGCGCAAGTCGTGGTCGCCGTGCGTTCGGGGCTGATCAGCCTCGAGGATGCCTGCAGCAGGTATAACCTGTCGGTCGAGGAATTCCTGTCCTGGCAACGTCTGATCGACCGGCACGGAATCGGTGGATTGCGGGCTACCCGATTGCAGCAGTACAGGGAACCGTCCCCGGATCCCGGTTACTGAGCGCATACCGCCCGACCGTGGCATCCGTTGCGGATGCCCGGCGGGGGACGTCCCACTGATTTGCGAATATCCTCCGGTGAGGGCCCCTACGGGGCCTCAGTCCCGTTGCGTCCGAACGATCCTGATGTGCTCGACCTGGCCGCGGCCACGGCGGCTGCCGACCGCCACGGGAACGCGGTCGTAACCTTCGCGCGCGTGTTCCTGCTCGTCGAGGTCCTGCCGGCTGGTCTCAAGCTCCGCTTCCGTATCCTTGACCTGCTGGTCGATCTCTTCGAGTGACTTGAGCAGGATCTCACGGCGACCGGCTGTTTCGGTCTTCGCGCCTGCGGTTCCCGCCCCGCCGCTCTCGTTGTTCGACATGCGATCAAGGGTCGCATGAATGTGCTGTCTCAGCTGATTGAGGTCCTGAAGCTTGCGCTTCTTCTCGTCGACCCTGAAACGATGTGCTTGCAACTTGTTCTCACGAACCGTCATTTGCCGCAGCCCCTATCAAACTTGGGCTGGAACACCGAAGGGGCTGCGCTCGTAATGGGATTGTCCGGTGCGCACGCCGTTATGGCTGGCCTGAACGTCCGAACGGTGCGAGCCGCCGATCCTTCAACCTTCCAGCTTGAAAACTCCTTGCCTAAAAACACCGGTCCAGCGCTGCCATATCCGCATTTTGGCCCGTCGTCACAGCAAAATTCTGATTGTCGACGGACACTGCACCGAATTGAAATATCAGTTGATTTTGGCGCTCATACTTTAATATCCGGTAAAAAAGTTCGCGAAGGCACTCAGAATTAAGAAACCCTTTACATTTTTTAAACAAAATGGTTAACCGTCGATAACCCAGATCCCGTTGGAGAAAAGAACCATGAGAGTCCTCCTTGTCGAAGACGACACGTCGATAGCGAACAGCATAGTCGCGATGCTCCGGTCCGAAGGTTTCGTTGTCGATACCACGGATCTCGGCGAGGACGGTCTGGAGATCGGCAAGATCTACGACTACGACATCATTCTCCTCGACCTCATGCTGCCGGACATCGATGGTTACGAGGTCCTGCACAGACTGCGCTCGGCGAAGGTCGATACGCCGATCCTGATCCTCTCCGGACTGTCCGAAATGCAGCACAAGGTGAAGGGTCTCGGCATCGGCGCCGACGACTATCTCACGAAGCCATTCCACAAGAGCGAGCTTATTGCCCGGATTCAGGCGATTATCCGGCGCTCGAAAGGGCATTCCCAATCCGTCATCACGGCCGGCCGGCTGTCCGTCAACCTGGACACGAGGACCGTCGAAATCGACAGCCAGCCCGTCCATCTGACCGGCAAGGAATACGCGATCCTTGAGCTTCTGGCGCTGCGCAAGGGAACGACGCTGACCAAGGAAATGTTCTTGAACCATCTGTATGGCGGGATCGACGAGCCTGAACTCAAGATCATTGACGTGTTCGTCTGTAAGTTGCGCAAGAAACTGTCCGCGGCGACCGGTGGCGAGAACTACATCGAGACGGTCTGGGGGCGCGGTTATGTGCTTCGCGAGCCCAGCAACATACCGAGCGGTGATGAAAGCGCGGCGACGAACGAGGTCATCGCCTGACGGCGGTGGCGCCGAATCCGGCAAGACAACCGTCAGGACTCGTGCCCCGAGCCGCAGAGGCCGGGGCTATCCGCAGCCTGCTGATCATGAATGAAACGATGACGGCCGGGCACCCTGGGGGTGGCCAGCCGTCTGTCGATGTCCCTTGAAGCGTCGTCCGGCGTTCAGGCGTTTAGGCGTTCAGGCGTTTGACGCGTAGTTTTGCGGCAGCACCTGGTAGCTTCCGGGAGCACCCTTGGCGATCTCGTACATCCCCCGGTATTCGTTCACGGGCTGGAACTTTTCGGTTACGCCCATGACCGTTTCGGCACCGCCCATATACAACAGGGCGTCCGAGGGCATCAGGTTACAGATATTGTCGAGGACACGCGTCTTGGTCGGCTGGTCCAGGTAGATCAACACATTGCGGCAAAACACCACGTCAAACCGGCCCAACTTCGCAGGATCGTCCAGGAGATTGAACTCTTCGAAATTGACCATTGCCCGGATCCCCGGATCCAGCTCCCACTTGTCGCCGGCCTGGCTGAAATACTTCATCAGCATGGCGATGGGCAGCCCTCTCTGGACTTCGAACTGGGTGTAGAGGCCGGCGCGCGCCTTGTCGAGCATCGCCCGCGATATATCCGTCGCCAGGATATCGATGCGCCAGTTATCAAGGGCGGAGCCCAGCTCCTTTATCACCATGGCGATCGAATATGGCTCCTGGCCGCTCGAGCAGCCGGCGCTCCAGATGCGAATATGCCGTCCGTCCTTGCGGGCTTCAATGAGCCGTGGCAGGACAACTTTTTCAAGCTGCTCAAATGGCGATTGATCTCTGAAGAATAGTGTTTCGTTTGTTGTCATGGCTTCAGTTATCTCACGCAACAATTCTTCGTTCGGCGCACCGCGAACCGTTGCCGCGAGACCCTCTATATCGTTCATGCCCCATTTCCTGGCCACCGCCATGAGGCGGTTTTCCAGCAGATACGCCTTGTCGGGCGATAGTGTCAGGCCCGACCTGCTTTTTACGATGCGGCGTAAGAGTTCAAAATCTTCCGGATTGATCATGCCGCGCTCCGCATTATGAATTTTTTGAGGTGTGCGGCGATATTGTCGATCGGGAGGACAGCGCTGCACAGGCCGCGAGTCGCGACCGCGCCCGGCATTCCCCAGACCACGCTTGTCAATTCGTCCTGCGCGATCAGCGTGCCCCCGGCGTCGACAATCCTTTTTGCGCCCGCCATTCCGTCCTGACCCATACCGGTCAGAATAAGGGCCAGCGTGCTCGAGCCGTAAATGTCCGCGATGCTGCTGAACATCGGATCAACCGCGGGCCGGCAGAAATTGACCTGCGGCCCCTGATCGACCCGGATCGTCGGCCGATCGTCCCTGACTTCCAGGATCATGTGGTAATCGCCGGGCGCGACATAGATCTGCCCGGGCTTCAGCAGGTCGCCGTCTTCGGCTTCCTTGCACGGCAGACCGGATGCCCGGGCGATATGCTCGGCGAGAATCTTGGTGAACGTCGGCGGCATGTGCTGGGTAATCATGACCGGCACGCTGAGTTCCTGGCCGAGTTCGCCAAGCACCTTGAAGAGGGCCTGCGGCCCGCCGGTGGAGCTGCCGATGGCGATAATCCGGGGTCGCGCCTTGCCGGCCGCGCGAAGCACTATTTCCTGCGGTTCCGCCTTGGTGAAAACCGGTGTGAATGTTTCGGCGGTCTCTTTCGCCTTTCGCTCAACGACCCTTATTTTCGGGCGGACCGGCCTGACGGAGGGCCTGTACTGACGGCCCGACGGCCGGGCCGAGGGTTTGTAATCGGGGCTCGGCGCAATCTTGCGCGGCGGTATGGCGGGGGGCACTCGGCGCGGGTGGTCGCGATTCGCGTAACCGAGCGCAATGACCTTCTCGACAAGCTGCCTGTTGAACATGTCCATCGACCCGCCATGGGTACTCGATGGCTTGGTTAGATAATCGGCAGCCCCGCGCTCCAGCGCCTGCAGAGAAATTTCCGCATTCTTTTCGGTGAGTGTGGACGCGACGATGACCTGCACTTCCGGGCGTGCTTCGAGCAGCATGGGAAGCGCGGTCAGCCCGTCCATTCGCGGCATCTCGATATCGAGGATAATAACGTCCACAGGTTGTCGGCGAAGTGCGTTTACCGCCATCTGTCCGTCGCTCACGGACGAGACGACCTCAATATCCGGCTGTTGCTCCAAGAGCCGAGTCAACAGACCGCGGACGACTGAAGAGTCGTCGACGACCATCACCCGCAAGGGTGCGTCTGTGACCGGCTCTACCGGCATCAAATGAGGCCCACCTGCGAGAACTTGCTCTGAATGATTTCGCTGTCGAACGGTTTCATGATGTACTCGTTCGCGCCGGCGCTGATCGCCTCCTGGATGTGGGAGAGGTCGTTCTTGGTGGTGCAGAACACGACCTGCGGCTTGTCGCCGCCCGGAAGCTGCCGCAGGGCATTCAGAAACTCGATCCCGTCCATGACCGGCATGTGCCAGTCCAGAAGTACGGCATCGGGCATCGCCTGATTGCACTGGTCAATGGCAACCTGGCCGTCCTCGGCTTCGAAGACCTCGAACTCCAGTTCTTCAAGAATCTTACGGGCGACCATACGGATTACCCGAGAGTCGTCCACTACGAGGCAGGATTTCATTTCTAACTCCGCTCAGTGTAGTGGCGCCGCAGTTGTGCGCCTGGCCCAAAACCCAAAATCATCTGACAGTTCACGAATCCGCGTTTCAGCTTCCTCAGCACGAACTCCCGCCTGTCGACCCGACAACCGGAACACGATGCTCCCACACAAATCACGGGCCATCCTTTCCGGGAAATACATCAACTCCCCTCAATCTCGGCCAACTCCGGATAAAGGGTTGTTTCCAGCGTGCGCAGCAGGGTGTCGCGGTCGAACTTGCCGACATAGTCGTCAAAGCCGACATCGTGTCCACGCTGCAGATGATCGATCGAGGTGTACGCGGACAGGGCGATCAACGGAACATCAGCCCACCGCTCGCTGGACCGAACCGCCTGCGCGAACTCGAAGCCGTTCATGCCCGGCAACTCGATATCACTGAGGATCACATCGAAGTCCCGACCGTCTTCGTAAAGTTCCATGGCCCGGTCCGCCGTCTCGACGGTCGTCACCGCATAGCCGGCAACCGACAGGAGCGGCGAGAGAAGGTTGCGGAAGAATGCGCTGTCGTCGATCAGCAGGACGCGGCATTTGCGTCGGCTCTGCTCGACCGTCGTCGTATCCCCGCCGTGCGGAACGAACCAGTCGCCATAGGCCTGCGTCAGATAATAGCTGGTGTCCACGATGTCCGTTGCGTCGCCGTCTATGATCGCGCTGCCGAGCATGCCGGGCCGTTCCGTCGTCAACTCGATCGCCAGGCGATCCTCGACGATATCAACGATCTCATCGACCAGGAGTCCCATGGACCGGTCGCGGTCCGCAAACACGATCGCCGACTGCCGCCCCGTCTTGGCGATCTCGCCATCGGCGCGCAGCGGCAACAACGGCATCAGGCCGCCGCGATACTGGACGACCAGCTGGCCATTCGAGATTTCCACGTCGTCGAGTGCGATCTCCTCCAGACGCGCCACCAGCGCCAGCGGCACCGCCATCGGCGTGTCGTCGCCGGCATGGAACAGCAGCAGCGGGACACGATCGTCGGATTCGCCATCCGCGGCGGCGGTCATCTCCGCCGCGGTCGTCTCGGTAATGTTGATCTCCCCGATGTCCGACGCAATGCCGTTGGGGTCGAGAATCATGATGACGCTGCCATCGCCGAGAATCGTATTGCCTGAGAACAGGGTAATGTTCCGCAGCAGCGACGAGACCGGCTTGACGACGATTTCCTCGGTGTCGAAGACCTTGTCGACGATAATACCGAACGAGAAATTCCCGACCTTCGTTACGATGATGAAGCGATCGTCCTTCTCGCCGAAATCGTCGGTTCCGAGCTTGAGCTGCCCGCGCAGCGACGTCAGGGGAAGCAGGCGGTTTCGCAGGCGCAGCACCGGCGTATTGTGGATGTCCTCGATCCTGTGTTCGCTGCCGCGGCCGGTCCGGACCAATTCCACGACGCTGATCTGCGGCACCGCGAAACGCTCACCGCCGGCCTCGACGATCAGCGCCGAGACGATCGCCAGGGTCAGCGGAATCTTGATGACGAACGTCGTGCCCCGGCCCTGAACGGACTTGAGCTCTATGGTGCCGCCGATCTTCTCGATATTCGTTCGCACGACGTCCATGCCGACGCCGCGGCCGGAAACCGCCGTAACGTTGGATGCGGTCGAGAACCCCGGGCGCATGATGAACTGCTGGATGGCCTCGTCCGACATCACCTCGAGCTCGCTCTCGGTGGCGAGGCCCAGCGCCAGCGCCTTGGCCTTGATCTTTTCGACCGACAGGCCTTTGCCATCGTCGCTGATGTCGATGATGATGTGTCCGCCCTCATGAAACGCATTCAGCGTAATGGTTCCGGTTTCGGGCTTGCCCGCGCTACGCCGCTCGGACGGCAATTCGACGCCATGGTCGCAGGAATTGCGGACCATATGGGTCAACGGATCGCGGATGAGTTCAAGGACCTGCCGATCGAGCTCCGTCTCTGCACCGATCATTTGCAGATTGACCTTCTTGGACAGCTCGAGCGACAGGTCGCGAACGATCCGCGGAAGCTTTGCCCACGCATTCCCGATCGGCTGCATGCGCGTCTTCATTACGCTTTCCTGCAGCTCGGTAGTAACGTGGCTCAGCCGCTGCAGCGGACTTGAGAATTCGCTGTCTTCGCGGGCCCGAAGAATCTGCAGGAGCTGATTGCGCGTCAGCACCAGTTCCGAGACCATGGTCATCAGGCTTTCCAGCAGGTCGACGCTGACCCGGATGCTCTGCGCCGCAACGCCTGAGGGACCGCCGCCGCCGTCGCCGTCGTCGGACAAACCGGTCTGCCGGACGGTCGACGGCACACGGCTGGCGCCGACCACCTCCGATTCTTCCTCGGGTTCCCGGTCGTCATCTTCCTCGACCTCGAAGGCCTCTCCGGAATACGCCCTGTACTGCGCCGCATCGAACGCCGCCTGAAGTTCCTCGGAGTCCGAGCCGGGCTCCTGCACTTCCTCGTTGCTCATCATGGCTTCCATGACGGCATCCTCGGCAAAGGACTCAAGCTGGGAAATCAGGTCCTGGTCGTCGCCTTCCGGTTCGGTGCCGGACTTCTCCAGCGCCCTGAGCAGCGCCTTGATCCGGTCGAGCGATTCGAGAACCAGGGACACCGCTTTCGGGGTCACCTCGAGTTCGCCGTCGCGAAACCGCGCAAAGAGACTTTCCGCCGCGTGCGCCACACCCTCGAGGCGCGGCAGTCCGAGAAAACCGCAGGTACCCTTGACCGTGTGGACCAGCCGAAAAATATTGCCCAGGAGCTCCGGGTCATTCGGGTTCTGTTCGAGCTTGACCAACTCGACATCGAGAACATCCATGTTCTCTGAGGTCTCGGTCAGGAATTCGTTCAACAAGTCATCCATAGCTCTTACCCATAAGCGCGGCTTTCGCCGGGGGCCCCCTAAACGACGCGGCGTGTCAGCCATGCAAGCAGCATGCCGGTACGCCGAAAGCTTTTCATGCAATGTTTAAAAAGCCGTAAAGAGAACCGAGCAATACCGCACGATTCAGGGTTTGGGACGATTTCCGTCAGACGAGCCGAACGTCGAATCGAACCTCTGATTCATCGTCTTCGGACACCTCGATCCGGCACCCGAGGCTCTCGGCAAGTCTGGCCGTGAAATAGCCTTGGACGCTCCTGGCCGTAAGTTCCTCCACCGGGACATCGCCGGCAAACACAGGCCTTACGGACTCCTCGACACGGGCGCGTTCGCCCCGGGCCACCGCGCTGAGCTTCGCGGCGCCGTCGGTTTCGTCGATCGACATTGTGAGCACGCCGCCGCGCGGCAGGCATTCTGCTGCGGTCGCCGCCAAATTCACCAGCAGTCGGCCCCAACCAGGCTGCAACGCCGGATTGCGCTCCGCGTCCGGCCATTCAAGCGTCAGCCGGCCCTCTGCCAAGAGTCCATCGGTCAACTCGCGGGCTTCCGCAAGATTACCGAGCGCCGACATCCCCGCCATGCCGTACGCCATCCGGTAGAACTTCACGCGCCGTGTCACGCGTTGGGCACTGCTCTCGATCAGCGACATTGCATCGTCGCGCATGTCGTCGCCGACGTCGGCCAACAGCTCGATACCGTTGTTCACGGCTCCCAGAGGGTTGACCAGCTCGTGACAAAGATGCGAGCACAGCAAGCCAATAACACGCATATCGACAAGGTCTGGCATTGACGGTACGTTCTCCGGGTTCCGCAAAGTTTACTCATACTTGGCGCCGGACGCCGGACCAACCTTAAACGAACCGCCCGCATGACCCAAGGTCTCGTTCCCGGAAATTTCGTAAGGCATCCGGATCAACCGGATTGGGGCATCGGCCAGGTCCAGTCGGTGGTCGGCGGCCGCGCCACCGTCAACTTCGAGCATGCCGGAAAACGAACAATCGTTCTTGCCGCGGTGGCGTTGCTCCCGGCCGAAACGCCCAACGACCGGCGGGCGCCGACAAATGAGCCGCCCGGTGGCGATTAGCCGTCGCAACACGGTGCTGGCCCGGCCGAAAGATCGCGAGGAGCGGTTCGGATGGATGTAGGGAATAGGGTGACGCGCCGGTTCGGGCATCCCGGGGCCGGACGCCGGCAGGCCTTGCCTCACCCCAAGGGGCGCCAGAGCGACCCCGAGGCCATGGCGGAGGTGGAACGCACGCTGGCCGGCCGAACGCGCGACAGGGACCAGCTGATCGAATTATTGCACGCGCTGCAGGATGCCTATGGCTGCCTGCACGCGCGTCATCTGGTCGCACTGGCCCGATCGATGCGCCTCGCCATGGCGGAGGTGTTCGAAGTTGCCAGCTTTTATGCGCATTTCGATATCGTCGATGATGGCGAGGACGCGCCGCCGCCGGTTACCGTGCGGGTCTGCGACAGCCTCAGTTGCGCCTTGGCTGGCGCAGAGCAGCTCCACGAAGAACTGTCGCGCTCGGCCGGTGTGGATTTCCGGGTTGTCCGGGCGCCGTGCATGGGGCGCTGCGACAAGGCGCCCGTGGTCGCGGTCGGCCACAACCACCTCGCGCCGGCGGCAACAGGAGGGGTGCGCGATGCCGTGGCCGCAGGACGCGTGGCTCCGGCGCCGGTGGATCACACCGATCTCGAGGCTTACAGGGCGTCGGGCGGGTATCGCCTGTTACAGGATTGCGTCGCGGGAGACCGTTCCGTCGATGAGATTATCGGCATCATGGAAGAGTCCGGGCTACGCGGACTCGGCGGGGCCGGTTTCCCCTCTGGGCAGAAATGGCGGTTCGTCCGCGCCGAAAAGGCCCCGAGGCTGCTGGCCGTCAATGCCGACGAGGGCGAGCCGGGCACGTTCAAGGACCATCATTATCTGGCGCGCGACCCGCATCGGTTTCTCGAGGGGATGTTGATCGCCGCCTGGGCCGTGGAAGCGGAAGACCTTTATATCTATCTGCGCGACGAATACCCCGACATACGGCGCGTCCTGCAGCAGGAGATCGAGGCCCTGGAAACCGCGGGATTGGCAAACGGGCGCCGCATCCATCTGCGCCGCGGCGCCGGCGCCTACATATGCGGCGAGGAGTCGGCGATGCTGGAAAGCATCGAGGGAAAGCGTGGCCTGCCACGGCACAAGCCGCCCTTTCCCAGCCAGGTGGGGCTGTTCGGACGCCCGACCCTGATCCACAACGTGGAGACGCTTCACTGGGTGCGCGAGATCGTCGAACGGGGCGCCGCGTGGTTCACAACGCAGGGGCGGAACGGTCGCAAGGGGCTGCGCAGCTTCTCGGTTTCGGGCCGGGTGAAGGAGCCGGGGGTGAAGCTCGCGCCGGCCGGTATCACGATCCGCGAGCTGATCGACGAATTTTGCGGCGGCATGCAGGACGGACACACGCTAAAGGCCTATCTGCCGGGTGGCGCGTCCGGCGGCATCCTGCCGGCGCGGCTCGACGAGGTGCCGCTCGATTTCGACACCCTGCAGGAGCACGGCTGCTTCATCGGATCGGCTGCCGTCATCGTTCTCTCCGATCGGGACAATGTGGTCGAGTCGGCGCTGAACCTGATGCGGTTCTTCGAGGACGAGTCCTGTGGCCAGTGCACGCCATGCCGCGTCGGCACCGAGAAGGCGGTGGCGATGATGAGCGCGAAGGTGTGGGATTCCTCACTGCTGGAGGAGCTTTCTCGGGCCATGATGGACGCGTCGATCTGCGGACTCGGCCAGGCCGCTCCGAACCCCCTGCTCTCGTTGCTGCGACATTTCCCAGAGGATGTGCCCGGCTGAGCTCCGGAAAACGACCTTAGGTTGCGAGCGATGTGACCGCAAAACCCACCCCTGAAGTGGTATGGTTATTGCTTCACTGTGTCTGGCTACCGCGGTCCCGGTCGCGGTTCGCATCATGCGATGTAATCGTGCGGCGTTTACGGTGGTTCAATAATTTGCAGGCAGAATGGCAGGCATCATGTTGAAAAACGCACTTAGGATTATCGGGGCGTTGACGACGGCCGTGCTGCTGGGCTCGGCCGTTGCGCCCGCAAATGCGGATGAAACCGGGCGGCGCCTCGTACTTGGCCGGATCACCGGTGAACCGCACAAGCACCTCGAACGAATGCGCGCGATGGCAGACTATCTTGCCATTCGGCTCGCCGACCAGGGAATCGCCGGTGTCGATGTCGCCATCGCGGATTCGCCGGCGCGAATGCGCGGCCTGTTGGAGGAAGGCAAGGTCGACCTGTTGTCGGAAACCGCGTTCGTGGCGGTCGAATTCATGAACGCCGGCATAGCGAAACCGCTGTTGCGCGAATGGAAGAAAGGCGTTGCCGAATATCATTCGGTCATATTCGTCCGCAAGGACAGCGGCGTAAAAACGCTTTCCGATCTCGTTGACCGAAAATTCGCATTCGAGGATCCGGGGTCAACGTCGGGATATCTGATACCGCGCGTTGCACTCGAGGATTCCGGGCTCCGCCTGGCGTTACTTCCGGATCCGCGCAATCCTGTCCCCGACGGTGCCCTGGGATACAGCTTCGCCAATGGGGAAATCAACGTGGTCGCGTGGGTCAATCGGGGTCTTGCGGATGGGGGTGCGATCAGCAATCTCGACTGGGACGATCCGGATACGGCGCCGGCGGACCTGAAGGACGGACTCCACATAATCCACGAGACAAAACCGGTGATCCGTTCGCTGATGCTGGCGCGACAATCCTTGGATGACGGCCTCCGCGAGCGCATTACGGTGATCCTGGAGACGATGCACGAGTCGGCCGAAGGCCGGGCGGTGCTCAAGAAATATGCCAAGGTGGCGCGCTACGACAGGCTCGAAGGTGAGGCCGGCAGGGGATTGGAGGAAGCCCAATCAATCCTGCAGCGCTTGGGCGGACAGGGCGATTGATGCCGTTGACCCTCAAGGCCAGATACGCGCTGATCATCCTCGGTCTTACGCTCGCCACCGTGGTGAGCCTCTCGGCGGCGCTTTTGACGGGTTTTCGGGTCACCTCCGTGCAGCTCCGCGAGTCAACCATCG
>CAJICD010000326.1_pt1 | contig 17692 bp, 17 predicted proteins | sample 9199521 | NCBI WGS metagenome assembly CAJICD01 (sample SAMEA7708321, study PRJEB35096) | sediment metagenome | biome: marine neritic benthic zone biome [ENVO:01000025]; feature: sediment [ENVO:00002007]; material: shallow marine sediment [ENVO:03000034] sea grass bed [ENVO_01000059] ...
CCGAAAGCGGTTCTGCCCGCAAGCAGTTCCAGCGCCTCTTCGCGCGCCGACGCTCTCTTGGTCATCACAAACGTGCCCCTGTCGAAGGCATACCAATAAAGTGGCAACGTTACGCGCGAAGAGTTCAAAATCGCTTAAGGGAATGTGGCAGCGATGCCACAATTCAGTCGGGTCAGTTGCGTCGGCTCAGCAGCCCCCGGGCAACTACCTGGGCCTGGATTTCCGCGGCGCCCTCGAAAATATTGAGAATTCGGGCATCGCACAATACGCGGGAGATTTCGTATTCCTCGGCATAGCCGTTGCCACCGTGAATTTGCAGGGCGTTGTCGGCGTTCGCCCAGGCGGTGCGGGCGGCCAGCAGCTTGGCCATGCCGGCCTCGATGTCGCAGCGGCGGTCCGAATCCTTCTCGCGCGCGGCGAACAGGGTGATCTGGCGCGAAATCATGGTCTCGACGGCCATCCAGGCGAGTTTGCCGGCAACGCGCGGGAACGCGGCGATGGGCTTGCCGAACTGGATGCGGTCCCTGGCGTAGGCGAGGCCAAGCTCCATAGCGTTCTGTGCCACGCCGACGGCGCGCGCCGCGGTCTGCACCCGGGCGGATTCGAAGGTCGCCATGAGCTGTTTGAAACCCTGGCCTTCGGCTTCGCCGAGCAGATCTTCCGCCTTTACTTCGAAACCGTCGAAACCGAGCTCGTATTCCTTCATGCCGCGATAGCCGAGCACGCGGATTTCCGTGCCGCTCATGCCGTCGGCGGGAAACGGGTCGGAGTCGGTCCCGCGCGGTTTTTCGGCGATGAACATGGAAAGGCCGCGATGGTCCTTCACCTCCGGGTCGGTGCGGGCCAGCAGCGTCATAATGTCGCTGCGCGCCGCATGGGTGATCCAGGTCTTGGCGCCGGTGATGCGGTAGACGTCGCCGTCGCGCACCGCGCGGGTCTTCAGCGCGCCGAGGTCAGATCCCGTGCCTGGCTCCGTGAACACCGCTGTCGGCAGGATCTCGCCGGAGGCGATCAGCGGGAGCCATTTCGCTTTCTGCGACTCTGTGCCGCCCAGGCGGATCAGTTCGGCGGCAATCTCGGACCGCGTGCCCAGCGACCCGACGCCGATATAGCCGCGCGCTAACTCTTCGGTGACCACGCACATGGCCGCCTTACCCATGCCCAGCCCGCCGAATTCCTCGGGAACGGTAAGGCCGAACACCCCGAGTTCGGCAAGCTTCTCAACAACCTCGATTGGAATGAGCTCGTCATTCTTGTGCCAGTCATGGCAATGCGGGGCGACCTGCTGCTCTGCGAAGCGGCGGAACTGGTCGCGCACCATCTCCAGCGTCTCGTCGCCCAGCGCGGCTTCGCCGAAATGCCCGTCGGCGATCAGCTCCGCGATACGCTGGCGGACAGCGGCCGTGTTGCCCTGCGCGACGATCCCCAACGTAGCTGTGCGGAAGGCCTCCAAGGCGTCCTTTGGCACGCCCATGTCGGCAGGCCGCGCGACCTCCACCTGGCTCAATGCGATGCCGCCGGCGAGCTGCGCGCAATACTCGCCGAACGCCGCCTGCAACATCAGCGATTCCAGCTCTCCGAAGACTCCGTCCGCCTCGCAGCGCTCCGCCCAGCCGAGCATCTGGCGTAGCGACTCCACGTAGGTCGCTGCCCATGCAAAGCCGTGCACGGCAAACTGCTCGCGCTCCAGCGCCAGCGCGTCGATGCGCCCGTCCCGGATGACCATCCCGGCGACGCCGGCGCGCGATGCCTCCAGCAGGGACTCGGCGGCGGTAACGGCCTCGCGGCACTGCGAGACTCGATCCCCCATCCCTACACCTGGGGCGCCGGCGGGCGGCAGGCCCGCCCGGCCCAGAAGTCCGTGGTCGGCGGATGGACGTTGGCGGCCGGCAAGTGTTTCAGCAGGATTTCCATGGCTTTTGGATGTCCTTCGGTGCGGTCGATCGCCTGTGCATAGATCGGTCCCGTAATGCCCTTGCCGTCTGCGCGGTACATATGGAGCGGGATCCAGCCCGCCGCAGCCACGATGAGCTCATCGCCGGTCAGATCCGGCATCAGGCCGAGCAGCAGGATGACCGAAACGCGGCGCACCAGCCCTTCCTGGTTGCTTACGAAGTTGCCCAGCGAATAGGTGATGAAGGTCTCGCGGCCGTCTTTGGTCACATATTTCTCCCAGGGCGAGACGACGTGGCTGTGCGTACCGATCACCGCCAATGCGCCCGCGTCGAGCGCATCGTAGGCCAGGGCCTTCTGCTTCTTATTGGGCTTGTGCCGGTATTCCGTGCCCCAGTGCGGCGCGAAAATGACGCCGTGAATGTCCTTGCGCGTCCGCAGCGCCGCGATTTCCTCCAGCACCACGGTGCGATCCTCGAAACAGTTCAGGATCTGGCCGTGCGGGTCGGGGACGTCGTTGGTGCCGTAAGTGCATCCCAGCCAGGCGACATTGAACGTTCCGGCCTTCGATACGACCGGCGTTATCGTGTGCCAGGCGCGGTCCTTCTCGCCCTTGGCGCGGCTGCCGGTAAACGGGAGGCCGGCCGCGGTCAGGGTCTTTACGGTGCCATCGGCGCCAGCCGAGCGCCGGTCCAGCGCATGGTTGTTCGCGGTCAGCACCACGTCGAAGCCCGCGCGTTTCAGGTCCGTTGCGATCGACGGGTGATAGTTGAAGCTGGGGTAACCCGCATAGACCTTGCCGTCATAGCGGCCTTTTGGTTCTTTGGCCTTGCGGCCGGCGGCGGTAACGCCGGGCGCCGCCGGACCTTCCAGATTCGCGAAGGAAACATCCGCCGCCCGGATGATGTCGGCCACGGGCTGCATCATCGAAAAAAAGCCGTCCTTTTGGCCGGCGGCGTATTTCTGCAGCCGGTCGTGCATGATCACATCGCCGACCGCGGCGACGGTCAGCATGCGCGCCGGGTCGATACCGCGCGAGAAACTCACCATCGGGGACGCCTTCGTCGGGACGGGGCATTTTGGGAACCGGTCCGTCGGCCCCCTGGACGCGGCCTGCACGATCTTGGCGCTGGCGGCCCGATCGCAACCGGTGCACTTCTCGGGTGCCACGGAATCGTAACGGTTTCCGGCGCAGCCGGCGAGCGCGGCGGACACCAATATGGCGAGCACAAGGCGCATGACATCGTCCAATCCCTCAATCCACTCTTCCGCGCAATCGGCATAGAACGGATTCGCCTAAAATTCGGTTACCGCCGTCGATAGCCCTTTGCGGGCCGAAGGGCAAGGCGTCGGGATGAATCCTACCGGCTCATGCCACCGCTGCAATCAGTGCATCCACCGCGGCGGACATCAGAACGGTCAGGGCGAGCGGCCCCGCGGCGCCGGCCAGCATGAACGGTCGCGCCGCCACGAAATCGTCGATTCCCCGCCGTAGCGCCCGGTAGCGTTTGAAATAACGCCCGACGGTGACGGAGGTCGCCAGCCCCAGGAGCGGCAGCGCCGCCTGCACCGCGAGCGGCGTATCGGCGGGCGCACCGGTCAGCGGGCCGGAGCGCAGCAGCATGTTAAGCGCCGCCAGCCCGTCCGCCATGTTCAGAACTGCATAGGGAATCAGTACCGCGGCCAGCGCACCGGACAGCACGAGGCCCAGGAACACAGCACCAACCTGTGCGCCCCGCACGCGATCGTCCGCAGCGCTCGTCGCGGCAGGCCAGAAGGCGAGGAACAACAGGACGGTCAGGATATAGGCTGGATAACGCCCCCATTGCGCCGAGAGAATGCCAAGGGCGCCGAGTTCGAATATGCCCGGATTCAGCGTCAGGCAGGCGATCGGCAGGCCCAACACGAACAGCAGGTCGACGACGGTCATACCCGTAAGAGCGAACGCAAACGGTCCTTGCGCCGGGCCTGAATGTTCACTGGACACGGTTCGGGTCCCTTCCATGGTCGTGGCGAAACCTATCCTGGCTGCGCAACCGTTAAGAATTTGCTGAACCCCGGGGTGCCCAGGCCCAGCGCAGTGGCGCCGGCGGATCGCCGGCCGCGAACTCCACGTGCAATACCCGGCGGCGGCCGTTCGTAACCCGCTTTCGCGAACTGTGGACCAGCAGCGGCGACATAACGAAGACGGCGCCCGCCGGCACGGGTACGTCCAACGCCGGGATCTCCGCCAGCAGCCGAGATATGTCCTCCGCCGTCAGTCGCCCCAGCCGATGGCTGCCCGGCAGAACGCGGATGCAGCCGTCGGCCGCCCCCACCGTGTCGAGATGCCAGCGTAGTGTCACCATCCGCTCCAGAAGCCGGACCGGCGGCTCGCAGTGGTCGACGCCGTCCTTGACGGTCCAGCGGCGCACATCCGCCCTCTCGTCACGGCGGTCTACGGCGATCGTGCGGTCCTGGTGCCAGGGCACGGCCCAGTTCCGCCCCGCCGTCTTGTCGAACGCGATGGCGCGGACCGGGCGGAACCGGCGCCCAAGAAACGCCGCCACGTGGCCGAAAATGCTTGGGTTGCTCAATAGCGCGTGGACCAGTTCATGATCAGCCGGAATCCGGCTGGAGCCGTCCCGTCGCGCCAGCAAGGTATCGAATTCAGCAAGCGGAACAAACAGTTCCGCATCGCCTGCCAGTGCATACCCCTGCTGCACGAATTCGCTGTTGTCCATGTTCGGTTGCCGGGGCCACCCCGAGGCTTAGCCCTCCACGACATCCTCGAAGGTCCGCAGGCCGGGGCGTCCGGCCTGCACCAACACCGCCATGTTTCCGGGCTTGTGCTTGTTGGCGCGCATCTTGGCGTGGGCGCGCGGAATGTCGTCCCACGAAAAGACTTCGGACATGCAGGGATCGATGCGGCGCTCGACCATCAGCTTGTTGGCCTGGGCGGCCTGCATCAGATTGGCGAAATGGCTGCCCTGGATGCGTTTCTGGCGCATCCACACGAAGCGTGCGTCGAAGGTCAGGTTGTAGCCGGTGGTGCCGGCGCAGAACACCACCATGCCGCCGCGCTTGACGATGAAGCAGGACACCGGGAAGGTCGCCTCGCCGGGATGTTCGAACACGAAATCCACATCGTTGCCCTTGCCGGTATAGTCCCAGATCGCCTTGCCGAACTTGCGCACCTCCTTCATGTAGTCGCCGAATTCCGGTGAGCCGACATCGGGCAGGCGGCCCCAGCAGTCGAAATCCTTGCGGTTAATGACACCGCGCGCGCCCATCTGCATGACGAAATCGCGTTTGGTTTCGTCCGAGATCACGCCGATGGCGTTGCCGCCGGCCGTTGCGATCAGCTGGATCGCCATCGAGCCGAGCCCGCCGGACGCGCCCCAGACCAGCACGTTCTGGCTGGGCTTCAGGGTGTGCGGGCGGTGGCCGAACAGCATCCGGTAGGCGGTCGCCAGCGTCAGGATGTAGCAGCCGCTTTCCTCCCAGGTCAGGTGCCGGGGCCGCGGCATCAGCTGCTGCGCCTGCACCCTGGTGAACTGGGCGAATGAGCCGTCCGGCGTCTCGTAGCCCCAGATGCGCTGGGTCGGCGAGTACATCGGGTCGCCGCCGTTGCATTCCTCGTCGTCGCCGTCATCCTGGTTGCAATGCACCACGACCTCGTCGCCGACTCTCCAGCGCTTGACCTTCGACCCCACCGCCCAGACGATTCCGGCGGCGTCCGAACCGGCGATGTGGTAGTCCGCCTTGTGCACGTCGAACACCGACACCGGCACGCCCAGCGAGGCCCAGACGCCGTTGTAGTTGACGCCGGCGGCCATGACCATGACCAGCACCTCGTGGCTGTCGATCTCCGGCACTTCCAGGGTTTCCACCTGCATGGCGTCCTCGGGCTCACCATGCCGTTCACGCCGGATCGCCCAGGCGTACATCTGCTTCGGCACGTGTCCCAGCGGCGGGATTTCACCGATTTCGTACAGGTCCTTTTTCGGCAGATTGGCCGTGATATCGATAATTTCAGCGGGTTCGGTCATTGTCGGCTCGTCCTCGGCAATTCGCGTCGTAATGCTGCGGTTGCGTAATCGATACAGGAAATTTTTGCATTGCACAATACGACAGTCTGTTTCAGATTGCCTGCGAATAATAACATATTATGACCCGAAACGGACGCGCGATCGCGCCAACAGGGGTGACAAACCGGACGCGCTGGAATGGGAAAACGGAAGAGTAACAAGACGTTGCAATCACAGAACACGGCGAACGCCGGTCCCGGCCGCGACCGGCCCTGGCTGATCCGCACCTATTCCGGCCACAGTTCCGCAGCGGCGTCGAATACGCTGTACCGCACAAATCTGGAACGGGGCCAGACCGGGCTCTCGGTCGCGTTCGACCTGCCGACCCAGACGGCCTATGACTGCGACCATCCGCTGGCCCGCGGCGAGGTCGGCAAGGTCGGCGTTCCTGTCTCCCATCTGGGCGACATGGAAGCGCTGTTCGACGGCATCCCGCTTGGGCGCATGAACACCTCGATGACGATCAATGCACCTGCCGCCTGGCTGCTTGCGCTGTACATCGCGGCGGCGGAGCGGCAGGGCGTGGCGCGGACCGATCTCGCCGGCACCACGCAGAACGACATCATCAAGGAATATCTATCGCGTGGCACCTACATATTTCCGCCGGCGGCCAGCCTGAAGCTCACCGAAGACGTGATCGCGTTCACTTGCCGCGAAATCCCGAAATGGAACCCGATCAACGTCTGCTCCTACCATCTGCAGGAAGCCGGCGCGACACCGGCGCAGGAACTGGCCTATGCGCTGGCCAACGCGGTCGCCGTGCTGAACCGGCTGCGTGACGGCGGACAGATCGATGCCGCCGCCTTCCCGCAGGCGGTCGGGCGAATCAGCTTTTTCGTCAATGCCGGCATCCGGTTCGTGACCGAGTTGTGCAAGATGCGCGCGTTCACCGAACTGTGGGATGAACTCTGCCGCGAGCGCTACGGCATCGCGGATGAGAAGCTCCGCCGTTTCCGTTACGGCGTGCAGGTGAATTCGCTGGGTCTGACCGAACAGCAGCCTGAAAACAACGTCTACCGCATCCTGCTGGAAATGCTGGCGGTGGTGCTATCGAAGAACGCACGGGCGCGGGCGGTTCAGTTGCCCGCCTGGAACGAGGCGCTCGGCCTGCCGCGCCCCTGGGACCAGCAATGGAGCCTGCGGCTGCAACAGATCGTCGCGCATGAAACAGACCTGCTGGAGTTCGGCGACTTGTTCGACGGCTCCCCGGTGGTCGAGGAAAAAGTCTCGGCCCTGAAGGACAAGGCCCGCGACGAACTGGCCGTCATCGAGTCGATGGGCGGCGCGATCCCGGCGGTCGAGTCCGGCTACATGAAGGAGCGGCTGGTCGAGTCGAACGCCCGCCGCATCGCCGCGATCGAGTCCGGCGATCAGGTCGTGGTCGGCGTCAACCGGTACAAGGAGGGCGCCGAGTCACCCCTTGCTTCGGGTGAGGCGATGGTACTCACCGTCGATCACACCGCAGAAGACGCGCAGATACGCAACCTCACCGCATGGCGGAATTCACGGGACGATGCGGCAGTGCGGGCCGCGCTCGAGAGGCTGCAACATGGCGCGCGCGACGGCACCAACATTATGGAAACATCCATCGCCTGCGCCCATGCGGGCGTCACCACCGGCGAGTGGGGCGATGCGCTACGCGGTGTTTTCGGCGAGTACCGCGCACCCACCGGCACCGGCGCGGGGATCGCTGCGGTCGATGCCGAGAGCCGCTCTGCCTTGCGCGAGCGTGTTGACGGTGTTGCCGGCAAACTGGGCCGCGCTGTCACGATGGTCGTGGGCAAGCCCGGCCTCGACGGCCACTCCAACGGCGCGGAACAGATCGCCGTGCGGGCGCAGGACGTCGGGATCGACGTGGTCTACGACGGCATTCGCCTGACCCCGCGTGAGATCGTCGATGCGGCGAAGCGGACGCAGGCTCATATCGTCGGCCTGTCGATCCTCTCGGGCAGCCATGTCGAACTGGTGCGCGAGGTGGCCCGGCTGCTGCGTGAAGAGGGGCTCGGCGAAGTTCCAATTGTGGTCGGCGGCATCGTCCCCCCGGCCGACGAAGGCGCGCTCGCCAATATGGGCGTGGCGAAGATCTACACACCGAAGGATTACGATCTCAACCGGGTTCTGGGCGAAATCATCGACCTGCTGGACCGGGCGGCGTAAACCTGCCGGAATCGCCCTGCGATCGCGCGGAGCCACGGCAGGACGCCTGGCTGCCGGGACCTCAGTTGTCGCGTTTCTTCGGTTTCTGCGGTTTCGGGCGGCGGCGGCGCGGCTTGGCGGACCGTTGCGGGCGGGATGCCGGGGTCGGCAACGGGAACTGCAGGATTTTGTCGTCATCCCCTGAATCGATGGCGCCGCCATGGCTCGGGGGCGCCGCCAGAGGCGAACGCACAGCCGGATCGAATGCGGCGGCGCCGCCATGGCGATAGCGGGCCATGCTCGATGGGCGACGGTAATAGATCCACAGATCCGACATTCGAAAGTTTCCCAGCTGCTTCTGCCCGCGACATATGAGGGTTGCGGACCCGCGAGTCCACAGGAAAACGCCCCGGTGTCGGCGGCAACCCCATTCGAGCTTGCAACGGCAACGCGGATCGGCGACTGTCGGCCCCCGCATCCGCGGGTTTCCAGTCAATCAGCCGGGCCGACAACTTGGGCAGCGTTTTCGAAATCGTCACGCCGGTCTTCGGCATCGTGCTCATCGGCTGGGTCACCGTGCGCGCGGGTGTGTTCGGCAAGGCAGCGATCGACGGGATCGCCGATTTCGTTTTCACCGTCGCCATTCCGCTGCTGCTGTTCCGCACCCTGGCGACCGCGGGCCTGCCCGACGAGATTCCCTGGGGCGTGCTTCTGTCCTATTACATCGGCACATATGCCGTGTTCGCGATCGGCATGCTGGTGGCCGGCATCATCTTCCGCAAGGGTCTTCCGGAGCAGGGCGCCTTCGCGGGCAGCGCGTGCTATTCGAACACCGTTCTGCTCGGCATCCCGATTGTCCTGGTGGTGTTCGGCGAGGACGCATCGGTGCCGCTGTTCCTGGTGATCGGCGTGCACAGCGCCTTGCTCCTGCCGCCGCTGGTGATCGTGCTCGGCATGGGGCAGAACCGCGCCGGGGCGCTGCTCGGCGGGCTCCGCGAGACTCTCATCGACCTGATGCGGAACCCGCTGGTCATCGGCCTCGTCGGCGGCGTCGTCTACGGCCGCGTCGGCCCGCCGCTGCCCGGCCCCGTCGACGACATCATCCGGATGCTCGGCACGGCCGGCGCGCCGGTCGCCCTGTTCGCCCTCGGGGGCGTACTCGCCCGCTACCGCATTTCCGGCTATATCGGCCAGGCGCTGGCGATTTCCGTGCTCAAGCTCTGCGTCCAGCCCCTAATCGTCTGGTTTCTGGCAACCCGCGTCTTCGACCTGGATACGACCTGGGCCTGGGTCGTCACGCTGCTCTCGGCGATGCCGACTGGGGTCAACGTCTTCATCTTCGCCAACAAGTACGGTGCGGGGACCGCGACGGCGGGGACTACGATCGTCTTGTCGACCGCGCTGGGTGCGGGCACCGTTTCCGTCCTGATCTGGCTGATCGAGCATTCCTAGGAAGCGCCTGGGCCGCCAGGGGTCGAGTGCGCCCGGTAACCCAAAATTCAGGTTTGCCCGCCTATACCTGTGCCAGGGCCCGGCGGCCGGATCGCGCCAAGCGGAGGAACCGCGCGTTGGAAAGCATCCTCGACAACATTCTGCCCACCTTCACGATCGTGCTGATCGGCTGGCTGATGGCGAAACTGCGCCTGTTCCGGCAGATTGCCGTGGACGGGGTGGCGCAGTACGTCTTCGCCGTCGCGGTCCCGCTGCTGTTGTTCCGCCTCACTTCCCGGGCGGATATTCCCGGCGAAATCCCGTGGGGGTTCCTGTCGTCCTATTATCTCGGCGCCCTGCTGGCGTTCGTGATTGGCATGCTCGTCGCCGGCGGCGCATTCCACAACGGCCTGTCGCACCAGGGCGCCTTCGGCGGCGCCTCGTCGTATTCGAACACGGTGCTGCTGGGCATTCCCGTGGTACTGGGTATCCTCGGCGAGGAGCAAGCCACGGTGCCGCTGTTCATATTGATTGGCGTGCACGGGCTGATCATGGTGCCGCTGATCGTCACCGTAATCAGCTATGGCCGTCGGCAGGGCGGTACGATCGGCAAGGTGGCGAAGGAAACCGTCGGGGAACTGGTACACAACCCATTCATCATCGCACTTGCGGCGGGCGGGCTGTACAGGCTCTACGCGCCGCCGCTTCCGGCAACGATCGACAATGTGATCGGCACGCTCGCTGACACCGCCGGACCCTGCGCCCTGTTCGCGCTGGGCGGGGTGCTGGCGCAATACCCCGTCGCCGGGGGTCTCAAGGAGGCGTTTGCGGTGTCCTTCGTCAAGCTCATCGTGCATCCGGCCATCGTCTGGGCGCTGGCGACGCAGGTCTTCGGCGTCCAGGAGAGCTGGGTCTGGGTCGCGGTGCTGCTGGCGGCCATGCCGGCCGGGATCAACGTCTTCATTCTGGCCCACCGCTACGAGGTCGCATCCGGCGGCATCGGTATGTCGGTCGTGCTTTCCACGGCGCTGGCGATCCTGACGCTGGCGGGCCTGATGCAGCTGATCCCCTGACACGCGACCGGATGCCTTGATTTCCGGCGATCCGCCGCGTATGTTGCCGCCGTGATGATGACGCAGTGCAACATACTTCGCGGGGCGCGAATTAGCCTCCCGGCCCTGAACCGGGGCCGGGCAGCCGAGATTCGTGCAATCCCCTTGAAGTATGAGGCAGCGTCCCATGTACCAAGACTTCGTTGAGCGCGCATTAGCGCCGAAAACCCGTAAGCCTACCGCCTGTTTTTCCGTCGTGGCCGAAGCCGATCCCGGCGTCATGCCGCGCGTGCTGGAACTGTTTGCCAAGCGCGGCCTTGTGCCCAGCCTGTGGCACAGCAAGGTCGCGCCGACGGGTGAGTTGACGATCGATCTGCAAATGCAGGGGATGGAGGGACAGAAGGCGCATCACATCGCCGCTTGCCTGCGCCAGGTCTGGGGCGTCGACACCGTGTTGACGTCCGAGAAGGGGTAAACGGGACTCATCACGCTTCGGGTTCGCCTCCGGTCCCTTGCAGAATCCCCCGGTCCAGCCTAACTCCTGTTAGGGGGAAGGTACATGTCCGCAGACCGCGAAGCCGCGTTAAAACAGATCACCGACTGGGCCGTCGGCCAGGCGCTGTGCGAGGTCGACATGGAGCGACTGTTCGTTGGTGTCTGCGACCGCCTCTCCGGGGCCGGTATCCCGATTCGCCGCGCGCATCTGGCCGTGCGCACCCTGCATCCGCTGGTCGGCGCGGTCAGTTTCCGCTGGTGGCGCGGCCAGGCGCCCGAGCAAATGAGCCACCTTCGCACAGTGGAGCCGAGCCAGGAATGGGAGCAGAGCCCGCTGAAGCGCCTCGAGGACAGCGGGGAATCGGAGCTTCGCATATCGCTGGAGGATGAGGCTGGCGAATGGCGGAAATTCCCGCTACTTGTGGAACTCGGCGCGTGCGGCATCACCGATTATTTGTGCCGCCTCTCTTATTTCGGCCGCGAATCCCAGGCGCGCCGGGGGCGGGACGGGATGCTGGTAAGCTGGTCCACCGACAACCCCGGCGGGTTCAGCGACGAGGAGATGGCCGCGCTGCGGCGCGTCCAGGACCGTCTCGCCGTCGGCGTCAAGATGGCCAAGCGGGAACAGACCGCGCTCAACGTGCTGACCGCCTATCTGGGCGCCAACGCCGGGCGTCGCGTGCTGGACGGTCAGATCCAGCGCGGCGACGGCGAACTGCTGCACGCGGTCATCTGGTACAGCGACCTGCGCGGTTCGACGCCGCTGGCCGGGCAAATGGGTGGCGCCAATTTTCTTGCCCTGCTGAACGACTATTTCGAATGCTCCGCAGGTGCGGTTCTCGACCACGGTGGGGAGGTTCTCCGCTTCATTGGCGATGCCGTGCTGGCGATCTTCCAGGTCGAGGGGCCCGGCGGCGACGAGCGGGCCGCCCGCATGGCGATGGCCGCTGCCAAGGATGCCGAGAGACGTCTCGAACGGCTCAACAGAAAACGCGGGTTGCGGAACGAGGACCCGCTCGACTTCGGCCTCGCCCTGCATGTCGGTGAGGTGCTGTTCGGTAATGTCGGCGTGCCCGAGCGGTTCGACTTTACCGCTGTCGGCCCGGCGGTGAACGAGGCGGCGCGGCTGGAGGGGCTGACCAAGACGCTCGAGCGGCGAATCGTCGTCTCAAACGCGTTTTCGAGCCTGTTGCCGCTGGACTGGGAGGCTCTGGGCGAATCCAGACTGCGTGGCGTCGAAACGGGTCGTCGCGTCTACGCGCCGCCGCCCGCGGAGTGACCTTCGGCGTCGATGGCCTTTCTCGATCATATCCGTCACGCCAATAACTGGAACCGCGGTGATTTCACGCCCTTCGCAGTGGCCGGACATTTCGTCGGCCATATCAGGCACGACCGAATCGAACGCCTGAGAGCTTTTCCCGATACCATAGCGATGGGGCCGGAACATCTGTCGCTTGCCCCCTGCCTCGAAGGTTTCGAGTCCCGCAGCACCGCGATGGACGGGTTGCTGGAGGCCTTGCGCGCCGAGGGTGAATTCCCCGGCTGGCGCGGTGAGTACTATCCGGTCATGCGGGGCTGGGACGACGATCCGCTCCTGCAGGTCGAGCGCGCGACCTGCCCGTGGCTCGGCGTGCGAAGCTGGGGCGTGCACGTTAACGGTTTTGTGCGCAAATCCGATGGGATCCACATGTGGGTGGCGCGGCGCGCCCGCGACAAGCCGACCTATCCCGGCATGCTCGACAACATGGTGGCCGGCGGCCAGCCGATCGGCGTCGGGCTGATGGAGAACGTGGTCAAGGAAGGCGCGGAAGAGGCGGACATCCCGGCGGAACTCGCGGCGCGTGCCCGCCCCGTCGGTTCGATCGCCTATTGCCACCAGTTCGAGGACGGGCTGAAGCCCGATCGGCAGTTCTGCTACGATCTCGAATTGCCGGCGGACTTCGTGCCGCGCAACACCGACGGTGAAGTCGAAAGTTTTGAACTCTGGCCGATCGGGCGCGTGATCGAAACCGTGCACGAGACCTTCGAGTTCAAGTTCAACTGCAATCTCGTCATCATCGATTTCCTGATCCGCCATGGCCTGATCGACGCCGACAGCGAGCCGGATTACGCGGCACTCTGTGTGGCCCTCCGGCGTCCACGGTAACGGGCCGGACGGCGCCACGATGCGAGGAAATCAGTTCGGGTAACCCGCCATCGCGCGGACTTCTGCCGGGCTTCGGCCGGCCTCCCGCAGGGCCTGAATGGTGAGCGACCGGTCGCGCTTGGCGAAGCGTACGCCATCAGCGCCGGTCAGCAGGCGATGATGATGATATTCCGGCTCGGGCAGGCCGAGCAGCGCCTGCAGGACTCGGTGCACGTGCGTGGCGTGCAACAGGTCCGCGCCGCGAGTCACCAGGGTGACTCCCTGGATCGCATCGTCGACCGTCACCGACAGATGATAGCTGGTCGGCACGTCCTTGCGGGCCAGCACCACGTCGCCGCAGCCGGGCCCGTCGGCCACGATCGTGCCGCGCTCCCGATCGGTGAAGGTCAGGGTGCCCGTCAGCGCCACGGCCCTGGACATGTCCAGCCGCAGCGCATGCGGTTCGCGCGCGGCGATCAGGTCTCTGCGCTCCCGCGCCGAAAGCGCGCGGCAGGTACCGGGGTAGCGCGCACCGTCCGGTCCATGCGGTGCCTGCGCCGCAGTTTCGATCTCTCTTTGTATTGTTTTTCTCGTGCAAAAACAGGGATATAAGACGTTGATCTCATTCAATCTATCGAGTGCGGCACGATAGTCCTGCAGATGCTCGGACTGTCGTCGCACCGGCCGCTCCCAGGTCAGCCCCAGCCAGGCGAGATCCTCGTATATGCCGTGCTCGAATTCATGCCGGCAGCGGCCGGGGTCGATATCCTCGATACGCAACAGAAACCGCCCGCCTGCGTCTGCGGCCGCGCGCGCCGTAAACAACGCACTGTGCGCATGGCCGACATGCAGCCGGCCGGTCGGGCTGGGCGCAAAGCGGGTAACGGTCATGAGGCGCGGTCCGAAATGATGAGCCGGGTGCCGTGCATTAACCCGATATTATCCTCGATGCGCAACGATAGCGCCGCCTCAACACAGCCGCGAGCCCAGGGTCCGGAACATGCATGGCACCGATATCATCGACGCGATCATAGCGCGCAAGACCATAACGTCCACCGATGTGGACTGGCTGCGCCGCGAGATCTTCCAGGACGGCGCCACCGACGACATCGAGGCGGAAGCCGTCTTCCGCCTCGACGAGGAGTGCACCGACAAGGATGAAAGCTGGTCCCAGCTTTATGTCGATGCCCTGACCGACTATTTCGTCTGGCAGACCACACCGCGCGGTTACGTCGATGAGGCGCACGCCCGCTACCTGATGCGGCGGATCGTGCGGGACAACCGCATCGAGAGCGGCACCGAGCTCGAACTGCTTTGCAACGTCATGCACTGGGCCGAATCCTGCCCCGCCGAGCTTGCCGAGTTCGTCCTGTTCGCCGTGCGCGAGAGCGTGCTCAATCCTGACGACGCCGCCTACGGTCGAGGCCGGCGACCAAAGATCATCGACCCGGTCGATGTGGAACTGATCAAGCGGGCGATCTACGCACCCGCGACGCTGGGCGGCATCACGGTCACCCGGTTGGAGGCGGAGATCATCTTCGACCTCAACGATGCGACCGTCGATTCCGAAAACCATCCGTCCTGGAAGGAACTCTTCGTCTACGCCATCGGAAACCATCTGATGTTCCCACGGCCACATATCCCGCCGCCATCTGCGGAGGAAGTCCTGCGTCGCGAGGAGTGGCTGAAGGAGCGACGCGGCATGTTCGAACTGTTGGGACAGGTCGGTGCCGAAAGTCTCAAGCTCGGCTCCGGCCAGGTTGATCTGGGTGCACGCTTCCGGACGGCAATGAAGGCGATGGAGGGCCCGATCCGGGAGCGCGACCTCGACGGCGAAGTGCGCGAAGCGAAGATCGCCTATGAACGCGAGACGATCGACGAGGAGGAAGCGTACTGGCTGATCAGCCGCGTCAAACGTGACGGCGTGCTGCACGAAAACGAAAAGGCATTGCTCGCATTCATCAAGAACACTTCGCCGAACATCCACCCCTCACTCGAGCCCCTTTTGAACGAGGCCGGCCTGGGATAGGCTGGCGCGATGGCGCCAACTCCGGAACTCACTGAACATACGCTTGCCGAAGGTCTGTCGGTGCTGGCGGCGGTCGACCCCGATGTGGCAAGGGTGCTCGACGAGGCCGGGCCGCCATCCCTGCGCCGCAACCAGGCCGGGTTCGAGGCGCTTCTGCGGGCGATCGTATCGCAGCAGATTTCCACGGCGGCCGCGGCGACGGTCTGGGCAAGGCTGGAAAAGGCAACCGGAGGCATCGCGCCGGACGCGTTGTTGATGCTGGACGAAGAGGCGCTGCGTGGCGCCGGCCTGAGCCGTCAGAAAGTAGCCTACGCGCGCGGGCTCGCGGAGGCGGTGGTCACGGGCGGCATAGACCTTGACGGATTTTCCGGACGACCCGACGAGGACATCGTGGAAGAGCTGGTCAGGCTCAAGGGCATTGGCCGCTGGAGCGCGGAAATCTATCTGCTGTTCGCGCTGGGACGGCCCGATGCGTTTCCGGCCGACGACCTCGCCCTGATGATCGGCGCACAGCGGCTCAAGCGGCTCGATACGCGTCCGAACCGCACCGGGTTGACGGAAATTGCCGAGGCCTGGCGTCCCTGGCGCAGCCCCGCGGCGCTGTTGCTCTGGCACTACTATTCCTGGACGGGGCGGTAGCGCCGGTTTCTCGATATGGCGATGGGGTCGCCGGCAGGCCGGGATCATCGCCGGGCGCTCGGGCGATGCCGGTATCGTGCGGTAATCGTTTCAAAAGCCACGATATCTTGTAATTACGTTAACGGTCGGTTATCTACAATGCGCATGTCGGGACGCAGTTCCTGATCGCGGCAAATGAAGACAGAAGGATGACCGTCGAAACGCATAGTTGCCCCGCTCTTGTGCTGAACGCCGATTTCCGGCCGCTCAGCTACTTCCCGCTGTCGCTGTGGCCCTGGCAGGAAGCGGTGAAGGCAGTGTTCCTCGAGCGCGTCAATATCGTTTCGGAATACGACGAACTCGTGCATTCGCCGTCGCTCGAGATGCGCCTGCCGAGCGTCATCTCGCTGAAGGAATATGTCCCGACCAAACGCAGCGCGGCGTTCACCCGATTCAACGTGTTCCTGCGCGACCGGTTCGTCTGCCAGTACTGTGGCGAGGCCTCGCTGGCCCACGATCTGACCTTCGACCACGTGGTGCCGCGCTCGCGTGGCGGACGCACGACATGGGAAAATGTCGTCGCCGCGTGCGGGCCCTGCAACCTGCGCAAGGGCAGCCGGATGCCGCGGGAATGCGGGATGATGCCGCGCCGCATGCCCTACCGGCCGACGACCTGGCAACTGCAGGAACACGGCCGGGCCTTCCCGCCAAACTTCCTGCACGAGTCCTGGCGCGATTTCCTTTACTGGGATACCGAACTCGATCCGTACTGATCGTTTCCCTGGCAGCCTTGTCGAACGGCAGTTCTATATCCGTTCCGAAAGCCAGATGGCGAGCCGGGAGCCGGCCTTGACGGCGGCCGACAGCACCGGGTAGCCGGGCGCTCCCTCGGCGCCGTGCGCCAGCGCGGTATCGCGGTGTTCCAGTTCGTCGGCGCGGAATTCCTCGACGATGGCCTTGAGTTCGCCCTCCTCGGGAAGTCCCTCCAGCGCCGCGGCCTGGCTGGCGTAATGCTCGTCGATCGTCTCTTCCACCGCCACGGTGCAGGCCATGGCCGCCGACCCGGCGAGCGTCGCCGTCGTCGCGCCCAGGGCGAAGCCCACCACATGCCACAGCGGGGTCAGGGCGGTCGGCCGCACGCGGCGTTCCGCGACGATCTTCTCGAAAGTCTCCAGGTGACGTTCTTCCTGCGCCGCCATGCGCCGAATTTCGGCCGATGCCGGATGGTTGCGTCCGAGCACCGCGAGCTGGCCGGCGTAGATCCGCGCCGCGCCGAATTCGCCCGCCTGGTCGACGCGAATCATGGCGGCGACCAGATCCTCGCGGGTGCCGTCGCCGGGCAAGAGGTCGTCGCCGGTCTGCTTGGCGTTCTTCTTCGCCGCGCTCATGACGAACCTCCCGTCAGTCCCCGCCGCGCTGCGCCGAGGCTCAGCACCGCAAGAGCCGCCGACAGCAGCACATTGTAGCCCGCCATGGAGATGCCGAACAGCGACCAGGGCACCTCGTCGCAACGCACCAGAGGCGCGGCCTCGAGGCGCTTAATCAGGGCTTCCGTACCGCCGCTGAAATCCAGGGTCGTGCCGCAGCCCGACGTGCCTTCCCACCAATGCTGCTCGACGCCCACATGGAAGACGGCGATGCCGCCGCCGACCAGGAACGTCAGACCGGCCAGCCCCAATAGCCAAGGCGCCGCCGAGCGATCAGCGAGCAGCAGAGCCAGCAACCCGAGGGCGATGGTGACGCCATAGGGATAGCGCTGCCAGATGCAGAGCACGCAGGGATGCAGCCCACCGATGTACTGGAAGGCGAAGGCGCCGCCGAGAATGGCGAGGCTGGCGCACAG
>CAJICD010000162.1_pt1 | contig 17422 bp, 15 predicted proteins | sample 9199521 | NCBI WGS metagenome assembly CAJICD01 (sample SAMEA7708321, study PRJEB35096) | sediment metagenome | biome: marine neritic benthic zone biome [ENVO:01000025]; feature: sediment [ENVO:00002007]; material: shallow marine sediment [ENVO:03000034] sea grass bed [ENVO_01000059] ...
CCGTCGCGCCCGGCCCGGCCGATCTCCTGGTAATAGGCCTCCGGGCTGCCGGGCAGGTCGGTGTGCAGCACATAGCGGATATCCGGCTTGTCGATGCCCATGCCGAAGGCGATGGTCGCCGCGATGACCGTGCCGGGTTCGGTCATGAAGCGGTCCTGGGCCGCCGTGCGCACCGCGCTTTGCATGCCCGCGTGATACGGCAGCGCCTCATGGCCGTGCTGGCGCAGCAGTCTCGCGGCCTCTTCGGTCTTTTTGCGCGACAGGCAGTAAACGATTCCGGACTCGCCCCGGTGCGCCTCGACGAAGTCGAGCATCTGCTTCTTCCAGTTCTTCTTCATCTCGACGGCCAGCGTCAGGTTCGGCCGGTCGAAGCCGGTGACAACAATCTCGGCGCGACCATCGAACAGCTTCTCCACGATGTCGTCGCGTGTGATCGGATCGGCCGTGGCCGTCAATGCCGCGATGGGAAGGCCCGGGAACAGGCCCCGCAGGCGGTGAAGCGCCGCATACTCGGGACGGAACGCCGGGCCCCATTGCGAAATGCAATGCGCCTCGTCGACGGCGATCAGCGACGGGCCGAGCCTGGCGACGGCCGCCAGCATCTGTTCCGTCATCAGGCGTTCCGGCGACATGTAGAGCAGCTTTACGCCGCCGCCCTGGACCCGGCGCCATGCGGCGACGTTGTCATCCCGCGACAGCGAGGAGTTGATGGTCTCCGCCGCGATGCCGTTGAGCCGCAGCGCCGCGACCTGGTCCTTCATCAGCGCCACCAGCGGCGAGACCACGATCGCGGTGCCGTCCCGCACGAGCGCCGGCACCTGGTAGCACAGCGACTTGCCCGAACCGGTCGGCATCACCGCCAGCACGTCGCCCCCGGCCAGCAGCGCCGCGATGACGCGGTCCTGCCCCGGCCGGAACGCTTCATAGCCGAAGCTCTGCGAGAGGACCCGGAGCGCACTGTCCCGGCCGCCGTCCGTCACCGTATCGTACCTCCGTTTCCGCGTGATTCGCGGCGCCGATCTTAGACGTTGCCGGGAGGCGCTGTCCAATTCGCGCGGCCGGCGGCGCCCGGCAAAAAAAGAGCCGGGGCGGAAATCCGCACCCGGCCCAGTTTTCCTGCGATTTGGGCTAGTTTGCAGGCTCAGGCGTCAACTGGATTCGACTTCTTCGTAGCCCGTGATCATGGCCTTGATGTGAGCCGTCGGCGTGTGTCCGGTCGTCGCGAAGTAGACGTGGACCACGAAGAACAGCAACATCAGGAAGGCTGCCGCCGTGTGGACGAAGGCCACGGTGGCGAGGCTCAGCCCGTCGAGCCCGAGGACCGGCCAGGCCGAGTAGTAGAGATACAGCAGCCCGCTGATCCAGATCGCCGGGTTGATGATCAGTTTGACGAACAGGTAGGCCAGACGCTGCAGCGGATTGTGCTTGGTCAGCGTGGTTGCCCGGAACGGATGCGGGGCATCGGTGAAGATTCCGGTCAGGTAGTAGCGGAGCATCGCCATCAGCTTGTCCGCCGTTGGGATGTACTGTTTCCATTCTCCGGTGGTGAAATGCCAGAAAATGGCGAACACCCAGAGCCCGATCAGCAGCCAGGCGGCGGTGGTATGCACCTCCTGGGCGGTTTCGTATCCGAACAGGGTGTAGGTCCCGTGGATTTCGAACCCGGTGGCGCCCATGGTGATGATCAGCAGCGCCTGGGCCCAGTGCCAGAACCGTTCGAAACGCTTGAAGATGTAGATTCGCGTGGCGTTCATGGCGCTAGCTCCTCTTGGTATGGATGTAGTAACGCGCGGCCCCGTGCCCGAGCACGGCGAGCAACGCCAGCAGGGCAGCCGCCCAGCCGAGGAAGTCCAGCCAGCCGGTCCGGTCACGTCCCGGCATGTAGACGCCCGCGATTCCCTCGAGGCGGCCGTTGCGGCTGTGGCATTCGACGCAGGTCACGGCGTCGTCCTTGGGGGCGACCATATGGGTGATCGGCCAGGCCATTTCGGTCTCAACGAAGCCCAGCTCGCCGCTGTAGGTCGCGCCCACGGCGGCCATGCCGGCCTCGACGGCCTTGTCCCAGTCGTAGTTGCGCCAGTAGGCCGAATCGTCCTTGCCGAAGGTGTGCACGACGGCCAGGGTCTGGAGTCCCTTGTCGTAGGGCTGCTTGCCGCGCATCACCTTGAACGGCCAGATCCGCGAGTCGGCATCTTCGGGGCCGCCGCCATACTTGTTGATGGAGACGATTTCGCTGCCGTCCACGGTATCGCCGAACAGGGTGTAGTCGACCGTTCCGTTGAACCAGCGGTATTCGGGGATCACGTGTTCACCCCAGCGGAAATCGCCCTTCATGCCGGAGTAGACCTCCAGCCCGTCGCCGTTGCGGACCTTGATCGGCTTGCCTTTCTCGTCGAGCCGGCCCGCCGTCGACCAGTCCCACCACATCTTCGTGCTGTAGCCGCCACGGGCGAAGCGCGGCACATGGCAGGTCGCACAGGCGATCTTGTCGGTATGCTCGTTGAGCTTCGCGTTGGAACCCGACGGATGCGGCTCCATCCCGTGGCACGACTCGCAGGTCGCCCGGCTGCCGTCGGTGCGTCCCGGGATATCGATACCGCTGGTGTCCTTGGCGTTGGTCGTATAGCGGCTGCCCTGCACCGCGTGGGCATCGCCGGAATGGCAGCTCGAGCAGGTGAAGTTCAACCGGTCCGGGCTCATGTGGATGTCCAGATAACGGCCCGGCTCGATCAGCGACAAATCCAGATCGCCATGCTTGATGGCGTTGCCGCCGCCGCCGAGGAAGTGGCAGGTGCCGCAGTTGCGCCGGCTCGTCGGCCCAACGTTCTGGGCCACCTTGGCGAGGTCCGGCGGCTGCAACATGCGGCCGCTGCCCGCCGGCCACTCGGTGGGCACGTAGGCGGGATGGCCGGCGCCGGCGGGAAACTTCCGGTATTCGGCGGTCGTGTCGTGACAGACGAGGCAATCCACGTTGGCTTCGCTCGCGAAGTCGAAATTGCCGTCCTTCCAGCCGTATCCGATATGACAGCTGGTGCAGCGCGCTTCGTTGGATACGACCGATCCGCAGAAGTTGTTGATGATATTACGTTTTCCAAGCCTTTCGCCGGTGTCGGGATTGACCACGCTCCAGTTCCAGTGCTTGGTCTTGTGCAGTTGCTTGCTCGCCTCGGTATGGCATTGCAGGCAGGCCCTGGTAACGTCCGGGCCTGTTTCGAAGGGGCCCTTGAGCTCCTTGAACTTGCTGTGATCCGCCGTCGAAACGTCGCTGTCCGCCCAGCCGCCGCCGGCGCCAAGCGCCAGCGATACCGCGAGGACGGACAGGACCGCCATAAGGCGACGGATTATTGCTGTGTTGCAGGTACGCATCGTCCTGCTCCTTTGTTTTGAGCCTGAGACTATTATGGCCCGCGCGGACCGGGTGAGCGGCTAACAGCCGCCCAGATCCTGCAGGCCGCCCTTGCCGGAGCCGCCACCGCCGCCCGGCTTCGTGCTGATCAACGGAGGCGCCGGTTTGGAGGCGTCGAAGGTGATGAATTTCTGCTGGTCGGCCGAAACTTCGCTCATGACCGATGCCACTGTGGAACCGAACAGATGTCCCATCAGCCCGGTATTCATCAGACCGATATAGACGTTTCCGTCCTCCTTTTCGTAAACTGTGACCGTGCAAGGCATCAGAATCGAAAGAATTCGGGTGCTGTCCTCTTTGAGGATCGGCTTGGAATAGTCCGGCTTGCACGCCTCGACGAGAAGCACGTTCGGCACGGTCGCGCCGAGCCGACGAATGGTATTGGAGGGGCTGCGCAATCCGGAGAGGTCCCAACCGGCCTCCTGGATATTGGCCTGGATCCGTGCGGCGGTTTCCTCAATTCCGTACGGACTCGGGTATTCCTGGACCATCAGGGAACCGCCGACCTGCCATGCCATAACGGCGGTAAAGAGGATCCCGACGAAAAACCCGGCGAGTGCCTTTTTCATAATCTGAACTCCTACAGGGAAATTAGTGATTGCTTATATACCATATTTCTAATATAGTCAAGTAAATTATTGAAAATAAATAATTTCCTACTATTTTACTAATGTATTCGTGTGATTGCGAATCGGGCGCAAAACGAGTGTTCGGGTAACGGAGAAAAACGCCATGAAAATCATGGGATTGCCGGTTCGGCGGCTGTGTTTCATTGCACGCTGCGCCCTTGCCGCGGCCGGTCTGATGGCTTCCTGGGGCACACTTGCACAGGCAGAATCTTCCGAACCCGCCACCCCGCAGTTGGGAAAAGAGGCGCGGGCCGGGTATCAGGAATTCCTCGATGGCCGTTACCATCGCGCCTTCGCGATCGCGCCCGGCGGCGTATGGGCCTGGGTCTCCGACATGCCAGATCCCGAGGTCGCCGAGTCGGAGGCGATCCGGACCTGTGCGGGCTTCACCGAACAGCGCTGTAGTTTGTATGCGGTGGACGACCAGGTGATTCTGGATCCGGCTGCGTGGGCGTCGTCGTGGAGCCCGTATCTGGATGCCGCGGCAGCGGCGGGGCGCCCGGTCGGTACCGCCCGAGCGATGCGGATCCCAGACCTCATGGTGACCGCCCCCGGCGGCACGCCGACCAAATTGTCCGATCTGCAGGGAAATATCGTTTTCCTGCATTTCTGGGGCAGTTGGTGCGCTCCGTGCCAGGTCGAGTTCCCCGAGCTACAGCGCCTGTACGAGTCCGTGTCGGCCAACGAGCGAATCAAATTCGTCCTCGTCCAGTCGCGCGAGGATATCGAGCGCTCGCGCAGTTGGGCGAAGCGCCGCGGCATCACCATGCCGCTTTTCGACTCCGGGGCGGGCGGCCCCTCCGACCGTGTGTTCCAGCTCGCCGACGGAACCAGCATCGAGGACCGTATCCTGGCGCCGGTGTTTCCGGCGACCTATGTGCTCGACAGCCATGGGACCGTGTTGTTCTCTCATTTGGGCCCGCTCCGCGGATGGGCCGATTTCGAACCGCTTCTACGCCACGCTGCCGAGCACATGCCGCAATAGGGGGGCGCTCTGGCCCGCAAGTTACCGTCGGCGGCTCCGATGGCTGGCCGGCGGTTTTTTTGAGTTACGCGTCCCGCACGGCGTGTATAGAGTTTCGGCAACTGGGATGGGGCCGGAGCCGTCGCCATGAAAGCCGCCGTGTGTCGCGAATTCGGAAAGCCGCTGGTCGTCGAGGATGTCGATCTGGCGTCCCCGGGGCCGGGGGAGATCAGGGTCAGAATCGCGGCCTGCGCGATCTGCCACAGCGATATCCACTACGCCGAGGGCGCCTGGGGTGGCGACCTGCCGGCCGTTTACGGGCACGAGGCCGCGGGCATGGTTGAGGAAACGGGGCCGGGGGTGGCGACGTGCGAGCCCGGCGATCATGTCGTGGTCACGTTGATCCGGTCCTGCGGCCACTGCCATTTCTGTGCCCGCGGCGAGCCTTTCGTCTGCGAAACGCAGACCGCGCTGGACGAAAACAGTCCTTTGAAGGAGGCGAATGGCTCGCCGGTGGTCCACGGGCTGCGCACCGGGGCCTTCGCCGAATATGCGCTGGTGCATGAATCCCAGGCGGTGGCGATCCCGGCGGAAATCCCGCTCGACAGTGCCTCGCTGTTGGCCTGCGGCGTCATCACCGGACTTGGCGCAGTGGTCAATACCGCGGGCGTCAGGCCCGGCTCGAACGTCGCCGTGATCGGGGTCGGCGGCGTCGGGCTGAACAGCATCCAGGGCGCCGCGATCGCGGGCGCCCGGCGCATCGTCGCTGTCGATATCGTGCCTTCCAAACTTGAGGCGGCGATGCAGTTCGGCGCGACCCATTCGGTCGACGGCAACGACCCAAACGCGGCGCGGGAGGTCCGGGCGTTGACCGAACGACGCGGCGCCGATTATGTGTTCGTCACGGTCGGCGCGAAGCCGGCGATCGAACAGGCGCTCAGGATGATCGGTTCGGCGGGGACCGCAGTGATCGTCGGAATCCCGGAATCAGGCCTGATGGCCGAGTTCGAACCCGCTCGGTTCGCCAGCATCGGCCAGCGCATCACGGGCAGCAAGATGGGCTCGACCAGCCTGGCCAGTGACATCCCCTGGCTGGTCTCGCTCTATCAGCAGGGCCGATTGAAACTTGATGAGTTGATCACGGGGCGGTATCCGCTGGTGGAGATCAACGAAGCCATCGCCTCGACCAAGAGCGGCGAGGCTCTGCGCAACGTGATCGTGTTCTGATCCGGCGGCGACCGCGCTCGCTGCGCAGGGAACGCGCATACAAATCGCTCATTTTGTGCCAATCTTGCGCCCTTGGGGAGATCGGCCGCGGCATCGTGCCTTCTTGGCGCGATCAGCCAATCCGTCGCGAACCGGCCGGCGGCGCCAACGGAATCTGATTCCCTATCACGGGTCGAGGACAGGAGTGGCAATAATGGTGGGAACGAAACCCGGGAAAATTTCGATGAAACGAAGGGAGCGCCGCGAACGACGGACGCCGCCGGGAGCGCCGCCCGGCACCCTGATCGCGGATCCGAGGGCAGTGGCCCCAACGATCAAGCTAATCTGCTATGGCCCCGACGATTTCGAGGAGCACGATATCGCGGGCATCGATGAACTGCGCCGCCTCGTCGGCGTTCATCCGGTCAACTGGATCAATGTCACCGGTCTCGGCGATCTCAATCTGATTCGGGATCTGGGGGCGATGTTCGATCTGCATCGGCTGGCGCTTGAAGACGTCATCAATCTTTACCAGCGGTCCAAGGCAGAGGAATATGAGGACCACATCTTCATTGCCTCGCGCATGATCCGCGCCGAGGAGACGGTGGCGACCGAACAGGTGACCATGTTCCTGCGCGAGGATCTGCTGCTGACTTTCCAGGAGCGGCCCGGCGACAGCTTCGAGCCGGTGCGAAACCGCCTGCGCGGCGATCGCGGATTCATCCGCCAGCGCAAGGCCGATTATCTGGCCTACACCCTGCTGGATGCGGTCATCGATGGCTATTTTCCAATCCTCGAGGCTTATGGCGAGCGATTGGAGAGTCTGGAGGATGCCGTCATGGCGCGGCCCAGCGCGGTCCAGGTGTCGAAGATCCATGACCTCAAGGGGGAACTGCTAACCCTGCGGCGGGCGATCTGGCCGCAGCGGGAGATGATCAACGCGCTGACCCGCGAGACGTCGCTGAACGTCTCCGACCAGACGCGGGTCTATCTGCGGGACTGCTACGATCACACCATCCAGCTGATGGACCTGGTCGAAACCTATCGCGAAATCGCTTTCGGGCTGATCGACCTTTACCTGTCCAGCGCCAGCGCCCGCATGAACGAGATCATGAAGGTTCTGACCGTTATCGCCACGATCTTCATGCCGTTGGGGTTCATCGCCGGTCTTTACGGCATGAACTTCAAGCCCGAGATATCGCCATGGAACATGCCGGAACTGAGTTGGTATTGGGGATATCCCTTTGCCCTCGGCCTGATGGCCGTCGTGGCCGTTCTGCTGCTCTACTTGTTCTACCGCAAGGGCTGGATCCTCGCACAGCGGCGGCGCGCCGGGCCGATGGACGGACGATCTTCTCGGTGAGCGATGCTTGCCGCCGGGGCCATCCCGGCATTGGTCCCTCCAACCCCGTAGGGGAGCGCAGCACATGAAATACGGATTCATAGGCCTCGGCAACGTCGGGGGCAAGCTGGCGGGCAGCCTGCTGCGTAACGGCTTCGACCTCACAGTACGGGACCTGGATCGGGTTACTGCGCAGCCCTTCCTAGACCGGGGTGCGAAATGGGCTGAGTCGCCGAAGGCAATGGCGGAGGCGGTGGATTTCGTCATTACCTGTCTGCCCAGCCCGGCGGCCTCGGCCGCGGTGATGGAAGCGGAGGACGGCGTCCTCGCCGGCATGTCCGCCGGCATGCTCTGGGGCGAGATGAGCACCACCGACGAGGCCGAGGTCAGGCGGCTCGGCGCGCTGGTCGAGGCCAGGGGTGCGTCGCCGATGGACTGCCCGGTCTCCGGCGGCTGCCACCGGGCGGCCACCGGTAATATCGCGATCTTCGCCGGCGCAGAACGGACGGCGTTCGAGACGGCCTTGCCCGCGCTCAAGGCCATGGGGCGGCAGATTCTTCACGTCGGGCCGCTCGGCTCGGCCTCGGTGCTGAAGGTCGTGACCAATTACCTTGCGTCAGTGCACCTGGCGGCGCTGGGTGAGGCCCTGACGGTCTCGCGGAAAGCCGGGATGGACCTCAACACGACATACGAGGCGATTCGTATCTCATCCGGCAATTCCTTCGTCCATGAGACCGAAAGCCAGGTGATCCTGAACGGCAGCCGCAACATCAATTTCACGATGGATCTGGTAATCAAGGACATGGGCCTGTTCGACGAGCTGGGGAAACGCCTGGGCGTGCCGCTGGAGATCTCGCCGCTGGTCCTCGACATTTTCAGGGATGGCGAGGCGCGCTACGGTGCTCGCGAATGGTCGCCCAACATCGTGCGGCGCCTGGAGGAGGCCTGCGGCGCGGAGCTTCTGGCCCCCGGATTTCCCGAGGAAATGACCGACGACGAGCCGGAGGAGCCGGGGCATGAGGTGGAGGTGCGCCGCGGCCCCGCATCCCGGTACTAGGAATTGCCCGTCAATCTCGCGAAATATGCATTCGGGACAGGGTGTAGCGATACGCGAGCAGTAACACGAACAACAGCACGATAAAGGCGGCCTGCAGTAGGAAAACCCGGAAAACGAGCTGGTCCATCTCCCGGTCAACTTGTTCGAATACCGCCTGCGCCATGGGCGCCCGCTGCTCCCATCCTGGCGACAACAGGAACTGATCGGTGGAATTGACCAGCTCCCTCATCTCGCGCACCGTCATCGAGGCGTCCCCGACCAGCTGCTTGTAATCGTCGATGTTGAAGGGCTTGGCCGGCTCCTTTCCGTCGGTCTCGAACCTCGCGGTCATCGCATTGACGGTAGTGACGGTGGTGTTGATCGAGTCCGCCAGCGCCTGGCCCGCTTCGATCGTCGCCCGCAAGTCGGCGAGGATGCCGCGCACGCGTTTCTCCTCGGCCAACAGATCTTCGAGAAACGCCTCGCGTTGCTCCGTCAGGGCGACAGAGACCTGCTCGATCGCCAAGGCGCGCTGTTCGTCAACGTGATCCATCAGTTGGCTGATCACGGCGAACTGCTGCTCCGGCAGCGTCTCGGCCACCGTTGCAAATCGATCCGCCGTTTGCGTCAGGCGCAACGTACTGTCAAACAAGCCAGCAAACTCGGGTTGACTGATCAGATCGTAGACCGCTAATTGTGCTTCTTGCCGCGTGATCAGGGGCGCGCGCTGCATATAGTACAGCACTCGCTCGCCGAACTGCTGCATCTGCTCGGCCGTCTGCCGCGTCTGCGCCACCTCGCCCAACAGGCCGCCAGTCTGTTCGACCTTCTCGAGCTCTGCCGCCCGCTGGCCGGAGAAGCCGTCGAAACGCACCTCCCAGAAATTAAGTTCGTCCGGATGCTTCTCGATCCACTCGGCGATCAGGAGACGCAGATCCCCCTGCTGCTCTGGAGTCAGGACTTCACCGGCGATCGCCCAGATATCCTCGTCCAGAATCCTTGCCGCCTCGACAAGCCTCCCGCCGAGCTCCTCGCCGAAGAACTTGGGCACCCAGTATGTCTCCACCGAATGGCGGGTCAGCGAGGTCAGGACCACCATGTCGAGCATATTCTCGACGGCGTTCGGCCCGACCGCGATGGTGACCACGGCGGTACGCGATTTCACGACCCAGCCCTGGGTCAACCACCGCAAATCCCGCGATGTGTCCTCTTCGTTGATACGGAACATCTCGGCCGCCATTCGCCCGGCATAGCGGTCGGAGAAGCGCATGATCTCGGCCTCGAGTTGCGCGCGTTTTACATTGGTTGGCATCGCTGCCTCGCCCTGGCCGAAGCGTACAGGTGCGACGGTTACGTCTTGGGAGAATTCCGGCGCGGTGCCGAAAGTGCATCCACCGAGGCCGATCGCCACGACGCCCAGCGACAAGATGAGCGCCGCGCAGGGACCCCTTCGTGCAAGTCGTCCGGACATTCCTGCTACTCCCCATTGTTATTACTAATATTTTCTCACAAATTAGGGCCAAATGCCATCGCGCTCTTCGCCGTATTGCCGAGGAGAAACCAGCTGATCAGACGTCCTGCACGGTGCACTCGACAGCCAGCTCCTTGCAGACCACCGCTATGACGTCATCCATGAGATCCTGTCCCGTCTGGCCGCTGCTGCCGGCGTCGACCCAGATAAACAGCAGCGTTTCGCCCCGGCCGAGGTCAGTCGCCTGGCCGGTCAGCCGCCTGCCGCCATCGTCCACTTCCAGCAGGTATCGCGCATCGTTCCTGTTGATTACGGTCAGTCGGGGCCGTCGTTCGATCATTCCAAGCATGCCGCGGTACACTTCGTCGGGCGCCAGCGCCAGAATCACGGATGCCGTGTCCTGGCTTGCTCCTTTGCTGTACACAACCAGCCCGGTCGACGTTACCGGCTGCAGAGCAACCGGCGTGCAGCCGGGCGCCAGGGCAATTGCGGCAAGGCCCAGCAGGCCGGCGGTCAATCTTCGCTTGATGGACATCGTAAATCCTCTCGGCCGTGTCACGTCAGAGCACAATAGGCCGCCAATCCGGCGGCGTCTCATCAATTGGCGCAACGGCGCTGCCAACAGAGTTTCGTACGGTGTTGACGATCAACAATGCGCGGCACGAAATCGTTGTTTTGCTTGCATTACCTGACACGGGCTTTATATAGGCGGCACGCGTTGCACAGTCGTCCTGCGTATCTTGACCGGCCGTCACCGGCCAGCCTGGCTACTTCCCGACATTGTGAACGTTACGACCAGACGGGGCGCCACCCTGGGTGAAGTCCCAACACCAACATGTTTTAGGAATACGCTATGGCTACCGGTACCGTTAAATGGTTCAACCCCACCAAGGGTTATGGCTTCATCGAGCCCACGGATGGCTCCAAGGACGCGTTCGTCCATATTTCCGCGGTTGAGCGGGCGGGGCTGCATTCCCTGCGCGAGGGACAGAAGGTCACCTACGAACTCGTCCCCGGGCAGAACGGGAAGTCCTCGGCCGAGAATCTCGTCGTCGACGACTGACCCGGAATCGTATCGTGTCGGTCGGGCGCCGCAACTTGTTTGACGCTGCCTTCCCCGACGATACGTTGCCCCGGTTGGTCTCGAATTTGTAGCGCCGCCCGCCGCGGGCCCCGATGAACACGGGGCCGGCGGCACGGATCTGAACGCATGCCGGCGAGGCCGGAAGGCGTGCGCTGGGCGTGTATCCGCGATGGCTTGACGCCGGCGGCGGGGCAGTCTGCATTGCATTCCCTCAAAAATCTATGGACCGCCGCGGCTTGTGGCGGCATATTGCCGCCCCGTCAGGCGCGGGATTACCTGGGAGAGACCCGCGCGGCCCGGGCAATCAGCGAGACGAAAGCAAATGACCGACCGGATACGAAAGGGCGGCCTGCAGATTGCGGCCGTGCTGTGCGATTTCATTGCCGACAAGGCCACGCCGGGCACCGGGGTCGATCCGGATCGATTCTGGGCCGCGTTCGAGACGATCCTCGACGTCCTGGCGCCGAAAAACGCCGCCCTTCTGCGGCAGCGCGACGAGCTGCAGGCGAGGATCGACGAGTGGCACCGGGCGCGCAAGGGGCAGCCCCACGACGCCGCGGCCTATAAGGCTTTCCTTCAAGACATCGGCTATCTGCTTCCCGAAGGTGGCGAGTTCAAGATCACCACCGAAAACGTCGACGCCGAGATCGCCGAGATCGCCGGCCCGCAGCTCGTCGTCCCGGTCAACAACGCGCGCTATGCGCTGAACGCGTCGAACGCCCGCTGGGGCAGCCTGTACGATGCGCTCTACGGCACCGACGTAATCCCCGAGGATGGCGGCTGTGAGAAGGGCGCGGGCTATAACCCGGCGCGCGGCAAGGCGGTGATGGACTACGCAGGCGGAGTCCTGGACGAGGCCGCGCCCCTGGCGATGGGCAGCCACAAGGATGCGACGACGTACCGGCTGTCCGGCCAGGCGCTGGCGGTGACCCTGGCCGACGGCGGCGAGACCGGCCTCGCGGAGCCCGAGAAATTCGTCGGTTATCTCGGCGAAACCGACGCTCCCTCGTCGGTGCTGCTGCGCAACAACGGCCTGCATATCGAGATGCAGGTCGACCGTGGCGATCTGGTCGGCAGGGACCATCCGGCCGGCGTCAAGGACGTGGTCCTCGAGGCCGCCGTGACCACGATCCAGGACTGCGAGGATTCAGTCGCCGCAGTGGATGCGGATGACAAGGTGCTGGTCTATTCCAACTGGCTCGGCCTGATGAAGGGCGATCTCGAAGCGACGCTGGAGAAGGGCGGCAAACGGATAACCCGCCGCCTCGCACCGGACCGCGAATTCACCGCACCGGACGGTTCCACGCTCACTCTGCACGGTCGCAGCCTGTTGCTGGTCCGCAATGCGGCGCAGCTGATGACCAGCGACGCGGTGCTGGATGCGGACGGCAACGAGGTTCCCGAGAGTTTCCTCGACGCCATGATCACGGCGCTGATTGCGGTGCACGACATCAAGGCGCTTGGCCAACTGCGCAACAGTCGCACCGGCAGCATGTATGTGGTCAAGCCGAAGATGCACGGGCCCGAGGAAGTCGCCTTCACCTGCGAGTTGTTCGCGCGCGTCGAGGACGCGCTGGGCCTTGCGCGCAATACCATGAAGGTCGGCATCATGGACGAGGAGCGCCGCACCACGGTGAACCTCAAGGAATGCATCCGCGCCGCGAAAGACCGCGTCGTCTTCATCAACACCGGCTTCCTCGACCGCACCGGGGACGAGATCTACACCAGCATGGAGGCTGGGCCATTCCTCAACAAGGATGCGATCAAGGCGGAGCCCTGGATCGCCGCCTACGAGGACTGGAACGTCGATATCGGCCTGGAATGCGGCCTGCCCGGCCGCGCGCAGATCGGCAAGGGCATGTGGGCCAAGCCCGATGCGATGAAGGAGATGATGGAGACCAAGGGTGTGCATCCGATGGCCGGCGCCAACACCGCCTGGGTGCCGTCGCCGACCGCGGCGACGCTGCACGCGATCCATTACCACCGGGTCGACGTCTTCGCGCGCCAGAAGGAACTCGCCTCGCGCGAGCGCGCCAGCCTCGATGCGATCCTGACGATCCCGCTGCTCGGCGGCCGCAACCTTGCGCCCGAGGAGATACAGCAGGAACTGGAAAACAATCTGCAGGGCATTCTCGGCTATGTCGTCCGCTGGATCGAGCAGGGCGTCGGATGCTCGAAAGTGCCGGATATCAACGATGTCGGCTTGATGGAGGATCGCGCGACGCTGCGCATCTCCAGCATGCATATCGGCAACTGGCTGCATCACGGCATCTGCACCGAAAAGCAGGTCGACGAGACGATGCGGCGCATGGCGGCCGTGGTCGACCGCCAGAACGCGGGCGATCCCGCGTACCGCAACATGGCGCCCGATTTCGACGAGAGCATCGGTTTCCAGGCGGCCCGCGATCTCGTTTTCAAGGCGCGACAGCAGCCCAGCGGATATACCGAGCCGATCCTTCACGCCCGCCGCCGCGAGGCCAAGGCGAAATATGGCCGCTGACGCGGGAAGCGGCGCGACCCCGGAAGGCCAGATAGTGGGAGAGGGAGACAATGGCGACCCCGAAGCCGAAGGCCGTCGTGACCCAGAAGCTCGAGGGCAGTTGCCCGACCCACGCGCGCACCGACGTCATCGTGCGCGACACCGAAACCGTAATCGATGAGCCTAAGGAGCGCGGCGGCACCAACCTGGCGCCGACACCGACGGAAACCGTGCTGGCCGCGTTGGCCGGCTGCACCAATGTTATCGCCAACAAGATCGCCGGAAAGCTGGGCATCGAGTTCCAGTCGATGCATGTCGCGATCGAGGCGCAATTCGACCGGCGCGGCGTGATCCTTGCGGAGGAAGTCGACGTTCCCTTCCGGGAAATCCGGCAGGTCATCACGGTGACCACCGACGCCGACGAGGCCGATATTCGCAAGGTCGAAACGGAACTGCCGAAATTCTGTCCGGTCTCCAAGTTGTTCCGCCAGGCGGGAACGAAGGTGACCGACGAGTGGATCGTCAATCGGCCCTGACCGGACGGCGCGGCGGTCAGAGCAGCGGGCAGAGCCAGCCGAGGATCGCGCCGTAGATGCCGTGGACCACGACGGCCGTCATCCAGGCGCGCGGCGGGCCCTTGCGGCCGAGAACGCCGTGGCCGAGGAACACCGGCACGAACAGGAACTGCGATCCGACGAACAGGATGGCGCCCCAGATCAGCCCGCGCAACAGATCCGGCCCGGGCAGGTAGGGGCCGACCAGCGTCGCATAGAGCAGGGCGAAGACGATGCCGTTCACATGCACCTGCAGCAGCCCGAGCCAGTAGGGCGGCGGGCCATCGAAGGACTCGCCGAACGATAGCTGGTTCAGAACCTTGGGAAAATCGAGCCGCGCCACCCCGTAACGCGGCCCCCACAACGCGAACATCAGATGCACATAGGTGGCCAGCAGCCCGGCCGCCGAGGCCAGCACAAAGAACTCAAGCGTCATGGTCGCATCCCTCCACTCCCGCGCCGATCCCGCCCGGGCACCGGCCAAGACCATGATTGTGTTAGGGTTGCGGTCCGGGCGCAATGGTCATTACACTGATTCGAACGAACGGATCGGCTGCACGGCCGCGGCCACATGAAGCGACGAGGAAACGCCATGAAATTCGCATTGTATTCCGATATCCACGCCCAGATTCCGCAGCTCGATGCGGTTCAGGAGGCGGTCGCGAAGGAGAACGTCGACAAGGAGATCGTGATCGGCGATCTGGTCATGCTCGGCCCGGATTCCGACAAGGTGGTCCAGCGCCTGATGGACAGCCCGCATATCGACGTCGTGGTCGGCAATCTCGACCTCTGGGTCGTCAACAAACGCTGGGAAACCCACGAGCCGAAGAGCCCGCACCAGGCCTGGATGTTCGAGATGGCGAAGAAAACGCGCGAACAGATGACCGAGGAACAGTTGGAATGGCTCGGCAAGCGGCCGTTTTCGATCACCTACACGCCGGAACTGGGCCACGACTTCAAGATATTCCACGCAACGCCCTACAGCATCGGCGACGACGACGCGATTCCGCTGCGCCTGTCGGACGAGGCGGTCAAGGACAAGATCAAGGGCGTGACCGCGGACGTCATGGCGTTCGGCCATGTGCACGGCGCCTATGTGCGCGAAATCGGTGACCAGACGCTGGTCTGCGCCGCCGCCGTCGGAATGAGCTGGGACGGGGACAACCGCCCGGCCTATGCGATCGTCGAATATCTCGGTGGTGGCAAGTGGCACTGCGAGGCGAAGCGCGTTGACTACGACTTCGAGACGCAGGCGAAATACAACGAGGATAGCTGGATCGAGCATGGCGAGCGGATCGCCTCGATGATCCGCACTGGCAAGTTCTGGAATCCGGCGCATATGCCGCACTGACCGGGCGATGACTGTGCCCGCGCCCGATTGGGCCGAGCAGGTCAAGGCCCAGATCGCCCGGCGATACGGCCGGCTCGCCGAAACCGACGACTTCCGGGCCGACGCGCGTGCCCGGGCCCGGGACGCCGGGTACCCGGCAGACTGGCTGGCCGCGTTGCCGCCACCAGTGGCCGCGCGATATTCCGGATGCGGCTTTGCGCTGGAAAATGTCGACCTTGCGGGCGTGCGGATCGCGGTCGATCTGGGTTGCGGGGCCGGGCTGGACGCGCTGTTGCTCGCGCGGCGGCTGGCCCCCGGAGGCACGGTGGTGGCGCTGGATCTCGCGCCCAAAATGCTTGGCCGCCTGCGTGAGGCGGTTGCGGACGACGGCGGGGCACCGGTCCATGCCATCGCCGGCGACATGGAACAGTTGCCCCTCAGGGACGGATTCGCGGATCTTGTTCTGGCCAACGCCTCGATCAATCTGACGGTCGACAAGCGGGCCACCTTCGTCGAAGTCGCACGGATCCTGCGGCCCGGCGGGCGCCTGGTCGCTCGCGACCTCATCCATGACGGCCCGCTGCCGATTGACCTGGCGCTCGATCCGGCGGCGTGGAACGCTTCGCTGGGTGGGGTAACCGGCGAGGCCGAACTGTACGACGCGGCTCGGGCGTCCGGGCTGGCGGATGTGCGGATATCGCATCACACACCGTTTTCCCCGGTTACCGCGGTCCGGCTGGAGGCGGTCAAACCACGCTGACCAGGCGCGGAATAGTCATTCCGTTCGCGCATAGCGCTATTCCGCATTGTCGCAGGCGCGACGGTATGTCCCTCCATCGGTATGGTGTATGATCGAGAAATCCAGGATCGAAGGATCGAAACCTGATCAAAAGGCCACGAACAAGGCCATGCGTCTGAACAAGGGAGTGAATTATGCGTACCAGGAAACTCATCGGGATAGTCTGGCGGGCTTTGCCGTTGGCCGCAATCGTTGCGCTGCTCGCGCAGCCGCTGCCGGCCCGGGCGACGGAAACCATCAACCTGACGGCGATCGACGGCTATCCGCCGAAATCGCTCTGGGTTAGGGAGTTCATCAACTTCTATATCCCGGAAATCGACAAGCGTCTGGCCAAGACGGGCAACTACAAGATCAACTGGAACCAGGCGTGGGGCGGCCAGATCGCCAAGAAGAAACACGTCCTGGAGGCCTTGCAGAAGGGTCTCGGCGACATCGGGGTGGTCACAACCGTGTTCCACGCCGACAAGGTGCCGCTGCAGATGGTCGCCTATGCGACGCCGTTCGTGACCACCGATCCGGCGCTCGTGGCGCGCACGGTGGACGATCTGGTCAACACGTTCCCGGCCTACAAGGAGACCTGGAAGAAGTACAATCAGGTCTATCTGACCAATCTTGCGGTCCTGGATACCTACCAGATCCTCAGTAGGGACCCGATAAAGAGCCTGGAAGATTTCAAAGGCCGGAAGATCGCGGGCGCCGGCATGAACCTGCGCTATCTCCAGGGGTTCGGGGCCGCCGGCGTCGGCGGCAGCCTGGTCACCTATTACAACAAGCTGAAGACCGGAGTCGTCGACGGCGCCATGATCTGGGCCGAGGCGGCGATCACCTTCAAGCTCGTGGAAGTAGCGCCGCACATGCTGCGCGCGGACATCGGCACGGCCAACTCGAAGGCGATCACCATGAACGCCGACACGTGGGCGAAACTGCCGGAGGAGGTCAGGACGGCGATCGCCGAGGCCGCCATCGATTATCGCGATCATATGGGCAAACTCGCGATGGAGATCGCCGAGGGCAGCTACAAGAAATACCAGGCCGCCGGCGGTACCATCACCGTGATGCCGCAGGAAGAGCGCGACAAATGGGCCGCATTGATGCCCAACGTCGCCAAGGGCTGGGCCGAGG
>CAJICD010000353.1_pt1 | contig 17144 bp, 17 predicted proteins | sample 9199521 | NCBI WGS metagenome assembly CAJICD01 (sample SAMEA7708321, study PRJEB35096) | sediment metagenome | biome: marine neritic benthic zone biome [ENVO:01000025]; feature: sediment [ENVO:00002007]; material: shallow marine sediment [ENVO:03000034] sea grass bed [ENVO_01000059] ...
CGAGCGCCTGACCCTGCTGATGCCCGGCCCGCAGGAGATAGGCCAGAAACAGGGTACACATGGCGGCGATGCCGTATCCGGTCTCCCCGCCCGCGAGCAGGAACCGCAAGGCAAGCGGCGCGAGCAACGGCAGCACGAAGGCCAGATACGCGACGTATATCCTGGAAAGCGTCGTCACGGCACCGGCCGCCATACCGGCAAGGGCCACCAGCGTTACGATCTGATGCGGCGATGACGCCTCGGGCAGCATAAAGACAGCCGCCATGCCCCAGGCCGTTCCCGTCCAAGCCGTGGCATAGGCGTAACGCCTTGCCCATATGCCCATCTCGTGGTTCTCGGGCGCACGAGCCAGGAACCAGCGGATTAGCGCGATGCGCCCAACGACACTGGCACAGAGAAACCCAAACCAGCCCAGGGCAACCCCGGTACCGATCACCCTGTACTGCACCGTGGCGAGGATCGCCGCGATCGCGACATTCCCCAGTACCATGAACCCCACGCCCGAATAAAGCAGGCGGACCCGCGCCGCGAACACACGTGTCGCAACGCCCTCCGACGCGTCCCCGGATGACCCGGGCGTCGGCGGGAGAACGGAATGCTGCCCGCTCTCCTCTGAAGTGAGCCGACGGTTCATCCCCTGACTCCACCCTGACTATCTCGTCCGCCGGCAACGATAAATGACTATACGTAAGTAGTCACGCGTTCGATTGCTGCAGGCGCCGCGCTTGCATCCGCGCGGCCCGCCGGGAGCGGGGGCTTGCAGTCGCCGGTGCAGTCCGCAATAACAGTGAGAACCACGGGAGAACACGGCATGACTTCGTACCAAGCCCCGCTAGGGGATATGCAGTTCCTCTTTCATGAGATGGGCGCCCTCGAGACCGTAATCCGGCTGGAGGGGCTGGAGGAAGCGACACCGGATCTGATTGGCGCGATCCTGGAGGAAGCAGACAAGCTGGCGCGCGAGCGGCTGGTGCCATTCAACCAGTCGGCGGACCGGGCGGGTGGCGCACAATACGAAAACGGCGTCGTCCGTACGCCGCAGGGCTGGACGGAGGCCTATGACGCATTCGTCGCAGGCGGTTGGAACGCCGTGCCGTTCGAACCCGAACATGGCGGCCAGGGACTGCCCTGGCTGGTGGCCATCGCGCTTCAGGAGATCTGGCAGGCGGCCAACATGTCGTGGGCGCTGTGCCCGCTGTTGACGCAGGGCGCGGTCGAATTGCTGACGGCGCACGGAACCGACGCACAGAAGGCGACATGGCTGCCAAAGCTGATATCGGGCGAATGGGCCGGCACGATGAACCTGACCGAACCGGGCGCCGGCTCCGATGTCGGGGCGCTCAAATGCCGGGCCGAGCCGAAAGGCGATCACTATCTGATCCGCGGCCAGAAGATCTTCATTACCTATGGCGAGCACGACCTGACCGAGAATATCGTTCACATGGTGCTGGCGCGGACCCCCGGGGCGCCCGAGGGAACCAGGGGAATATCGCTGTTCATCGTGCCGAAGTTTCTGGTCAATCCCGACGGGACGCCGGGCAGCCGCAACGATCTGAGATGCGTGTCGCTGGAGGAAAAGCTCGGCATTCACGGCAGCCCCACCTGCGTCATGGCGTATGGCGACGGCGAGGGAGCGGTGGGCTACCTGGTGGGCGAGGAAAACCGGGGCATGGAGTGCATGTTCACGATGATGAACAACGCCCGGATCAGCGTCGGCCTGCAGGGCATCTCGATTGCCGAGCGCGCCTATCAGCAGGCCCGCGCTTACGCCCGCGAACGCGTCCAGGGCAAGCCGGCGGCGAACGGCGGCGGCGCCATCATCGGCCACCCGGACGTACGGCGGATGCTATTGACCATGCGCGCGCAGACCGAGGCGATGCGCGCGGTGACCTACGATCTGGCCGCCATGCTGGATATCGCCAAACGCCACAAGGAGGACTCCTGGCGCACCTACGCTGACCGGCGGGTCGGACTGCTGACGCCGGTCGTCAAGGCCTGGTGCACCGATGTCGGTGTCGAGGTCGCCTCGATCGGCGTACAGGTCCATGGTGGCATGGGATTCATCGAGGAAACCGGTGCGGCGCAGCATTATCGCGATGCCCGGATCGCGCCGATCTACGAAGGCACCAACGGAATCCAGGCGATCGATCTGGTGGCCCGAAAGCTGTTGCGCGACGAGGGCGCCGCAGCGCACGAATACATCGAGGAACTTCACGCCCTGATCAACGGAATGAACCCGCGCTCCGAAGACGACATCGCGATGATCAGGCAGCAACTGGCGGCCGCGGTCGATGCCCTGGACAATGCGACCCAGTGGATTCTGGACAGGGGTACTGAAAACGAAATCGACGCGCTGGCCGGCGCATCGCATTACCTGCGTCTGTTCGGCGTCGTCGCCGGCGGGGCGATGCTGGCCCGGGCCGCTTTGTATTGCGCGGAATCGCTGGAGGCGGGCAGCGGAGATGATGCCCGCCTTACCGGCAAGATGACCGTTGCGCGTTTTTATGCGGAGCAGATCCTGCCGCAAGCGACCGGGCTCGCGACGACCGTTGCGTGCGGCGGCGGGACCACCATGGCGCTGGCCGAGGACCGGCTCTGAAGCCGACCGGCTTGCGCCCGCACGGGACGCCGGTCAGTCGACTTCAGGCGGCCACTGCGGTGCCCTTGGCACCGTAATGCGCCTCGCAGTTCTCTGCGAATTTCTTTCGATCCATGCCGAAGGCACGCGCATACGCGGCGTAGACAAACACCGGCGGCCTGACTTCGCCGTTCTCGATCCAATCGATTATGGCCGGATCGGGAATCCCCGCCTGCTCGGCCAGTTCCGCCTGGGTGAGTTGCCAGTGGCGCCGCAGGTCACGCAACCACCTGCCGGCCTCACCGTATTCCGTGGGCTTACCGGGAACGCCCGGAGCCGTTTCTTTGGACACCATATCCAGCCCTCTGAAATGACACATATTGGTTTTGTTGCACTGCACAATAGTAATGTGTGTGATGTTGCAATGCAACAAAAACCTCGCCTCAAATTCGGGCCGCATCGTCGCGATACGCGATGCACGCCAACCCCGAATTTCAAGCATCTGACAATAAAATAAAATAGAAAGTTTAATAAAAATTTAATTACCGGAAGCCAGAAGTTGCTAATTATGGAGGCGGATCACTATCGGAAAAACCAAGACAAAATTCGCCTTTTCGGTACCTTCGAGAAGACTTCGAAACATCACGCACCATACGGACTAGGGCATCAACTTTTCGTGATTATTGCCATGCTGCACCGATTTCACTTGGCAATCGTTTGTTCCCGCCGTTTCTGGCTCGAAGTTCGATCCGCGCGCGGGGCTCTCTCAGGTCTCCGGACGGTGGACGTAGCGCGTCACTCCGGCCCTGTCGCCAAGCATTCCCAGCATATGCAGCACGGTCTCGCCCGTAACGGGGTGTGTTGCGGCGGGCGCGATATCGGACAGGGGTTTGAGGACGAAAAGCCGCTCGGCGAGCCGCGGGTGCGGTATCGCAAGCCCCGGCGCATCGACGATCCGTTCGCCGAAAAAGATGATGTCGAGATCGATAAGCCGCGGACCGTAACGGGCTGCGGGCGTACGCCCCAGATCGGCCTCGATGTCCTTGAGTCGCCGGAGCAGCTCTTCCGGCTCCAGCCCGGTCTCGCCGGATACCGCCATATTCAGGAATGCCGGCTGGTCGGTGACGTATTCCGGGTCGGTCTCATAGACCGGCGAGCGACAGTCCACTTCGACGGCCGGCGGCAGGGCGGCAAGAGCGGATTCGAGATTCGCCGCACGGTCGCCGAGATTGCTGCCCAGCGCGAGATAAACAGTGGTCATGGACTTGGATCGTCCGGCCGCGCGTGGATCAGCGCGTCGGTCATGCGCGCGACGCGGACCATGGCCCTGGTATCGTGCACGCGGATGATGTCGGCGCCCCGAACGATCGAGAGGGCGACGGTCGCCGCGGTGCCTTCGAGCCGCTCTTCGACCGGCAGGTCGAGGACACGGCCGATGAAACTCTTGCGGCTCGGGCCCGACAACACCGGGTAGCCGAGCGTCTTGAACCGGTCGATGCTGTTGATCAGCGTCATGTTCTGGGCCACCGTCTTGCCGAAACCGATCCCGGGATCGAGGATGATCTGGTCGCGCGCGATGCCGGCCGCGAGCGCACCCTGCGCCAGGCCCAGCATCTCGGACGTCACGTCTTCGAGGAAATCATCGTAATCCGGGCCGAGATAGCTGCCGCCGAGCCGGTCGACGACGACCTCGCTCGGCCGGCTGCGATTGTGCATCAGGATCACCGGGGCGCCGCGGGCGGCGGCCAGCGGCCCGATCTCCGGGTCGGCCCGCAGGCCCCAAACATCGTTGACGATATGGGCGCCGGCGTCCAACGCCGCAGCGGCGACATCCGCCTTGAACGTGTCGACCGAAACAACCGCTTGCGGCAACTCCTTCGCGATGGCCTCGATCACCGGCAGCACCCGCCGCTTCTCGTCCTTGGCGCCAAGCGGTGCCGCGCCGGGGCGTGTGCTCTCGCCGCCGATGTCCAGGATATCGGCGCCGGATTCCATGAACTCCGCGGCCTGTGCCAGAGCCCGTCCCACGGTACGCGCATCGTCTGCGCCCAGCCCGTCCCCCGAGAACGAATCGGGCGTGACGTTGAGGATGCCCATGACATAGGTGCGGGCGCCCCATTCGAAACGGTCGGCTAGACGCATGCGTCGGAACTCCTCAGAACCTGTCCCGTTGGGGATCATTCGGTGGGTGGCTTGTGATCCCGAAACTGCTCGCGCAGCTGACGCTTGGAGACCTTGCCTGTCGCGGTAAGCGGCATCGCGTCGACGAACGCAACATCATCCGGCAGCCACCAGTGCGCGACGTGATCCTTCAGGAAGACCAGGATCTCCTCTTTCGACGGTGTTTCCCCCTCCTGCGGGACCACGACAAGCAGCGGCCGCTCGCCCCATTTGGGATGCGGGATCGCGATCGCCGCCGCCGCGGCAACCCCGGCATGGCCGAGCGCGGCGTTTTCCAGGTCGATCGAACTGATCCACTCACCGCCGGATTTGATCAGGTCCTTCGCCCGGTCGGTCAATTGCAGGCAGCCGTCCTCGTCGATGGTGCCGATATCGCCGGTCCGGAACCAGCCGTCGGGGTCGAACGCCGTCTCGCTCGCGGCGTCGTCGCGAAAATACTCGGCGATTACGGTGTTCCCGCGCAGCAGGACCTCGCCACTGGCGACACCGTCCCGCGGCACAGCTACGTCGTCCTGGCCAACGACCCGGAACTCGAGACCAAACAAGGGCCGCCCCTGTTTGAGCTTGTACCGTTGCGCCGCCTTGCGCGGCAGGCCGGACGCCACGGTGGACGACAGATTGGTGGTCGCGACCGGACTGGTCTCGGTCAGGCCCCAACCGTGCATGAACTCGACCCCGTGGGATTCGATTTCCTCGATCAGCGCGAGAGAGGCGGCGGCGCCGCCGCTGACCAGGCCGCGCAGATGCGTGAGACGTCCCCCGGCCCGGCGCAGATGCTCCATCAGGCCGTACCACAGCGTCGGAACGCCGGCCGCCAGCGTGACCCGTTCCGCCTCCATCAACTCATGCAGGCTGGCGCCGTCGAGCCGCGGTCCCGGCAGAACCATGGCGGCGCCGACGATCGGGCAGGCATAGGGATAACCCCACGCGCAGACATGGAACATCGGCACGACGGGCATGAACACGTCGGTGCTGTCGAGCCTGTTGTCATGGCCGACGATGGAGGCCAGCGCATGGAGAACCGTCGAGCGGTGGCTGTACAGCGCGCCCTTCGGGTTCCCCGTGGTGCCGGACGTATAGCATAGTGCCGCCGCGGTCCGTTCGTCGAATTCCGGCCAGTCGATCGTATCGGTGTGCCGGGCCAGCAGGGTTTCGTAGCACAGAACCGATTTCAGGTCGCTTTGCGGCACGTCGTCCGGATCCGACATGACCACCACGGCCTGAACCGTCCGCAGGTCCGGCATAAGGTCCTCGACCAGCGGCATCAGGCCCGGGTCGACGAAGATGAAACGGTCTTTGGCATGATTGAAGATATGGACCAGCTGGTCGCGGAACAGCCGGGGATTGACGGTATGGCAGACCGCGCCGATACCCGAGACCGCATAATAGAGTTCGAGATGCCGGTAGCCGTTCCAGGCGAGCGTGGCGACCCGGTCGCCGGGCCGCACGCCGAGCGTATTCAACGCATGCGCCAGCCGCGCGGCGCGCCTTGCCGCGTCGCCATACGTGTAGCGGTGGGTGCGCCCCTCGGCGTCCCGCGATATCACGGGGACCCGGGCATGGACGGCGGCCGCATAATCGAGAATTGAGGAGATCAGCAGCGGCCGCTCCATCATGCGTCCCAGGACGGGGGCGGGATCGTCCGGCATGAGCGCTACTCCGCCGCGGCGGACGCCGTTGCAATGTCAACCCGATCGGCCAGGATGGCGCCGCGCGACGCCATGAAATACAGGCCGAGATAATGCGTCGGCAGTTGCGGATGGGCGGCCGTCTCCGGCAGGCCGAGTCCCGACGCCGCCTCGCGCGGCAGGTCGTATGTGGCGCAGCCGCCCGAATACACGATGATTTCCTCCAGCGTCGGCATCATACCGTGGTTTCGCGCGGACAGCATGGTGAGCACGAAATCCATCACGCAAATATCCGTGCAGATTCCCACGACCAGCAGCTGTCGCAAGCGGCTGGCATTGACCCAGTCGGCGACCCGGTTGCTGCCGTCCGGCCCGATCGCCCCGACGAAACCGTTGATGCAGTCCTTGCGCACGAGAGTGGCCGCCGACTCGTCCTCCAGCCATTTGAGCGCCGGCACCAGTTCCTCCTCACCCGTGCCGCGCTCACAGTGCGGCGGGTAAGGCGGTTCGGGTTTGCCCGGCTCGTGGGTGTCGAGAAACGCGAGTATGGGCCAGCCCTGTGACCGGAACTCACGGGCCAGCCGGTCGGTTTCCTCGATCATGCGGGTCACCTGCGGGTTTTCCGCCGGCGGCGCCAGGTTTCCACAGCCGACCGAGGCAAAACCGTTGACCTCGTCGACGACCACCAGACCGGTTCCGGCGTCCCGGACGGTCAGCCTCGCCTCGCTTACCGGCATGAATTCCTTCAGTGTTTCAACCAGATCGGGAGCTGCGGCGCGATCCGTCACATTGCCCTCCATGGTTAATTATCGATAAAATTTTATGCGAATACCTATGGTAACGTTTTGTTAACGTAGTATCTTCGATTACTCCTGATTGGGCATCATACCCGAACAGGACGGGGTGGAAACATATCACTGCATTCGGGGGGGACGAATGGTCCGTGCAATTGCATACGACAGGGTCGGCAACATGGCGGCGGCGGTATTCATGCTGCTTCTTCTCGCCGCGTATGCCGCATCGCCTGCGAAGGCCAGCCCTCGTGCCGCGGAGGCACAATCCTTCATCCAGGATCTCGCTGCGAGCGGCGTGGCGATGCTGGAATCGACTGAGTATACAGACGCGGAGCGCGAGCTCGAGTTCCGCCGCCTCACGCGAAAGGGATTTGCGCTGAATGCGATCGGGCAGTTCGTCGCCGGCCGCCACTGGCGGACCATGAGCGCCGACCAGAGGGCGGATTTTCAGGACCTGTTCGCCGAGTGGCTGCTGACGAGCTATGCTGGCCGTCTCGGCGGCTATGCCGGCCAGACGCTCGAGGTCATCAACAGCGTGGAGCTCCAGAACAGGGCGAGGGACATCGTGGTTCGGACGCGAATTTCCCATACCGACGGCCAGCCGCCGGTCATCGCCGACTGGCGGCTGCGTGAGTTTGCCGGCGCATTCAAGATCATCGACGTCATCATCGAAGGCATCAGCATGGCCACGACCCAGAGAACCGAGTTCGACTCGGTGATCCGCAAGGTCGGCGTCGAGGGTCTGCTGGCCAATCTTCGCTCGCGCCTGGCCGTCCTCGTCGCCGGCGCCGATTGACGGCCCGGCGGCGGACCGTTCCCGTCAGTCCGCCCCGCCGGACGCCGTAATCCGCTTGAGATAGGCGATCAATTCGGCCCGATCCTGCGGGTCCGGCATGCGTTGCAAGGGCATTTTCGACCCCGGCGTAAAGGCGTCGGGGCCTTCGGCGAACAGCGTATCGACGGTTTCCTCCGTCCACACCAGTCGCCCGCCGGCCAGCGCCTCGGAATACGGATAGCCCGCCACGCTTCCCGAGGGGCGCCCGAAAATCCCGTACAGGGTCGGACCGGCCTTGTTGGCGCCGTCGGCCGTGGTCGCATGGCAGGCGCGGCACTTGCGGAACAGGCGCGCGCCGCGGCTGTCCTCGGCCGCAACCCCGTCGACCCTGGCATAGGCGGTTTCACCGCCGTGCAGGGGCTCTCCGTATTCGACGTCCCACAATCGCACCACATCATCGGCCCCCGCCGACAGCAGCAACCGCGCATCCGGCGTGAAGGCAAGCGACCATACCGGCGCAGTGTGCCCTGTCATCGCATGCACGAGTTTGCCGGTCGGAAAATGCCAGATGCGCACCGTCCCATCGATGCCGCCCGATGCGGCCAGCTTCCCGTTCCCCGAAACCGCGACCCCGATGATCGGCCCTTCATGGCCGTACCAGCGATCCAGTTCCGCGCCGGTCTCCAGGTCCCAGACCCGCAGCGTCTCGTCGACACTGCCCGACAGCGCCCGCCGGCCGTCCGGCGTAAAGGCGATGCTGTTGACCGCGAAATCGTGGCCGGACATGGCCAGAAGCCGCGCGCCGTCCGACACGCGCCACAGGCGGATCGTCGAATCGTGGCCACCACTCAAGAGCCGTTTGCCATCCGGCGAGAAGGCCACCGCGTTGACGTTGCTGTGCCCGTTGTCCAGTACGTGCCGTGCCTCTCCGCTCTCGAGGTCCCAGATCCGCACGGTTCGGTCCCAGCCCGCGGAGGCCGCATACCGGCCGTCCGGCGATACCGATACCGCCGCGACCTTCCCCAGATGGCCGGCCATGCGCCGCACGATGCCGCCGTCCGGCAGCGACCACAGGATCACCGTTCCGTCATCCGCGCCCGATACCGCGTGCCGCGCGCCAGGCACGAATGCAACCGCGTTGACGCCGCCTTCATGGCCGTGGAACCGTCCCAGGGACGTGCCGCCGGGCACGGCCCAGTACATGACCGAATAATCGAAACTGGCGGTGAGCGCCCGGGTTCCATCGGATGATACGGCGACGCTCTTCACAAAACCGCCATGGCCCAGCAGGTCTGCCTGCGCCGGATCTGCCGCAGCGGTGCTCAAACCGAGCAGCCCGACGGTGACCCATGCCCTCAGCATGGCCTGGCGGCCTGATATCGACTTCACGCCAAACCCGGTGCGATCTCAGCCCCGCTGATTGCGGGCCCGGTGACGGAGCTCATCGACCTGTTCCTGGTTGAGCTTCTGGTCGGGGTTGCCCAGGTAGGTTCCCTTGTCGAATCGCTTGATTCTGTTCTGCTCTTCGCTCCGGCAGCCCATCAGCGCTAATCCGCCTGCGGCCAGGCAACAGGCAAGAAACGCCCAGTTCCTTCGCTTCGCTCTGCTCATGGCGCAAAAACCCCTCGATTCTGGACTCTGTATCGGAACCTTTGGCGCAATTTGTTTAACAATATGGAAATGGGGGGCGCAGCGACTTGCTCCGCCCCCCAACATATTCCAGCCACAGCGGGCCGCAGGGCCTCAGCTGCCGGATTTCAGCTGGTAAGCCGTTCCCCAGCCCCAGGCGCCCGAACCGAAACCGCGCGCCACGATGCGTTCGCGGTAAATGTTCGAGACGATATCGCCGTCACCGGCCAGCAACGCCTTGGTTGCGCACATCTCCGCGCACAGCGGCAGCTTGCCCTCGGCCAGACGGTTGCTGCCGTACTTCTTGAACTCGGCCTTGCCCATATCCTCTTCCGGGCCGCCATTGCAGAAGGTGCATTTGTCCATCTTGCCGCGGCTGCCGAAATTGGCCGCGCTGGGATATTGCGGTGCGCCGAACGGACAGGCGTAGAAACAGTACCCGCAGCCGATGCACAAATCCTTGGAATGCAGGACCACGCCCTCTTCGGTCGTGTAGATGCAGTCCACCGGACACACCGCGATGCACGGCGCGTCCGAGCAATGCATGCAGGCCACCGAGATCGAGCGCTCCCCCGGCTTGCCGTCATTGATGGTGACGACGCGCCGGCGGTTCACACCCCACGGCACCTCGTTCTCGTTCTTGCATGCCGTCACGCAGGCGTTGCACTCGATGCAGCGCTCGGCGTCACAGAGGAATTTCATGCGTGCCATGGTTCAGCTCCTCACGCTTTCTCGATGTTGCACAGGGTTGTCTTGGATTCCTGCATGTTGGTCACGATGTCGTATCCGTAGGTCCCGACGGTGTTCGACGATTCGCCGAGGACAATGGGGTCGGCGCCCGCCGGATATTTGTGGCGCAGATCCTCTCCCTCGAAATGACCGCCGAAATGGAACGGCATGAAGGCGACACCCCTTCCCACACGCTCCGTAACCATGGCCATGACCTTGACTTTCGAGCCCTCGGGGCTGTGGACCCAGATCATGTCGCCGTCGCGGATTCCCATATTGTTGGCGTCGACCGGGTGAATCTCGCAGAACATGTCCTGCTGCAACTCCGCCAGCCACTTGTTGGAGCGGCTCTCGTCGCCGCCGCCCTCGTACTCGACAAGCCGTCCCGAGGTCAGGATGATCGGGAAATCCTTGGAATAATCGATATCCTGGATCGACTTGAACTTGGTCGGCAGACGATACATCTTGCGGTCCTCGAAGGTCGGATAGTCGGCCACCAAAGCCCGGTCCGGCGCATAGAGCGGTTCGCGATGCAGCGGCACCGGATCCGCGAAGGTCCAGACCACGGCGCGGGCCTTGGCGTTGCCGAACGGCGCGCAACCGTGCTTGATGGCGACCCGCTGGATGCCGCCGGAGAGGTCGGTCTTCCAGTTGGACTTGTCGCCGTTGCCTTTTGCCATGATGGCTTTCTCTTCGGCGGTCAGGTCGCCGTCCCAGCCGAGCTTCTTGAGCATGGCCATGCTGAACTCGGGATAGCCAGTGTCGAGTTCCGAGCCGGCCGAATATGAGCCCTCGGCCAGCAGGTTCTCGCCCTCCCGCTCGACACCGAAGCGCGCACGGAAGGTGAGCCCGCCCTCGGCCACCGGCTTCGAAGTGTCGTAGAGGATCGGCGTCCCCGGATGCTTCATCTCCGCGGTTCCCCAGCATGGCCAGGGCAGGCCGTAATACTCACCGTCAACCGGACCACCCACGGCTTGAAGCGTGGTCCTGTCGAAGGTGTGCTGGTTGGCCATGTGCAGTTTCAGGCGCTCCGGCGACTGGCCGGTATAGCCGATGGTCCACATGCCCTTGTTGAACTCGCGGGTGACATCCTCGATCAGCGGCTCGTTATTCTCCACCTTGATGTTCTTGAACATCTCGTCGGCGAAACCGAGCTTCTTGGCGAACAGATAGAGGATCTCGTGGTCGGTCTTGGAATCCCATTTCGGTTCCACGACCTTCTCACGCCACTGCAGCGAGCGGTTCGACGCGGTGACCGATCCGTAGGTCTCGAACTGCGTTGACGCGGGCAGCAGGTAGACGCCGTCCTTGCGGTCGTGCAGCACGGCCGAAACCGTCGGATAGGGATCGATCACGACCAGAAGGTCGAGCTTCTCCATCGCCACCTTCATTTCCTTCAGGCGGGTCTGGGAATTCGGCGCGTGACCATCGAATACCATGCACCGGATATTGTCGGGCTGGTCGAAGTTTTCCTTCGCCTCGAGGACGCCGTCGATCCAGCGCGATACCGGCACGCCGGCCGTGCTCATCAGCTTCTTGTCCTGGAACCGCCCGAGCAGATAATCGTAATCGACGTCCCAGACACGGGCCCAGTGCTTCCACGAGCCTTCCGAGAGCCCGTAATAGCCGGGCAGCGAGTGGCTGAGCACGCAGAAATCCGTTGCGCCCTGGACGTTGTCATGGCCGCGGAAGATATTCGCGCCGCCGCCGGCCGTGCCCATGTTGCCGAGCGCCAGCTGCAGGACGCAGTACGCGCGGGTGTTGCTGGAGCCGTTGGTGTGCTGGGTGCCGCCCATGCACCAGACGATGGTGCCGGGACGGTTTTCGGCCAGCGTCCGCGCGACCCGCCGCATCTGCGACGGCGGCACGCCGGTGACACGCTCGGTCTCCTCCGGGTTCCACTTCTTCACTTCGTCCTTGATCTGCTCCATGCCCCAGACACGCCTGCGGATGAATTCCTTGTCCTCCCATCCGTTCTCGAAGATGTGCCACAGCATGCCCCAGACCAGGGCGACGTCGCTGCCCGGACGGAACCGCACGAACTCGTTGGCATGGGCCGCGGTGCGCGTAAACCGCGGATCGCAGACGATCAGCGGCGCGTTGTTCTGTTCCTTGGCCTTGAGGATATGCTGCACCGCCACCGGATGTGCCTCGGCCGGATTCGAGCCGATCAGGATCATCGCGCGCGAATTGTGCATGTCGTTGTAGCTGTTCGTCATCGCGCCATAGCCCCAGGTGTTCGCAACACCCGCGACCGTGGTCGAATGACAGATACGCGCCTGATGATCGCCGTTGTTCGAGCCCCAGAAGGCATAGAATTTGCGGAACAGGTAGGACTGCTCGTTGTTGTGCTTTGCCGATCCGAGCCAGTAGACCGAATCGGGGCCTGATTCCTGGCGCACCTTCAGCATGGTGTCGCCGATCTCGTTGATGGCGTCGTCCCAGCTGATCGCCTTGTACTTGCCATCGACAAGCTTCATCGGCGTGCGCAGGCGCCTTTCGCCGATCAAGTGCTCGCGCACGGAGGCACCCTTGGCGCAATGGGCGCCGAGGTTGAAGGGGCTGTCGAAGCCCGGTTCCTGTCCGACCCAGGTGCCGTTCTCCACTTCGGCGACAACCGTGCAGCCGACCGAGCAGTGGGTGCAAATGGTCTTCTTGATCTCGATACCCGCGGCCACCTGGGCCTCGGCCTTACGGACCGTCGCCCCGGTAAAGGCGCCGGCCGCGGCGAGCCCACCGGCCGCCAGGCCGGAATTGCGCAGGAAGGTACGGCGATCGACCGCACCGCCGGTCACGCCCGCCAGCGTCCTGGAGAGTTGCGTTCCCCGCACCAGCCCCTTGGATTTTTTCCTAAGCATTTCGTCGTCTCCCAATTTCAGGATCAGAGATCCTAGAATTTCGCCAGCTCGTAGTAGGTGCGAACGTGCTCCGTTTCACGGTAGCCGGAATCCTTGCGGTCCGTCTCAGTTGCTGCGCCAGCGGTTCCTGCCGACGTCGCCACCAGCGCGGCGCCCGTAACGCTTCCCAAACCCGCGAGTTTGAGAAGATCCCGCCGTGCGACCTTCTGACTGTCTTTCCTGGTCTTCATCGCCTCAACCTTTCACGCTGCTGATAACCGTTCCGGCTGCCTGCTCGCGATCTCCCGGGATCAGGCCGCCATCTCGAATGCCGTCGCTTCAATCTCCATGAAAACACGCCCGACCGTGCCCACCGGCATATAGAACCGGGCCGATTTCGCCGCTTCGAGATCGGCGAAGAACTGCCCGGCCCAGGGGCCGATATGGGCATCGAAAAACGCACGCTGAGTCGCCAGGTCCGCCGGCGCATCGAAGTCGCCCTCGATAAGCCCGGCCATCATTTCGCACAGCGACGCAATGTTGTCCTCGGGCTCACGCATCCCATCGGCGCGTGCGATTCCCAGGCGCGCCATATCCCCGCGCAGCCTGGCGAGCGGTTTTTCATAAACAAATCCGGTAAGATAATAGGAACCGTAGGGCATCAACTCGCCGCGGCCGACACCGATGAACAGATCGTGGAATTCATCATCGATCAAGGCGGGGTCGCTCGTCGCCGCAACACGCCCCAGGGCCTCCAGCGCCCGCCCCATTTCACTGGCGTTGTCGCCGCCGAGAATTGCGACCCGCTCCAGGGCCGCGCTGTCCGGCTGCCTGACGAGCAGTCCCGCAAGCAAGCGGTACACTTGCGCGCGCAGCCTGTCCTCTTCGGTGATTTCTGCCGCCTTATCCGCAGCAGCGGGTTCGTCGCTCACAGCGAATTAGCCCCTGTTCTCTCCTCCCGACGGACAAACTCTACGTCATCCCGACGGGCGAGGTCAACGGCAAGTGTAATTTGCCGGTTTCACAAGACCGTTAGATAAATGCTGAAAAAATAACAATAAATCTATGGTTATTCACAGCGACAGATGGCTGCCGCCACCTCGACTACAACCAGCGCTAATAAAATCGGTTGCCGGGATTAGTTATCCGTGTTCCTTGCCGTCGTCCTCGGGCGGCCGCTCGTCGGCGCTAATCTCCTCAGGGGCAACGGGTTCCCGGTCGTCCGCGTCGTCCTGTGCGTCCGCCTCGTCCCCGCCCTCCTCGGTCGCCTCGGTCGCCTCGGTCGTTTTCTTCGCGTAACCGCGACCCGCTTCCCAGGCTGATTTCATCCCCTCGACCACCATCGCCGAATCCGTGTAATCCTCGCCGTACTCGACCATCTCGTCGATGACATTGAACACCGGATCGCTGGCCCACAGCTTGCGCAGCGCCAGGCGGCGCAGCTTGGCCGGCACGCCGTCCTTCATAAAGACGGTGAAGTCCGATCCTTCGGTCAGCGTTTCGACATCCGGCAGATCGAGATCCGGAGCCAGTTGCCCGGCGTCTTCCGATTCGGAGATGGCCGTTCCCACGGGTGCGGCTGTCGTCGCGGGGACGGCGGCCGATTCTTCCGCGAGGTCCGGGGCGGCGCCGCCGCGTCGCCGTCTGGCCGCCTCCTTGCGTTGCGCCCAGCGCGCAAGCCGGCCCTTGTCTTCAGAACTCATGGCCTTCGCTCCATCCCGACCCGCGCCCGTAACGGGGCTTGGCCGAAACCTCGCCCTCCTTGCTGCGCCGCAGCCGCCGCTTGCGGAACGGTTGCTCGACGTGGTGCGCATCGATGAACGCGCGCAGCCAGGCGATCATGCTCTCGGGCATCGCGACGCCTTCGACGATGTTCTCGCCGGCGTCGGCGTAGTCCTGCGCCTCATACGTCGATACCGTGGCCAGGAAGGGCGTGACGTCGTGCTCGCCCTCGGGTTCCTCCTGCAGCACCACGAAGACCCGCGGCGGTTCGGCCGACAGGCAGTCGAGGTACGCCTCGGTGTCGGTGCGGTGGATTTCGACGGTAAGCGTGCCCGCGAGATACTGCTTCCAGCCCTCGCCTTCGCGAAGTTTCTTCCAGGGGCCGGACGGATCCGCCGGCGGCGCACCCGGAATCACCGCCACCGGCAGCCAGGCATGATCCTGCCAGGGATGGCTGCTGTCGCGCCGTTCCACGACGATGCCGACAGGCATTGATTCGGTTCGTTGCATGCGGCTCCTCTTCCCGGGATGTCGGGACAGCCAGAGAGTCTAGCGGAGACACGGCGCAAAGCAAGTGGCGCTTGGCAGGCGTGCGCCGACAGGATAGGGATGACGTCGAAACACGCGAAGGACGACACCGAGGACACATGCAGGAACTCTGGCCCAGCTCCGGCTTCCGGCTGTTGCGCCGCGACGGCGATGGCAAACTGGCAGTCACGGACGATTTCCTGCGCGCCTATCTGGCGCGGCCGGAGGTCGCGCCGCAGCCGGAATCCTGCGACGCCGAACGCGCACTGCATGCCGAATTGCTGGACGACCCGACACGCGCCGTCGGGGCGGAACGCCTCGATTCGCTGGCCGATCCCGACGGCCGGGAGAACTATCGCATCGTCCTGGCCTTCCGTGACCGGCTGATCGCCGCGGGCACGGTCGAGGGGTGTTACCGCGGGCTGTTCGAGGGCGAAGGATCGCCGGTGCCGGTGCCGCCGCTGTTCGTCGACCAACTGGCCCATGTGATCCTGCGCAACATCCTGGACGGCAACGACGATCCGTTCCGGGCCCGCGCGGCCGAGCTGTTCTTCCGCAGGCAGACCGCCATGAACCAGGACGGTGCGATCCTTCTGGGCGACGACGATACCGTGACGATGTACCGGCAGTCCGGCGGGTTCGGCTCGCTCGGCAAGCTGATCGCCGAGGCCGGAACGCCGATGCGGCAGGTCGAGCTCGACGTGCTGAACCGCGACAATGCCGGCGACTACTGGGCGCGCAGCGACCGGTTCGATACCGTGCTCGACCTGACCTTCGGGCGCGAGGGGCTGGATGCGCTGTGCCGCGTTCTGGAAGGCTGGGTGCGGCACTTCTTCGACATCGCCGTGTCGGTGCAGCCGGCCCAGAGCATCACCGACGAGCACTGGGTCTGGCATATCGGGCTGGATGCGGAGGCGACGGCGATCCTGAACGACCTGTACAACGGGGCCGAAGTGGATGACGAACGCCGCGCCCGGCTTATATCCCTGTTCCGGATGGACTTCGCCGAACCGGCCGCCGTGCAGCCGCAGGTCCGCGGCCGGCCGATGTATATGGGGCTGGCCATGGCGGCGGACGACACCGTGCGGCTGAAGCCGCAGAACCTGCTGGTCAACCTGCCGCTCGCCGAAAGAATCTGATGAGGAAATCATTGCATGATTCCATCGCGCCGGCCCGCTCCCCCCCCCGGCCACCCAACGGTATCGTACACTGTGGGTGGCCGGGTGGGGGAGCGGGCCGGTGCCGGTTACGCGCGAGCGGACGGCGCGGCAGCGCCACAACAGAGAAAGGGAAGCGATGAACGAAGACACATTCAACATGAGCCTCCGCAAGTTCCTCAAGAAGGTCGGCGTCACCTCGCAACGTGAGATCGAGCACGCGGTACAAGAGGCCCTCGCGTCCGACGCCATTGCCGGCGACGCGACGCTGAAGGCGAAGGTCGTGCTGTCCGTCGAGGGCGTGAACCTGTCCGTGCCGATCGAAGGGGAAATCCAACTGGAATGAGCCGCGGGGTGGACCGGCCTGCGCCCGCGCCGGGGCAGCAGCGGGAGGGGGCAGCCCCAATCCGGAGGAACAACCCCATGCAAAGGCGTTTTCTGCGGGTTTCCGGAGGGGACTATCGCGCTCCGAGGGCGTAGACGCGCTTCAGCAGCATCGGCGTGATCAGGGTGGTCAGGATCGCCATGATCACCACGGCGGAGAACAGGTTCGCCAGCAGCGGCGATTCGACACCGGGAACAGCGA
>CAJICD010000386.1_pt1 | contig 17103 bp, 15 predicted proteins | sample 9199521 | NCBI WGS metagenome assembly CAJICD01 (sample SAMEA7708321, study PRJEB35096) | sediment metagenome | biome: marine neritic benthic zone biome [ENVO:01000025]; feature: sediment [ENVO:00002007]; material: shallow marine sediment [ENVO:03000034] sea grass bed [ENVO_01000059] ...
GTCCTATGCCGAAGAGCTGGCCGATCGTACCTCGCGAACCCATTACCTGAGCACGCAGGAAAAGGCGTGGCTCGTCCTGGCGGCCCGCGAATTGGGCTCGTCCGGCGCGGTAATGGGCGCAGTCAACGGGCTGAACCTGCCTGAGAGCGAGGGCACGGTCTATCTCCATTTCGACGAGTCCGAGTTGGCCGAGGGTGTCAAGGTGTCGAACCGGGGCAGCGAGGCGCTCTGGCAGGGCATCACCTACAGCGGCGTGCCGCGCGACGACCTGCCGGCCGAACGCGAAGGATTCGCGATCACCCGGGCGTACTATTCCCTGGACGGCAAACAGGTGAACCTTAAACGTGTCCAACAGGGCGACACCCTGGTGGCGGTGATCAACGGCGAGGGAACCCTGAATCGCGACTACCAGGTGATGGTGGTCGATCTCCTGCCGGCCGGTTTCGAGCTCGAGAACGCGGCCCTCGAGGGCGGCCGGGATACCGGGGAGCTGAAATGGCTGGGCAAGCTCACCCAGACTCGCCACACCGAATTGCGCGATGACCGGTACGTCGCCGCGCTCCAGCTCGACCGCTGGGATGAGCGCTCGTTCCGGCTGGCCTATACGGTGCGGGCGGTATCGCCGGGCGCCTTCAAGCTGCCGGCGGTGTATGTCGAGGACATGTACGAGCCGATCTACTTTGCGCGCAGCCGGATGGGCAAGGTGACGGTCAAGCCCTTGCAGTAGCGGGCGGGGACCGGCCCATGACTCGTCCCGGGCAGTGGCCTGCGGCGCTTCGCGCCGGCCTTGCCGCAACGGCGGTTCTGGCGGTCGTCGCCATCGCCGCCGACCGGCTGTTCCCGCCGGACACGAGCCGCCTTGACGATGTCTCCACGCTGGTCCTCGATTCCGAGGGCAGGGTGCTGCGGGCGTTCACCGCCCGGTCCGGGGCGTGGCGGCTGCCGGCCGCCACCGAGTCCGTCGATCCGCTATTCCTGGACATGCTGCTGGCCTTCGAGGACCGACGCTATCGCCATCATTCCGGCATCGATCCGCTTGCCGTGGTGCGGGCGTCCGCACAGCTGGTGCGGCATCGCCGGATCGTCTCCGGCGCCTCCACCATCACCATGCAGACCGCGCGTCTGCTCGAGCCGCGGCCGCGCACGATCGGCGCCAAGCTTGCCGAGGTGATGCGGGCGGCCCAGCTGGAGGCGCGCTACTCCAAGGACGAGATCCTCGATACCTACCTGACGCTGACTCCGTACGGCGGCAACCTGGAGGGGATCCGCGCCGCCTCGCTGGCTTGGTTCGGCAAGGAGCCGCGCCACCTTGCGCCGTCCGAAGCGGCGCTGCTGGTGGCCCTGCCGCAGGCGCCGGAGCTGCTGCGGCCCGACCGCCATCCGGCATACGCGCGAGAGGCGCGCGACAAGGTGCTCGACGTGATGCTGCGCCGTGGCGTGCTGGACGCGGCGACGGTGCGCGAGGCGAAGCGCGACGCAGTCCCGACCCGCCGCTCTGCGATGCCGTTCCATGCGCCGCACCTGGCCCGCCGTCTGCTGCTCTCGCAGCCGGACAAGCAGGTGCATGGCACGACCATTGACGGCGAGCTGCAGGCCGCGCTGGGGCGGCTGCTCCGGGTCGAGCAGGCGCGGCTCGACCGGGCCGCGGGCATCGCGGTGCTGGTGGTGGACAACGAATCGCGGACGATCCGGGCCTATGCCGGATCCGCCGGTTTCTTCGACGAGCCCCGTTACGGCCAGATCGACATGGTGCGGGCGATCCGCTCGCCGGGCTCGGCCCTGAAACCGTTCATCTACGGCATGGCGTTCGACGACATGCTGATCCACCCGGAAACCATCGTGACCGACATTCCGACGCGGTTCGGCGCCTACCAGCCCGAGAATTTCCGCAACGTCTTCCGCGGCGAGGTCACGGTCCGCGAGGCCCTGCAGCAGTCGCTCAACGTGCCGGCGGTCGCGGTGCTCGACGCGGTGGGGCCGCGCCGCTTCGATGCGCGGCTGCGCGGCGCCGGCATTACTCTGCGATACGGCGGCCGCGGTGAGCCGGGGCTGCCGCTGGCGCTGGGCGGCGTCGGCATCACGCTCGAGGACCTGGTGACGCTCTACGTCGGCCTGGCCAATGGTGGGCAGTTAAGGCCATTGGCGGTCACAAGCGATGAGCCGGCGGGGCCGGGGACGCAACTGTTCGGGCCGGCCGCCGCATGGTACCTGACGCGGATTCTCGAGGCGGCGCCGCCGCCGGTGAACTTCGTGGACCCGGCCGCGACGCGTGGCAACCGGCGCATCGCTTACAAGACCGGTACGTCCTACGGTTACCGCGACGCCTGGGCGGTCGGCTACGACCGGCGGCATACGGTCGGTGTCTGGACCGGGCGGCCCGACGGAACACCGAGCCCCGACCGCTACGGGCGGGCCACCGCGGCGCCGGTCCTGTTCAAGGTCTTCGGCCTGCTGCCGGACGGCAGCTTGCCCGCCAATCCGGAGCGGCCGGACGGCGTCATCGAGGTGGCGACGGCGGACTTGCCGGCGCGACTGCAGCGCCTTGGCGGAAATGCCGCGACTATGGAATCGGTTGCGCACGCGCTGGTCCGTCCCCTGATCGTCGCGTTCCCGCCGGACGGCTCGGAAGTCCGGCTCGACCGGGATGGGGGCACGCCCGCGCTGCCGCTCGTGGTGGAGGGCGGGCGCAAGCCGTTCCGCTGGCTGGTCAACGGACGCCCGGTCATATCCGCACCGCATCGCCGGCGCGCCGGCTGGCAGCCCGACGGCGAGGGCTTCGTGCGGATCACCGTGATCGACGCCGACGGCCGCATCGCCCGCGCCGAGGTGCTGTTGCGGTAGCCGGAGCGGACGGGCACGGACTCCACTTGCGAGAGGGGTGACTCAACGTTCCGCGATCTTGCGGCCGTCTTCGGTCAGCTTGCAGATCAGCCAGTCCGGCTTGATCGGATTGTCGAACCACGGCTCGGCCCAGCCCTGGCCGATGCAGGCGCGCACGGTGCGCTCGCCGACCCGTTTGCCCTGCGTGTCGAACAGCGGCAGCTTGCCGCCCGGCTGGTTCAGGCCGCGGCGCAGCCAGGCGAGCTGCGTTGCGGTCGGCCGCCCGCCGCGGCCGGCGGTGGTCTCGGAAGCCTTCCCCGTGTTGTCCACGGCGAGTTGAGGTTTCGATGGCATGGCGGTCCAGTTCCTCATTTCCTTGCCGTAGGGACATGGTAGGCTAGAAGCGCTGCAAGGCCAAGCAGAGACCGCCACCATTGCACCGGCAGGGATGGACGCCGTGTCGATCAGCATCGTCTTCGTCAATACCGGCGAGTCCGCCGAGGCCGAACGGATCGGTCGTGATCTGGTCGAATCCCGGCTGGCCGCCAGCGTCAACGTGATCGGCGGGGTGTCGTCGGTCTTTCGCTGGGACGGTGCGGTCCGGCAGCGCGACGAGGCGCAGTTGATCGTCAAGACGCGCAGTGAGCTGGTCGCGGCGGTGATCGCACGGGTGCGCAAGCTGCACAGCTACGAATGCCCTGGCATCCTGGCCATTCCGGTCGCCGACGGACATCCGGAGTATCTCGACTGGGTGGCGCGGGAGACCGAAGGCGCATGACCGCGCCCTCGGCTCGGCTGTCGCTGCTGTTCTCCAGCCTCGGCCATTTCTACGTCCACATGTTCACGGCCTTCTATTTCACCATCGTGCTCCGGCTCGAGGCCGAGTGGGGCGTGCCGTTCCACGAGCTGGTGGAGCTCTGGTTCTGGGGCTCGCTGTTGGTCGGCCTGGCGGCGCTGCCGGCCGGCTGGCTGGGCGACAGCTGGAGCAATCCCGGGATGATGGTGGTGTTCTTCCTTGGCCTCGGCGGCGCGGCGGTCGGCTGCGGGATGGTCGCCGACACCACCGGCCTGCTGATCGGGCTGTCGGCGATCGGCCTGTTCGCGGCGATCTACCATCCGATCGGCATCCCCTGGCTGTTGCGCAGCGCGACGACGCATACCGGCAAGGTGATGGCGGTCAACGGCATCTTCGGCAGTCTGGGCGCCGCCGCTGCCGGCCTGGCGTCCGGCATCCTGATGGATCTGTCGGGCTGGCGCCTGGCGTTTATCTTGCCGGGCCTCTGCGCGCTGGCGACCGGGCTGGCCATGCTGTGGTTCCTGCGGTCCGGCCGCATCGCGGACGCCATCGCCCCGCGGGAGGCTGACCGGGGAGGCGGCCGGGGCAGCGCATTGCGCGCGGTCGCGATCCTGATGGTCGCGATGTTCGCCGGCGGCGTGATCTATCACAGCACCCAGACCGCCCTGCCCAAGCTCTTCGCCGAGCGGCTCCAGGATGTCCTCGGCAGCGGCGCCACCGGCGTCGGCCTGGCCGTCGCGGCGGCTTATACGGTCGGCGGGATCACGCAACTGCTCGGCGGCTACCTTGCCGACCGTTATCCGCTGAAGCCGGTGTTCATCGGCTGCTGGACCGCGGAGATGATCTTCCTCGTCGTGCTGGCCGACGCGACGGGCCTCGGCGTCGTCGGCGTCGCCATGCTGGCGGTGATGGCGAATTTGGGGCAAATCCCGGCCGAGAACATGATGCTCGCGCGTTACGCACCGCAGCGCCGCCACGGCGTAATCTTCGGGCTGAAATTCGTGCTGATGTTCGGCGCCGCACCGCTGTCCGTCGCACTGGTCTCGCGGCTGCGCGAGGCGACCGGCGGGTTCGAGGCGCTGTTCTACGGGCTCGGAGCGGCGGCGCTGGCAATCGCCGCGCTCGCCCTGCTGCTGCCACCGGTCGGACGCCCCGTCGCCGCGGCGACCGCGGAGTAGGCACATGGTCACCATCGACCGCATCGACCACCTCGTGCTGACTGTCGCCGACATCGATGCGACCTGCGCGTTCTATCGCCGGGCCTTGGGCATGGAGCGGGTCGAGTTCGGCCCCGAGCCGCGCGTGGCGCTGGCGTTCGGGGAGCAGAAGATCAACCTGCACGAAGCCGGCGCCGAGTTCGAGCCAAAGGCGATGCATCCCACGCCGGGGTCGGCCGATCTCTGTTTCATTACAGAGCGATCGATGGACGATCTTATTTCTCACCTGAAATCGAGCGGCATCGAAATCATCGAAGGGCCGGTACCGCGCACCGGCGCGCTCGGGCCGATGACGTCGGTCTACCTGCGCGACCCGGACGGCAACCTCATCGAGATCGCGCGGTATGATTGACCCGGCGGGAGAGGGTGGTATGTACAGGCTCTACTGGTGTCCCCGCTCGGCCTCGCAGGCGCCAATGGCGGCTCTCGAGGAAATTGGCGAGGACTACGATGCGGAGTTGATCGATCTGGCGGCCGGAGAACACCGATCTCCCGGCTATCTGCGGATCAATCCGAACGGCCTAGTGCCCGCGCTGGTCACTCCCGATGGTGAGACGATGTTCGAGTCGGCCGCGATCCTTATCTATCTGGGTGACCGCCATCCCGAGGCGAACCTCGCGCCGCCGCCGGACGATCCGCTGCGGCCGGCCTATTTGCAGTGGATGGTCTTCATGGCCGGAACGATCTCGACGGCTTACAAGCGCTTCTACTTCCCGCACCGATTCTCGACCAATAAGACAGCCGCAGACGACATAAGGGGCTGCGCGGTCGAGAAGTTGCTCGATGGATGGAAGATTCTCGATGACGCGCTGTCCGGAGGCGCGTGGACGCTCGGCGACCGGTTCAGCGCCTGCGACATCTACCTTCAGATGTACGCAAGCTGGTTTCGCGAGCCGCAGGACCTCTATTCCCGTTTCGCCAATATCGACCGGGTGGCAAACGCAACGGCGGCACGCCCGACGGTCGCCCGGGCCTTGAAGCGGCACGCGCGGTAGACGGCATAGGACAATCTTGAAATGCGCTACATGGCGGCGGGCTCGACGACTCGGCTCAGCATTGCTCTGTCGACGCCCAGCGCGTCGGCGATCCGGCCGAGCAGTTCGAATTCGGAATCCGCAACCTCGCCGTCGGCGGCGGCGATCGCGTTCAGATAGCGCAGCACGGTTTCCTTCTGGTCCGCCGTCAGGGTGCCGTTCAGGTATTCCGAGGTACTGACCGGGTCGGGCAGTTCGTGCGGGTGATTGCAGCAGTCGCGGAAATCGATCGGGTCGAACTGCTCGAACATGCGGCCGCCGATGCGCTCGGCGACGGTGATCTCCTCGGGCTCGATATGCCCGTCGGCGGCGACCATCGCGGCCGCCAGATGGTAGGTGGCGTGCAACAGGTAGTCGGCCTGCTGCTGTTCGCCGTCGGCCGCGCCGACGATGCCCATGGCGGCAAGGAACTTGTGCTCCAGCCCGGTCAGGCTTTCCTCGATGGCGGTATGCCCCTTGATCATGTTGACCGCGGAATCCTCCGGCACCAGGAGCGCGGTCTTTTCGATCTGATCTGGTCTCACGCCGGCATTGGCCAGCCGCACCGAGAGCGGCGGATGGGTGTCGGTCGGGTGGGCGATCTGCTCGCCGAGCACCGACTGCATGATCTCCTCGAGGCCTTCGTGCTCGACGTCGTAGCGGGCAAACCCCTGGAACACGTGGCTCAGGTTGCGCGTAAACTTGCCCTGCGAGAGCCGCGCGGCGTTGTGCTCGAGGGCGGTGCCCCACAGGCCGGCATAGAGCGTCACCTTGACGAGCGAGGTCGCCAGGTCCATCGGCGACGCCGCCGAAATCCCCGCCTTGTCGGCCACCAGCTCGCGCAGCCGGCTGATCTCGGCCTGGTTTCTGGCGAACACCTCGTACATGAACGAGAGCATCGAGATGGCCGGCAGCCGCGCCAGTTGCATGAGCCCCCCGCCGCTCTGCGCGACCGCGCCGATCGCGTTGCCCAACCCGGCATAGACGGGCGCGAAGCGCAAGCTGTAGACGGTATCGTCTCCGCGGAAATGCCCCAGCTCGTGGCCGATGATCGCCGACACCTCGCCAAGCCGCATCAGGCGGCACAGCGGCGCCGAGAGGTACAGCGTCTCGCCGGTCAGACGGCGATCCTGACCGATCAGGTCGATGTCGCAACTGGTCACGTAAAAGGTCGGATCGAGCCCGACGATGATATTGTCCGGCTTCTTCGCACCCAGCTGGCCGGCCAGCTTGCCGACGAAGGCGAACAGGCCCGGCTCGTCCTCCTCGCGCAGCGCCACGCCGACGACCGGGGTTACCAGGTTCTTGCCGAAACTGAAGGAGACGGTGAACAGCTTCCATGCCGCGGCGAGCGCGCCCAGCCCGACGAATGCGATCACGATGATGTGGACGGTGCCAAGGGCGTAACTTTCCCAGATATAGGCGGCATACGTCAGGATCACGCCCTGGACCACGACCGTCAACGTCAGCACCATCAGGGACAGCCTGACCAGCGGCGGGAAGATCCGCGCGATGCGGTGCCGGTCGGTTCCGGCGTAGCGGGACGCCAGCCAGTACAGCAGGGGGATCGACACCCCCATCAGGGCGGCGACGATACTTGCCGGCCGCAGCAGGGCGATCAGCCTGAACTCGTCGCAGAACGACCGGACATCGGCGCTGGAAAGGGCCTCGGCGTTCGTGCAGATGACTCCGTAGGGTGGAAGCTGGTCGGCCGCCAGCTGTGCGTTCAGGTCGCCCATGATCCAGTGGCCGACGCCATAGCCGAGCGCCGGGATCGCCGCCGCAAGCAAGAGAACCTTGATCAGTCCAGCCGTCAGTCGCATGTCCGATCCTCGCCGTTTCCCGTACAGGAAACCGCAACTAAAGCGGACAAAAGCTAATTTTATCCTAAGCCCGGACGCCGGGTCGGGAGGCGTCCATACGTTGGCTGCTGCGGGCGCATCGTCCCCGCGGTATCAGGGCCGGCGCTCCCGCCACCGGCGGGCTATCCGGCGGCGCGCGCCAGGGCCTGGTCGAGGTCGGCGATGATGTCGTCGACGCTCTCGATGCCGACCGAAAGCCGCACCACGTCGGGGCCGGCGCCGGCGACGGCCAGTTGTTCCTCGGTCAATTGGCGGTGCGTCGTCGAGGCGGGATGCAGGATCAGTGTGCGGGTATCGCCGATATTGGCGAGATGGCTGATCAGATCGACCCCCTCGACCAGCGCGATGCCCGACTCGAAACCGCCCTTGAGCCCGAAGGTGAACACCGATCCGGCGCCCGCCGGCAGGTATTTCTTCTGCAATGCGCGGTAGGGGCTCGACTCCAGGCCGGCGTACGACACCCAGTCCACTGCGGGATGGGTCTCGAGCCAGCGGGCGACGGCCAGCGCGTTTTCCGACTGGCGCGCCATGCGCAGCGGCAGGGTTTCGATGCCCAGAAGCGTCAGCCAGGCGTTGAACGGCGACTGGCAGGCGCCCAGGTCCCGCAGCGTGACCGCGTGGCCGTACATGGTGAAGGCGAGGTCGCCGAAGGTCTCGGCGAAGGTCAGGCCGTGGTATCCGGGCTCGGGCTGCGAGAGGCTGGGGAACTTGTCGTTCCGGGTCCAGTCGAAATGGCCGGAATCGACCACAACGCCGCCGACCGCGGTGCCGTTGCCGGAGAGGTATTTCGTCGTCGAATGCACCACGAGGTCGGCGCCGAATTCGATCGGCCGGCTCAGATACGGCGTCGCCAGCGTACTGTCGACGATCAGCGGTATGCCCGCATCGTGCGCGATCGCGGCCAGCGGTTCGATGTCGACGACGACGCCGCCCGGATTGGCGAGGTTCTCGACGAACATGGCCTTGGTCTTCGGCCCGATCGCGGCGCGGAAGTTCTCCGGGTCGCCGGGATCGACGAATTGCGCGCGCCAGCCGAACTTCTCGATCGCGTGGCCGAACTGGTTGATCGAGCCGCCATAGAGCTTGTTCGATGCGACGAAATCGTCGCCCGGCGACATCAGCGCGAACAGCGCGAGGATCTGCGCCGCATGCCCCGACGAGGTGGCGACGGCGCCGCGACCGCCCTCGAGCGCCGCAATCCGCTCTTCGAGCACAGAAACCGTCGGGTTGGTCAGGCGCGAATAGATGAAGCCGGGCGCCTGCAGGTTGAACAGCGATGCCGCATGGTCGACGTCGTCGAAGACGTAGGACGTGGTCTGGTAGATCGGCGTCATGCGGGCGCCGGTTACCGGGTCCGGACCGCCGCCGGCATGCACGGACAGGGTCTCGATGCCGGGTTTCTTGTCGGGCACCGGATCAGATCCTTCTGCGTTTGCTGGAGATGACGCCGGAATTGATGCCGCTCCAGCCGAGTTCGCCGCACAGGCGCGCGAATTCGATCTTCGGGCACCGGTTCATGACGACCTTCAGGCCGGCGGCCTCGGCCATCCGTGCGGCTTCGTCGTTGCGGATGCCGAGCTGCATCCACAGCACCTTCGCGCCGACCCGGATCGCCTGTTCGGCGATCTCGACGCCCTCCGCCGCCGGACGGAACATATCGACCATGTCCGGCGCCTCGGCCAGGTCCGCCAGCGACGCCGCGACAGGGGCGCCGAGAATTTCCTTCCCCACTGCCGTCGGATTGACCGGCAGCACCCGATATCCCTTGCGGCAGAGGTATTTCATGACGAAGAAACTGGGCCGGTTCCAGTTGGTGCTGGCGCCGACCATGGCGACGGTCTTAACGCTGCACAGGATTTCGTGCAGGTATTCGTCGCTGTAATTGTCGTGGTCTACGGGGGGCTGGACGTCGTGCATCATTCGCTCCGCCATACCGGTTTGCGCTTTTCGATGAAGGCATCGATGCCTTCCTCGGCGTCGCGGGCCAGCATGTTGCGGGTCATGGTTTCGCTGGCGAAGTCATAGGCCCCGGCGAGATCGCGCTCGATCTGGCGATAGAATGCCTCCTTGCCGATGGCCAGCGTGAGCGGCGACTTGGCGATGATCTTCGCCGCCATCGCGGCCACGGCCTCGTCGAGCTCGCCTGCCGGCACGGCGCGGTTGATCAGCCCCAGCTCGAGCGCACGGGACGCCGGAACCATCTCGCCCAGCAACAGCATCTCCATGGCCGCCTTGCGCCCGACATTGCGGCTCAGCGCGACCATCGGGGTCGAGCAGAACAGGCCGATATTGACCCCCGGCGTGGCGAACCGGGCGTCCGCTTCGGCGACGGCCAGGTCGCAGGTCGCCACCAGCTGGCAGCCGGCCGCCGTGGCGATGCCGTGGACCCGCGCGATCACCGGCTTCGGCAGGGCGACGATGCTCTGCATCATACGCGAACAGGCATCGAAGGTGTGCTCGTAGAATGCCCGGTCCGGGTTCGCCCGCAACTCCTTCAAATCGTGCCCGGCACAGAAGCCGGCGCCGGCGGCGGCGACCACCACGACCTTGACGCCGGGATCGTCCCGGATCGCATCGAGCTCCTGCTGGACCGCCGCCATGAGGCCGACCGACAGGGCGTTGTACTGACGCGGGCGGTTCAGGGTCAGTCGGGCGACGCCGCCCGTGTCTTCCCGTAACAGCAGCGGTTCGGCGGGCCGTTCCGCCTGGCTCACAGTGGTCATCGCAGTTTCCTTCCGGATACCGGCCGGGCAGGGGCCGGTACCGGTTCATTTATTCGCCGTTCACGCCGCCAGATGCAAGGGATATTGGCATCCGCGCCCGGATTGGCCATAACCAGACATGATGAGCGGACCCGAGCCCCATATCAGCATCGAATCCTTCGAGGCACTGTGCCGTCGGGAGGCGAACTTCGTCGAGCAATACGGCTTCGTGACCGAGCATATCGGCTACGGCACGGCGCGCGCGCGGCTGCCGTTCGACGATGCGCATATCCGGCCCGGCGGGACGATCTCCGGCCCGGCAATGATGGCGCTCGCGGACTTCACCATGTATGCGCTTGTGCTCGGCATGATCGGCCCGGTTCCGCTCGCCGTCACCACCAGCCTCAACATCAATTTCCTGCGCAAGCCGGGCCGCGCCGACGTGCTGGCCGAGGCCCGGATCCTCAAGCTGGGCAAGCGGCTTGCAGTCGGCGAGGTCGACCTTGCTTCGGCGGGCGAGGACGATCCGGTCGCCCACGTCACCGCGACCTATTCGATCCCGCCGCCTGAACGCCGGGCGTAGGGGCGCTGCCGCCGGTAAATGTGGTATCCTAATACCACATATGCAAAAGACTGAAAAATATCGTTTTTCCGAGGTTTTCCCGTTGACAGTGTTGGATCGCTCGCTTAAAAGAGCGCCGCGCACTGGCGGCCCCGACGGGTCCGCGCAAACGGTTTCTCACAATTACCGGTGACCGGAGTAAAGGGAACGACCATGCTGAACGGCATGAAGACATATACGATGAAGCCCGCCGAGGTCGAGAAGGCGTGGCATGTCATCGACGCCGACGGACTGGTGCTCGGCCGCATGGCGTCGATCATCGCCAACATCCTGCGCGGCAAGCACAAGCCGGGCTACACGCCCAACGTCGATTGCGGCGACCACGTGATCGTCATCAATGCCGAAAAGGTTCGGCTGACCGGCAACAAGCTGACGGACAAGAAGTACCACTGGCACACCGGCCATCCCGGCGGCATCAAGGAGCGCACGGCGGACAAGATCCTCGCCGGCAAGCATCCGGAGCGGGTCGTCATCAAGGCCGTGGAGCGCATGGTTCCGCGCGGACCGCTGGGCCGCCAGCAGATGAAGAACCTGCGCGTCTATGCCGGCACGGAGCATCCGCACGAGGCGCAGCAGCCGGCGCCGCTGGACGTGGCGGCTATGAACCCCAAGAACAAGAGGACCGCGTAGCGATGGCCGAAGAACAGGACGAAGCACAGACCGTCACGGACCTGGCCGATCTCGGCGCCGCGACCGGCGTGGCCGAGCCGGCGCCGCTGCCCGAGAAGGTGGTCGACGCGCAGGGCCGGGCCTACGCGACGGGCAAGCGAAAGAACGCGGTCGCCCGGGTCTGGATCAAGCCGGGCAACGGTACGATCGTTGTCAATGGACGCGACGTTGCCGTTTACTTCGCGCGCCCGACCCAGCAGATGGTCATCAACCAGCCTTTCGAGGCGGCCAACCGATCCGACCAGTACGACGTCATGTGCACGGTCAAGGGCGGCGGCCTGTCGGGCCAGGCGGGCGCGGTGCGCCACGGCATCAGCCGGGCCCTGACGCATTTCGAGCCGGAACTCCGCACCGTGCTCAAGGCCGGCGGGTTCCTGACCCGTGACGCCCGCGTCGTGGAGCGCAAGAAATACGGCCGTGCCAAGGCGCGACGGAGCTTCCAGTTTTCGAAGCGTTAAGCCGGAACCGGATTTACGATATGGGTCAAGGGCCTGCCGGGAACGGCGGGCCCTTTCCTCATTCACCGATCCTTTACCTAATCTCGCTATGATCCTGCGCGGGATTCGGCTGTTTCATGCGCTTCGTCGCGACGCCGGATTGCACGGTATGAATGCCCGTCTGTGGATCCGACCAGGCATGGCGGTAAAGGGTCCTTGACACGGCAGGCAGACGCCCGCGGTTGGCCCGGCGGGCTTGCCTTGGAGTGTTTACCCTTCTGGTTTCGGGGTTCGGTTGATCGAAATGCAGCATGTTTCCTTTTCGTTGAGTGACGTTCTGAACGACGTCTCGCGGCAGATCGGACCGACGGTCGGGAACCGGCGGGCCGAAAGGATCTTCGCATGCGCCGACGGCGTCCCCGCCGACCTGGCCGGCGACCCGGAAAATCTTTACCAGATTCTGGTCGACCTGATCGCAAGCGCCTTCGAATGCGTCGGCTCCGGAGAACTCACCGCGGACATCGATCTGGTTCACGGGGCCGCCATCGCGCCGCGCAGGTCGGCAATCCTGCGTTTCGCCGTTCGCGACAGCAACACCGGTCTGACCTGCGATGAAGCCGCGAAGATCCTCATGTTGTTCGCCTCCGCCGGACCGGCGGCCCGGAACGGCGGCGATGCGCCGAGTCTCGTGGGTGGTATGGAACTGGTCGACCGGATGGGCGGCAGTGTCGCCGCTTCAAGCGAGCCGGGGAAGGGGTTCGCGGTGTCACTGACGGTTGAATTCGGGCTGCGGCCCGAGGCCGACGCCGGGTCCGCCAGACAGGGCAGACCCGGGCGCCGGCTCAAGATGCCGGACGGGATGGAACGGATAAACGGCGCGCATATCCTGCTGGCCGAGGATCACCCGGTAAACCAGAACCTCACCCGGGAAATACTGGTGCAGGCCGGCTGCACGGTCGCCATAGCCGAAGACGGTCTGGAGGCGGTCAGCGCGATCAGGGACCGTGCCGACCGGTACGATGCCGTGCTGATGGACGTGCAGATGCCCAACATGGACGGCTTCGAGGCGACTCGCCGGATCCGGAACGACCTCGCGGTGGGCGACCTGCCGATCATCGCCATGACGGCGAATGTCCTGGGAGACGAGCGGCAGCGCTGCCTGGATGCGGGAATGAGCGACTACGTGCCCAAGCCGGTTCATATTCCGGACCTTTACGCCGCGCTGATTCGCTGGGTCGAGCCCCACGAACCGATTCCGGGACAGACCGGCGATGACGTCGCCGACGAAGACGCCGCCGCATTGCAGGACGTTGCCAGGGTCGATCTGCCGGCCGGAATCGCCGGCATCGACATCGAGTCCGGTCTTGCGCGGGCGATGGGAAATGAAAACCTTTACGTCGATCTTCTCATTCAGTTTGTCAAAAGTAACGAAACTGTGGGTGAGGATGTTGGGGCGGCGATCGCCAAGGGCGATCTCGACCGGGCGCGGTTCCTTGTCCACGGGCTGGCGTCGACCGCCGGAAACCTGGGAGCCGCGGACCTCTATGCCGCGGCGAACGAACTGGAAAAAGAGATCGTCACCGGGAGCGACAGGATCGGCGATCTGTTCGCTGCTTTCCAGAGTCATCTGAGCAGGGTCCTGCAGGCGATCGTGACGTCCGGTATTACGGCGCGCGACAGGCCGGTCCGGCTGGGCAAGGGCGAGGCGCCATTGGACCGCGAGCAGGTGCGGCGTCTCGTGGAGTCTTTGACGACGACGCTGGACGAGCAGGACATGCGGGCGAAGGACCAGGTCGGTGAACTGCTCGAAATCCTCGGCGGCCGAGGACAGGACGAGCAGCTCAAGCGCCTGGAGGCCAGCCTGGAGGCGCTGGAGTTTTCGGAGGCCAGGTCGATTCTGGCCGGCATCTGCGAGGAAATCCTGGATTGAACGTGCACCAAGCCGATATCCCCGCCTCGCCGGAGCGGTCGCGAATTCTGATCGTCGACGACATACCGGACAACATCAAATCGTTGAACGCGATCCTCGAGGACGATTACAACATCTCGTTCGCCACCTACTGGAAGAAGGCGCTCGAGATCGCCGTGCGCACGCTGCCCGACCTCATCCTGCTCGACATCCTGATGCCCGACATGGACGGCTACGAGATTTGCCGACGGCTCAAGGCAGACCCGACGACCCGCGATATTCCGATCGTCTTCATCACGGCGCTCGATGGCGAGGCGGAGGAGGAGAAGGGACTCGCCGCCGGCGCCGCGGACTACATCACCAAACCCTTCCATCCGGCGATCGTCAAACTCAGGGTGCGAAACCACCTGATGCTGAAGCTGCAGCGCGACCGGCTCGCGGCACTGACCATGACCGACGGGTTGACGGAGATCGCCAACCGGCGGCGCCTGGATCTGCACCTTGACGCCGAGTGGCGCCGGTGCGCGCGCGCGCACAGCCCCTTGTCGGCGATCATGCTGGATATCGACCAGTTCAAGGCGTTCAACGATCACTACGGGCATGCCGCCGGAGACGAATGCCTGCGGCGGGTCGCACAGGCACTCGACGGCGTGCCCAGCCGGCCCGGGGATCTGGTCGCCCGGACCGGCGGTGAGGAATTCATCTGCCTGCTGCCCGGCACCGACGCGGACGGCGCCCGTGTGATGGCGGACCGGCTGCGCGCCGCGGTCAGCGAACTGGCGATTCCCCATGCCGCCTCCACCGTCAACGGTACAGTCACCGTGAGCGCGGGAATCGGCACCGTCGAGCCGACCCGGGACGGCATGCCGGCGGAACTGCTCAAGCGGGTGGACGACAGGCTCTACGAGGCGAAGAACGCCGGCCGCGACCGGGCCGTCGGTCCCTGAGCGGGTTTCGTCGCCGACCGGGCTAACTGCCCCGAACGTTTGATTGCAGCCGCCTGTTAGCGGTCTCAAGTCATGCGTTATCCACGTTCTCCGCAGAAAAACGTGTCCGGGTGATTTTTCCCACATCGCACAGGCTGGTTGTCGGCCACAATACTATTGCTCGCATTCCGGATGCAATTTGTTAACTATTTAATGCTACGAACGGCGAACAGGCATGTCCGAAAGTATAGTTCAGGTTACCGGACAACCACTCCGCGGCAAGATCGTATTCCAGAGGGCGTCGTTCAGGTCAGCGCATGGCAACACAGAAAAACCCGGATAGTGCCGAAAGCGCACGGATGGCGCCGATTCCCCACGACGAGGCCGGTCGCCTGGAAGCGCTGCGGTTTTACGAAATACTCGACACGCCGCCCGAGGCCAATTTCGACAGGATCACGCGCATCGCAAGCCGGGTCCTGGAGTCGCCGATCTGCCTGATATCGCTCGTCGACGCCGACCGCCAGTGGTTCAAGTCGAAACGTGGCCTTGAGGCCGATGAAACGCCGCGAAACATCGCGTTCTGTGCGCACGCGATTCTGCAGGACCGGGTTATGGTTGTGCCCGACGCGATGAAGGATTCACGGTTTCGGAACAATCCGCTGGTACGAGGCGATCCCAAGATCCGGTTCTACGCCGGCGCGCCTCTGCAAGACAGCAACGGTCACAATGTCGGAACACTCTGCGTTATCGACACCTGCCCCCGGACGCTGACCCGGGAGCAGGAAGAAACCCTGGCCGATCTGGCGAAGGTCGCGGTCGACGAAATAGAGCTGAGGCTGTTCGGCAGGAAGGCGCTGGATTCACTTCGTTCGAAGGACCGCGCCGTCGGCGAACTGGACGCCGCGAAACGTCTGCTGATGGCCGAAGTCGAGGAGCGCCGACTCGCGGAAGCGGCGGTGACAGATCGGGAAAACCGCACCCGCGCGATCCTCGATACGGTTCTGGACGGCATCGTCACGATCGATGAATCGGGTGTGATCGAGACCTTCAACCCTGCTGCCTGTACAATTTTCGGCTATCGCGCGGGTGAGATCATTGGCCAGAACGTGAAGACTCTCATGCCCGAGCCATACCGGAGCGCGCATGACGGCTATATCCGGAATTACCTGGCCACGGGCGAACCCAAGGTGATCGGGATCGGCCGCGAGGTCGTGGGCCAGCGCAAGGACGGAACGACCTTTCCAATGGAGCTTGCGGTGGCGCCGATGACGGTTTCGGATCGCGCGATGTTTACCGGGGTCATCCGCGACATCACCGAGCGCAAGAAGATCGAGAACCTCAAGAACGAGTTCGTCTCGACGGTCAGTCACGAACTCAGGACGCCGCTAACCTCGATCAAGGGTGCGCTCGGCCTGCTGCGCGGCGGCACGCTGGAGGAACAGCCGGAAAAAGCCGGACGCATGATCGAAATCGCCTACCAGAACAGTGATCGGCTGGTCCGCCTGATCAACGATATCCTGGATATCGAGAAGATCGAAGCCGGGATGACGGACTACCGGCCCGCCCGGATTTCCGTGGCCGGACTGCTGGCCGAGGCGGTCGACGCCATCAACGGGTTCGCCGGCGAACACGGGATACGCCTCGCGTTGAACGACGACCTGCCCGACTCCACGATAGACGCCGATCGCGATCGCATGATGCAGGTCCTCACCAACCTCTTGTCCAACGCGATCAAGTTCTCGCCGGACTCCGGTGAGGTTGCCGTCGATGCCCTCGAGACAGCGGACAGGGTCCGTGTGTCGGTGAGGGATCGGGGGGAGGGCATCCCCGAGGAATTCCACGGCTCGGTCTTTTCCAAATTCGCCCAGGCGGATTCCTCCGATACCCGCGAGAAGGGTGGCTCCGGACTAGGGCTCGCGATCAGCAAGGTGATCGTGGAACAGCATGGCGGCACGATCGGCTTCGAGACGGAAAATGGGCAGGGCACGACGTTTTTCTTCGATCTCCCGCTCGCTGCGCCGGAAGTGGATGCGGCCGCCGTGGTCTCGGGACCGAAAGCGGATGCACGGTCGCGATCGCGGATCCTGGTGTGCGAGGATGATCGCGAGATCGCCGATCTGATCGCCAGGA
>CAJICD010000344.1_pt1 | contig 17091 bp, 15 predicted proteins | sample 9199521 | NCBI WGS metagenome assembly CAJICD01 (sample SAMEA7708321, study PRJEB35096) | sediment metagenome | biome: marine neritic benthic zone biome [ENVO:01000025]; feature: sediment [ENVO:00002007]; material: shallow marine sediment [ENVO:03000034] sea grass bed [ENVO_01000059] ...
AGGCGGTTGTACATAAGCGGTTGATCGAACGCCACCACGTTCGCAACGATCGTGTTGGCGCAGGATTGGGCGCTGGCTTCGCCCGAAACCATCGCTGCAGCCAGGCCGGCCGCGGCGGTGATCCAGATTCTTTTTCTCAGCAAGGACATGACATGCTCCCCTGTTTCACCTTTGTTTTCCAAACCAGGATTTCCCCAAAAAGAACGTGTGCAGCGGTCGCCGTCCGGCCGACCCTGTCCGTCGGGACGGGGCCGCTCTGCCGCGGCGCCGCAACACACGCATACCGATGTATTGTGAAACGGATTTCCGCCAGCCAGCCGGCCTCGGCGACCGTAGGCTGGCGTCGATGATCGATCAGGTGACGAATGACACGAAAGAATTGCTTCTTTTTAGCCAAAAACAGCAAGAATCTGCTGCGGTATCCCCCGCCGTTTCTTATCGTAGGTCTGTCACGACCGTCTCGTGCAGGGGACAATTCCTTGACCCAAGTCGAGCGATCCATCAGAATGGTTAATGGTTGACTCACAGCGTCCTCACACTGGCTGACGAGTTGACCGCAGCGTCGGCTCAGGTTGCCGCCTGAGCCGGCGTCTCAATTTTCGATGATACTAATTGGTCATTATCACCCTTGTTTCCCCACGTGCCGCATTAACCCGCAGCCTCTGATTTCCCCAATCACCTCATTATGTTAGGTGCGATTGTTATCTTTTTATTAATTATAAGTAACTACTACCATAGTTCCCTTTACGTTACAATATCGCTCGGCGCGGCATAGTGTCGCCGTAAGTACACCGAAATTTGGCCGCGGCTGTTAAAGCCGCGTCGAAGGTGCGGTGCTTGGCAGCCTGCCCGAGTCGCCGAAAACCGCCGCTTGGCGCGCCCACCGCAGGCCAAGTATGCCGCCCGTCAACCGGTTATCTATAACTACGGCAGATGTCGGCGGGCAGGATACGCCGAGCAGCTCCCGCGAACCTGGCGAGCCAGGGATGGTTTACGCGCATGCGCGCGGCGGCATAACGGTTGGCTTCCTTCTCCTGCTCCGGCTGCTGGCCGAACGTATGCCGGTGAACATGGTGGCCGATCTCGTGATACAGCGTGTGCTCCACACCGAAGCGGGCAAGCCGCGCCATCGTCTTCCCGCCCAGCAGCGGTTCCGCCCAGATCACCGTGATCGTGGACAGGACCGGCATGTATTTTCCGGCGTAATCCGCCTTCGGCGGACGTTTGATGACGTAGAGCCGCACTATGCCCGACAGGTCTTCCGGCGGTACGTTGGCCAGCCAGCGGTCCATATGAGAGGGAACGTCATCGGCCTCGTCTATTTCGCTGGCCACCAGAACCCGCAGCCCCCGGACCTCATGGATCCTGAAATTCCTCGCGTCGTACCGGCGGATGCTGTTCAGGACACCCCGCAATGACGGATGGCAGTCGGCCTCGAGCAGCCGGTCGATGATACTTCGGGACCGTCTCTCGTCGATATCGTGCAGGAGCGTTACCAGGGCCGTCTGCATGCGCGTCGCCTGCGGGCGTGAGACGGTCGTCCAGTCCGCTTGCAGGATTCTTCGCTCCAGTTCCGGAACCACGGGGTGGCCGAACTCGTAAAGCGCCCGGTAACCGGAATAGGTTTGTTCGCCCGAGCCGTGGGCGAGGCCTCGCATCAGCGTGTCGAACGCGGCCTTGACCGTGTCGCCGTCCGGCGGAACCCGCGCCTGCGTGTCCAGGACCGGGAACAGTTGGCTTCCGTCCTTTCCGACCGTCTTCTCGACGCCGTACTTTCCGATCGCGGTCGGCATTCCGGATTTCCTGTGAGCCATTGGGTTTCCTTGCGCGCACATGCAATCCCGGCTTTGAGGCGCCGGAATGGGGCTCGTGCATTCGTATTGCAGCGGGATTATGTGCGCGGCGAGGGTTGAAAAACGCTTAACCCGTCCCGAAGGCCACCGTAGCCCACCCCCTGCGTCGGCGCGGCAAGCACCTAACTGAAGCGCAGTCGGGGCAGGCGAAGAACCAATCGGCGGAGAAGAGCATGGCGCGCCCGGCAGGACTCGAACCTTCGACGCCGGGATTGGCAAAGTTGGAGAGATGACAGCGGCGGGTCGTCTGCGAGAACAGAGGACTATTGATTGTAGCAAGTTACCTCATCCCGGCAGTCGTCAGTCATCCTGCCAGATCGCGGGCTTCCCCGCCCAATTATGCCATGAGTGCGCCACAGTCGAGCAGGGTGATCGCTCACCGTCCGCCCTGTTGCTGCAGCGGAAGTGCATGGTCGTGAAGGTCGCCCAAGGCCCGTCTCCATATATGAGTAAAATTTAATCAATGGGGAAAGGTCTGATCAATTTTTGATCATTTCGCAGATGCGGTATCTAAGGACAAGTCCGCCGGTCTCGCTCGCAATGACTGCTAATTTATTGATATATAAAACGAATACTTTTTCCCCTAGCGCAGGCCACTCTGGCACATCTCTTGCTCTTGTCTATTGCGGTGCAACAACAACCCTGGAGTGGAGGGTCTTAAGCAAATGGCAAATTCAATTCAGAGCATGGTCGGTGCGGGCATTCTCGCCGCGACGGCCTTCGTGGCTGGCGCGGCGCACGCCGAGGAAACCATCAAGGTCGGAGTCCTGCATTCGCTGTCCGGCACCATGGCCATCAGCGAAACCACGCTGAAGGACACCATGCTGATGATGATAGATGCGCAGAACAAGAAGGGCGGCCTGTTGGGCAAGAAACTGGAAGCCGTGGTCGTGGACCCCGCGTCGAACTGGCCCCTGTTCGCCGAAAAGGCGCGCGAGCTGATCGAGAAGGAAAAAGTCGCGGCTGTCTTCGGCTGCTGGACATCGGTCTCACGCAAGTCCGTGCTACCGGTGTTCGAGGAACTCAACGGGCTTCTTTTCTACCCGGTTCAGTATGAGGGCGAGGAGTCCTCGCGCAACGTTTTCTACACCGGCGCCGCGCCGAACCAGCAGGCGATCCCCGCGATCGATTACCTGATGAGTGAGGAAGGCGGTTCCGTGAAGCGCTTTGCGCTCCTGGGCACCGACTATGTCTACCCGCGGACGACCAACAAGATCCTGGAGTCCTACTTGAAGGCCAAGGGCATCCCGGACGAGGATATTATGGTCGACTATACGCCGTTTGGTCATTCCGACTGGCAGACCATCGTCAGCGAAGTGAAGAAGTTCGGCTCGGCGGGCAAGAAGACGGCCGTTGTTTCGACGATCAACGGTGACGCCAATGTGCCGTTCTACAAGGAGTTGGGCAACCAGGGCATCATGGCCGAGGATATTCCCGTCGTCGCCTTCTCGGTCGGCGAGGAGGAACTGGCCGGGCTGGATACCGCCCCGCTCGTCGGCCATCTGGCCGCCTGGAATTACTTCATGAGCGTCGACACGCCGGAGAATACCGCCTTCATCGAGGAATGGCTTGCCTTCATCAAGGATGAGAAGCGCGTCACCAACGATCCCATGGAAGCGCACTACATCGGCTTCAAGATGTGGGCGCAGGCGGTCGAACAGGCGGGCACCACAAATGTGGATGCTGTTCGCCAGGCCATGTATGGCCAGAAGGTGAAGAACCTGACCGGCGGCGTGGCGGTAATGAACTCCAACCATCATCTGTCCAAGCCGGTGCTGATCGGTGAAATCCAGAAAGACGGCCAGTTCGAAACTGTCTGGAGCACCGAGGATGTGGTCGTGGGCGACGCCTGGTCGGACTTCCTGCCAGAAAGCGCCAAGCTGACAGCGGATTGGACCTATCCGTGGGTCTGCGGCAACTGCGAGAAGCCCAAATACGGGGGCGCTATGTAATCCTGCGCAGGCGGCGGGGGACAAGATTTGGGCTCATGGCCGGATCGTGCGCCCCCGCCACCCAACGCACGTCACGGCTGGTCCTTCACTTGTCCCAAGCGCGTCATACCGACCCACGAGGCATGCCATGTTGAAGCTTACGCGGATCCTGGGTGCGGGCATCGCTCTGCTTGCCGCGCTCGTAACCGAGCCAGCAGGCGCCGAGCCCTTGGAGGACGGCATCACCGCTCTGACGGCAAAGGGATTCAAGGCAAAAATCGCAGCCGTCGAGAACCTGGCGGCGACCGGCGACGAAAGGGCGGTGCCAGCCCTGGAAGCCTTGATGGCGGGTGAGCTTCACGTCCGAAAGTCGGACGGCAAGGTGGTCATTGCCCAGCGGCAGGGATCGGTGTACGTGTTGACCGATCCGATATCTGCGGCCGAAATCAGCCAGGCTGCCAAATCGGACATCAAAAAGATCAGGGTGAACAACCGGCTGCGCGGCGTCATCCGCGGCGCGCTGGGCGCACTCACCCTATCCAGCAAGGACCCGGCCAGGCGGGTCGAAGCGGCCGACGCGTTGTTCTCGGCCAAGACCCCGGATTCGATCCCACTCCTGGAAAGAGCGCTTGCCCGCGAAGAAGACAAGACCGTCAGGGGCCGGATGTCCCGGGCTCTGGCTGCCGTGACGCTCACCGCGTCGGACGACCCTGCCGCGCGTCAAACGGCCCTGGAAAGCCTGGCGGAGTTCGCCGACCCGGACGTGCGCTCTTTGCTGAGCCGGGTCGCCGCCGCCGCGGGCGATCCCATGGCCGAAGCCGCCCGCGTCGCGCTTCAGGAGATAGAAGAGCGTCTCGCTCTTTGGCGCGCCGTCGGCAACATCTTTCAAGGAATATCGCTCGGGTCCGTCCTGCTGCTGGCCGCTGTCGGGCTCGCCATTACGTTCGGCGTGATGGGCGTGATAAACATGGCGCATGGCGAGCTGGTCATGCTGGGTGCCTATAGCACGTTCGTCGTGCAGGAAGTTTTTCGCGCCTTCGCGCCCGGCGCGTTCGACTATTCGCTGTTCCTCGCGGTCCCCGCCGCCTTCCTCGTTTCCGGCGCGTTCGGGATCGGCATCGAACGCGGCGTGATCCGACATCTTTATGGCCGCCCGCTGGAAACGCTGCTGGCGACCTGGGGCATCTCGCTGATCCTGCAACAGCTGATGCGCAGCATATTCGGTCCGACCAACCGCGAGGTGGGGACGCCCGGCTGGATGTCTGGCGCGTTCGAGACGGCCAGCGGTCTCGTACTCACCTACAACCGGATCACCATACTTCTGTTCTCGCTCATCGTTGTCACGGCGATCGCGCTGGTCCTGCGCAAGACCGCGTTCGGTCTGCAGATGCGCGCGGTGACGCAGAACCGGCGCATGGCCAGTTCCATGGGCATCCGGACCGGTCGCGTCGACGCCATGACCTTTGGCCTTGGCGCGGGGATCGCGGGGGTGGCCGGCGTTGCGCTCAGCCAGATCGACAATGTGTCGCCCAATCTCGGCCAAGCCTACATCATCGACAGCTTCATGGTAGTGGTGTTCGGCGGTGTCGGGAATTTGTGGGGCACGCTGGTGGCCGCGTTCTCACTTGGCATCGTCAACAAGTTCCTGGAGCCCTATGCCGGCGCAGTGCTGGCCAAGATTCTGGTGCTCGTCGCGATCATCCTGTTCATCCAGAAACGCCCGCGTGGCATGTTCGCGTTGAAGGGCCGGGCGGTGGAGAGCTAGGCCCATGCCCCAGCGCGCCCCGCTACTGTCCACCATCCTCGCCGATAACGGCGGCCGAGTGATGCTGGGCCTGCTGTTGGGGGCGGCGGTGCTGGTGCCTGTGCTGAATCTGCTGGTGCCCGACGTGTCGTTTTTCCATGTCCCCACCTATGTCGTCGCCCTGATGGGCAAGTATCTGGCATTCGCTCTGCTGGCGCTCAGCGTAGATCTGATCTGGGGTTATGCGGGAATCCTGTCGCTCGGCCACGGCGCCTTTTTCGCGCTAGGGGGCTATGCCATGGGCATGTATCTGATGCGCCAGATCGGCGACCGGGGCGTCTACGGCCACCCCGAACTGCCCGACTTCATGGTCTTCCTGAACTGGCAGGAGCTGCCCTGGTTCTGGTATGGCTTCGACGCGTTCCCCTTCGCGGCGGCAATGGTGCTGCTGGCCCCTAGCGCGCTGGCTCTGGTATTCGGCTGGTTCGCGTTCCGCAGCCGGGTTACGGGCGTGTATTTTTCGATCATTACCCAGGCCATGACCTACGCCCTGTTGCTGGGTTTCTTCCGCAACGACACGGGCTTCGGCGGTAATAACGGGCTGACCGACTTCAAGGATATTCTTGGCTTCGATATCCAGGCCGACGGAACCCGGGCCGCGCTGTTCAGCGTGAGCGCGCTGGCCGTGGCTGGCGGCTACCTGCTGTGTCGGCTGATCGTGGTCAGCCGTTTGGGGCGCGTCCTGATCGCCATTCGCGATGCCGAAAGCCGGACACGCTTCCTTGGCTATCGCGTCGAGCACTACAAGCTCTTCGTGTTCGTGGTCTCGGCCATGCTCGCGGGCGTCGCGGGCGCCCTTTACGTGCCCCAGGTTGGCATCATCAACCCCAGTGAATTCGCGCCGGCGGGGAGTATCGAGATCGTCGTGTGGGTGGCGATCGGCGGGCGTGGCTCGCTGCATGGCGCGGTGCTCGGCGCAATCCTGGTGAACTACGCCAAGACATACTTCACCGGTGCGCTGCCGGATGCCTGGCTCTATGCGCTGGGTGCCCTTTTCATCGCTGTCACCATCTTCCTGCCGCGCGGCATCGTCGGCACGCTGCCCGCCCTCGGCAGTGGCGGGAAGGGCGGCATTAAGCCGGAGAAGCTGATGCTCCGACGACGGGCGGAGGATACGCCATGACCTCCCATGCGGATCCGGCAAAGAATGACACCATCCTTTATCTGGACGGCGTGTCGGTAACCTTCGACGGATTCAAGGCGTTGAACAGTCTGAGCTTCTATGTCATCGCCGGCGAGTTGCGCGCCGTCATCGGGCCGAACGGGGCGGGCAAGACCACCATGATGGACGTCGTGACCGGCAAGACCCGGCCGGACAGCGGCCAGGTGATATTCAACGGCGGTGCCGACCTTACCCGGCTGGACGAGGCACAGATTGCCAACCTTGGCATCGGGCGCAAATTCCAGAAACCGACCGTGTTCGAATCCCAGACCGTATTCGACAACCTAGAACTGGCGCTGGAGGGCAGCCGACCGGTCTTCCAGTCGCTGTTCTTCATGCTGACGCAGGCGCGGTCCGACCGCATAGACAAGGTGCTCGAGACCATCCGGCTGGAGGCGTGCCGCGACAAACAGGCGGGCGATCTTTCGCACGGACAGAAGCAGTGGCTGGAAATCGGCATGCTGCTGATGCAGGAGCCCGACCTTCTGCTGGTCGACGAGCCTGCCGCCGGAATGACTGACGCGGAGACGAAGCAGACCGCCGAAATGCTGAAAAACATCGCTGGACAGCGCTCTGTGGTGGTGGTGGAGCACGACATGGACTTCATCCGCGCGCTCGACTGCCGGGTCACCGTTATGTCCGAAGGTACGGTGCTGGCCGAAGGATCGCTCGATGCCATGCAGGCCGATGAGCGGGTCATCGAAAGTTATCTCGGGCGATAGGGCGGCGACATGCTGAACGTGGAAAGTGTCGACCTGTCCTACGGCGCGAGCCAGGTCCTGAAGGCCGTCAGTCTAACGGCGGCGCCCGGGCAGGTCACCTGCGTGATGGGCCGCAACGGGGTTGGAAAGACCAGCCTGCTGCGGGCCGTGGTCGGACACCACGCGGTCAGCGCCGGCAGGATTATCTGGGAAGGCGACGACATCACCAGCGCCGAACCATATGACCGTGCTCGTAAGGGCATCGCATACGTGCCGCAGGGCCGGGAGATCTTTCCGTTGCTGACGGTGGCGGAAAACCTGGAGACTGGTTATGCGCCGCTGCCCCGTGCGCTGCGTCACGTCGCCGACGAAATCTTCGATCTGTTCCCCATGCTCAAGGACATGCTGGGCCGGCGCGGCGGCGACCTTTCGGGTGGTCAGCAACAGCAACTCGCCATCGCCCGGGCACTCGTCACGCGGCCGCGCTTGCTGGTTCTGGACGAACCCACCGAGGGCATCCAACCCTCCATCATCAAGGATATCGAGCGCGTCATACGCCATCTCGCCGGCAAGGGCGACATGGCCATTCTGCTGGTCGAGCAGTATTTCGAATTCGCCCGCGATCTTGCCGGCAGGTTCGCCGTCATGGACCGGGGCGAGGTGGTGATGGTTGGCGGCCGCGAGGAGATGGTGGAGGACGATGTCCGGCGTTATCTCACTGTCTGAGGCACGCGCCCGGACCGAACCCAAGCCCGCCATCCCGGTCCGCGGCATCGGGCGGGTCATCTATGGCGTCGACGCGGAAGGCGATGTCAGGCTGAAGGATCTCTATCAGCGCGATCCTGTGCGCGTGCTCTTCCCCACGCCGCCACGAGGCGAAGTCCCGTCCGCCGTCTTCGTGACGACGTCCGGCGGGCTGGTGGGCGGAGACATGCTCGAACTCATCGCCTGGGCCGCAGAGCGCGCCTTCGTCCAAGCCACCGCCCAGGCCGCCGAGAAAGTCTATCGGTCGAATGGCCCCGACTGCCGCATCGATGTCAGCCTCAGTGCCGGTCCGGGCGCTTGGCTGGAATGGCTTCCGCAGGAGACGATCGTGTTCGAGGGTGCGCGGCTGGTCCGCCGCACGGTCGCCGATATCGCGGCGACCGGGCGATTGCTGGCGGGCGAGATCATGGTGCTGGGACGTGGCGCCATGGGCGAGACCGTCCGGAACGGCCTGGTCCGCGACGACTGGGAAGTGCGCAGGGACGGGCGGCTGGTCTGGGCGGATGCCCTGTGTCTCGACGGTGCTATCGACGAGTTGGCCGACCATCCCGCCGGGCTCGGCGGGGCGCGGGCGGTGGCGACCGTCGTCTACGCCGCGGACGACGCAGCGGGTCATCTCGATGGCGCGCGCGCCCTGCTGGCGAAGGCGCCAGATGGCGTACGTGTCGGGGCAACGTTGATCAATGGATTGTTGCTGATGCGTTTCCTAGCCGCTGACCCGTACCCGCTGCGCTGCGCGTTCGGAGAATTCTGGGCCGGATTCAGGCATGCGGCAGCCGGGTTGCCTGCGGCGCTGCCCCGTCTCTGGCATATCTGAGACAAGGGAAGACCCATGAATCTGTCACCAAGAGAAAAAGACAAGCTGCTGGTCGCCATGGCGGCCGAAGTCGCCCGCAAGCGTCTGGCGCGCGGCGTGAAGCTCAACTATCCCGAAGCGGTGGCGCTGATCTCCGATTTCGTCGTGGAGGGCGCGCGCGACGGCAAGTCCGTCGCAGAGCTGATGAGCGCCGGCGCGGGCGTGATTGGCCGGTCGCAGGTGATGGACGGCATCGCCGAGATGATCCACGAAATCCAGGTGGAAGCCACCTTTCCCGACGGGACCAAGCTGGTCACCGTCCACGAACCGATCCGCTGAAGGAGGGCATCATGATTCCAGGCGAAATCCTTCCGGCGGACGGCGAGATCAGACTCAACGAGGACCGCGAAACCCTGACGATCAAGGTTGCCAATACCGGCGACCGGCCGGTGCAGGTCGGTTCGCACTTCCACTTCTTCGAGGTCAACACGGCGCTCGATTTCGACCGCATGGCCGCCTATGGCTTCCGGCTCGACATACCGGCCGGCACGGCCGTGCGTTTCGAACCCGGGCAGACACGCGAGGTCAATCTGGTGGCCTACGGCGGCAACCGTGTCGTCAAGGGCTTCAACGCCCTGGTGAACGGCGCTCTGGAGGATTGACGGGATGGCCTACAGCATCGACCGCGCGGCCTATGCCGGCATGTTCGGCCCGACCACAGGCGACAGGGTCCGCCTGGCGGATACCGACCTCATCATCGAGGTCGAGGAGGACAGAACCGTTTATGGCGAGGAGGTGAAATTCGGCGGCGGCAAGGTGATCCGCGACGGCATGGGCCAATCGCAGGTCTCGCGCGCGGCCGGCGCCGTGGACACGGTGATCACCAACGCACTTATCCTCGACCACTGGGGCATCGTCAAGGCCGACATCGGCATTCGGGACGGCCGCATCGCCGCCATCGGCAAGGCCGGAAATCCGGATGTGCAGTCCGGCGTGGACATCGTCATCGGCCCGGGGACGGAAGCCATCGCCGGGGAAGGCCGCATCGTCACCGCCGGGGGCATCGATTCGCACATCCACTGGATTTGCCCGCAGCAGATCGAGGACGCACTGTTTTCCGGCGTCACCACGATGCTGGGCGGCGGAACCGGTCCGGCGGAAGGCACCAACGCAACCACCTGCACGCCCGGCCCGTGGCACATGGAACGGATGCTGCAGGCCGCCGACGGCTTCCCGATGAATCTCGGCTTCTTCGGCAAGGGCAACGCATCGGAACCGGACGCGCTGGTCGAGCAGGTCAATGCCGGGGCGATCGGGCTGAAGCTGCATGAGGACTGGGGCACCACGCCCAGCGCCATCGACACCTGCCTGTCGGTCGCCGAGGATCTGGACGTGCAGGTGGCGATCCACACCGACACGCTGAACGAGTCCGGGTTCGTCGAGAACACCGTCGCGGCCTTCAAGGGCCGCACGATCCACGCCTTCCACACCGAAGGCGCCGGCGGCGGCCATGCGCCGGATATCATCAAGCTGTGCGGCGAGCCCAACGTGCTGCCGTCGAGCACCAACCCGACCCGCCCGTTCACCGTCAACACTGTGGACGAACATCTCGACATGCTGATGGTCTGCCATCACCTGGATTCCCGGATTGCAGAAGACGTCGCCTTCGCCGAAAGCCGCATCCGACGCGAGACGATCGCGGCCGAGGACATCCTGCACGATATAGGTGCCTTCTCGATCATCGCGTCGGACAGCCAAGCGATGGGTCGGGTGGGAGAAGTCATCGTCCGTACCTGGCAGACAGCCGACAAGATGAAGAAGCAGTTGGGCGCGCTGGACGGCGAGAACAGCGGCAACGACAATCTGCGCGCCCGGCGCTACGTCGCCAAATACACCATCAACCCAGCGCTGACCCACGGCATCGCCGAACATGTGGGTTCGATCGAGGTCGGCAAGCTGGCCGATCTCGCGCTGTGGAAACCGATGTTCTTCGGCGTGAAGCCGGACATGGTGCTGAAGTGCGGAACGATCGCCGCAGCCGCCATGGGCGATCCCAACGCGTCCATCCCGACACCGCAACCGGTGCATTACCGCCCCATGTTCGGCGCATTCGGCAGGTCGCTGACCGCGAGCGCCGTCACCTTCGTTTCCCGGCCCGCGGCGGACGCGAATGTGGCTGCGCGCTACGGCCTCGCAAAGCCACTGCTGGAGGTTGCCGGCTGCCGCACGGTGAGGAAGTCCGACATGGTGCTGAACGACTATGCGCCGACCATGGAAGTCGATCCCGAAACCTACGAAGTGCGTGCCGACGGGCGGCTTTTGGCCTGCGAGCCGGCGACCGAACTGGCGATGGCGCAGCGTTATTTCCTGTTCTGATGGGGGGCGATATGCGACGGGCGATTGGCCTGAAAACCAACGGAAGCTGGACCGGCGAGACGGCCATGTCTGTCACCCTGCCGTTCGACGACCGCCACCGCCGGCGTATCCGCATGACCGACGATTCCGGGCAGCCGTTCCTGCTCGACCTCGCTGATGCGGCTCTGCTGGCCGACGGCGACGGGCTGGTGCTGGAAGACGGCGGTATGATCGCGGTGCGCGCAGCGCCCGAACCGGTCGCCGACATCCGTTGCCGGGACGCGGCCCATGCAGCGCGCATCGCCTGGCATATCGGAAATCGCCACACTGCGATTCAGGTGTTGGACGACGGGCAGTTACGTATCGCGGACGACCATGTGCTTGTCGACATGGTGGAGGGGCTGGGCGCGCGGGTGCTGCGCCACGCCGCCCCCTTCCAGCCGGAGCCGGGCGCCTACGCGCAGGCGGGCGGTCATTCCCACAATCACGGGCATCGCCATGGCCACCATCACGGATGACGGCCTTTGCCGGCTGATGACGTGGCTGTCGCCGAATTTCCCGGTTGGCGCCTTCGCGTATTCCCACGGCCTCGAATACGCAGTCGAAACCGGTGACCTGCATGATGCGGAGAGCCTGACCCGCTGGGTTGGCGGCATCGTCACCTTCGGCGCGGGTCGGGTCGACGCCGCCTTGTTGTGTTCCGCATTCCGCGCGGTTTGCAGCAATGACGCGGCGCAGCTGGCCTGGGCCGTGGAACGGGCCGACGCCCATCGCGGCACTTCGGAACTGGCACTGGAAAGCGCCGGGCAGGGGCGCGCCTTCCTGCAAACCCTGTTGCAGGTCTGGCCGCATCCGCGGCTGACGCGCTGGAGCGACGAATTGGAACGCACCGGACGCGAGCCTGCCTACGCCGTGGCCGTGGGGGTCGCCTGTGCTCTGGCCGACATACCGTTGCGCCCCTCGCTGGTCGCTTACCTGAACGCTTTCGCCGCCAATCTGGTCTCCGCCATGGTGCGGCTGGTCCCGCTGGGTCAGACCGACGGGCAGCGCAGCCTGGCGGCGCTGGAAGAAACGATCCTGTCGGCCGCCGAGGCGGCCCTGCGGCGTGCGCCTGACGACCTTGGAAGCACGGCGGTTACCGTGGACTGGATGTCCATGCAACACGAAACCCAATACACGAGGTTATTTCGATCATGAGCAATCCCCTGCGTATCGGCATCGGCGGGCCCGTGGGCTCAGGCAAAACGGCGTTGCTGGAGCGGCTCTGCAAATCCATGCGCGATACATACGACATCGCGGCCATCACCAACGATATATATACGCGCGAGGATGCCGAGTTCCTGACCCGCGCGGGGGCACTGCCGACGGACCGTATCCTGGGGGTGGAAACCGGTGGTTGCCCCCACACGGCGATCCGCGAGGATGCTTCGATGAACCTGGCCGCCGTCGGGCAGATGTCAGCCCGATTTCCTGATCTCGACTTGGTATTCGTGGAATCCGGTGGCGACAATCTGTCGGCCACCTTCTCACCCGAACTGGCTGACATCACGATCTACGTCATCGACGTTTCCGCCGGGGACAAGATCCCGCGCAAGGGCGGTCCCGGCATCACGCGCTCCGACCTGCTGATCATCAACAAGACCGACCTGGCCACACTGGTCGGCGCAGACCTAGATGTGATGGCCAGGGACGCCAACAGGATGCGCGGCGAGCGGCCCTTTGTGTTCACCAATATCAAGCGCGGCGACGGTGTGGACGACGTAATGGATTTCATTGTCCAAACTGGTGGTTTACGGCCGCGCGACGCAGCTCGATCGATACCGAGGGGAGGCGAAGATCTTAAAGAACCGTGTGACGTTTCGATAAGCAGTACTTCCAGAACACGATCCCCGGCACTCATGCGGGCCTCGATCGCCGCGACGGCTGCGGCCCGCCCTCCGAAGGTGGCCCGGGACGAGTGAGCGGATTTGGCGCATTCTGACCTGATGAGAGGAGGAAGGAACGAGCCGCCAACGCTATGGCCCGGAACGGATCATCAGCGTGCCGAGGGTTGGATGCCTCCAGGCGGGGATGGCGGAAGCGAGACGATCTATGGTTGTCGACACATCATTCAGCACATTGAGCCTGAAATGACCGGGCTCGAAAGCCGCCATTTCGCACAGCTAAATGATTCCCGATTTGCGACCCCGCATACAAATATCGGCGCTGCAACGATTGGGAATGGTCAGTAACCTATTGAGAAAATTGGCGCGCCCGGCAGGACTCGAACCTGCGACCCCAGGATTAGGAATCCTGTGCTCTATCCGGCTGAGCTACGGGCGCCTCGCTCCGGTATATAGCGTATCGGAGCCGCGGGTGCCATAAGCGGCGAAATCTCACTCCAGCATCTTGAAGCGTTCGGTGGCGGCGACCAGCGCGGCGGCGGTGCCGCGTTCGAGGGCCGAATGGCCGGCATCCGGGACGATGTCGAAGCGGGCCCCGGGCCAGGCCCGGGCCAGCTGCTCGGCGGTGCCCGGCGGGCAGATCATGTCATAGCGCCCCTGCACGATGGCGCCCGGCAGATCGGCGATGCGCCTGGCGCCGGCGAGCAGCGCGCCCTCATGCAGGAAACAGCCGTTCGCGAAATAGTGCGCCTCGATGCGGGCAAGGCCGAGCGCCGCCCTGTCGTCATCGTATCGGGCCAGCGTCTCGGCACGCGGCACCAGGGCCGAGCACGCCCCCTCGTACTGGCTCCAGGCGCGCGCCGCCGGCATGTGGATCGCCGGATCGGGGTCGACGAGCCGCCGGTGATAGCCGGCCAGCAGGTCGTTGCGCTCGGCGGCCGGCAGGTGGCCCGCGAATACGCGCCAGGCCTCGGGAAAGAAGCGGCGCATGCCATAGAGGAACCAGTCCACCTCGGCGCGCCCGCCGAGGAACACGCCGCGCAGCACCAAGGCGCGGCAGCGGTCCGGATGGGCCTCGGCGTAGGCCAGCGCGAGCAGCGCGCCCCAGGACCCGCCAAGCACCAGCCAGCGGTCGATACCGCGGGCCCGCCGCAGCGATTCGATATCGTCGATCAGGGCGGCGGTGTCGTTGCCGGCCAGCTCGCCATGCGGCGTCGAGTGGCCGGCGCCGCGCTGGTCGAAGGCGATGATGCGGTAGTGGGCCGGATCGAAGAAGCGGCGCCCGGCCTCGGTCAGGCCCGCGCCCGGCCCGCCATGCAGGAACAGCGCCGGGGATCCGTCCGGACTGCCGCTTTCCTCCCAGTACAGCTTATGCGGCGGCGCCACCGCAAGCCGCCCCGATATATAGGGTTCGGCCTCCGGGTAGAGCCGGCTGCGGCAGACGCCAGCCGGCGCCATACGGTCGTCCTGTGTGCGCATCAGTCCCCCAGCACCTCGATCTGCTCCGGGTGGGTCGCGGCGATCATAGGGCCGTTTCGCCTGTCCAGCCAACCGCGAACACGGACTTTCCGTCCCTCGAGCGCCAGAAGGTCGACGCCGGCGTCCTCGAACGCCGCGCGGAATTCACTGCGCACGGAGATCGTGAAGTCGGTCCGCCAGTCGGCGCCGAAATTCAGGTAGGTCGTGCCGCGCACCCGGGCCGCATCCAGCACCCGCCCCTCGACGAGCTGGAAGGTACCGAGGTCGCGCGCCAGATCGAGCGGTGAGCGGATCGCGTAGAATTCATTGTCCCAGATCCCCGCGCGCGCCTCGCGCGCCGCGCCCTCGGCCGTAAGCATCTCGGCGACCAGCGCCCGGTTGTCGGGGAAACTGTAGACGCGGGCCAGCCCCTGCGAGAGCAGGGCGTGCTGCACCCAGCGTCCGTCCGCAAGCGTCAGATGCGCCAGCCGCCGTCCGTGCCGGTCGACCCGCTGCCCGCCGTAAAAGAGGGACACCGTGCGGCCGAGGGTCAGCGTCTCCAGCGCGGACCTGGAACGGTCGGCGAGCGGCCACTTCCGGAAATTCCGGCGGCCGAGCGGCAGCTTGGGCGCCTGGATGCCGACCAGCCGCACCTCTCTTCCGTCAGACAGCAGCACGGTGTCGCCGTCGACCACCTCGGTGACGACCGCCTGCCCGCCACCGGCGAGACCGCGCATCGGCGCGCCGGTGTCGGCGCCGGCCGGGCTTCCCGCCAGGGCCAGCAGCGCCGCCAGGGCGACCCCGGCGAGGAACCTTGTGGCCGCAACCATATCGTACGTATCCTTTCCGACCTGGCCGGCGCCGCGCGACCCTATTAGAGCATTATGGGTGCACGTGGATTCGGCGCCGGCCCCTGAGCAGGAGAAATTTAACCCGGCAACGCGTATATTTCGCCTTGAAACGAGCCGGCAACGCGGCGATTTTCTGCTGCCACGGCGATGGATACCGGGACAGCGAACTCGCAAGGTAGAGAATGGATCTCACACGACGGCATTTTTGCGGCCTTTCCTGTTCGGCGCTGGCCCTGGGCGCGGCGGGCTGCGCGGTAAATCCGGCGACCGGCCAGCGCAATTTCGTGCTGATGTCGCCGCAGGACGAACGCCAGCAGGGCACCGAACTGCACCCCAAGGTCGTCAAGGAATTCGGCGGGGTCTACGACGATTCCAGGGTCACCGGGTACGTGTCCGTGCTTGGCGGCCGGCTTGCTAGGGCCACCGAGCAGCCGGGTCAAACCTACACCTTCACGGTTCTCGACAGCCCGGTCGTCAACGCCTTCGCGCTGCCCGGCGGATATGTCTACATCACCCGCGGGCTGATGGCGCTGGCCGACGACGAGGCCGAACTGGCCGGCGTCCTGGGCCACGAACTCGGGCACGTGGTGGCCCGTCATGCCGCCCAGCGTTACAGCCGCAGCCTGATCGTCGGGGGGGTCGCCGGCCTGCTGGGCGCCGTCACCGGCAGCGAGACGGTCGGCGGTATCGTGGCCGGGATCGGAAGCCTGGGGTTCGTCCAGCCGTTCTCCCGCGAACAGGAGCTGGAGGCGGACCGGCTTGGCGTGCGTTACATCGATCGCGCCGGGTACGACCCGGGGGCGATGACCAGCTTCCTGTCGAAGATGCGCGAGAACAGCCGCCTCCAGGCGAAGATCGCCGGGCGCGATCCCGATCAGGTGGATGCCCGCGATATCATGTCGACCCACCCGCGAACCGCCGACCGCGTCGCGCAGGCCATGCGGCTTTCCGGCGCGACGGCAGGCCAGGGGACGCGTGACCCTGACGGCTACCTTTCCCGGGTCGACCGCATGATCTACGGCGATTCGCCGCATCACGGTTATGCGCGGGGGCGCCGGTTCATCCATCCGATACAACGGTATCGGTTCGACGTTCCGGACGGATTCGGGCTCAAGAGCCTCCCGGATGCGGCGATCGCCACCAGCCCCGCGAAGATGCTGATCCAGGTCGACCGGGCGGAGGAACCCTACAGCGGCGGCATGACGGGCTACATCGCCGAGGAATGGGCAAGCGAGCTGGCGGTCGAGCAGCTCACGCCGGTCACCGTCAACGGACTGGCGGCGGCCACCGCGAAGACCAGCGTGGAGACACGCAACGGGACGATCCATATGCGCCTGGCGGCGATCCGGTTCGATTCGCGGCAGATATACCGGTTTATCACCGCCGCACCCCGCGACTCGGCCGCGCAGCTGCCCGCGGTGCTGCGCGAAACGCTGTTCAGCTTCCGTCGGATCAGCAAGTCCGAGGCCGCGGCGGCCCGGCCCTGGCGGCTCCACGTCGTTCGGGTCCGCAGTGGCGATACCGTCTATGGC